>Ga0114918_10003136_pt1 | contig 14647 bp, 12 predicted proteins | sample LantaG_FD_87015 | JGI IMG/M metagenome (GOLD analysis project Ga0114918, IMG submission 87015) | Deep subsurface microbial communities from Baltic Sea to uncover new lineages of life (NeLLi) - Landsort_02402 metaG | ecosystem: Environmental > Aquatic > Marine > Oceanic > Sediment | place...
ATATATATACGATGCGAATAGTTTTTTGTTGTGGCTAAAACCAGCTTTGAAGGCTCGATAATCCCGGGATCCAGGTTGACCGGTCTTGGCAAAGGGATGCCGAGAACTTTGGCCAATTTTTGCTCAAGCTTGTTTGTCCGGAGTTTGATTTTTGCCAGCCTGCCCGGATCGATGAGCTTTTCGATACTCAAAAACTGCCTTAATATCCGAGGGCCTGTCTGGTCCTTGTAATAATCTGTTTTGTCAAACGGCCAGACTTCGCTCGTGAAATCGGCATTACCGAACTTGTCGGTCAGCATATCGGCCGCACGGTTCAGACACTGATAGTTGGCGGCCAAAACACCTATGACAAGCTTTACAGTATTAGGCTCTCTCAGCTTCCACATTGTCAAACATCGCAGATTCGCACGGCATACGCAAGAGACGCGATCTGATCCTTGTTCTTCGGGACAAATTCGTGCGCGACATACCCTTTGTACCCGGTCTCGGCGATAGCACGCATTATCGCCGGATAATACAGCTCCTGCGTATCGTCGATTTCGTTTCGGCCGGGATTGCCGCCCGTATGGTAGTGGCCGATATAATCCTTATTATCGCGAATCGTGCGGATGATGTCACCTTCCATGATCTGGGCATGATAAATGTCATATAGAATCTTGACGCTCTCAGAGCCGACTTGTTTGCAGACCTCGACGCCCCATGATGTCTTGTCAAACATGTAATCTTTGTGATTGACTTTGCTGTTGAGATATTCAAGACAGATGGTAACACCTTTCTTCTCGGCGTACCCGGCAATTTGCTTCAAAGCGATAACCGAGTTTTCAATACCGACGTCGTCGGGCATGCCTGCGCGGTTGCCGGGAAAGGAAATCACGTTCGGAAATTTATACTCGGCGGCGGCATCTATCGCTGTGCGGATTTTCGCCAGGCATTCTTCATGATTTTCTTTCCTGTTGAGCCCCTTCGTCAGACCGTGTGTGCTAATCATAGAGCAGGCAAGGCCGTGTTTTTTCAGGGTGGGAAAATCTTTTGGCACGAGCAGATCGATTGCCTTAAGACCCATTTTCTTGCCGATTACACACATCTCTTCGAGCGAGAACTTGCCATAGCACCACTTGCTGACGGACTGGTTGATGCGGTCGTTTTTGACGATCCGTTCGACGTCGTCCGCGGTGACGGCCTGCCCGGCGCGAGCCAATGTGCCGCCAATTGTCCCGGCAGCGATTAGTGAACTGCTACGCATAAAGGTTCGCCTTGAAAGTTTATTGTGGTTCATTATATTATCTCCTTTTCAATATCAGACGTTCAACTGTTTTTTGAGTTCATTAACAAGTTCTATGACTTTGGTTGTCGCATCCTCGACGCTGACCTTGCTGCTTTCGGGCTCCGATCGCAGCTTAACCTCGACATTACCTTCTGCGAGAGACCTCTGACCGACGGTGATTCTAATGGGGATACCGATCAGGTCGGCATCTTTGAACTTCACTCCACCGCGCATTGACCTGTCGTCAAGCAATACATCAATGCCTTTGCCAAGCAACTGCTCATAGATGTCGCCGGAGACCCGGGCAACATCTTCATGATCCTGATTCACAGAAGTAATAATAACCTCGCAAGGAGCAATGCTGATGGGCCAGATAATGCCGTTCTTGTCATTGCCAAGCTCAATCGCCGAAGCGAAGATACGATTTATACCAATCCCATAGCAGCCCATAATGCAGGGCTTTTCTTTTCCTTCTTCATCGAGAAACTTTGCTCCGAGTTTTTTGCTGTATTTTGTTCCAAGCTTAAAGACCTGCCCGACCTCGATTCCCTTCTTAAAGAGCAGCTTTTTGCCCTTATATGTATCTCCCTGCCCTGCCATGCGGATATCGGCAACGGTAATATTCTCGCCTTCAAGTGGAAAATCTCTGCCGGGCACAACATTTTTAATATGATGGTCGGTCTTATTGGCCCCGGCGATACCCACAGCCATCGCGGCTACGGCGTGATCGATAACCATTTTGGAAACCTTGCCGGCTAAGCCTATCGGCCCGGCAAAGCCAACTTTCGCACCGGTTACTTCCTCTATCGTCAACTCGGCTGCCAGGTCCATATGCTCGCCGCCGATGATTTGCGTCAATTTCTCGGGATTCAACTCATGGTCGCCGCGTACGAGAGCAACAATTGTTCGTTCTCCGGCACTGTAAATCAGCGTCTTAATCATATCGTTCGGCTGGGACCCGAGATAACCGCATACCGCATCAATGGTGCCGACATTCGGAGTGTGAACTTCTTCCGGCGGCGGAATTTCTCCATCAGCTTGCTCTTTCGGCAGCGGGTCCACTTCCGCTCTTTCGAGGTTTGCCGCATAGGAACCATCTTCGGTGTAAACGATTGTATCCTCGCCGGATTCGCAGGGTATGGTGAACTGATGCGAGCCTGAGCCGCCCATCTCGCCGGATTCTGCTTCGACGATAACGTATTCGAGCCCGCAACGTTTGAATATCCTGCAATAAGCATCGTACATTGCCTGATATGATTTATCGAGGCTTTCAGGATCGACATCGAAGCTGTAGGCATCCTTCATTATAAATTCACGGGACCGAATCGCGCCAAACCGCGGCCGAAACTCATCGCGATATTTCGAGCTTATCTGATAAATGTTAATAGGCAACTGCTTATACGATTTTACCTCGCCGGCTATCAAGGTCGTAAAGACCTCCTCGGCAGTAGGACCGAGCACGTTCATCCTTCCGTGACGGTCCTCGAATCGGAACATTGTCGGGCCGTAATCAGCACTACGGCCGGTTCTATCCCATAGCTCAAGCGGCTGCATGGACGGCACGAGAATCTCCTGTGCACCGGCCTTGTTCATTTCCTCACGGACGATCGCTATAATCTTAAGCAGGCTGCGCCAGCCGAGCGGCAGGTAGGTATATGTTCCGCTGGCGACTTTGCGGCATAAACCCGCACGAATCATCAATTGGTGGCTGGCTACTTCCGCATCGGCAGGAATTTCTTTAACCGTAGGTATCAACATCCGGCTGTATCTCATATTTCGTCCCTTATGGCCTGTGAATCATGGATCGTCTTATCATCAATTCAAAACTCAGTATGTTTAGAGCGATTTATAGTCCAAATGACAAAGCTTTGCAAGGATATTTCATCCCCAGCGAGGAACACCGGGCAACATGCGGAAATTTGCGACGATTTTTACTTGCAATATCGTCCCGGCGAGTATAAAGTGTGTGCCAATCGATTTCTATTATGCAGAAATCAGGGGCGATTAGCTCAGTTGGTAGAGCAGCTGACTCTTAATCAGCGGGTCGAAGGTTCGAGCCCTGCATCGCTCATTCAAAAACGCGGTTTTTCCCAGCGGGAGCAAATCCACTTGTCTTGTGCTTGTCTTTTGCCGGCATAATCCGAGCCCGGACAAGCTTGCTTTGGGACTCCGTCGCTCCCAAATCCAAACCATACGGGTGTGGCTAATTTCTCTGGCACTACATAAGCTTATCTTGTGCAAAGGATTGTGTTCTTTGTCATTGCAAGCGAAGCGAAGCAATCTCGACCGTTCGCAGGATAGAGATTGCCACGGCCACATGCTGTGGCCTCGCAATGACGACAGGGGAAATTCCCAGCTTTGAGAGCGAGCGTTTAAGAACGAAGAATCGCCTGCCAGAAAATCTGGTCACACCCAACCATGCCCCCCGCCGTCGGCGCTTCTGGTACCATAGATACCTCTTTTGACTGCGAGGTGTTTTTGGGGATGTAACTAACTACGAAACTTACCAACACAAGCCATCCGGTCACTGATGAACTAAAGGTGTCTCCTGCCAATAGAATCTACCTCTTCAAACATCGAATCGGTAAAGATATTCTCAATGCTGCTCTTGTCTGGGTTTGAGGCCCAAAGCGGCGGTATAATGAGCTTCTGACCGGGATAAATCTTATCGGGTGATTCAAGCGCCTTGCTATTAGCCTCAAATATCCTCTTTACATTTGCTTTTCTATTGCCTTCTTCCAAGCCGTAAAACTTTTTCGCTATGTCAGCCAGGTTGTCGCCCTTATTAACAATATGGACTTTTGGCCAGGCTTGCTTCACCGGCTCGGTGTAATTGTCGGTTTCATCAGGAGATATGGTGCCTGGTGGTTGAGCTTGAAATTGCTCTTTATCCTTTGTGGGTGGAGTTTTTTCAGGATGCCGCTCGGGAACTCGCACCGGCGGGAAAACCTCCGGCGATATATCGGGCTTCATACCAGGCTGGTCAATTACTAAAATTGGCGACAAATTATCACCGTCGCTCGCACCATTAAAGCCGGAAAAACCATTGATAACAAACATAACCACAAATATAAATAACAAGCCTAACAGCAATCCAACCTTTGCATTCGAAGCCATAACAAAACTCCTTTACTATTGTGCATTACGCACCGAACTTATTTTCCTTGTGCTTCTTGTGATTATCGGATGATTCTGTCGAATCATAAAAGCGTGCGATCCTTCGCGAGGTCTGATACAGACTGAATCTGTAAATCGACCAGCGTAATTCATTCCCTTTATCAGTTATATCGGCATCGGCGTACTTAAATCTTTTATGAATTATAAATGAGTGTGTTATCGAACAAGACGGACGATTAGGGCGGTGGTATCTGCCATGATTGCACCACAACCGGTCACTATCATGCAAGCAAATGCCATTCCCGCCTGAATACAGCTTCTATGGCTACTCCGGCGTTATATCTCTCAAAAATATGCCCTATGAGGTCTATTCACTTGAAAGCTGAGGTATGTTCTGTGAAATTCTAATGACTGCAAACTGCCAATTATCTTTGGCCGGCCACAATTTGACAAATCCATACTTCCCCGATAGCATAGCATAATCTCACTGCGTTGCCTTATGCGAGCACGTAAGGATAAAGGTACGAAGAAATTGGAGATTTGCTATGAAACTCAACCGTCGCTGTTTCCTCAAAGCCTCCGGAGCTGTCGGTCTCGGCGCCAGCAGTCTTTGGGCTCAGCCTGAAACGAGCCGTAATAGCCAAAGCAAGGCAATTATTGACGAGAAGGCAGCGATATCTACTATCCGGGTCGCACAGGTAAAAGTTTATCCGCAAAAAGGCGAAATGAAATCAAACCATCGGAAACTGATGGATATTCTCAAGAGCATTGAGGAGAATGAGGAAGTTGATGTTGTCGTCACGCCAGAAGGTTTTCTTGATGGTTATGTCTCCACAGAACAGTCCGTAACAAAGAAAGACATGATCAAATATGCAATCGATCCGCTCTCGTCCGAGTTCGCCCATGCCGTGTCGGAATGGGCCGGCCGAAACAACGCATGGGTTGTTTACGGCTGCACACGAAAGTCAACGGATGGAGTATTCAACACGGCTCTGATATATAACCGCAGAGGAATTATCGTGGGAATGTATGATAAACTACATCTTCAGACGCACGACCACAAATACACGCCGGGCAAACACCTTGATGTATATGAGTCGGACTTTGGGCCCTTTGGTGTGATGATCTGTGCAGACCGCCGCTGGCCGGAAACGACACGCACACTGACACTTAAGGCAGCACGAGTGATTTTCAATCCGACATATGGAATGCACGGCGACTTGAATCTCTGCATGATGAGGACAAGATCATACGAAAATGGTATTTATATTGTTTTTACCCACCCGGGACAGGCCCTTATAACCGATCACAGGGGTGCTGTTGTTTGTAACAATGAAGATGAGAGTAAAACCTATATGGTTACTGAGATTGACCTTTCCATGGCACCCGCAAATAAAGGGGGACACATAGCCGACCGCCGAACCGACGTCTATAAGTTATAACGAAGAAGCTATTCCTTATATTTAGGCGATCTTTAAAGGCGTTCCTACTTGCAGCTCGCCCCCTTAAGTATGATGCTGGGCAAACCGTCGTCTACAGACTCGAATCAGGCACTTCAGGCTTCTTGTACCCGCAGGCTATCAGTACGCGCTCCAGAGATATAATACCTGCGGCGTGCCAAGCTCGTACAGCGTATTTCTGTCGAGTTTTAATAAGCTCAAGCTCGGCTTGCGGGTGCTCAACATGTCGGTAAAAGTAAAAGGTTTACGATATTCCACCACCTGGGCTGTGCTAATCCCCGCCAGAGATTTAACCGACTCTATCGCCTCATCCAGATAGCCGATGCCATCTATCAGTTTTTCATCGAGTGCTTCCTGTGCACCGAAAATACCGCCGTCAGCCAGCCGTCTGACCTCGTCCAAATTAAGCGTATCCTTTCTCCCTTCGGCAATAATCTGCACGAACCTTTCGTAGGCGGGAGTTATTAACTTATCCTGCATATACTGAAGCTCTTCCGGGGCCGGCTGCCTGAATGAACTTGGCCAATCCTTCTTTGGGCCCGATTTTACGGTAACCGGCAGAACTCCGAGCTTTTCTTCCAGCAGTTCCTGGACAACAAGATACCAGCTTATCACACCAATCGAACCGGTAATCGTGGTCGGCTCAGCTATGATTTTCTCACACGCAACCGATGTGTAATATCCTCCCGAAGCGGCAACACCCTGCATAAACGCAACGACCGGTATGTTTTCTTTACTACGAAACTCCCTGATTTGCTTATATATCTGGTCGCTGGCCGAAACTGTTCCTCCCGGCGAATTTACTCGAACAATCAATCCTTTAACTCGCCTGTCCCGCCCGGCCACTTTTAGCTGCTGGTAAACATCGCTGGCAAGTTGGCCGTGAATTATGCCCTGCAAAGTAATCACAGCTATTTTATTTCTTGCAGGCCCCTCACGTATCACTTCTTCGGTGAGCATTCCTCTTTGTCCCGTTGCAAAAATAGCGATTACGCCGATTAGCATTAACAACAGCACTATATTGGCCATACCTGAAAACGCTAAAATAATGCCCCAGAAAATCCTCCACCCGGATCCTTTCTTTGCCGGCCTATTTGTCGGCGGGCTTGCGTTCAGATCTGATATCAGCCCTGTAGGTTGCGGTTCCATCGGGCTCGACATATTGTTATCCTGCTCATAATCCATGATATTGCCTTTCAAAAAATCAACGCAGGCATTATAGAGAACATAATTTACGCTGTCAATCCTCGACTAATGTTTACCGAAAGAACATCAGCAACCATCGTTAGAAACGCGGGATTACTTTTGTTTCAGGAAGGAGCGGATTTTGCCCATCCTTCCCAACATATCTCAATTATCAAAATCTGCCGAGTAATATTCAGGAATCCGGCATTACGGTTACAGTGACATCTGCAACATGAACGTCTAAGCCGGGTGCAGTATATAAAACTTTCACTTTCTCCGCTTTGACACAAACGTTCCGTACCACCACATTTTCACTTAGATCAAGAGGAACCTTGGGATTATCTATCGAACATGAATACTCTCCCGGCACCATACCGGTAGACTTAACCATACAACCGAGTTCCAAATCGAAGTTAGACTTTATCCTGATTTCGGTACATCCTTCGTATGTATCGAATGTCACTTGTTTCAGCTTGATAGACAGGCTTTTCACATCCAATATCTCAACATACATACCTATATCCATTACCACAGGAATTACACATTTTTCCTCTGGCAGGTATAAAAGCGAGCTGAAACCGCTTCTTATAATTTTTGCCTGCATCGATATCGGTAGTAATAACAATAATGTAACTCCAATTAGACTTTTCCTTAACATTTTTAGACCTCCTTGCCTAACCCGTATAAAAAAGGGCATTTCCTGGGTGAGCGTTAAGCTTTTGAACAGACTGACTCCCTCCCCAAAAAAGGAGGACCGCGGGCCATGTTAACCATAGCGATGACCGGAGGAAGATAAATAAGGCTCTCGTCCCTATGGGCCGAGCGATTGAAGAAAGTACATAATCCGCATTGTCCGGGTATGGCCGCGGACAATATCAAAATAATCCGTTTACTACCATTTCCTGTTTCCACGCCTCTATCTCCTACCAGAGGCCCTCCTCCTTGAGTACATAGCTAACCGGCCTTCACCCGCAATCAGGCTTGACTTCATCCTTTTCGAGCTATGTGTGGAACGATTATCAATTACCAAGGCATGAACCGGATGTCAAGAATAATATGAAAATAAAGAATATATTGCGAGTTTTTTTAGGACGTTAACAATAAAACTGGAACTGAACAATACTTACGATTACTGCCAATGCCGGCTTGTGGTCAGTTCTTCCAAATATTTTTTTGCGTTTTTGAGGGATTTAATGATTTGATCAATTTGCCGGCAGCTTCTGCCGTTCCAAAGCCAGTTAAGGATTCTTTCGATTCGGATCTCATCTAATTTACGCCAGTAACCGCAGCGAAAATCGTCAGGTAGATTATATTCTTCGGCTTTTTGAAGAAGGATAGCCATTCCGGCTATTGCTCCCAAGGCCATGTTCTTCGGCTCGATGCCGTGTTCCAGGGCCAGTTGCATCGTGCCGAATATCCGGCCGTCCATTTCGAGTTTCCGCACCACATCACGAGTAACTCTGGCGATAGTATCGCCCAGGTACGGATTGGTCATTCGTACGAGCAGGGCCTCGGCGTAATCTTCGAAGCCGGCTTCGGTAAAAAGTTCATCCCCGAGATAAGCATACTTTTTTACTAATGCCGCTCCCGACTCCTTTAGAAAAGCTTCTCTGCCAATTTGCATAACGGCTTTGTCGTCCTTAAGTTCGGTCATCGACCTGGCCCCCTTTACCGCACCGATAAAGCCAAGCAGTGAATGTATCGCATTATGGCCATACAGTTTGGCTTCTTCGAAAGGCAGCAAGTCGTCTTTTTCGATGAAGATTTTTATGCCGGGCTTAAACGCGGCGATCTGCGTTCGGCTCACCAGGATTCTATTGAACTGCTCGACAAGAAAGGCCCGCTCGATACCCGGGGCTATAGTCTTGAGTTTCAATTCGGCAATTTCAACAGGGTCCGTAACGACTCTGCTCATTTTGCCGATTACCGAATTGAGAAACTGCACTTTTTCTTTCGACAGTACAGCATTATTTCCACTAACTGTTTTTTCCAATATTTCTGCCGCGTGATTATTATTTTCAGCGGTGTAAATAATCGTTGCTTCGGCGCTGCTGTTTTTCAGGCCCTCGGCTATCAATGAAACTACGCTGTTGGCCTGACCGGCTCCATAGAAATTGACAGAAGGCAGACTGGTAACGATTTCCGTCGACTGCGCCAAAACTTCAAGGAGGCTTTGCCTGTCCGCAGTAATGTTAGGATTCAGCAGCTCCACATTGTCGATTCGCAGCGGCTCTATGCCGTCGGCTTTGGCGACATTTACATAATAGCTATCCTTGTTGGCAATGACGGCGTCAACTAACGGAGTATCGATCTCCGCTACGACAATCCGCTTGAAGTTGCCGCTTTGAAAAGCCTCCTTGGCAAATAGCCCGCTCTGGATCGGACCAAATCCGAAACCGGTAAATACGTGCTCGGCCATCATTACTGACCTGCGGCCTTTAAGAACTCTTCGATCTGTTTTCTGTCCGTTAGAATCGTCATTTCCAGATCGTAGGTTCTGCTCTTTCCCGGGGCGAGGTGGATGAGTTTTTTCTGTTTTCGAGCGTTGCCCTGGCCGATCGGCGGATTGGTCCCAGGCTCCAGAGCCGTCACATACTCGCCGGGCCCCCAGTGCTGCCAATTACTCAGCCACGGCAATTGTTTCTTTTTATACTTCAGAACAAGCGCCAGGCCGAGCTTTCGATTATATAGGCCGGCATTGCACATCCCCTTTTTATCTGCGGCCACGTCGATAAAAGCGCAGCCTTCGCCGCCGCCTCGGTGACTGTCGAGCGGCTTTGAGCACTTTCGGTAATTGCGATTGCCGTTGAAAACCGCATTATCCATATCAAGCCCGCGAGACGCCCAGTCGCCTTTGCATATGATTTCGGTACCTTCATCAACGAGCGGCCAGCCATAGTTGCAGTGATATAAGATCATATGCGGCGCCGGCGTATTGCCGAGATTCGTAACCACATCGTGAATTCGAACGGCCGGCTCACCGAGGCTACCCGATATCGTACGCCTCAACTCCAGGTTAGGCCCGAACACACGAGACTGCTTAATCACGGCAGTAATGCTCATCTGAAGTTTTCCCGCGAGCAGGTCCGGCTGGACAACCGATTCGATGCTTGCCGGAAGATTGCTTATTCGCCCATGCAGGCCGCGGTCGCCGAATTCATCGCTTTCGGGACCTCCTACATGAGTCAGGCCGCACGTCGTCAATAAACCGCCGCCAAATGAATACAGCCATTCCAGTCCACGATTCGCATCCGGCCGGGGCGCTGTTACGCCCGCGTGGCTCAGCCAGGCAAGGCTGTACTGGTTATAGAAAGCATCAACAATATCCAGCCCCCTGTCGATCACTACCTTGTACCGAAGGCCGGCCCCGGTATTCACCCAGGCAATTCGCGTCCCTTTACCAGGGCCATTGTCCAGGACCGAGGTTTCAATACCTCCGATCTGAGCGACATTATTAACTTTGTCCTGCCAGTTAAATCCATGGTCCTTTTTGGCCATCTGTATTCCCTTTCCTTTCTAAAATTGCCTAACTCAAAGCGTCCTGCAGCTCATCGAAACTCCGATACGTAACGTCACTGCGAACGACCTTCAGCATCTTATCGTAGGCGTGGATGTTGCCGTACCTGTCTTCGAGCGGGGCTTTGATAAACATCGATGCGAACAAATTGCCCATCTGCACCGCTTCGGTGAAGTCGATAGAACCGGCCTTAAACTCGTCCAGATGAGAGGTGACATACGTAATAAGCCCTGCTCTGAAAGAGTCTCCGGCCCCGACGAGATCAACAACATCCCCCGCCATAAACCGCGACTTGATACGATTCGGACCATTGACGGTTTCGTCCGGATTCACGTGTTGTTCATAGGCGCCGTCGCTAACGGTTACGCCAAACAGTTTTGTTCTGCCGTCCTCTCGCCGGAATCTTTCGGTCAAAAAGTCAAGAAAATGTTCGTTGTTTTCATGCTCCTCGAACGCACTCCATTTTCGTCCCGGGGCAAGCGTATTTTCGATCAGCTTGGCCTCATCGCAGGATGTAAAGAACAAATCAACCTCGGGCAGCAGCGGCTCCAGGAGCCGATACTCCTTGACGGCAACGCCCTGCTCGATCAGCGTATGAGGATTCCCCGTCAAAGTATGGCTGTCGACAATTGTCACGGCACCGTTGGCGCGACACCATTTGATAAATTCAGCTAAATCCCGCCCGCCATTGGCATCGCCCCTGTCCGACAAACCGGAGTACATATAATAAACCAAACGGGGCCGCAATCGCTCAACGGCTCCTTTGAATATCTCAAAATCAAAATCGTTATTGGCGCCGGGAAAATATGCGATCCCGCCCCTGTCCTGACCGACGGTGCTGTGAATAAACGTTGTCCCCGTGTGTAAATCAGGGTGGATGTGCGTCTGAGACATATCGATATCATTAGCCATCATAACATCATAGAAAAACCTGCCCTGTGCATCCAGGCCGTTATAATCCCCACTGCCAAGGTTCACCGCGACGGCGACCTTCAATCCCGTTCTGGCAATCAGAGGAGCCGTGTTGCCTGGGCCGCCCGCGGTTGCGAATCCCTGTTCTATCCATTTGGCCAATTGCTGCTGGGAATAGTCCGGCATATCTTCGGTCTTGCACTTTGCCAATCCGCCTTTGCCTACCAGCTCATCGGCAAATTCAAAATCCGGTCTTCTCAAATCCGTCACGGCGGTATTTAAAATCAAAACATCTGTTGTCATATTCCAGCTCTCACAAAGTGCAATTTGTAAGTTTTTCAGTGCATTTCGGCTTCACACTTACCGATGGCAGGCCTGTAGAAATTGAATTGAACATTCGGATGTCCAGCCAGAAGCGACATCGGCACCGAACTGTCCGCGATTTTCCTGCCAATCATCAGTGTTGTCAATCTCATGCCGAAAGGATTATCATGCGTGCCCGCCTGCCAGATCGAGACTTTCTCCGCCTGCCAGGTCTGGATGGGCCCAACAGTAATCGCTTTGGTCGGCACTCCAGTCACGACGCCGCCACCGCTGGTCCGCGCGTTCTGCATCACGGTCACCGGGTGCAGGACCACCACCCGCGTCGTCAGCCGGCCGTACTCCTGTGGCGTCGGCGGCTTGTCCTTGTATTCGCCCTGGCGTTTCACCGGGTCGTTGAACGCCCAGTGCTTGATGTCACCCTGACCGCCCTGCATTACGGCACAGCGCACACCGTCCCAGCTTTTGATGTATTGACTCGCATCGGCCTTCGGAAAATGGATGTTGGATTCCGGCATCCTGAGCTTATCGTCAATACGATTAAAACAAAGCTCCATATCCGCCTTTGCGAAAGACAGCGGGTGCGACGTCGGCACTTCTTTGCCGTCTATGTACCACTCGTCCATACCCCAGAAATGTGCGTTTTTGAGATTCAGCTTCAATTCATTGACAAGTCTCGCCACAAGTGGAAGTTGCTCAGTAGGCCCGATCGGCCCGCAGATTCCCGCGGGGTTATCAGCAGTCGCCTGTTTCCACGCCGAGATGTATTCCAGCGCTTCAGCCAGGTAGAAATCCTCAAGCGTGTCATAAAAGACCACATTGAAACCTTCCCTGCTCAGGCCGGCCATATCTTCGGCCGTCAGCTTCGCCGCATCGTTGAGAATCTCATCATCGAGCGTAGTATAATCCCACCAATCGGGCGCCAACATGCTGATTTTTCTTGCCATTGACGATCTCCTTATAAAATATGAACGAGGTCACCGAGTTCGGTTTTAAGGATATTATCCTGGGGATACGCGTGACCCAGATGCTGCCTGAAACCTTCGGCAAAGCGCGATTTTATTTCCCGGCCTCTCTTTTCGCCGGATTCCTTCATTATGTTGACATATTCATCCATGCCGTGATGTGTCATAAGCCAATGCCGCTGGCTTTCATGGCAGCAAAGCATCTCCTCCTTGGTATCCATCATGCCGGATATATCGACTATTGTGCCAGCCTTAATCCCCGTACCGAACTTGTCCTTCTGGTCCGCCGGATCCATATAGTATAGATGCGGTATAGGCTCGAACGGCTCGGCGCCGGGCGTATCAACGTTCACAACTCCGCACGCAAAACAAGCCGTCTGAGCAATCTTGCTCGCCATTTCGTGGTCAACCATATAATCCGATGGGCTCGTTGTAAAGACGATTGCAGGTTTGACCTTTCGAAACAACTCAATCGCTTTGAGCAGCGATTGCCTGTCATACAAAATGAAGATATCGCCCTCTTCAAGGCAGTGATAGCTGCCGTCCAAAATTGCCGCGGATTTGGCGGCTTCGCCCTTTCGAATCCTGCTGATCTCTTCCCTACTGTACTGCACGGTTCCGCAATCGCCCGGCGCCATTGTAGCAATGTGAACCTCCCAGCCTTTCTCACGCAGCAATGCAAGTGTCCCGGCACAGAAAAACTCAGCATCGTCCGGGTGAGCACCTAAACTTAACACGGTCTTATTAGTCGTCATATTTCTGAAAACCTTTAACTGTTTTATTTACCCATAAGGTGGTTGATTATCAACATATCCAGTTCTTCGTAATCCCGCTCGGCGATCAACTTCTCAATTTTGCCCTTATCCAGACTTCGGACAAGATCGAGAAGGTGCAGGAAAATCGTTCTGCTGTTGGTTAAATGCTTGGTAGAAACTTCCTGCTTTTGGGTACGCATCGCCTTAACATCCAGGCCGACGAATTCGCCGCATTTGCCGTAATTGTATTGATCTAAAATTCGCACCTGATTGAATGCCCTTCGCAGGTCCACGGAGCCGAAGCTCTTATCCTCGTCGAATTTCAGGCCGTTCTGGTCGTTCAAATGGACAGTAAACAGCTTGTCGTAGGCAAGGGCAAAACCCATTTCATCCGAAGGATCGAGCCCGGCAAGAATTGCATGTGCGGTTTCGATATTCACTCCGACCCGCTCGGGCTCATCCGTCATGTAACTGATTGCGACGGCGTGCCCCGTCGTCGGGATATAAGCCTGATCCATAGGCTCATTCGGCTTCGGCTCAATTGCGATCTTAACGTCTGGATTGTAAGCAAGCATGTCATTTATCGCCCCGGCGATCCGCTCTACTGCAAGCTTGCTGTCCTTGGCTTCGCGGATATACGTCCCCTCGCGAGCGAGCCACAGAACGACCAGTTTGCAATCGAGAGCGGCGGTAATATCGAGCATCCGCTGATTGCGATCTTTCGCGTAAGCGCGACAGGCCGGGTCGTTTGAAGTGTAGGCACCGTCAATTGTTTTAACGCCCTCCCACAATCTTGGCGCAACAAACTCCGCCACCAGGCCTTCGCTCTCAAGCATATCCCGCACTTCTTCGGCCTTTTTGACGATCTGCTCGGGGCTCAGGTCGTCCATATCCGGCACGGCATCGTCATCGTGAAACTGCACAGCTTCGAAACCCAACTTTTTATACAGTTTTAGTTTCCTGCCGAACGTGACAGTATCTCTGACCGTCGGTCCAAACGGATCGGCTCCCTCGTGGATATTCCACGGCCCAAATGAAAAGCGATATTCTCCAGCCATTTTATTTCTCCTTAGTTACGAATAATAATCATAAAATTCGAGGCATTCCTTAAAGCATGTCTCTTGTCTTTTGAAGCCGCACACATCTTCCAG
>Ga0114918_10003138_pt1 | contig 14637 bp, 23 predicted proteins | sample LantaG_FD_87015 | JGI IMG/M metagenome (GOLD analysis project Ga0114918, IMG submission 87015) | Deep subsurface microbial communities from Baltic Sea to uncover new lineages of life (NeLLi) - Landsort_02402 metaG | ecosystem: Environmental > Aquatic > Marine > Oceanic > Sediment | place...
CCTCCAGCACCGTCCCATCGAGATAACGCTTCCCCAATCGGTATTTCTGGCTCTTGCTCCCCTTCGGCCCTGACCCCTTCGGCCCTGACCCCTTCCACTCCGATGCCCTCGGTGTTGGCCACAGCCTTGCGGCCATGCTGAGGGGGAATCCCCCCTGAGCATACCGGGTCCGGCGGGAGTAATGATCCCCCGTCGTGGGCGTGGGCCACCATCTCACTGTCTCGGCCTCCTTGACCGCCTTGCTCAGGCCCGCTCCCCGTCCGGTGGCCGGATTGTTCCCGCTCCTCTCGGAGGCGGTTGGAGTCGGCCAGAGCCTGACCTGATCCTGCAGGTTGACCGTATACCCCCCCTGCAGCCTCTCCTGCACGGTTGAGGCATTCTTCCAGATGTTGGCATGAGGCGTGCGCCACAATAAACACCCTGTCTCGTCTATGGAGAGCACCAACGGCACAAGCCGGTATAACAAACGGCCTGCTTTCATACCCCGCCCCCTCCAGATCAGCCTGCACACCGGGGAGTCCCATAGTGACGTGCCCAACAACGTTCTCACCAATAACCCAAGCGGGCCGGAGGGCACGCACGAGGCGCAGCATTTCAGGCCAGATCCAACGGTCATCTGCCTCGCCTCCTCGCTTCCCGGCCAGACTTTCACCCTGGCAAGGATATCCGCCGGAAATAACGGTAATTGTCCGGCAATCTCCGGCAAGGCGCCGGACGGCTTCAAATTCTCCTTCTCTGACATTTTTGATATCCTCCCATATTATAGTGTCAGGCCAGTTCCTCCTGAGGATCAACCTGCAGTATTCATCGACCTCGCAGAGGGCAAGGGTCTTGAAGCCCGCCCACCGGGCGGCGAGGGCATCCCCTCCTATGCCTGAAAATAAGCCTATATGAAAAAGTCGCAAATCGTCTCCTGATAATCCCATTCCACGGGTTTGTTATCAATGCAAGGATCAAATATTACAGACCAGTGTGGTCTAATGAGCCTCCAAATTGCTTCATACCCACATTCATCACACGTATATATAGCATGGGGCATCGGCTGCCGAAAGTCAGTCCTAGTCAATTCTATCTTACAGTTCGGGCATTGCATCATAGACTCCGATATGGGTCAGTTCCATAAGCCCCCTCGTTATTGACTATATTGCGGACGGTACCGTAACTGAGGTGCGTCCGGCTCTCTATCGTGCGCAGGCTCGCCCCCGCGTGCTTCATGCCCCGCACTTTCCTGACCTGGGCGGGGCTGGCTGGCTTCCGGCCCAGTTTCTTGCCGGCAGCCTTTAGTGACTGCAGGCGCTGGCTGGTGGCCTCGCTGATCTGCTCTCGTTCAAGTTGGGCCAGCACCATGATGATCTCCCGCATCGCCCGCCCCACGGCAGTGCTCGTGTCGAAGTTCTCATTCACACTGTAGACCTTGATGCTCTTACTCTCAAGTTCGTCCACCAGCAGGGCAAGTTCGCGGGCGTTGCGCCCGAGGCGGTCGAGGCGGAACACGACCACCCCGGCATACCTGAACATCCGCAGGTCATCCACCAGCCGTTGATATTCCTTCCGGCGTGAGCTGGCGCCTGAGATGGTCTCGGCATATATCTCGCCCACCGTCAGCTGCTTGACCTCGCAGAATCGCTGACAGCTGAGGATCTGCTGCTCTAACTCCTGACGGTCAGACGAGACCCTTGCATAGATAGCGACCTTTAGGCCTTTTGCCATCCCCTGTCCTCTCTGTCTACTGGTGGCCCCATTTCGTTATAATCGCCACAGGACTGGCAGACCGTGAACTCAAGGGGTGCCCCTCTGGCCAACATCTCAATATTCACTCCCCCGTCCTTCTTCCTCGCATCAAGGGCGTGCCCCTCCGAGCACTTGATCCGGTCACCTCTCACCTGAGCACAAAAGCACTGGTAAAGGCTCCTCTTTTGCTTTCTCCTTGGCATCTTAAACCTCCTCCTTTAGAATAGGATTAGCATATTGACGATTGAAACTTGGCGGCGCCTTCTCCTGCAGGATGGTGAAGTCCCGCCAGCCCCTATAGGGGCACCGGACGTCAGGATATTGGAGACAGCGCCTTGCCGCCCGGCTCCAGAACCTACACCGCCCTATTTGATGGGCAGACTTCCAGTCCCTGCCCGGCCATAGTTCACGCCGGATTATCCAGTGGGCGGCACAGGTGAATTTAACCCTCGCCTTCATCTTCGTTTTGGTCGTCACAATGCTCCTCCCGGGTCCACCTCAACGTCTGACCCTGATGCTCCGGGGGGCTTTCTATAACCACATACCTCGGAGAAGGTCAGGCCGTGGTCTCGCACCAGGCGGGCTTTGATCTCAGCAAGCGTCCGGTAACGTTTCGGCGCTTCTACTTCCTCTCTACGCACCAGCTCCCCCCCTCGGTGCAGCCAGCCCTGCTCGGCCCGCTCCCTATCCTTCCGGCGTGACACTGGGTACCTCCTGCCTCGGATGCCACCAATATTCTTCACCGAGCGGTTGATTTTCATGTTCTACCCACTTGCCAGCCCACGCTTCGCTAGAAGTGATAGGAGTCAAATTATCTTTCAAAAACACTGGTATCCCCGCCTTGTCTGCGGCTCTCACAATCTCCTGCACCCACTCTATCTTCGGGGGCTTGTAGGGCTTTGTCTGGGCGCCGATGATTACCCACTGAATAACATTCTGCAATATACTCCCATTCATTACAGGCCAGTTATGATGATTGTCTAAAATTCCCGCTACGGTTTGCCCTAATAGTGGTTCACAGGATATATACCTCACCTTTGCAGAAATATCTTTTAAGTGCCACACAGCATTGTTAAATGATTCTCTGTCCGTAGCCGTCACGCCGACGAAGCAGTTATCAGGAAACGGTGAGAACTTGGCCAAGTTCTGTGGCTGCTTGGTCAAGAGGTAGAAGCGGTCTTGGCAACAGTAGTCAATGATGTTCAGAACACGCCTTGTCCATTCTTCGGGAACTCCGATGCCAAACAGGTCTGACATATCACAACAGAATATCCCTCTAGCCTTGTGAGGCTTCCAGATATAGCCAGCTTTTGTAGACCTATATTTGACTACTGGTTGCTCCAGTCTATCTTCCCAGAAGCGGGGATAGAAGGGGTTAATATCAGGTGTATCATCTAACCATTCATAATGCTGTCCGCCAACATCGTGAGCCATTGTCTTTCTAGGGGCTATATTCTTATTAGCCAGATACCTCGCCTTCAGCCGCCCATTAGCCAGCTTCCTTGCGTAGCAGTATGGGCAGCCATTGAGGCAGCCGGTTATCGGGTTCCAGGTGTAGCCCTGTGTCCCATCAGGATTCTTTACCCACTCAATTTTTGTATGTTGCAATTTCCCCCTCCTCCCTTTTATGAAGAATTGGCAAAACTTCCGAGTTGACACGCTTATCTAATGTGCCTCCACCAACCCTGTCCATCTTGAATTGGGATATACCCAGTCTCCTGCATAACGCCTTATAAACCTTGTTCATTTTGCCTCCTTCACTCGTGGCATTTACACCCCCGTTTGTTGCTCAATTGTTGCTCACCCTTTGTTGACCAAACATATACACTTAGTGGGGTCTGAAAGTCAACCATTTTTCTTGCCGTCTTGCCCCCGCTGGACCCGGGCGGCTTTTGCCCTAGCCGCATCCCGGCGGCGGGCTATAATAGACCGATAGCTCTCCCCCTCAAGGGCCACGACCCGCCCGTGGATGCACCTGTCCCTGATCCGGTCACTGACCTCCAGGGTGTTGGCCGTTATGACGGTGGGCAGGTTATGCTCGTAACGGTGATTGACGATGGTATCAAGCCTCTCGTTTGCCCAGTCAGTCTTGCTCTCAACCCCGAGATCATCTAACACGAGGAGGGAGGTGTTCTTGCACTGATTGAGGATGCTGGTTGAAGTCCGGCTGTCGAAGTCACCGGGCGCCATCTGCCTCTCCAGCCCGATGCCAGCCCGCATGGCATCCAGCAGGTCACCCACATGGTAAAACAGGGCGCTTCTCAGCTGAGCAATAAAGCTGAGGGCAATCCCCGCTGCCAGATGGGTCTTGCCCGTCCCCGGCTCTCCCACCAGCATGAGGAGCGGCGGGGTCAGATCCCCCCGCAGGAACTCGAGGGCGGCATCAAAGCCCGCCTGGCGCCCCTTCACTATCTCGAACGTGCTGATGCGGTGGGTCTTGTCGAATTCCGGTGGGATGTTTGAATACCTGAGCAGCCGTCCATACTTCTCAAGGTCATCCCTGCTCTCCGGCACGCTGGGGTCGAATTCATAGATCCCCGGTATCATCATCTTGTTGCCCAATTCCATACCTCCTCATTTGTTCCTTGATTTCCTCGCCCGTTGGGACTCTCCCTGGGTGGGTTGATCTCGTCCGGCCAGCCCGTCCTATATCCTTCCCTCTCTCGGCTTCAAACTTCCTCTCGTGATCGCACCAACTCCTCATGCGGTTCTTCCACATGGCTTTATCGTGCGACTTCTTTTCAGAGTGATAGTCTCTGCTGGCACGAGCCAGCTTAATGTTAAACTCAGGATAATCGGTTATAAATTCAGCCAGCCACTGCCTGTCAGCTTCATCGTCTCTCTTCCATCTGGTCAGCCCTTGCAGGAATTCTAAAATTTCATCGCCTCGCGCGCGCGCAGGGAGGCATGGGGGTTTTGTAAGTCTATCTATTGTAAGTCTATCTATTGTGGGTGTCCCTGGTGACACCACCGATGGTGTCCCTGGTGACACTAGCGATGGTGTCCCTGGTGACACTACCCTGTCGCTTTTAGCTTTAGATAGTGTCCCTGGTGACACTACCTCTGCGGCCTTTTCCAACCTAGATGGTGTCCCTGGTGACACTACCCTCTTGCTTTCCCCCCTTAATCTCTTGCGTAGGTTAAAGATTGCCTCAAGGTCAATGTCCCATTCCTTCCAGTGCTTGTTAAACGCCCACTCTGCCTGACGGAAATTTGGTAAGTCACGCTTATGGATGATCTGTCTCTCAACGAGCATATTCAGGGTGCGGATTGCGTTCCGGCGGGACATACCGGTTGCCTCGGCCCACTGGCCATAGGAGATACGGTCAGCCTTCTTCGTCTGGCCGGACTGATCCTTCCAGCCATAGGTCTGACGCCACAGGTGATGGATGCACCGAGACTCGTAATCACTCAGGGGAGTGCGGGTTAAAGCCTCGAGTATCTCTGTGGCGATGCGGGCGAACCCGTCCTCAAGTTGAGGGTTACCCTCGCCTCTCGGCATAGCCCTTTTACTCCTTCCCCGATATCCTGCTCACACCCTCTACGTAGCCACAACCGTGACATTCCCACTGGTAGACATCTCTGTCATCGTGGGGGGACCCGATTGTCATTTTAGCTTTGCAGTGCGGGCACTTTTTCACGTTTCGCCCCTTTTAGCATATTTGCGCAGTGGCCGTTCTTTGGCTTGTAACTAGAGTCGCAGTAAGGCCGTCCCTGCCGGAGCGCCCGCTTATCAGCGTGGTCGCAGTGGCAACAGACGGCCTTCTTGAATCCGAGGGTCAATCGTCTAACCATACTTCGCCTCCCGTTGCTAATTCTCTCAGGGAAGGGGTGACCTGACGGCCTGCCGCCGGTCAGGTTCGAGGTCATAGTCATGCCCGCAACTGCAGCAGTGAATCTGGCCGTCGTTGTTGATTAAGAAGTCGACCCGCCTCTCCCCGCATTGGGGGCAGCCCCATTGATGCCTGACATAATTATTCCGGTCTTGCTTACTACCCATGTTTACCTCCCGTTTTTAGTCGTCTCTGGCTAGGAATTCCCTGACGGCCCGGTCTACAGTGAGGGATAGGCCTTTCTGGCGGCCATATTTCCTCTGCATGAAGTCAATGAGCTTTGTCCAGGTCTCCCATGAGAAATAGACGTGCTTCCTGACCGCAGCGTGCGTCTCGGCCATGTGTTCACCTCCTTCGTTTAGCATTCTGTCTCGCCCTCTAGGGGGAAATTCGCCGCCCCGTTTTGCTCCCGTAAGGTTTTGATGCGGACTAGGGCTGCGAGGGCCAGCCTGATGGCATCAAGATAGTCATTTTGCCAGGCGTTGGGGTGCTTAACATAGCGGTCGTTTAGGAGTTCGATTGCCTTGTCGATGGTCATGGGCATGGGGGTCACCTCCTCGTTTAGCCTACCGTGTCCCACAATATGCCACGCTGCCGCCGTTGTCAAGTCTTATTTTTCCCCACCGTGGGGCATATATTGTCAGCATGAGGGATGGCTTGACAAAAAACAATGCGGTGTGTTTTACTGAATAAAGAGGCATTATGCGGGAGAAGTATAAAAGAATTTATGGGCCATGCCAGATGGGATGTGGGGATGGGCTATTCTGGCGTCCTCAGTGTCTCAGGTTGCATTATCAGATGGCGCATAACATCCCCTTGGAGGAAGCAAAGGAGATGGTCAGCGCCCAACTAAAAGAGCAGGAGGTTCTGAAAGATGGACGGGAAAGTCAAAGAAGCACTGGACGAACTAACCGGGGCAGTGAAAGCAGTGGGGGAGAGACAGGTCAGCTTAGAGGACAGGATCAAGACGGTGGAGGAGACGCCCTCGACCGATTCCTCAGAAAAGCCGGGGGGAGAGGAGGAGAAGGAGAAGGGGAAGGAGACGAGCTTGACCGATTCCTCAGAAAGCACGGCACGCCTGCAGGAACTCGAGGCTGAGAACCTTAGACTCTGCCAGCAGGCAGAGTCTTACGAGGACCCGGCCTATACTAGCGAGATCATCAGAGAAGGTATCTCCCAGTGGGCACGTGGCCTGACCCCTGAGAACTATATCGCCCTCGGCGTCAAGTTGGGATTCCAGGATGTGCTGGCTGAGGAAGAAGGTCAGGACCCGGATCTCCTGGGTGACGTCAACCTTGATGGCGGGCCACGGGTCATGTTCAGAGAGGCGGTACCGGCAGGAGAGACCGGCTGGCTGGAATCGAAGTCCCTCGGCTGTTTCGTCAAGGTAGAGCATTAATGCGGAGAGGGTAGTGGTACCCCCATCCGCATTTCTAATTCAGGCGGCAAGTCTGCTGCCTGGCGGGGTAGCGGGGTAGAGCAGTGGTCAGCTCTGCCGGTCTCATAAGCCGGAGGTCGTGGGTTCGAATCCCACCCCCGCCACACCGGGTAAAGTAAACGGGGAGGTAAAAGGAAAATGTCGGAAATTGAGAAACTGAGGCAGAAGAAAAGTTTGGTTGGCGTGGATGTGGACGTCCTTGTTGACGAGATAGGGACGGTCTTGACTGACCGGGTTATTGCGGCTCTCCCTGCCCCGCAACTTGACCTCAACGAGATCGTGGAGAGGCTAAAGGAATTCATGCCGGGGGAAGGTTCTGAGTTCGACGTGGTTGCCCTCCAGACAGCCATCCTGGAGAGGACGGGCGAGAAGATAGAGACCGCATTCGGGGTTCTGGCCACTGATCTCAAGGGGCGACTTGATGCGATCAGGCAGGAGATATTCAGTGGCCTTGATGCTGGCATAGAGGCCAAGTTGCTGCAGAAGAAAGACGAGATTGTCGCCGCGGTGAGAGGAGCGGCTGGACCCGGGCAGGGTGGTCAGGGACAGGGTCAGGGGCAGGGCGGGGCACTCACTAATACCAATGACCGATGGGGTGTGGCCCTTCAGGTGCTCGACCGTTTCCTTGATCGGCAAGACCCTCTGTCCAATATCGAGAACCTGAGCAATATCTATGCCCGCCTTGGGAATGTCTTCGGCGGCCACGGCCCTGACCCCACGACTCAATACAAGAGTAATCAGCAAATCTTCATCGAGGGGATAAAAGTGGGGGCGAGAGCCAAAGGGGGTGTGGTGAATGCCTCCCCTTTATCATCAGATCCGCCCGCCGGACGTTCAATAAGGCGGGTAAGACCATCTTCCCGCATCGATAGGATTATCCAGGAGCTTTGATGATTTGGTACCAGTGTGAATTCAAATCCGCCTCCGGCCCTCAGAAGACAAAGCCTCTCACGGCTGATGGGGTCAGGAGACTGAAGGAAACCTGTGACCGGCACGAGATGAAGTGTAAGTGCCGGAGGGTGAAAGTCAGAAAGGGCGGTTGGACTCTGCCACGATGAAACCTATCCTGAAATGGCAATACGAGCAGATAGTCAAGACCCTCCTGTTGATACAGGGGCATGAAGGGGATCCTAGTTGCCCCTGTGCCTCTGAGGGGGAGACGTGCATGAGGAAGCATTTCCTCGAGCTGGAGGCTCTTGCCCAGGAGACCATCCCGATATGCGATGATAAAAAGCATATCAAGGAGCTCTGGACGCTGGTAGAGGAGACGAAGGCCCTCCGTGAAGACGAGGAGCGTGCCCTCTGCGGGAAGAACCGGAAGCAGACCACTGATGTATTGAGCTGGTCGCGCGACTGGCGGAAGAAGTTCGAGGCCATATCACTGGCCTGTGACCTCGTGTCTGCCAGGGTCAGGGAAACAGGATTGGCTGACTCTGGCCCGGTGGCGGTGCTGGAGATCCCCGCCCCCTTCGGTTGGCCCGGCGGGAAGAAGAACCTTGCGGGCCGGATCATAGCCATTATCCCGCCGCATAAGACTTACGTTGAACCATTCGCAGGGGCGGCCTCTGTCTTCTGGCGGAAGCAGCCCTCCCAGGTTGAAGTCTTGAACGACATGGACGCTGACCTGATGCGATTCTATAGGCACATATCGGATATTAAAACCTGCAAGATCAGCACTGTTAGTGAAGACTGGGGTAATTTAAAATCAAAGAAGGGGCAGCTCGAGCCATGCGAATTTCTAGCAAACGTCCTTTGTTCCTTTGGTAATATGCGTGGGTCAAGAGTGGTGAATAAAGGGTCTGAGGCTGGCGGAGGATACCATCGGTGTTTTGCTGATGCCCCTCAGTTCCATCAATATCTGCCGGAATATCAGGCACGGCTGGCCACGACCAAGCTCCATAATGAGGACTGGGAGAAGGTGGTCAGGCGGTATGATGGGCCGGATACGTTCTTCTTCATCGCCCCGCCCTATCATGGCACCAGCCGGGCTTATAATCACGCTGGGGATCAGCTCAGTCGCTTGGCTGAGGTTCTTCCCACCTTGAAGGGGAAGTTCCTCCTGACCTATGATGACCATCCTGATGTGGTGAAGGCCCTCAAGAGGTTTGAGCAGGTCAAGGTTAAGTCTACCTATACTCTGCAGGCCGGAGCCAATAACCGCCAGGGCAAGCAACTGATGATCGCCAACTATCCCTTGAAGGCTGCCCTGAAGGATACAGACGATGATATCGTGTCCCTCTCGGATTTCTGGCCAACGGTGGTGACAGGCCTCGGCCTTGGCATCGGCCTTAGAACTATTGGGTATGCCTGGGAGTCTGCCTTTAAGCGTGGGCAATTCCCTGCCCGGGATAAAGCCCTCAGGGGCCTCGGCCCATATACCATCATCCAGGAGCATGACGATGGAGACCTGACAGTTCAGGTTAAAGGGAAATTGTGGGTCGTCACAACAGAGGGAAAGGTATTCGAGGAGGCCAAGATGAAAGACGCAACTTTAGCAATCCGGTTTGTGAATGAGACGAAACGAATCTCTACCATGACGGGCGATGTGGTGGTTAGAAAATACCCTATCCTCGGCACTAACCACCTCACCTATGATGCGTGGGAACACACGAAGGACGGGCACAGCACCATAACCTTCTTCAAGGGCGAGGGCTGGAAAGGCCGTGTGGGCACCAAGCGGCTCCCGAAGCATCTTGAAGCCCTGCCGGCATATTCTCAGGATAGGCTTCGCAAAGTGAAGGCGTGGCAGGAGCAGGAATATAGCCGGGCCTATCGCTATATCGAGGAGGCGTTCCCTTCGATCAAGGGGGTGGGTACCCGCCGCATGGGGCAAATAGATCTGGAGGTGCGTGCTATGAAAGATGGCAATTCATCGGGTATAATGGGTCAGGCGGGGCAGAAGAAGCCCATCAATTTCAATCCTGTGGCCTCGATGGCTTCCAAGTATGCGATAGACTTAGATACCAGCCCGGAAGAGATAGTCAGGACGGTGGCAAACTCTGATGCCAGAGCCAGATATAGGGACAAAGTGAGTGGCGCTGAAATAAGCCTTAATCCTGACAATATGGATCAGATGCTCGTATTCTATGGCGATGATATTGCGGAGGCCGAGACGAATGAGGAGGCGGTTAAAATTCTCTCTTACGTCCGCCAGTGGAAGAAGTTGCCGGACTGGGCCTATGTGTTTGATACTGTCCTCTCAGCCAATCCCCCCTTAGCCGTTAATCAGGTATTAGATATTCCGGCGGAGACGCTTTCTGGCGAGTCATACAGGTGGGGGAATCCCACCGGCTTTAAACTCTTCCTCCCTGCTGATGCCTATTGCGTAGAGCGTTCCCTTTACGCTTTCCGGAGTGGTGACTTAGTCTTGCTCAGTGTCTGTGCACCGGACACGGGATTCCGGTCAGCCAAGCACCTTTATGCGGTAAAGCGGTCACACCTGAAGACTCAGATAGAGAGGGGCAATATCCGTATCATAGGGGATATGCAGGACACAGGGCATGAGGCGGGTCTCGGTGCCGAGACCCCGGCCTATATTGATGTCTGGAAGAATACCATCACGAAGCATTACCGCCTCTCCTCGACGATGCACAAAGGGAGTGTCCGCACGGTCAAGTCAAAGGGTGTGCTGGTGATCCTCGGCTGCCCGAAGTCAGCCGAGTGGAAGGGCGGTGTTTGCTCTGAGAACCAGGAGGTCGTCCAGACCCACGTGACCAAGACACCGGAGGCGATGAAGGAAGTCAGGGAATGGGAGAAGGCGGGGGTGACAATTAACTATAAGACCAAGCAGGAAGGTATCACGCCGCGGGATTCCATCGACCCGGCCCCGGGGCAGGACTTAATCAAGGAGTTGGGTCATGCTATTGAGAAATCGGAGGCGATAACATGAAAAGGCTAAGTCGCAGGGCAGACCTTAATCCCCGTGGCTTGCCCCGCCCGCAGGACGGGCGAGGCGGAGGGAGAGGGATGCCCGGCGGGAGAAGAGGCAATATCAACCCGGCGCCGTGCCCTGATGTGCTCACGACTCATGAAGGCAGGGGCATGGGCAGAGGAGGAGGCCGGAATAGATGAATGAAATTGCCTTTATATTGTGCAAGACGAGCCGGGGATCAGTCCGGGCCGGCCCTATTGTGATCGGGGACAGAACCTCGGTCAGCGTGCCGGTCAGGTGCCCGGCGGGGAGCCGGCCGCTGGCCCTGTGGCATACGCATCCCAGTGGATCACTCAGGCTGTCAGGTCAGGATATCAAGACGGGGGAGGTTAATGGGATTCCTCATGTCTGCGTATCGGATGGCCGGAAGGGGTCGACCAAGTGCTTCAGGATGAAGAGGCGATGATGCTCCCGTGCCTATTGGGGCTTGACAAGAAACAACCGGTTATGTTTTACTGATTATTAGCGAGGTGGCCTGCCTTTCATGGAGGCAAGGTCAATTTAAACGGGGGGCATCTGCTCGGAGAGAGTAGAGGGTGCCTCCCGTTTCTCTTTCCGGCGGATGCCTCCCAACTATAAAAAAGGAGGTGAACCGGATGGGCAGCAAGGGCAAAGACCCTGCAGCGACCCTGGAGAAGCGCAAGTGCGTCAAAAAGGGCCGTGGCAAGGGCGGAAAGAAGGTCTGCCGGAAATATAGCGGGTAATAGGTCACCCGTCCGGGGACTCTGACTATTTTCTTAGAGGGTGAAATATGAAAGCAGGTACCTGTAAATGTGTGAGAGGGCATAAGCTCTGCAAGGCCGCCAATGGCAGGGTGCGGTTCCGAAAGGGCAAGTGCTAGTCTCGACCTCCGTAAATATTCTACGGGGGCAAATGTGGCCTTAACACGAGAGGTAAGATGGATACAGAACAATTGATTAAACAGCTTGATTCCATGCCAAAGCAGGAAGCTGTTGATGGTATTCTGAGCCGTGTTGATGGCCTCGATTCGAAGCTGGCTGAGTTGGGTAAACCCCCTGAAGTTGACCCTAACACTGACCCGAGTGCTGAATTGAAGAAGGGCTTTTTTGATGACATCATGTCCTTCGAAGTATGGGGCATTCCGGTTGGCCAAGCCGCCGTTGGCGGCTTTGTGGCTATCTTCGCCTCTGAGATCATCGACGGCTTTATGAAAAATCAACAGCCCTGGCAGCGTGGCCTTGTGAAGCTTGGCGCTGCTGGCGTTGCGGGTATGTGGGGCAAGAGGTTCCTCGGAAGCACCGGCTCGAAGGCAGTGGCCCTGTTGCTGGCCTTTGATGCTATCCGTGACCTGAGTCCCATTGATTCCTGGGCTGACCAGCTGGCTGAGAAGATCAGCGGCACCGTTACCACAGCAGGTCTCGCCGGCCCGCAGACCGGGGGGAGACCAATAAACGTCAATGCCGGAGCACGTCCCGCAGGCGGGCAGAGTTTTTATTCTCAGGCGATGGGAGGTTAGTGAGTGATGAAATATAATGTGACTAAAAAGCTTGTTGACACCCTGACCTGGGCTGCCTCCAGTGACGTGCAGGCCGACCTTCCCGTGGAGGGAGCAATCACCCGGATAACGATTGATTATTACCTGACCGTGACAGCCTGTCTGGCTGCTGATACCAACGCCGAGTTTGCCCAGTGGAAGCCCATCCAGAACCTCAAGGTTGAGGGCGGGGGCGGTAAACAGTATGTTGGCGCAGTAGGCACTCAGATGGGCCGGCTTCTCCATTTCCTGAACCAGAAAGACTTCCCCGGTGCCATGTTCCAGAAGGCGATGGCCACCAACACCATCTATGGCAGCATCATCCTGCACTTCGGCTCTCGGCCACGGGATATGTTCGGTCGGGATAACCCCTTTGACCTGACCGCCTTTATCCCCGCAATGGACGAGTCGAACCTGAAGCTGACCTGGTCGACCACTCAGGCCGCAGACGTATGCGACACCGCTATCGATATCAGTGCGGGCGTGATGGTTGTGACGGTGCATGAGGTTCTCGGCCTCCCCAACATGGACGGCATGGTGCCCGTCAGCTCCACCGAGGTATATGCCCACTCCGCCGATAAGTCAGACCTGAGTGCTCAGTTTGACGTCCCCACCGGGTCATACCTTCGCCGGATTGCTATTCTGCAGCAGGACGACACCGCCATCGGTTCCGGTGGCCCCCTCCTCAGCAGTGACGAGATAGGCAAGGTTGGCCTCTTGCTCCCGAAGGAGAACCGGAGGCTCGTGGAGATTGATTGGGAAGCCTTTGTCCAGGAGAACGGCATACCGCGAGAGCAGAAACTCACAGCTGCTGGTGCGGTCACCAAGCCTCCTGAGAAGGTAGTGGCTGGTTTTGGCGTTATTGATCTGCGGAAATACGGCAACCCTGATTATGGTTTTGACCTGCGAAACTACGCCACCGGCGATGTGAAGCTGGGTCTGACCATTGAGAATTATGCGTCTGGCGATGACACCATTCTCTTCTATGACACCCTCCAGCCGTATAAGGGCCGGTAATCAGGAACGCCACAACTGAATATTAGCTTGGGGTCGACTACAGGTAGGGGTAAGGAGGATTGTCGACTCGTAAGGGTGAGGTTGAAAGGCTTTACCTTAAAGCCAGTTTACGACTAGAGGGAAGGTTCTTTACAACGGGAATCTTCCCTCTATTGGTAAGGGGGCTTTGGAAACCCTGAGAGAAGGAGGATAAGCGATGGCAGAGAAGGGCTGGATCGGGAAGTATGCTTTTCAAAATAATGCCCTGTCAGCTGATGAAATAGGGCGGGAAGCAATGGAGGACGGGTACCTGTCAGCTGATGCGGATGGCCGCGCAAAGATGGCGGATGGATTTGTAAATACTGGCAAGATAGCGGATGCCGCCGTCACGCTGGCCAAGTTATCCTCAGCGAAGATTCTCTACACCGGGGTATATGGTTATAGCCTCTATGGCTATGCCGTTTATGGATGATTAAACTCTGGAGGTGAAACATGGTCGACATAACGAAATTCAAGCCGCCTGCGATTATCGTCCAGCATGTTGAGGTCAACGAGGTTATCCGCCGGATATCGGTGGATGGGGAGGTCAACGGGCACTTCACCTCGGTGGTATTTTTGGAGGCTGAAGTCCCCCGGAATGTCAGGACTGATGCGGACTGGTATAACTATCTGCAGAAGCGGCTGCAGGAGTCCCTGCCGGAGGTGGAAGATGCCGCCTAATTTTGACCATGTCCCGCCTGAGCTCAGGGAGAAGGTAGAGGCGGATATAAAAGCCCGGGACAAAGGAGAGGGCTATGCCTTCGACCTTGATAATGATTGGGACTTGCACCTCTATACTATGCTCCTCCGCCAGACCGGAAAGAGCAAGGACGAGGTGAGAGCCACCCTGTCTGCCCTGCCCCTCCTCGGGGTGGTAGAGACAAAGAGAGAGTCTTATATCGAGGACATTCTGAATTCCTGTGTTGTGGGGTATGAGGACCCGGAACACGCTTTACCCGTATATTTGAAAGTAGGAGGTAACTAATCATGGGAACTGGATCTGCTGTTTCAACTGGCGATGCCATCACCGCCGCCAAGATGAACCTCAAGCTAGAGGAAGTGCTGAATGCCGATGTGGGGGCTGCTGCGGTCATAGCCTGGTCAAAGATGGCTGCCCTGACCGCTGCTCACGCACTGGTGGGAAGTGCGGGAGGTGTGGCCACTGACGTGGCTA
>Ga0114918_10003139_pt1 | contig 14633 bp, 12 predicted proteins | sample LantaG_FD_87015 | JGI IMG/M metagenome (GOLD analysis project Ga0114918, IMG submission 87015) | Deep subsurface microbial communities from Baltic Sea to uncover new lineages of life (NeLLi) - Landsort_02402 metaG | ecosystem: Environmental > Aquatic > Marine > Oceanic > Sediment | place...
AGAGAGAGAGAGAGAGAGAGAGAGAGAGAGAGAGAGAGAGAGAGAGGAAAGAACGCCTCTCTTTTTTCCCTTTCGACGTTGACGTCCTATGTCTTCTCTCGACCCTCTCAACCTCCTCTCGGCCTCAAACTCTCTCAACCTCGACCTTAACAACGACAGAAGAATGAGCTCCGACGGCGGCAGCGACACTTATACGCCCAAATGCGTGCTGGTCACAGATCAGCCATTTTTTTTCTTCCTAGAAAAACAGAATGAAGACAGAGGGGGACGAAAGAAAAGTCTTCGAACGCCTCACGAATTACCTCGAACCCGGAAAACGGGAAAAAAAACGGAAAAAAGGTGGCGCCGGCTTTATCGCCTCGCACGTCGTCTGCCTCCTCGTCCACCGCTACCCTACCATGCGCGTCATTGTCCTCGACAAGCTCGACTACTGCGCGTCCCTGCGAAACCTCGAATCCGTCGCGAGCGAGCCCAACTTCAAGTTCGTCAAGGGCGACATCTGCTCGGGCGACCTCGTTTCCTACCTCTTGGAGACCGAGAGGATCGACACCGTGATGCATTTCGCGGCGCAGACGCACGTGGACAACTCGTTCGGGAACTCGCTGGCGTTCACGCTGAACAACACCTATGGTATGAGAGAGGGAGAGAGAGAGAGCGTTGGCTTTCCTGGAGAGAAGTCGGAAAAGTTAGAAATGAAGGAAAAAGAACTCACTTCCGTTTCTTTTTTCAAAACCAATCCAATTGACAATAGGGACGCATGTCGTTCTGGAGGCGTGCAGGGTAGCCGGCGAGAGCGAGGGAAAGGGGAGGAGGGTGCAACGGGTGAGTTTGATATCGTTTGTTTGTTTTTTTTTTCTTTTTATTTCCGGTACTCGGCGGAGAAACTTCGATGAAACTCACGTCCTCTCTCTCTTTCTTCTCTCCCTCTCTCTTTCTTCTCTCCCTCTCTCTTTTTCCTTCGAAGGTTATCAACGTCTCCACCGATGAAGTCTACGGCGACGGCTCCTTCGGCATCCCCGACGGCCAATCCGGCCTCAACGAGGCCTCCTCGCTGGCCCCGACGAACCCCTACTCCGCCGCCAAGGCCGGGGCGGAGATGGTCGCGAGGGCCTATGCTACTTCCTACGGCCTCCCCGTCATCACCACGCGCGGGAACAACGTCTACGGCCCGCACCAGTTCCCGGAGAAGCTGGTGCCCAAGTTCACGCTGCTGGCCTCTCGTGGAGCCCCCTTGCTCGTGCACGGCGATGGCGGCGCGACGCGGAGCTACCTCTTCGTCGAGGACGTCGCCGAGGCGTTTGATGTTATTTTGCGAAAGGGCGTCTGCGGCGAGACGTACAACATAGGGTCGCAAAGGGAGAGGACTATACTGGACGTGGCGAGAGACATCACGCAGCTGTTCGACGAGAGGAGGAGGAGCGAGAGCGAGAGAGGAGGGGAGCAGCGGAAGGGCGGCAACGGCGACGCAGGACCCTCCTCTTCCACTCCTCCGCCGGCGCCCTCGTCGCCGATCAGGCACGTCCGCGACCGCGCCTTCAACGACCGCCGCTACTTCATCTGCGACAAGAAGCTGGCCGCGCTGGGATGGAAGGAGACCACGAGCTGGGAGGACGGCCTTCGGAGGACGGTGGAGTGGTATCTCCGCGAGGGCGGGAGCGGGTACTGGGACGCCGCCGACGTCGAGGCGGCGCTGGCGCCGCACCCTGTGCTGCGGTCGCACGGGTTCGGGGCCGCCGCTGTCGTCGACGGGCTGCCTTCCGTGTCGGCTGCGGCTGGAGGAGGGGCGGCGGCGCTGTCGGGGCTGCATAGGAACAGGAGCGCCACGGCGGAGTGAAGGAGAGGGAGATAAAGAGAGAAGAGAGAGAGAGAGAGAGCGAATCTAGAACCGGAGCATCTCAAAGCCTTCAGAGCAAAGCTGCTCGCGGAAAAACCCGGAGTCCTTGGTGTCACACTGAGTGAAAGCGAAGCGTTTTCTTCTCTTTTTCCTTTCTTGTGCGTTTTCTTTGCACGCAGTGTGTTGAGAGAGCGGATGGAGGGACGGGGTGTTTCCTGTTGTGCCTCTGACGTGGAGAAGAGAGAGCGAGTGTAAAAGACAAGGGAGGGGAAAAACTTGTTTAATGGTTTTTCATTTCATGGTTTTTTTTCGCTCCCCATGTTTTCTTTGTTACAGTCGCCATTCCTCCCTATCTTCTCCTCCTCACTCCTCCTCAAGATAGGATCCGTACTGTTTCTCAACGCACTGAACCCAACTCTTCCTCCAACCTCTCTAAATGCTGTAGTCCTCCCTGCTGTAGTACTCGGCCAGCAGCCGGTAGACGTACGACGGCGTGTAGCATCCCGTGTCCGTGACGAGGAGCGCGACGAGGTCCGGAGGGACGACGTCGAGCTGCGGCGACAGCACGTGCGGGAGGCCGCAGGTCGCTGCCGCCGCCGCCGCGGCGGCCGACGCGGCGGCAGCAGCGGAAGTGGAGGACGAGGAGGAGAAGGAGGAGGAGGACGCGCCGGCAGACGGCGAGGCGGAGGAGGAGGAGGCGGCGGCGGAGGCTCCGGGAGCTCCTCCCGCCCCTCCATCGCCGTCGCCGGCTCCGCCGCCGCCGCCGCCGCTGCCGCCGCCGCCGCCGCCGCCCTCGGCGACGGCGATCGCCAGCGCCCTCGCCGCCTCCACCGAGGCGCGCGTCGGCGCCGCCACGCCCATAGGCAGGCTCGCGTAGTCCAGAACGTCTCCCGGGTCCCCGAACTCGTTGGTCTCCAGGGCGGGGTCGTGCGGGAACAGCGGGCTCAGGCAGTGCAGCCCGCAGAGGGCGACAAAGGGCACCGCGTGCCGCGCGGCCGCCGCGGCGACGAGCCGGGCCCCCGCGGGGGCCAAGACCCCCCCGTCGGCCAACAGCGCGCGGGCGGAGAGCACGACCTTGTGCACACGCGCCATCACGGCGAAGATCGCCGCGTCCGCGATCAGCGTCGTCGCGATGCCAGCCTTGGCCAGTGCCACCGCGGTCTTTCGGCCCAAGTATCCGGGAGCCGCCTCGGCGACGACGACCTGAAAGGTGCGGCGTTTGGCGGCCTCGAGCAGGAAGAGCAGGGTCGTGGGGTCGTGGCCGAGGGTGAGGACGATCTCGTTGGCGTGGATGTGGTCGCCGGCCTGAGATGAGAAGTTAAAAAAGTATTTTTTTTGAAAGAATTTGGAGTGAGTGAGAGAGAGTCCACAAAAGGCTCTTCCAACCCTCCCTTTCCCACCTTCGCTCTCTCGATCCAAAATGCACCTCCTCTCACCTTCATCGCGATCGCCGTGTCCATCTCGTCCAGCTCGTCGATCAGTTCGTTGAGCCGATCGATCACTTCGGACCTCCCCGCCCAGGGGGGCAGCTTCGAGGCCTTGCCGCCCCCGGGCTTGCGCTGCTGCGGCGTCGTCGCCGCCGTCGCTCCCCCCGAGCGCGGCAGCTTCGGGGAAGGGGGGAGCCTGTTGCTGCTGCTGCCGCCTCCAGCCGCTGCCGCTGCCACGGGCGACATCGGAGAGGTAGGGGAGACGATTCCTTCGGCTCCTCCGCCTGCTCCCGCTCCTCCAATCCCCAGGAGGCCGTTTTCGTTGTCGAGGAGGTTGTGCAGCGAGACGTTCCTGCCGCCCGGGCGAAGGGCGCGGGAGAGGAGGCCGCCGGCCCTCGCGGCGAGGGCGTCGGCGCCGCTGCCGCCTCCTCCTCCTCCTGGTGCTCCTCCTCCAAAGCCGCCGCCGCCGCTGCCGTTGCCGCCGCCAAAGCTCGCCGACGCCGCGTGCGCGAGCGCCGACGGCAGCCGCCCGTTGGCAAAGGCGTCCCTCTCGTCCCTCTCGCCGCCGTTCCCGCCGCTGCACTCTTCTTCGCTTTCCTCTCGGATAAAGTGGAGGACGCGGCGCACCATGTTGCCGATGGAGAGCTCTGTTTTTTTCCGAGGTGTTGGGTTTTCGGAGGAGGAGGAGGTTGAGAAAGGAGCGAAACGAAACGAACGAATGGCATCGGGCCGCCGTCGATTGGTCGAAAGGAAAACAATGCCAGGGGCGCTGCTCTTTTCTAGCGCTTCTCTGCTGCATCACCCGATCCAAGAGAGTGCGAAGGAGACAAGCGAGAGCGCCCGATGAGAAAACAAAATCAAAATCAAAGCCCCACTCACCGAGCGGCGCCGCGGCCTGCATCTCCGCGCCCCACTTGCGGACGTCGGCGATCAGCGAGCACGGGTCGGCGTGCCTCCCGTTGGCCACCAGCAGCCTGAGGAGCTTCGCGGCCCGGCGCGCGCAGGCGGCCGGGCCGCGCAGCTGGCGCCTGCGCGCCGCGGCGCAGAAGGCGCCGACCTCGGCGACGAAGGCGGCGGACATTCTCTTGACGTGAAAGGGAGAGAAGAGAAGGTAAAGCAAGCGTCGATCGAAAAAGACGACGACAAGTGACACCGACGCCTAAAACTTCTCACAACCTCGACCCTTGCTGGCCTCCTTTCGAACCTCTTTCTCGACCCCAGCGTGGAAACCAACCGAAAGCAACTGCACGCTCTGTCTCTTCGACGTCGCTGCGGTTTTGTTTACACTAGCTTCACTTTTCAGTTATTTTATACACCGAGAGCACGAAAAGGAAGCCTTCTCCAATCACTTCCCCGCCGCAGCTTTCTCCTTCCTCCGCTTCTTGCCCTTCTTCTCCTCGAGCTCCTTCTGCTGCCTCGCGGCCGCGCTCTGGAACACCTCGTTGCGCCTGAGGATGTGCTGCCACTTCTCCGGGACGCCAGTGTCGTTGGTGGCGCCCAGGGGAGAAACGACAGCGGAGGAGGAGGAGGAGGAATGCGGCGCTGCCCCCGCCCCTCCCGTCGCGGCGGCGAGCGCCAGAGTACGGCCGCCGCCTCCAGCGCCTCCTCCGTCCCCGGCTCCCCCTCCCCCTCCTCCCCCTCCCCGCGTGTACTCGATGCTCCTCGAAGGATCCGACGGCCTCCGCCGCTGCACGACCGTCAAAAGACGCTTCAAGGCCTGGAGATACTTTTGGGTCGCCTCGTCGTTCATGATGTGCGCGCCGCCGCCGGCCGTCGCCGCCGCCGCCGCCGCGACCTCCGCCGCCGTCGCGGCCGTCCCCCCTCCCTGTCCCCCTCCCCCCCCCCCTCCCTTGGCCGAATGCACCCCGCTCTCCCTCACGTGCGAGATCTTCTCCCTCCCCTTCCGCTCGTGAATGCCCACGGAGGTGACACCGATCGGCCATGGCGCGTTGCCGATCGCGAGGCGGGTGTAGACGTCGGCGGCGCTCAAGTAGTCACCGCGAGCCATCGCCTCGGTCATCAGCGACAGGCCCGCCAACATCTCGGGCGACAGCTGTCGACGGCGGAGGCGCCTAAAAAGAGGTTTCAGGTACTCGCGGGACTGGGCGTGCTGGAGCGTCGCCGCGGCGCCGGCGGCGGTGCCGGCGGCGACGGCCGCCGGGCGCGCCGCGAGCTCGTCGCCCCACTCTTGCATCCACTGCTTGAGCCGGTTCGCGACTTTCTCCTCGGGGGTCAGCGAGGCCTCCTTGCGGGCGGCGGCGAGGGAGGCAGCGGCGGCGGCGAAGGCAGCGGCGGTGGCCCTCCTCTCGGGGTCGACCTCTTCTTCCGCTTCCTCGTCGCTCGAGACGTCGCCGGCGCCGGCGTCCTTCTTCCTCTTCTCGCCTCCTCCTGCTTCCCCTCCTTCCGCCGCCCCTCCTCCTCCCCCGTCTCCTCCTCCCTTCGCGGCCCTGGCCCGCTCCGCCGCGGCCCTCGCCGCGCGCTCCCCGCGCTCCAGGGCGATGAGGACGTTGGCCTGCTGCCCCCCCGTGGCGTGCTCGTCCTCGGGCACGAACGACGCCGCCGCCCTGTCCAGCCTGCGGGCCCGCTCCGCGTCGCCCTCTCCGAAGAGCGTGGCGGGCTGGCCGAGGAGGCGGAGGCGGCGGACGACCTCGGGCCTGGGGAGGGAAGCCGAGGACGCGGGCGCGGAGGCCGCAGAGGCCGCGGCGGCGGCGGCGGCGGCGGCGGCCTTGCCGTCGAGCGCCCTGCCGTCCGGGGAGAGCAGGAGGGCCGCGGCTGCCTCCCCGCCGCCGACCTCCTTCGGGGCGCCGTTGGTACCCCTCTTGCGCGACGACAGCGCTGCTGTCTCTGCTTCCTCGCGGGCGCGCTTGGCCTCCTGCGAGTTTTTTTTTGTTTTGGAGAAAAAGTGGTGAGGGGAAAAGTGGCGTCGGGTTTTTTTTCTCCTTTTTTTGCTGCTTTGTTCGGCGGCCTCTCTCTCGATGCCTCTTCCTTTCTTTCTCTCTCTCTTACCTTGGCTGCCCTCTCTGCCTCCTCCTCCTCGCGGAGCCGCTTCAGCCTCGCGGCCTCGAGGTCGCCGCGGCGCACGTAAGACGGCTTCTGCTGCGGCTTCGCGGAAGCAGACGAGGCATCGGCAGACGTCAGAGTCTTCGCCGATGCACTGTTTGATGACACCGCCTTGGCCACCTCGGCCTTCCTGGCCGCCATCGCCGCGCGGAGCTGGTCCATTTTTGTGCGTGAGAGAGAGAGAGGGCGAGGGAGGCCGCACTGGAGGAGAAAGAGGTCTGGAGCTGCCTCTGCCGGAGCGAACTCGCCTCTCTCTGCTTCTTCTTCGCTTCGCTTCTTCTCCAGAAGAGAAGAGAAAAGAGGAGAAGAAGAAGAAGACAGTGAAGAAGAGGGCGCATCACTTTTTCGCTTGGCTTCTCGCTCTCTCGCTTCTTTCCTCTCCTCTCTCCTCGATGCCTCCCGCCGTCTTCGGCGGCCTCCTCAGCGCGCGTCAGCCCGCAGGGAGGGCCCTGCTCTCTGCCGCGGCCGCGGCGTGCACTTACTACCTGAGCTGGCTGCTGAGCCTGGTGCGTTGTCGAAAAAGAGAGGGCTCCTGTTTCTATTTTTCCGCCCATCGAGCCGATCGACAGCCGTCGACGTGCCCTCGACCCCTTCGCCCTCCCTCTCTCCCCCCCCCCCCCCCCCTCTCCCCCCCCCCCCCCCCCCGTCCCCCCCCCCCCCCAGCTGCGCTGTCGTTGCCCCTCCTGCGCGTCAGGCTCACAGCACGCCTTTATTTCTCTGAAAACAAAAACGAAACGAATCGAAAACAACAACAGCCCCTCCACGCCTCCTTCCCAAAGCTCGCCGCCCTCTACCCCCGTCGGGAGGCCGCCGCCGCGCTCGTCACGGCGCTCGGCCGTGCGACGGCCCTCGCCACGGTCGTCTACTGCGTCTGGGTCTTCGCCGTCGCCGCGGTGGTGAAGGACGACGAGCACAAGGGGCCGGCAGAGCTGGCCGAGGAGAGGAAGCAGCAGCAGCAGGGGTCATCGAAGAACAAACGGGCCTGAAGAGAAGAGAAGCTTTGTTTTTTCTTTGCTTTCTTCCCCCCTTCTTTTCTTCACTTTTTTTTTAACAGCCCTCGAGGAGGACAGAGCTTATGGAGGGGAGAGGAGAAGCCGAGCGACAGGCCTGGGAGGCGCAGGTCGACGAGGCCGTCGCCGTGGTCTCCGTCGCCGGGGAGGAGGCCGCGGCCCTCCTGGCGAGGAGGAGGAGGAGGAGAGGGAGAGGGACAGAGGTCGAGGAGGACCGGGGCGACAGCGGCGAGGGCGGCGAAAAGAGCGAGGCCAGAGACGACGACGACGAAGAAGAAGAAGAAGAGGACGGAGGAGGGGGCTTCTTCGACTCTGTCGACGTCGGCGACGAGAGTCGAGTGTCCGCTCTCCGCGAGGCCGGCTTCGAAAAAGCGGGACCCCTGCAGCTGCGGCTCCTCATCGAGGTCGACGTCCCCGAGAGCAGCGGCGGCGCGGAGGGAGGAGGAGGGGGCGAGCGGATCAAGCTCACGGTTGGCGGCGGCGGCGCGGCGGCCTCGGTCTCGTCGCTGCAGCCCCTGCGGCTCGCCGCCTCCCTTCCGCGGCGCTATCTGATGCCGCCCTCGCTGGCCCCTTCTTCTTCGTCGCCGTCGTCAACAACAGCAGCAGCAGCAGCAGAGGAGGAAGGGGAAGAAGGAGAAGAGGAACGGATCCCGTCCGTCGCCGTCTCTGCCCCGTGGCTCTCGGCCCCCGCAGCCGCTCGCCTCGAGGCGCGCCTGCGCTCGCTCGCCCGGGGGCGGCTGCTGCCGCTTTTGCCCCTCTCTGGAGAGGAACCTCCGCCGGTCGTCTTCGAGCTTGTCGAGCTGGCGAGGGATTCTGCGCTCGCCGAGGCCCTCTCCGCTGCGGGAGGGGACGGCGGGGGGAGCCTCGACCTGCTGGAGGTCGTCGGGGGGAACGAAGAAGACGGGAAACACCGAGGCGACCCCGCCGCCGACGCCGACGCCGCCGCCGCCGCGCTCGCCCTCCTCCGCCAGCTCGTCTCGGACGACGCCGCCCAGCAGCGGGAGCGCTTCCTCCGAGGCACCCACGCGTGTCCCATCTGCCTCGAGGGAGGGGTCCCGGGCTCCCGCGCGACGGCGCTGCCCTGCTGCGGCGTCGCGGGGAGGAGGCGTCCGAGGCCGGGGCCGGGCAGCGAGCCTCCGACGCCGGCGCCGGCGGGGAGCGGCGGAGGGCCGCGGGCGGCCTGCACCGCCTGCCTCGCCGCGCTCGCCTCCTCGGCGCTGCTCTCGAGGGACGCCTCGGCCCTCCTGTGCCCCTTCCCGGACTGCCGCGAGCCTCTGTCCCCCGCGCTGCTCTCGTCGCTGCTGCCGCCGGAGCGGGCGGAGCTCGCCGAGGCGCTGCGGCTCGAGCGCGCGCTGGCCCAGATGGGCGCGCTGCGCTGCCCGCACTGCGACTTCGCCGCCGTCGTGGGCGACGCGCAGGGCTGCTGCCTGTGCCCCTCGTGCCGCCACTCGTTTTGTGCAACCTGCTTCGACTCGTGGCACGGCAGCGCGCGGGAGTGCTCCTCCGCCGAGGCGAGGCTGGCGCTGGCGAGGGCCCGCAGGGCGAGGGCCGAGAGGGAACGCGGCCCCGACGGCTCTGGGAGCGGAAGCGGGGGAGCGAACGACAGGGCCTCTGCCCTCGCCCTCCGCCGCGCCGAGGAGGAGTTCCTCTCTCTCGCCGCCATCGCCCGCAGTGGCTCCAAGCCCTGCCCGGCCTGCCGCACGCCGATAGAGCGCTCGGCCGGCTGCAACCGCATGCGCTGCGCGGCGTGCTCGACAAGCTTCTGCTTCGTCTGCTCGGCCGTCATCTCGGAGGAGGAGGGGTACGCCCACTTCGGGTCCGGGAGGTGCAGGCTGCTGAGCGCGGAGGAGATCGCCCGCTGGGAGCGGGAGGAGCGCGGGCCGGAGGCGGCCGCGGCGGACAGGAACGCCTTCTGGTTGGGACTCGCGCGGCGACAGCAGGGACAGCGGCAGCGAGGCGGCGGCGGCGAAGGCGGCGAAGGCGGCAACAACCCTCATAATGTTTTGTCGCGTCGAATAAAGGTATCCCGCTGTCCCACCTGCGGCGCGCAGCACGCGGGCGAGAGCAACGACCGCAGGTGCGGCAGCTGCAAGACGCGGCACTGCGGGTCGTGCGGCGAGGTGCTGCGGAGGGGCGTAGTGCACTTCGGGAGGCCCCCCAAGTGCCCCGCCCACTTTTAGAATTCGTGTTGAAAAAAAAATGAAAAAAATTACATGCTCTTGCGCTTTCCACTCATACATCTTCTTCTCCTCCCTCGTCGTCGTCTTCGTCGTAGTCCTCGTAATAGTACTGGTTGTTGTCGTCCTCGTTGTCTCCTCCTTCTTCGCTGCTGCTGCTGCTCCCGAAGTTCGACTCTCCCTCCGCGTCACGGCCCTTCCTCCTCGAGGAGCTCGGGCCGCCGCCTCCGTGCGCCTTTGTCAGGATCTCCCTCCTGTAGGCCGCCCTCGCCGCCGCGGCGCGCTCCCTCGCGGCGTCGACGACGGTGCCCGGGTCGACGGAGGGAGGGAGGTGCACGAAGCGGACCCTGCGGCCCCTGACGTGGAGCGAGGGGGCGAAGAAAGGGGTGGCGTCCGAGGTCGACGTCGTCGGCTCGGTCGCGGCGTCTCGTCCGAGGACCGCCCGCGGCTCGCTCGTGCCCCTCCGCGTCCAGCGGACCCCGTCGCTGTTCCCGCCCCCGCCAACTAGGACCAGGTTCATGCCGTCGTCGACTGATTCGAGAGTGCCTCGCATCACGTCGTCGTTGGTGAGCTCGACGACGACGGGGCAGCCGACGCAGGCGCGGAGGAACGGGAGCAGCGTTCGGGTCGAGGGGCGGCGCTTGCGGGGACGGTGAGGTGGAGGGTGTTGCTGCTGCTGCTGCTGCTGCTGCTGCTGCGTCGACATTTGCAATGCGAGCGCTTTTTGTTCAGGCTTCTTCGCTCAGAATCTTGCCCCAGGTCGGGTTCTCATTGAGAGCCAAGAACGGGGCGCATCTCCTCGTGTAAATAGAAAAGCGATCGGAAGAAGAGAAAGAATTGGAGAGTGCGGAAGAGAGGTCGAAGAGTTTTCGATCTCAAGCTTCTCGAATAATGCTCAACCTCGCCCTTTTCATCTTTCCTTCTTTTCTTTTTCCCGCGAGGCCACGAAGCGCAAAAGAAGATCGCACGACCGTTTCTCTTTCTCCCCGGTAGTACATCAAAACGATTTTTTTTTCAAGAAGCGCACAAGATAAACAGAAACGAAAGAAAGGGCCCCTTCTAAACGGGCAACGGGATCATCCCCAAACCCCAGGCCAAACCGGCAATGAACGCCACGCCCGAAGACATCTTGGTCCTCCCCATCAGCCCGCTCGCGCGGTTGACCGCCGCCTTCAAATCCTTGACGCCGATGCTCCCATCCCGGTCCACGTCGAAGAGCCACGCGACCTTAGATCCGGCCTTTTTGAAAATCCCTTCCCAGTCGACACGGAGGAAGTTCTTCCGGGTCAAATACGCGGAGAGCGCGTAGGCAGCCACGAGGAGGAGCGCGACGGTTTTGCCGACTGTCTTGATCAGCGCCGCGGCGGCGTAGCCGAGGAGCACGGAGAGGCCCGCTCCCTTGAGGCCGGACTTGATCCTGGGTGGCGTTGTGGGTGTTGTTTTGGTTGGAGAACAGAGGGTCCTCGCGGGCAAAAGGGTTAGCTTGCATCCGAAACGAGAGAAAGAACTCTCTATCTCTCTCGGCTCTCTTCGCGCTCCTGGTTCTCTCCTCTCCAATTCCTCACTTCTTAAGTCTGCCTTCGGCTTCGGAGGAAGGGGTCGAGGAGGCCCTGGGGCGGGCCGGGCCGGCCCTGGCGGGGCGAGAGGCCGCCAGAGGGGCCGCGACGAACATCGCTGCTTTGACGACGACGCCCTGCAACCGACTTTTTTGACGACGAATGCCATTTTCATTATCGTCTTCTCCGACGCGCCTGGGCGAGTTGGATGCCCTGCCCCCTCCGCCGCCGCGGCCGCCGCTGTTGCCACCGCCGGTGAGGGACGGACGAGAGGGTGCAGCCAGGCGGCGGAGGGCGCCCAGGCGGGCGGAGAAGGAGGACATTTTTTGCTTGCTTATTTGGGCGAAAGAGAAAGACTGTCGAGATGGCATGTGGAGGAGAAGAAAAAACTTCAGCCTCTTTTTTCTTTTTCTTTTTACAAGCTCGCCGCCGCGGGCGCGTTGAACCCGTGCACCGAACCGCTCTCCACGCCGGCCATCGGATCGAGCACCACATCGATGACGCACGTCCCAGGGTCCCTATCGCTCTCGTTGGTCCCCAAAGTCGCCTTCCGCAGAGCCTCTCGAAGCTCCCCGGCGTCGCGCGCCAGGAAGGCGCGGGCGCCAAACGCGGCCGCGATCAGATCGTGCCTCGCTCCGGGGGCGAACGCGGTCGGCGGCGGGTCTCCCGCGAAACCCCCCCCGGCGGCGCCTCGCGCGGCGTCCGCGGCGAGTGCGCGGGCGCGGCGGTCCCCTCCGTAGACCCCTCCGTTGTTGAGAATCACGAAGGTGATCGGGAGGTTGAAGCGCGCGGCGGTCTCGATCTCGGCGAGCGAGAAGCCAAAGGCCGAGTCGCCTTCGACGGCGATGATGCGGCGGCGCGGGGAATTGGGGGAAGAGGCGGAGGAGCCGGTCGTCATGCCTGCGGCATCGGCGATGGCCGCGGCGATGGCGCACCCGGGTCCTGTTATGGAAAATAAAGAGAGAGGAAGGGGGGGGAGAGTTTTTTATGAGTTTTTTTCTTCTCCCCGCGAAAAAACCCTTCCTCGACATCCTCGACCTTGAAAAAAAAACGAAAAGAACGGGAAAAAAACTCACCGACCCCCATCGTCCCCCAGGTCCCCGCGTCGAGCCTCGTCCTCGCCTCTGTGACGGGTCCCAGCACCAGCCGGCTCATGTCCATCGTATTCGCGCCCTCGGAGACGACGACCGGCGGCCTCGGAAGAGAAAGTATCGATTGTCGGATTTGTTCCAATGTCGTCCAGTAGTCCAAGGGCGTCGCGTTTGCAGTTCTCAGCCGCTCGGAGACTTTGCGCCTGGCCGCGGCCGCCTTGGCCGAGAGCTCCGCGGCCCAGGGGGAGTCGGAGGGGACCAGGAGGGGGGGCGCGGCGGCGCGGGTTGAGTGTGTGTCCCTTCCCTCGCTCTCTCCGCCTCCTCCGAGGGCCGCGAGCAGCGCCGTGGCCGCCTCGGCGGCGCCGCACCGGAGCACGCAGCCCCCCTCCCTCGCCGCCCTCTCCGCGTCGCCCCTCTCCGGCTCTGGGTCCACTAAAATGAATTTCACGCCCCTCGCCCACTTGGGTGCTTCACCGAAATGCAGCTGCCAGTTGAGCCTGGCCCCGAACAGAACGGCGACGTCGCATTTTACCAAAGCGAGCGAGCGAGCAGCCGAGGCGCAGCGCGGGTCGTCGTCGGCGACAACGCCGCGGCCCATGCTCGTCGCGACGAAAGGGACTCCGGTCCGCGAGACGAAGCTTCGCAGGCTGGTGTCGGCCCTGCCGTAGGCAGAGCCCTTGCCAATGACGGCGAGCGGGCGGACCGCGGCGCGGAGGAGGGAGGCCGCGGCAGCGACGGAGTCGGAGAGGGAACAACCGCCGTTCTCCCCGCCCCCTCCGCCGTCGGCGGCGGCGGGGACCGCGGGCGAGGGCAGCACCGGCGGCAGCGGGAACGAGATGGGAGCGAGCGCCTCCCCCTCCGCGACGGCGCCCTGGATCACCTCCGCGGGGAGATCCAGGTACACCGCCCCGGGCCTCCCACGTGTTGCGGCCCTGAGCGCCGCCGAGACCAGCGACGAGGCGTCCGAGGGCGAGGCCCTCTCGAGGCGGCCGCTCCACTTGACGAGCGGCGCGGCGAGCCTGCGCTGGTCGAGCTCCTGGAACTCGCCCGTCCGCTCGCTCTCGCCCGCTTCCGCGCCGCCGCCGCCGCCGCCGCTGCTGCTGCTCCCCGAGAGGATCAGCAGCGGCCAGCCGTTGGCCGCGGCGTGGCCCGCCCCGGCCAGCGCGTTGACGAGCCCCGGGCCGGAGACGGACAGCAGCGCCGCCGGCACGCCCGTCAGGAACCCAGCGGCTGCGGCGGCGACGCCCGCGGCCTGCTCGTTGCGGAACCCGACGTACCGGATCCCGCAGGCCTGGGCCGCCGAGGCGAGCTCCGTCACGGGGATTCCCACGACGCCGAACATGAGGCGGACGCCGAGGGAGGAGAGGGCGCGGGCGAGGACGGTGGCTCCCGTCGCCGTCGGGGGCGGGGATGGTGTTGGGGCCGCCGCGGGCGAGGCGGCGACGAGGGCGCGAGCAGGGGGCGGAGGGGGAGCTGCTTTTGGGGGGGGAGGGTATCGTTCATTTCGAGGGGGGGATGGGAAGAGAAAGACCGGAACGTGAGAAATAAGGCATCGGGAGGTAAGGAAGAGAGAGAGGAAGGAAGGAAGAATGAGAAGGAAGAAGGGCGAGAAGAAGAAGAGGATTTACAAGCCTCGCTGCCTCTCTCTCGACCTTTCTTCTTTCTTCCTCCTCTTCTTCTTCCTTCTTTCCTCTCCTCCTCCCTCTCGGCCTCTCGGTTTCCTCTTCTTCCTCCTGCGTCTAAATGCCAAAGACACAAAAAATGAAAGACGATCTAAGAGAAGACTTCGAAATTTCTAGAGCTTGGAAACGGGCTTACCTCGAGAAGAGGGAGAGGGAGAGGAAGTCCCACCTCCGCAAAAGTGCCCCGCCATGAACCTTCGCTGGATCTTTCCCGTGGCTGTCTTGGGGAGCTTGTCGGTGACAAAGATGCGCGTGGGGACCTGCAGGTTGAGGGGAGCAGAGGGGGAGAAATTGAAGAGGAAGCGTTGAGAGCGAGAGAAGGTGGAGATGGAAGGGAGAAAAAGAAGAAAAAAAGGAGGAAGAAGAAAGAAAGAAAGAAGGGGAAAACCCGGACCTTGAAAGCCGCGAGCGACTTGGCTGCGTGCTCCCTGATCGAAGCCTCCACGCCCTCGACTTTCGCCCCAGCGGCGAGCACCACGGCAGCCGCGACCACCTCTCCGTACTTCTCGTCGGGCGCCCCAAAGGAAACGGCCTCGGCGACGGCCGGGTGCGACAGCAGCGCGCCGTCGACCTCGATCGGCGAAATCTTCTCCCCTCCGCGGTTGATGAGCTCTTTCAGCCTTCCTGTCAAGGTGACGTAGCCGTCCTCATCCAGGAAGCCCTGGTCTCCCTGGTTTGCAAAAGTTGAGTGGGCGGAAAAGGTCGAGAGAGAAAAAAAGGGATTAAAAATAATGAGTCTTGTCTTCCTTTTTGGTCTTTTTTTTTTCTCGCTCGCTCTCGCTTTCTCTCGCTCTCC
>Ga0114918_10003140_pt1 | contig 14628 bp, 21 predicted proteins | sample LantaG_FD_87015 | JGI IMG/M metagenome (GOLD analysis project Ga0114918, IMG submission 87015) | Deep subsurface microbial communities from Baltic Sea to uncover new lineages of life (NeLLi) - Landsort_02402 metaG | ecosystem: Environmental > Aquatic > Marine > Oceanic > Sediment | place...
ACGAAGATGGTGAAGGTTCTGACTCCGGTGATATTGATGAGGACGGTGATGGTGAAGATGACGAAAACGAAGATGGTGAAGGTTCTGACTCCGGTGATATTGATGAGGACGGTGATGGTGAAGGTTCTGACTCCGGTGATATTGATGAGGACGGTGATGGTGATACTGATGAAAACGGCGATAGTAGTGAGGGTGTTGATTACAATGGTTTCCCGAAAGATATGGTTTCTGGTGAGCATGAGGATGAAACTGGTAACACAGAGGACCATCAGACTGTGGAGGACATGAAAGAAACTCTTAAAGAACAGGAAGAAGATAAGAGTAAAGCTGATGAAGCATCCAATGGTCGTTACGGAGATGGTAGTAACAGTTATGTTCCTGATTACACTAAACCAAATATTAAAGATGCACTGGCAATGAACATTGAACTTCCAGCTCAGTATGAAAAACTTGCTGGAGTTACACGTGAATCAAAGGAACTGGAACGGCTCATTGTTGGTATCAATGCGAGGGCACGCCGTACCGTTCGTAGTACGTATAAGAGTTCTACGATGCCAACCAAAATTCGTACAGGCGATATGGCAATGATGTCCGTTGGCATGACTCCCCCGTTGTGGAAAAAGAAAATACATGGTGCTCCAGGAAAAGACACTTGGTATATTTATATGGATGTTTCTGGTTCAGTATCCCAGGAGATACCACTTGGTCGTTACATTTGTAATGGTATAAATTCAAAAGGTCGTGGTAATAAAATGTTTGTGTTCTCATCAACTGGATCACCAACTCCTTATGATGGTGGTAGCTGGGTTTATTCCGATGGGGGTACTACTATTGATGAAGTTGCTATTCATGCCAAGAAAGAAAAGGCTGAGCGTATTGTAATGTGTTCAGATGGACAGGATACTATACATGACATTAAAAATTCAAGTCATTACACCAAGAAGGCGGAGAGTGCTTGGCAGTATGTTGCAAAGCGTACACAATCGGTTTTAATTCTTGTTGGTTCTTATAGCAACGATACCATGATTAGAAGGTTTGGTCATTTGTTTGATCGGATTTTTTGTACCGGAACACAGAAGTTCATTCAGATGAGTAAGAAACCATATCCGAATCCTACTATGTTAGAGAAGCTTTATAAAGACGATAAAGATATTAATATACCTGATAAAATTTTATCAGGTATATAACACATTAAACTTAACAGAAGGAGAAATGTTATGGGTCGTAAAAACGTTAATTGTTCAATCGGCAATCCAGGAAGTCCAACAGTACGTGCATTAGGTGTTTTAACCAGAGCAAATGACTTTGACAGTGAGAGTGGTTTTCTTACTGAATGTTTTCGATTATATTGTGAGCAGGTTGATCTGCTCAAGAGAGACGAGGATGAAAATTGTAAGTGGAATACAAAGAAACTTGAAAAGATGGAAAGGCAGTACCCCGAACGAAATAAAAAGCGAAAGGGGTTGCGAAAAGATTTTGATGATGAGTAAACTGCGGGAATTAATAAAAAGGAGTTAGAATAAGATTGCAATTAGAGGTATACATTTGTAGAAAGACATAACCGTTATGGTTATGAACCATCGTACCTATAAGGAGAAGTTATTATGCCAAGAACAAATACCCGAAAAGAAACAAATATTCCGAAGTCAAAAGAGACACTGATGCTGGAAATCAATAAGTGCAAAAAGCAGATTGAAGAGGCAAGGGAGGTGTACAAGCGGTATGATGCTCTTACTTCTGCTGCTATTGGGTTGTTCATGCAGAAAGGAAAAAGTAGTAAGCGAACACCAGAAATTAAGCGTCTCAAAATAGGCGCTAAATACTACGTAATGCGTCCCAAGTTTCTTGATAAGGATAATGGATACAAAAACGCTATTTTCAAGTCGATGGGTACGAGTGTTTTTGAGTTTTTGCCCGAGGCAGAGTACAAAGAAAAGTACACAAATAAGAAGTAAGAGAGGATATTATGAGATACATACCAAACACTAAGATTATTCATAATCCTCGGGCAGATGAGTTACCTGTTGGTTTACTGGATGATTTGAAAGATATAGGGGTTGTTCAGCCTCTTCGCTTTGGAAAAGATAAGGGTTTTCGGGTGGAATTTTATTCTCCAGAATCTCGCAGAGAGGAAGTGGAAAAAATATTGTTAAATTATGGAATAACAATTGAGAAATCTACTGAACACCTGTCTCCAGAGCGGGCATACTTAAATATTAATATAATTCGAATACCAAGGAAGAGGGAGGTGAAGCAACTATCACTATTTACTGAGTTCAGTAACACAGTAATATATGAAAGTGGTCAAAAACAAGCTCAAGCATAACGGAAGTAAAATATATAATATATCGTATAAACTGAAAATTGAAAGGGATTTGGTAATGGGTAAACTATATAGAGAACCATCAGAGCGAAGAAAACGTCCCCTCCCATCAGTGGTAGAAAGAACTATTCGCTATAAACGTATGATTAGAGGCGATAAAATAGCAACTGAAAAATTAAAGGAAGAAGAACGTAAAAACGGTAAAAAGGTTTTTAAATTGTTTGACCTTGTTGGGGACATGTGTGGGATTGTTGAAGATACACGAGGTAACTCCTATTATTGTGAATACCCCAAACGTATATTTGAGGTGGCAAACGATAATACTACTATTATCGTTTATTTTAATATAGATGAGGAACGAGATTATTGGATTCAAAAGAAATTCCGTAAATCATTTCTTACCTACATTGAAGAGATACGTGATCCAGACGAGGATGAAGAGGAAGATATTTCGTGGGCAGTATCTAAGGTGGCTATTGATGCAAAATACGAAAGTGGCACAACAACTGAAATTATTGAAGAGGAGCCAGAACCAGAGCCACCCACTACTAATGAGTTACTTGAGGGTTACGGTTTTGATAAGTTTATTATTAGAACTGTACATCCTACAATTTCTATTCGTTTGCTTAAACTATGTAAGTATCTTGGTGTGGATAAGGTAAAAGAAATAATTGAACTTAATTAGTTATAGGAGAATGGTATGTCTCGCAGAGCAGAAGTTGTAGAAATGTTGAGGCAGTTTAAACTACTGTATGAATCACAAGATGCTGGTTGGAAATCACGGGCTTATGAAAAAGCGTTGAGCAGTATTAAAGACTTTGAAGGACCAATTCCGAAGACAGCTTCAAAGTTGATTGCAATTCCAAATATAGGTAAAGGCATTGCGTCTAAGATAGAAGAATTTCTATCTAATGGGAATGTTAGTTCATTGAAAGAATTACAGAAGAGTTCACCGCCAAAGTCAATTGCTGAATTGACAAAAATTCCTGGTGTTGGTATGAAGAAAGCAAAGGCTCTTTTTCTCCAGTATAAAGTTAAAACTCTTGACGGTCTTATCAAGAAATATGATGAGAAAAAAATTAAAGAAGATTGGCTCAATAAAGGTATTGAAACATATAAGCTACGAGGAGACCAAGAGCGTATACCACTTTACAGAGCGTTTGAATTGATGAGAGAACCATTATCAAACATTAAGAAATTGAAATGGGTAAAAAATGTTGTTCCTGCAGGTAGTATTCGTCGTTGTAAAGCCACAGTGAAAGACATGGATACACTCGTTGTTGTTTCCCCTGAAGTAGAAATTGCTACAGCGGTAAAACGTATTGCAAAGAAATTCAATGCTTCATTAGCTGGAGAAAAGAAATGTATGGTTCCTGCCGGTGATGGACGTTTCGTTGACTTATACTTCTGTCATCCAAAAAACTTTGGTACTATGATTCTTTTTCTGAGCGGATCTGGGGAGTGGAATGCATGGCTTCGTTCCATAGTTAAGAAAAAAGGATGGAAATTAAATCAATATTGTCTTCAAATGAATGGGCGAAAGTACCGTTACACCAGCGAAGAAAAATTACTAATTAAAATCCTTGGGCATTATGTTCCACCCGAATGCAGAGAGAAACCAGGTGACTCTTATCACGAAGAAGATTTGGTGAATCTGTCTCACGTTAAGGGAGAGTTTCATATACATACTACAAAGTCAGACGGGTTAAGCAGACCAACTGAAGTTGTAAAGGCGTGTAAGAAGCGTGGTTATTCTTTTTGTGGTTTTGCTGACCACGTTGGATATATGCCCTGGTCTGCTACTATATCAAACTATGAAAAATGGGTTACTATTTTTCGTAATAACCAAAGTAAGCTACCTATTAAAACTTTGATTGGTGCAGAAATGGATGTATCTAAATACGGAAAACTTTCTATACCTGTTTCGCTTGCAAAGCAGTTAGATTTTATTTGCATAAGTTCTCATCAGAACCCAGGTGAAAATCTTGAGGAGCGTTATCTTACTGCGTTTAAAAAGTTACGCAAATTCAAAGGTATCAAAATATTAGCGCATCCAATAAATCGTAATATAACTAAAAATATTATGATGGAATGGAATGATATCAATTGGTCAAAGATATTTTCTGCTGCACAGAAGGAAGATATATATTTAGAGATTAACGGTACTGCTGATCGCCTTGATCTTGATTGGGAGTTGGCAAGGATGGCATTGAGACTTAAATGTAATTTTGTCTTATCAAGTGATGCTCATCATGCTAATCAATTAGACATTATTAAAATGTCTGTACTGTTTGCAAGGAAGGCAGGAATACCAAAAGAAAGAATACTAAATTGTACGTTTGAATAATATATACCCCATATAAACTGCGGGAATTAATTTTAACACTAAACTGAGGTGCATATGAAATTTATAATTGAACTTAAAGCAACACTCATAAACTCCTTATTGGATGCAACATCAACAGCTTATCCACACATAATGTTCTGGAAAAAGAAGGCCTACGCAACAGACGGTGACGTTGTTTTTATCAAATCACTTCAAAAAGAATTCCCCAAAAAGGTTTACATCCACAGAGAATGTTTACCTCGAATTATTGGTGGTAATTCTACTATTAAAGTACGCATTAAGGATGACGTTGTTCATGTTCGTTACGGACATAATAATGTAATTAGGGTTACTGACCCCTATAACCCATCCCAATTCCCAGATGTACAAGATCTTATCAAACAAGAAAAAAATCAAGAGGATGATTCCTTAACATTCACCATTGCAACAAAGACTTTGAAGTCTTTAGCTAAGGGACAAGCAAATTTCATAACACTGAAAGTTCATAAATCTCTCACTATTGGTCGGTGGAAAGATGATGAGGGCAATAATGGTTATTTTGCCCAAGCTTCTTATATCCGTGAGGAATGAGTATGAAGAAAAGAAATACTATGCAATTAATAGGCGCAAGGTTACGTAAGCGTCGTATACATTTGCAAATGTCTCAGTCTGAACTTGCAAGAGCCATGAATACAACCCAGGCTGAGATAAGTAGAATCGAAAATGGCAAGGCTAATTATACTGTTTTAACGCTTGATAGGATATGTAATGAGTTAGGACTAATTGCTAACGTATATAGATTGAAAATAAATAAGAAAGTTACTGGTAACAAAGTAGCAAAGTAATCTTAAAAAATGAGTTAAGTACTTGTATTCAATGTGTGCTTATGTTATCTTTATATAGAACACGTATAAACTAAAGGATTATCGTAATGGGTAAAATACTTTCGGCAATAAAAACTTTAGAAGCAATAAAGGCAACAAGTTCAAGAAATGAGAAGATAGCTCTGCTTGAAGCACAAGTAGACAATATATATTTGAAAAGGTGTTTTGAGCTAACAACAAATCCATTAATAACCTATGGTATCAGAATTCCCAAAAACAAAAAATTTCGTAAGACTAATACATTACTCAAACCTAAGAGAGCTTGGAATGAGCTTGAATCTTTACTTGACTCTCTTGCCAAGCGTGATTTAACAGGAAAGGCTGCTGAAGAAGCGTGTGCAAAATATCTTGCTCAACTTCCGAAGTCTTTTCAGGAGTTGGCTGTTCGCATTATCAATCGCAATCTTGATTGTGGTGTTAAGGCAGGAACATATACCCGTGTTTGGGAAGATATGGAAAACGGTTGGGGTGTCCCACTTGCAGAGAAAGCATACGATAAAGAGGGTAATATAATCGAAGGTATGATTAAGTTTCCTTGCTATGGAGAACCGAAATTTGATGGTTTCAATATAACTTCACCACATCCTGGTAAGAAATACAAACTCAAGTTTTTGCTTAAGGGTCAAAAGTTGTATGCTCTTAGTCGGGGACAACTTCATTATCCTTTGCTTGAGCCACTTATTAAAATACTATATAAGCATGTCCCAAAGGACATGTTTGTTTGTGGTGAAGCGTATGCAAGGTGGCACAAGGGTGACGAAGAAAAATATACTTCTCCATGGGGGAAGGCAGCTACTATGCTTCGTACCGGAATGACACCAACAGGTTTCCAACCCGAAAAGGTATCAAAAGAAGTGCGGGATATGTTCAAAAAAGATTTTGAACTTTGGTTATTTGAATATGGAAGTAACTCCTTCTATTCAGATAAACACAATTACACAGACCCCACTCCTAAGCGTAAACGTCGTTCACGTATGAAAAAATTAGTAAAGAAAATTAACAGTAAATATATTAAAGTGTCTCCTTGTGTTGTTTTGCACAATATGAAAGAACTTAAAGCGTATTATAAAGAATGTTTAGATAAGGGTTTTGAGGGGATTATGATTAAGGATATGAATGCCCCGTTGGTAAATGAACGTAATACGTATATGCTTAAATTGAAGCCCGACAAGGTTATTGATGGGGTTATTGTTCGTATCAAACGAGGTAGCGGTCGCAATTCAAAATGGGCGGGTGCTATGGACGTTTATCTTACAAAATATAAAAAGGTTGTTTCGTGTAATGTTCGCACTGATAAGCAACGTAAAGAATTTTGGGACAAGAAAAAGGACATGGTTTGTATTCAGTGTGAAATTAGAATACAAAAAGAACCAAAAGGAAGAGAAGTGAGTGTTTCACGTTTCTTGCGGTTAGATCGTGTACGTGACGACTTAAAAAAGGTATCTCCAGTAAAATTGGCTAAAATGGTCGGTAAAGGTACGCTTAAATCATAATTATACAATATATTATATAACGTGGAAATAAGGAGGTAAATCGGCATTAAATTATACAATATATTATATATTATGGAGCAAAGTAAAATGTAAGTGATGATTTTTGGGGAAATACCCCGTAATTTATTAAACATTATTTTCAAAAAGGAGTTTTTCTTATGGCTAAAGCAAAGAAAAGCAAAGCAAAAAAAGGAAAAGCAACCAAAGCAACCAAAGAAACGGATAAGAAAAAAGTCGAGAAGAAGGTTGAAGAACTTGTCGGTGCTGTTGTTGTTCTTACTATGAAAGGTAAGAAAGTTGTAGCTAAAGTGGTTACAGCAAAAGAAGCTGAATCAATTGGCGGAGATGTTACTATTCTATCTGATGGTGAGGCTCTTATCATTCAAAAAGCTCGTAATCTGTGGGTTGACGGTGGTATGAACATTGGTTCAATGCCGGAAGCTGAGGACGTCGAAGAAGATGAAGACGAGGATGAAGACGAAGAACCGAAAAAGAAAAAGAAAACTTCTAAGAAGTCTAAGAAGTCTAAGAAGTCCAAAAAAGATGAAGAAGAAGACGAAGAAGAGGACGAAGAAGACGAAGAAGAAGATGAAGAAGATGAAGACGAGGACGAAGACGACGATGAAGAAGATGAAGACGAGGATGAAGACGAGGATGAAGACTGGGACGAAGAAGACTAATCTTTTCTGATTCTTTTATTTTGTGGGGCATAGGGGTTATCCAATTGAACAATCTCATTGCCCCACATAACTTTTAAACCATTGAAGTATTACGGAGGTTAATCGTGAATAAATCACGCTCAGAGTTGCGAAAGAAAGAGAAACTTCTCGCTCAAAAAAAGGTGAAGAAGCAAAAATCTCTTTTCGATAAATCTCTCCGTCTTCAACTCTTCAAACTACTGAAAGAAACCTCGCTTGATGATTACATTGTTGTCGAGCAGGTATCAGTGGAAGACTCTGAAGAACTCGAACAGCACATTTTTCATGCGTCTAAGGTGCTTGAACTTACAGAAGATGGCTATGTGTTCTACGAAGTTGACGGCGAAGGAAATCGCATGGCTGATCCAATTCTTGAATTGGAAGTTAGTACCCCTGCTTACCAGAAATGGTATGAGGAAATGTCCGAACAAATTATTGAAGCACACGAAAAGAAAATTAAAGAAGAATGTCTTCTTTCTGCTATTCGGAATGTGGATGAGGAATATGGTCGGAAGTTGTTTGCTCATTTGGGTATAAAAGTAGTTAAAGTTGCGGAAGAAAGGGGTGCATTGAATGAAGAAGAATCTGTAGAAGTTATGGAGGACTACGATGATGATTTTGAGGACGTTGTTGCTGACGACGGAGGTGTACCAATTTCGAATACAGCAGCGGACTTGATTGCAGCCAGAAACGCAAACAAGACTAAAGTTACTTCTCAATCCCCTACAATTCCAGCGGAAGTAGAAAACTCTACGGAGGAAGATACTACAGAGGCTATGGAAGAAAGTACCCAACCAGAAGCTCCTGGACAGACAGATATTGTCGAGGAAGAAGATGATTGGGACGAAGAGGATTAATGAGATTTTCATTAAAGAGCACTTGTCAGTGTGAGGGGTGTGATAACAAGCATAACGGTACTGGCTTGTGCTCTGTTCATTACAATGAAATGATTATTGCCCGAAACCAAAGAAGGTTTAGGGAATGGCGAGAGAAGAATGCTGTATACCAGGTAAGATTAGGAAATAAGAGAACAAATTATTATCGTAGTTGTGGTGAATGGGTAGATGATATTTGCCCACATTGTAAAAAGCTCTACAAGCGAAGACGGGTTGGTGTACGAAGGAAATGTCCAGATTGTTTACGTAACTGGAATAATTCGCGTTATAAAAAGATTAATGATCGTATAGGTAGAATAAGAAAAGCTAGTTATGAGTTACAGAATGTTCCTCCAGAACAAAACCCAAATTTAAGACTCTATAATCATTATGGTGCACCAAAAAAGGTTCTTGTTCAATGTGCAGAACCAAATTGTTTAGTACAAATTGAAGTTCTTTATATGGAACATAAAAAATGGTATGATAGGTTCTGTCCAAAACATAAGCGTAAATTATACGATAAGAAAAAACGTGGAAGACCAAGGAAAAAATAATGCCAAAAGTTACTATCAATGAATCAACTATAACTATATGTCCCTCTATTGAATTGGAAGAATACACATGGCTAAAGGTTAGTGTTTCGGTTACATTCAGTGGTGATTTTGATAGAGCACTTAAAGACGCTGAGTATAAGTATTGGAGGGCAGTATTATTGGAACTTCGCTTACGAAAAGATATTGGATCTGCTTATGAGGAAGGTCAAATGAAAGCACTCAAACGTTTAGCAGAAAGAAAAATGGAAAGATTGGAAGCGCGTTTAAACAAACATAACAAGTAAGGAGTTTTTAATGGCTACTAAAAAGGTATCAAGAAAAAAACCACTAACCAAAACCGAGTTATTCGATGAGATTCAGAATTACCTCGTTGATGAACACGGTTATGATCCTGAAGATTTTTCACGGAAAGATATTCAGCGTTGCTGTGAGGCATTGGTTGCTGTTGCTGTGAGGCATTGCAAAGAGGGAATTATGATTCCTAATATGGGTAAACTTATTTTACATTATAAGAAACCTACGAAGACACGCATGGGTATCAACCCGTCAACCGGTGAAAAAATTAAAATCAAAGCCAAGCCTGCAGCATGGGTTCCGAAATTCCGTCCAAATAAATACTTGAAGGATAGTTGCATGTCAGAGGCCCCGAAAATCAAAAAGAAAAAGAAAAAGTAATATGATTCAAGCCGATGTAGCTCAGTTGGTAGAGCTCCTCACTTGTAATGAGGAAGTCGGGGGTTCGAGTCCCTCCATCGGCTCCATTAAATAACGTATAGGTTGGTGTATAGCAATACTCTTTAAGTTCATTGAGCTGTACTTTATCAATGCAATATATAGTGCAGAGGACAATCTATACATTATATATTTTAAATCTTAATAAGGAGGTGAGTATGCATTAGTTACCCAAACAAAGGAGCCTAATGTATGTCTCGTTCTTATAAAAAGCATCCGTGGCATAAGGATATCGGTTGCAAGAAAATTGACAAACGGAATGCAAATAAAACAGTTAGAAATAAAAAGGATGTGCCGAAGGGTGGTGCATTCAAAAAGTGTTTTGAGTCTTGGAATATTTCAGATTATCGTTATTACGATTCAGGTAAACCATACTGGTCAGATGTTATGCAAAAATTAATACTACCTGACAAGCCGTGGAAAGCAAAAAGAAAATGAATTTAGGGGGTGTACGAGTTCAAGTATCGTCTCTGGTATTACAAGTAACATAGTAACACATATAATTCTTGCTTTCGGTTGTATATAAGAATTATATTTTAATTGAAAGTAAAATAGATCTGTGTTCGTATTAATTAATAATTTTCTAAGGAGTTTTTAAATGTCAGAAGCAGTATCAGTATCTACCATTGATGAAACCAAAGTCAAAGGTTTGTTTTTAAAGTATATCGGTCTTACTGAAGAGAAAGATATTGAGGATTTCAGCGTATCAGTAAGTAGACTTGCTACTACTATCGATACTCTATCAGAATGCTTTGTCGAAATCCCAGAAGGGTGTTTCAAATTAGTATCAGCTCCAGTTGTTGATGACGATGAAGAGGATCCGGATTTTTCTGATGTCGTTCGTAATATGATGGGTGAAGTTGTCACTTATTCACATGATGAAATCTTGGAGCTTTCAGAACATATTGATGGATACATTAAATTAAAGAAACGTGAGGAAAATCTCGGCGTTACCATCGGAGGGGACTACGAATTTGGTGGTCGCAAACTTGGAAAAATTCTCGACATCCCAACTAATCAGATACTCATTCTTCAGAAGTATAATAAAGAGGGACAGCTTACAAAGAAACGTATTAAATTTACGGTTCCTAAAATCGTTGAAATTGAGGATGATGAAGAATAGTATGGTTTGACATGATCCGCTCCACGAAGGAAGCCAGATGCTCGAAAGAGTGTTTGGCTTTTTTTGTCCTTGTTAATCATCACAGTTCCCGCAGTTTACATATAAAGGTAATAAAAACCACGTTGTAGAAGTTTATAATGAGGCAACATTATTTGTCGCATGCCTTAATTATATAATGTGGAAATAAGGTAGTATATTATTCAGTAAACTGCGGGATTTGTGGTTGGATGTATAAAATTTTCTTATTTTGGGCGTAAAACCTGCATTTTTGGGTTAAAAATCAGTGGTTTTCAGTGTTTTATTTCGTAAGTTGTTTAAAATCAATGACTTACGTAGTAAAAAAAATACCGATTTTACTTGCTTTTCCTGTGGAATTGTGGTATATTATAGTATAACGCTTTTGGGGATGTTCCCAAATAGACTATAACTGGAGGGACTAATAATGACCACAACCATTCAAACTATCAAACAGGCTGTAAGCATAACTGATCAATTCAAAAAGGATTTGATTTCAATGAATTGGATTCCGTTTTACAATAAGTACGCTATTGATCGAAGCAATAAGGTACTTGTTGATGCGTTGCATGCTTACTTGGAGAATATAAGTAAGCCATCGTTTGACGTGCATGTAACTTCCTTGAAGAAAATCTTGGAAGCAAAAAAGAAGTATATAGGGGTTAATTATTCATTGGACGTTTCAGTAAACGGTGTATTTTATACTTGTATTTTATTCTTACATGATGATACAGATTCTAATAACGCCTGCGTATCTTTAGCGAGTAAAGGTGGTGGTAGAGAATGCCCGAAATGCAATAAGGTATTGGGTCAAAAATTGTGGGATTTATTGCAACCACAAATTAAAAAAGTACTGAAGGAAAACGGATACGAGGGGTCAATTCAATGGACATGCAATAATAATTTTACAGGAGGTTGGGATTCTTTTTGTTGGAAAGAATCAAAACAAGTCAATTGGGATATTGTACGTCGCCACGCAAATGGAAACACCCTGACAGCTAAAATGACAATCGATTGTCCTATTCACGGTGAGTTTTCATATAATTATCGTGACACTGCTCATTAATAGTAAACTGCGGGATTTAAATAAACTATAACTGGAGGTTCTTATGATACAATTCGTTGATAAACTTGATAAAAACAAGGTAGAGGAAGAGATTAAAAAAGAAATAAAAAAAGCTTATGATCAATACAATTATGCGATAGTGATACGCAATGCCTTATATGATCATGATGGCAAAAAATGGACAAGGAGAATATGTAATGCGGTTTCAGAGAAAACCGGTTGGAGCATGTCTTATATAGAGGGGTTTTTATGGACTCTTCGGGCGTACAAACGTGATAAAGGCGACATTACATTTTACATTAAACACGCTATTACTGATGAAGGAAAACGATTTAGCATAGAGTTATTTGATGAACATTGTTTTTCAGGTTTTGAACTCGCATGGGAAACAGCACAAAAAAAGCGTAAGGCACTATCAAAAATACCAGAGTATGTAAAACGATTCAATTCAATTTTATCTGATGCACAGAAGTTGGAAAAAGAAGTTGAGGCATCCGGATTGAGAACAAAACTTTTTGACATTGCATATAAGTAAAATGCGGGAATTAATTTTAAAAACGAGAGGATTTATTATGCGTATCTTAATTTCTATTCTTACAGCTATTGTTATTGTCGTTGCTTCAACAGGATGTGAGTCACCTACTGATGCAAACGTAAAAGAATTAACTTTTACTGTTCCTGGTTCAGATACCGTTTACGTTGAAACAGGAATTAGTAATGTAGTGTTATATAGTATAAGCATTTTTGTTATTGAGGAAGACGGTGGGTACTGGCAGTTTTACCCATATTACACTATAAACGGTAGTGTAATAAGTTTTGAGGGTTCTCCTGATGATAATTATTTAGTTGTCTTAAACTGAGGAGTATATTATGGAATTATGGTTACAGCAAATAACTACCACACCGATTCAATTGTTATTCATTATTGTGATAGCTGGTTTTCTAACAGGCATAGGGAGGTACACTGCTCGAATTATTATAAAGATGGTTTTCAAAAAAATATCATCTTTTAAAAAGACACCACTAATTTTAGATAAGGATATTAAAAGTTGGTGTGAGGATCTTTCAAAAACTGTTGACCACCCCTGTACGTTTTATAATGTAAGTCACTGCACATTTGATATAGCTAAAGAGGATGTTATTGTTAGAAGAGATGTCTTTGAGATACCTTCATTAGAAGAAGAGGAACTATGAAAAAGAAGAAAATTGCCTCTATCGAATATGCTGGAACCAGAAAACAAATACTTTCTTTCGATGGTAGGAGTTTCGATGATGTTCAACAAGTTAAATTTTATCTTCAATCTAAAATTGCACATGTTAGATATTGGTGTGCGAATGTTGAAATGTCAGAAATGATGCCTAATGTCTCTAAAGAGGATCTGGATCAAATAAGAAGAGCAGTTGCAAAGATAGATACATACTATTTAAAAGCAATTGAATTGATAAATACATGGGAGAGGGAGGTTAACACGCTCCCAAAATATTGTTATGATCTGATGGAAGAATGGAAAAAATGGAATAAAACTCTTTCTGATAAAGTAAACGCCCTTTTCAATAAACTACACATAAACTAAAGGAGTCCCAGTATGGCTGAACTGAAAACTAAAGTTGTGAAAACATTGTCTAAAAAGAAGGCAGGCAAGGGACAGAAGAAACTTGCTATGATCTGTTATAACGATGGTCCTGTTAAGTTGGTTAATCAATTCCATTATTTGAAAGACGGTGAACTACGACCAGGGAAAATAACGTCTTTGGATGCGGAGGATTGGAAAGTCGTTGTCGAAAACCATAAACTCATTTCACGCCTGTTCAAAAAATATGACGGAAGTGATAAGTAAACTGCGGGAATTAAAATAATTTTAACTTGGAGGTAAGGTATGATATACGAAGCAATATATTCAAAAGAGTGTGCTTCAGTAGCAAAAAAGAAAATGATCAATGCTTTGAAGGGTGATCACTATTATGCTATGCAGTATGATAATAAATACGGCACAAGAATAGTAAAGAGAGATAGTGATAGAGGCTGTTGGTTGGATTATTACATTCGATACAATAAGGAAATTGTGTGGGAAGGTAAGGAATTGAATGACATTCCAGATGATATTACAGATACAGTAAAATATGTTTCCTGGACTTCTTGTTCAGGAAACTTCGCTGAAATAATTTTGATGGAAGATGGTACTGTAAAAATCAGGGTTAACTCACGAAGGCATGGAATTCCAGACATTGTGAATTCTTTTAAATCTTTAAGTCCTGAGAGCATATTAAAGTACGATACTCAGGAACCATCCTGGGCATGGTATGATACTATTGATGACAAATATGAGGATCACCTTTTTGTGGGGATTTCTGGTCCTCTTAACAACATAATAGGAATTCCTGAAGTTCGCAGAGAATCCCCTTTTTCACACATGGGAAACCGTGGAGCATGCTATATCCGTGCCTATAAGACGGATAGAATAGATAAAAATGGTGACAAGATTTACATAAACCAAGAGGGAATTGAATTTGTTTGGCAAGTTAGGCTAGGAAGCCCAGA
>Ga0114918_10003141_pt1 | contig 14626 bp, 18 predicted proteins | sample LantaG_FD_87015 | JGI IMG/M metagenome (GOLD analysis project Ga0114918, IMG submission 87015) | Deep subsurface microbial communities from Baltic Sea to uncover new lineages of life (NeLLi) - Landsort_02402 metaG | ecosystem: Environmental > Aquatic > Marine > Oceanic > Sediment | place...
ATAGTTAGAATATTCATAGAAAAATATTCCTTTCAGAACATTGGGGACTATAAGCTCCCAACACCCGGAGTTGTCCCCTTGCGGGGTCACGCTCCGGGAGCGATGCTTCCCGCCATTGGCGAGAAGCCCAAGATAAACTTCCACCGAAGCGTTCAAGTCGACACATGTATGTGCGTTAGTGCACATTGAGCCCCTGAACTCCTTTCGGTTTCCGTTTTCTTTCGCATTCCTCTGCTTTCTGAGCGGACATAATGTCCGCTCAGGACGACGGGAACATCCCGTCATGTAGGTCGACATGGTACTTTGTTATTTTCGCAGTCTTCCTACAAGTTCTTATTATACAACATGAAAGCAAATCAACTATATTCTTCTTTTATCTTCTATAAAATCAGTACACTGTTGATATACGGTGTCTGAGAAAAAGTAGCAACGACACATTTTGGCCGCCATTTACGATGGCGGCTTTTTTTTGCCAATTCAGCTTGAATACCTGAGATGCGGAGATATATTGTAGTCAACAAAAGGAAATGAAAATGGAACTTGATCTCAATACAGTAAAACAATACATGATATTCGACTGCGTCGTTGGAAGCGTTGCCTATGGGCTCAATACGGCTGAAAGTGACGTGGACCTTCGTGGCGTATTCTTCGTACCTTCGTTCGTGCCACGCAACGATATCCTCCTGGGCAATGACGATGACGCACCCCCGAAGCTCGTCAAAGACGAGAAGGGCGACACTCAATACTACCGCATGGACCACTTCATGAAGCTGTCCGGCAATGTCAACCCGAGCATGGTTGAGCTATTCTGGATGCCCGAGGAGATGTGGCGCGTCATGACGCCTCACATGCGTCTTCTCATAGAAAACAGAGATGCGTTTATAAGTGAAGTGGCCCTAAACTCGTTCGCGGGATATGCCCTCCAACAGATAAAAAAAGCCAGAGGCCAGGAAAAGTGGGTCAACAACCCCCAGCCGGAGGAGATGCCCAACAAGCTCGACTTCTGCAAGTTCATAGACACGAACGAGTGGAAGGGTGTTGAGGGCCATGGTCACGACCAGTTCATCAGGTATCAGCTCGAGAAAGGTGTATTTCCATCTAGACCCGTGTCTGTAGACCATCTCAATCTTGACATGTTCCACGCGTCCAAGCAGGAGGGGATGGAGAATACCTACAGGCTGTATCTGTATACCTGGGACAATCCCAAGGGTGTCTTCCGCGGACCGAGCCAGCAACTCGTTGTCGAGTCCATACCGAAAGAGCACGAATGGGAGAGGTTCTACGGCCTCATGGTTTTCAACGAGCAAGAGTGGAAGAAGGCCGTTAAGAAGTGGAAGCAGTACTGGGCGTGGATGCGTGACCGCAACCCCGCTCGCTGGGTGACTCAGGAGTCCGGAGAGATGGACTATGATTGCAAAAACATAATGCATTGTCTCCGCATACTCTGGTCCGGCATAAACATACTGGAAAAGGGCTTCCCCATAATACGCTTCGACGAGAAGCGTCACGAGATGCTTATGGATGTTCGTCGCGGCAAATACAAGTGGGACGAGATAATGAAGCATGTGGAAGAGGCAGACGATAGGCTGAAGAATGCCACCATCAATGTTCCCAAGGATGTTGACAGGAACAGAATAAACGACCTTTACAGGCAACTTACAAAAATGGAGATAAGACATGAGCAACGTTAAAATGTGCGGTATGGACGAATACCGTTATGAGCTTTTTGAAAAATTCAAGACTGCGGCTCTCTTTGCCGTCCTGACTGCCGTCACGGACATGGTGGACGACCCTAAGGATTTTAGAGAAACCCTTATTAAGACATGGGCGGACAAAACAACGGAAGAGTATATGGCAACCTGTGAGTTGGTCAAGGGGCAAATAAGTGAGATGCCTGAAAATGAGGTCGCCGACCTGCCTCTTCATCTGACGCCGGATGGCATGGCAGATCAGGAAAGTCTATTCCATTCGCTAATAGAAGAGATGTCTTCAGACATAAGGGCAATGCTGAACAATCCCAAGGAGGGTGGAGTATGAGAGAGCCAATCATAACGAGTCTTCTCGACCAAGATTATTATGCTTTCACAATGGGCAATGTCGCCTACTGCCAGTTCCCCGACATGCACGTCAAGTACAAGTTCAAGCTTCGCAACAAAGGTGGCGTTGACTGGACGCTTAAAGAGAGGATGGATATCCTCGACGAGCTTGAGAAATGGTGTGATTTGTCATTTACCGAGGCAGAGATAGGCTATCTCGAGAGTCAGAACATTCTTGACCGATCCTATCTCGAGTTCCTGTCTAAGTTCAAACCAAATTTCAACCATCTTGACTTCGACGCACCAGGAAATTCTAGAGACCTCAACATAGAAGTCGAGGGACCTTGGTGCCAGACAAAATTCTGGGAACTTGCGGTCCTCCCCATCGTCAATGAGGTATACTTCAGGCGTTTCTCCACATCTGACGGCAGGCCTCCTAAATCTGTCGAGGCAGAGCAGACCCTCATGGACAAGATCGCCATGGCCAACAAGGCGAGGATGTGGTGGGCTGATTTCGGTACCCGTCGACGTTTCTCCAGAAGGCATCAGGAGATGTGTGTCAGGACCGCTGTGAAGAACGGAGAGACTTTCGTCGGCACCTCCAATGTCGCCCTTGCGATGAAGTATAACGTCAAACCTATCGGCACGATGGCACATGAATATCTTCAGGTCGGTCAGGCGATTGCTCACCCTCTTGACGCACAGAAGGAAATGCTTCAGCGTTGGTGCAACCAGTATCGCGGCAACTTGGGTATTGCCCTTACCGACATCGTCGGGGTGGACGCCTTCCTGAAGGATTTCGACCTGTACTTTGCCAAGCTATATGACGGCGTTCGTCACGACAGCGGCGATCCGTACTGGTGGGCTGACAAGATGATTACGCACTACCGTAATTTAGGCATCGACCCGATGACCAAGACCTTGGTGTTTTCCGACGGCCTGAATTTCCCTCTTGCTGCCGAGATTCACGGCAAGTACAAGGATATCATCAGGACCAGTTTCGGCATCGGCACTAACTTCACGAACGACATCCTGGGGCTTACGCCTCTGCAGATCGTCATGAAAATAATCGAAGTGAACGGAAGGCCCGTCGCCAAGATACCTGACAGTCCAGGCAAGGGCATGTGTGAAGATGAAGATTATATCAAGTACCTCATGAGTGTACACAACATAGGAATAATATCATGATTAAGGATATACCCGGCATCGTCGAGAACATAACGACGGAAGTCTCCAACTTCACCGACATAGCCGTTCTTGGCATGAGCGGCGGCGCGGACAGTACACTGGTTGCGATCATGTGCGGTCTGGCTCTAGGGCCAGAGAATGTATACACGCTCCATATGCCATATGGTGAGACGGATTATACGACATTCAACAGGACTTCGGTCCGTATTGCAACCCATCTGGGGCTTAATAGGGAGTCAATGTGCATTGCAGAACCATGTGACCGCGTGGCATTCAAAGTTGAGACTGTTACCAAGGACGACATGTCCAGATTGAATCTCGGCAATCTCCGAAGTCGCATGCGATCGGTAATGCTCTATACATACGGATGCTCCATTGCTGAAGAGACAGGAAAGCGTGTCAGGGTAATGGGCACCGGCAACATGTCTGAGGACTTCATCGGATACGATACGAAGGGCGGAGACGCGCTTGCCGACATATTCCCCATCGGAGAACTCTACAAGTCCGAGGTGTATCAGTTGCTCGATCACTTCAGGGATGCCAATCTCATCGAAGACGATATGATCGACCGTGAGCCATCTGCTGGCCTATGGGAAGGTCAGAAAGATACCGATGAGCTTGAATATACCTATGACGAGATGGAGCCGGCCATTCTTCGTGCGGTCAATGGAGAGCTTGATCATAATCTCGATGTTGATCAATATGTGTTGAACAGGAACTTGGCGAATAGCCACAAGCACGAAGCTCCCCCGACCATTGCAGTCGGAGCGTTCCGTGATCAAGAACTCGTAATTAAGATGATGCGGTGCCGTCTATGATCGATTTCGTACTCATAGATATGGACGGGGTCATTGCCGACTACTACAGCGTCATACTACAGCACACCAATGCCACCATCACCCATGACGAGTGGCCACCGGGATGCAAGGAGTACGAACACCTGTTCGGGATGTCCTACGGAGATGTGATGCGTAACGTAGACAGCAACTTCTGGGCTGACATACCTGCCACGTCTTGGATTCACGCCCTTCTGGAGAATGTGCATGTACATCCAGCCACTGTGGGCACGGAGGCTCATATACTGACTTCTCCCCCGTACGTGTTCAAGCATGAGGATATAGAGCCGTGCCATGTGGCCGATACGGTCAAGGGAAAGCTTGAGTGGATATTGAGGCACATTCCTGACTTCTACTATGATGGACGCATATCATTCTCGTGGCGTAAGCACATAGCCGCTTCGTCGCGATCACTTCTCATAGACGATTCAGAGGACAATGTGAACTCCTTCATGGCGAGGGGCGGAAATGCAATACTCATACCTGGCAAGCACAACAAGAGGCACTCCGAATACGACTGTCTCGTGGCAGACCCCTACGGGTGGATGGAAGTCGAATTCAACAAAATGCTCGTAAAGGCTTGACAACCAGCTTTTTTGTATTATATTTACAGTAGACATAAAGGACTTGCAATATGAAGGAAAGCGAAATCTACGTAGACAAGAGAATATATGCCATGAAACTGCGGGACGGTATGGAATACAGTTCCGAGACTCTTCAGTGTCCAGTCAACATAAGGAACTTCAAGCCGATTGCGAGGGGAATGACCTCGGAGCTTGATTTCGGGGACTATGAAGATCCCGACATGACTGTTGTTGAGTTTTTCACCTCCACCGACTGCGGATGCGATCACAAGATTGTTCCCGGGGATGCATTCCTGATGCCGGAGGGAAGTATATTCATGGTTGTAGAACTGGATCATGTAATTAACGAGAGACGAATCATGAAGATCATGATGAGATCAGATAATATGCCTCAGTTTGTCGATTTTCCAGGGGATTCAGATCTCTGTCTCATGGTGTATTCCTGCCCCGCACAGGACATCATTAAGTGGGCGTCCTCATGTTATCCGAGAATTTTATCACAAAGGACTTGAAAAGTCAAGTTTAAGTGTTAAATTGAGGTTAACTAAAGGAGCAAAATGATACCATCTAGATACCAAGAAGCAATTTTTGACAATATATCCAACGGAACTGGCGGCATTAGGGTGAACGCCGTGTCAGGATCTGGCAAAACCACCACTCTTGTTGAAGCCGCACCACTACTCGTCGGGACTTCCCTGATGTGTGCATTCAACAAGCATATTGAGCGAGCCCTATCGGCCAAGCTCAGCAACGGAGTTTTTACAAAGACCATCCATAGCATAGGCATGGGTTCCCTGTACAGACATATCGGCAAGCTTACCGTCATCGAGGACAAGTACAAGTCCATATGCAAGCCTGTCGGGGCCGTATTCGCCAAAAAGGCAAGGGGGAGTTCCGGTCTGGACGAGGATGCCATCACTACTCCGGGGAAAGCGTCTAACACCATCGCTAAACTGACTCGCATGGCAATGATGACGCTTACCGACCCGAACGACCACAAGGCACTGATGGATATGGCCCGCATGTATTCGATAATTATCCCCAAGTGCCAGAGCAAAGACATTTTCAGTCTTGTACCTCAGGTCATCGACCAAGGCAATGTCATGACGCGTGACGGGCAGATATCCTTCGATGACATGGTTTACTATCCAGCTACCAATAACCTCAGCTGCAAAGAGCACCTGTGGGTTCTTGTCGACGAGGCACAGGACCTGTCGGCCGCACAGCTCGCCATCGTCATGAACTCACTGAAGGGCCGCGGCCGTCTGATCGCTGTGGGTGATCCACTCCAATCGATTTATGGTTTTAGCGGCGCCGACCCTTGGTCATTCGACAGGATAGGGCAACACACGCCGAACGACCTTCCGCTGTCCATATGCTACAGGTGCTCCGAGAGCATCGTGGACTTGGCATCTAACCTAGTCCCTCAGATAGAGTCCCGCGACGGTGCCCCTCAGGGAATCGTCAGTGAGATCGACACCAATCAATTCCATAAGGGTGTCCAGCCAGGCGACATGGTTCTGTGCAGGACGAACGCACCGCTCGTTGACGCAGTCATAGAACTCGTCACGAACGGCAAGAGAGCCTACATGAGAGGGCAGGACATCATGTCCACCTTTCTCGGTATCGTCGACACGGTGACGGGCAGAGGCAACTATTCGTGGCCCATGTTTAATTACGTTCTTCAGGAGATCAAGCTCGACATGACACTCTCACTGTCCAAAGACGGCGAAGAGGGAGCCGCAAGATTTATCGGAGACATGTACGATGCGGTCGGTAAATGTGCCTCGAAGCTCGGCTGCAATAATGAGGTACAGCTGAAAAACAAGATCAGGGATATCTTCAAAGAATCCCCCAACTCCGTGCTGTGCTCGAGCATTCACAAGGCAAAGGGCCTTGAGGCTGACAATGTGTACATCATCAAGCCACACAAAATACGACTGAACTGGAAGGATCAGCTCGACTGGCAGAGATATCAGGAGCAGTGCTGCGAATACGTAGCAATAACCAGAGCTAAAAACAATTTGTATATGGTAAGGGAAGAAGATCAGCCGCCGTACTCTATCGGCGAACGCGTCCATCTACCTGCCAAATGAGGATTTAAGCATGAGAGACAAGTATGAACTCGACGAGATTGCCGCAGGCATCATCGAGAATAAAGTAACCACCACTATCGGTATCAACGAGAACGATCTTGAAGGACTATTCCCGGCCATGCTCGACATGACGCTCAGGGATGCCCTAAAGCTCATTAACGCTGGCGTGCATTGCGTGTTCCAGTGGAACTGCAAGAGACAAGATGACGGCACTTTTGACGAATGGCTGTACATGACCCACGAAGAGTGTAACTACGTCAGTGGCGTAGTTCGTTCAGTACCACCTAAACCAAACGATCCAAAAAAGAAAAAGAACAACAGGAGGCCGCGTAGGAGCTATGGCAACAAAAAAACAGCGCATCAAGGAACTTGAGGAGCAGATTCTCTATCATAATCATCGCTTTCACGAACTGAACGATCCAGAGATCAGCGATTCAGAATATGACGAGATGGTTGCAGAGTTAAAATACCTCGACCAGGACAGCTATGTCCTGTACGAAGTCGGAGCCGCGGTGTCACATGGCAATGAAGTCACGCATCCGGAGGTCATGGGATCTCTGGAAAAGGCACACTCGTCCGACGAGGTTCGTGAGTGGGCCAAGGGATTCCCTGCGGGGACAGAATTTGTCATTGCCCTGAAGATCGATGGTGGAGCCCTGAAGCTTGAGTGGGACGATTGCAATCTTGAATTGGCTGCCACTCGCGGGAATGGCGAGATCGGCCAGGATGTCACTGACAATGTCAGGATGATGGACTGTATTCCGAACACAATTGCCTTTGACGAGCATGTTGAGGTTCGCGGCGAATTTTACATGACGACACCCACATTCGAACGCCTGAACGAAGAGGGGGCTGACTTTGCCAATACGCGAAATGCCGCCTGTGGATCCATCGGCACCAAGGATCCCCGTGAAACTCGTGACCGTAACTTGTCATTTTTCGCATACGAACTGAAGATGGACAGTCAGGAATTCGTGACGGAGATGGACAAGAGGAATTTCTTCCTCGACAACTTCGACATGGACTATGTGCAGATGATGCCCATGACCATAGATATGCTTGACGCGGCACTGGCCTCGGCCGCTAAGAATCGTCCTAACCTGCCGTACAGGATAGACGGCATGGTCGTGTCCGTTAACAATCTCGAAATGTCTGCGGAAGCAGGCATCAAGGGCGGCAGGTACCCCAACGGCAAAATAGCCTATAAGTTCCCGGCGGAGCGTGCCACCACGAAGCTCATAGGAGCTCACTGGCAGGTAGGTAGGACAGGAGTTATTACTCCCGTATCCGATCTTGTTCCAGTTTTTCTCGACGGAAGCACAGTATCTAGCCCGACATTGCATAACATTTCACAGATTCGCAAGAAGGGAATTTCTATTGGCTGTGAGGTTCTTATCGAAAAGGGGGGCGATATTATACCACAAATTGTACGTGTCACAGAGTCCGTGTCTTGTGACAGCGAGACGACCGGCATTAACTATCCCCACAACTGTCCGTCCTGTGGCGAGCCCACGGTGGAAGACGAGGAGCATGTCAATGTCTGGTGTGTCAATCCCGTATGTCCTGCACAGCTTGGTAAAAAGATTGAGAACTGGCTAACCGTACTTGACATCAAGGGTGTTGGCGAGAAGACGGTCGAGGCACTTGTCGATGAGGGTATAGTCAAAAGCATTCCTGACATGTACAAGCTCGTCAGGGAGGATCTCGTAAGGATAAAAGGTGGAGAGAGGGCCGCTGACGTCGTTCTTGAAGCAATGGCATCCAAGAGCTCCATACAGCTCAAGACATTCCTTCAGGCACTCGGCATTAGCTGGCTCGGCAAAACCCGCTCAAATGACATTGCCAAAGAGTACAAGACACTCGATGTCGTTCTTAACAAGACGGCAGAAGAGTTCATTCTCATCGATGGCATAGGCGGCGTCAAGGCAACTACCTTCGAGCGCGGACTCGGGAATATGGCCGATGTCATATCTGAGCTTCGTGAGCTGATCAATGTCGAGGAAGTGGTAGAGTCCACTGGTCCCATGAAGGGCGTCACTGTCTGCATCACGGGAGCCCTGTCTCAGCCCAAGAAGATCTACCATGCGAAGGTAGAAGAGCTTGGCGGAGAGGCATGGACCAGCGTTAAGGCTGGACTTACCTATCTCGTGCAGAACGATGACAAGGAGTCCGGCAAGTCCAAGAAGGCGAAGAAGCTCGGTATTGAGATAATCACTGAGGACAGGCTGAGGGAGCTGATCGATGTTTGATTCTCATCATCGTGAAGTCTGCCCTATTTGTATCGCTGTCAGCGAGTATAACAGCTTGGCCGCAGATGTGAGGATGGCCCATGTGAGGTTGTGTGAAGCTGTTAAAAAATATGGAAGGTATTGAGAAGTGTCCAATACATTTTATACCTCAGATCTCCACTTGACCCATGCGAACATCATCATCTACTGCAATCGACCGTGGTTGCAGGAGGGAGACCTCGTCCCATGCGAACGACGCGGTTCCCGGTGGGCCAGTAACGAGATAGCCTATCGACGTGCCGATGAAATGGACGAAGTTCTTGTCGATAACTGGAACTCCGTCATCTTCCCAGGCGATTTCGTCTGGGTGCTTGGTGACTTCATGATGACAAGGAGTCTGGACAAGATAGATGAGATGCTTTCTAGGCTGAACGGCGACAAGCACCTCGTACTCGGCAATCACGATCCGAAGATGTCAAAATCAAAGAGAGTGACGGGATGGAGCAGCGTCAGCAAGAGTCAAGTTATTGAGATAAATGGCATGTCTGTCCTTATGGAGCACAGAAAAGCCTACCCGTTCTCTACTGACTGGATGCTTCATGGGCATTCTCATCGCACTACCAATATAATGTCCGGTCAAGGGGGGAAGGCTATCGATATAGGTATCGACGGCAATAACTACATGCCATATTCAGAGGACGACATAGCCGCCCTCATGGCTGACTGACTTTTTTCTTCACTACCCTTGATTTGTACCCTATGTTGGGTATATTGACTGAAACTAAACTACCATCAGGAGGAAATTTTATGAATCAGGATTTGATCGATCTCAAGAATAAGGCCAAGCAGGTTGCTATAGCCATGGACCAGTTGCCGGCCGACGTGGCAAAGAATATCAGTTCCAGCGACACCGAAAAAGAATTCGGATCAAACGTCAAGGAAAGGCTCAATAACATGCGTGAAGATTTCGGAGACGAGCTGTTCGACAAAGTAGCTGGAGGCGGTTCGCTAATGCATGTTCTCGACAGATGGGTCGGAGAGAAGGTTCAGGAGTCGGTGATCGCCATGATAGACAGCATTCATGCCACCATGATCGAGCACGGACACGACAAAATTACAAGGGAACATGTGAGCGCTTTCATTGAAGTCGGCATCAGTTCAAGGATGTAGTCTCATGTCGAGAAGTAACATGACCGACGAAGGGAAGGAGGAGAGGAGGGTAGAAACTCTTCACCTTGCTTTGCTTGCCCAGGATGGCGACGAGGATGCCCTCGACGAACTGTGCGATAAACTACGTCCGATGATGATTAGCATTCACGCTGGACTGTCCGTGAAAAATGTCATTCTGAAGGGAGAGATTACATCTCTCGGAAGAGACGGAGTAATAAATGCCCTCGGGCCCTTTGACCATAGCAAGAGCAACAATTTCGGATTCTACTGCTACAGATGGATCAAGAACGTCATGGAATACGAGATAAGGGATAGGTCGATGCCGATGCACATTCCCTCTTCCGTGTATGCCTATAGGAGACGGTGCCGCAAGGCGATCAAGGAATTACGTGAGGAGTTGGATCGCGACCCGACTAACGGTGAAATAGCTGAGAGAGCTGAAATGAGCATCGTCTCAGTTACCAGGGTGATGAACGCCCCGACTAGCGGATCGATATCATCCATCAATAAGGAGTTGGAAGAAGGCGGTTCCCAGTTGGAGGGCATTATTGCCGATATTGGTATTTCCTCTCCCGGGTCGTCCATGGATTCTACGACAAAAATGGAATATGTCATGGATGCGATGGATAGCATTTTGAAGCCCCGTGCCGCATCCATGGTATGCAAGCTGTATGGTGTAGGTACTGACGCCCCCCTAAGTCTGGAGAAGATAGGTGCAGAGTTCAAGGTATCGCCAGAGAGGGTCAGGCAGATAGTGGCGAGGTCATTAAGCGATATTAGAAGAGCTGCCAATAACGACGGCGAATTTTAACAGAAGGAGATAAAAATGGAAGATGGAATTGACAGCAGGGCAAGAGCCATATCCGAGAGTCTTACGGATGCCATGGGATACATAAACGCCGGAGGCATCCAGTGGGGTCGCCGCGCTATAGCTTCGGTTAAGGGTGAAGCTAATTTCGACAAGGTCTATGGCTATATAAAGGCAGAACATGAAAGAAGCACCGTCATCGATATCATAGAAAATCATGGCGACAGGCTCATTGGTGTCTACACGCAGAGCGAAAACAAGAAAGAGAGCGTGATGGAAGAGTTCGGACTAAACGAGGTCGGTGCAGAGATTATCTGCCGCATTCTTTCCAACAGCCTCATATTGAAGGATGCCAAGGAGATTGTGGAGAGTCTTTCCCTTACCGTCAGGACCGTTGTCTTCGGCAGGGGGGTGGATAGGGAAATTATCGAGTTTGCCAAGGCGTACAATGACAGCAAGACCCCCACTAAAGACACCGGAACATTACCTCCGGAGATGCTGTCGGGTATGTGCAATCGCGTAAACGCCATAGCTGAATCTGACATGACCGATGAGGAAAAGAACAAAAGTTATGACCAGCTGTTCTCATTCCTCAAGAAGGATCACGGCAAGAATCTCACTCACGGGAACATTAAGTCCATGCTCATGAACGAATGTGCAAAATGCATCCTCGAATGCGGTATCGTGCCACATGAGGACTATCGCGACTGGGCCGATCAGGCCTTGGCAATGGCATTCATGTGGAGGAAAAACCGTGCCGGCATCAAATGGGCTGTCAAGGACATATGCCACAACTTGCACGCACTGTCTCATTTTAACGAGTATCCAACTGTCATGATCGACAAGATCCTGGCTAAGGTAGAGCGTGCCGTCAGGGCTATCGCCGCGGCGGAAGTCCCCCTAGGTCTCGTAGTCAGGGACAAGTTCCTTTCGATGAAGTACTGCAATGAAAAGTATTTCTTCAACATTACGGCCCGCCTGTCGGAAATTACCGGACGTCGCGGCAACAAGAAGAGGGTAAGGAAGATTGACCTATCCTGACAGCATTATGTGCCGTTGCGGAGATGCGGTGTCAGTAACTTCAGTGTCCGATATCGTAAGCGCCAAGTGCGTCGGGTGCGGCAGGAAAGCAGGCCCCAGCAACTCCGTGTTGTCCCTTTATGCTGAATGGTACGACCTGGTCCCAGTCAGGACCGCTTCTGAAGACATAGGAAAGGCGATCAGTGATGTCATAATGAAGCTTGCCGACAGCGGCGGCTTCGTTAGCAGCGGTGAGCTTATTTCCGTGTCCAGAGACGAAGCTATTGGACGCAAGGCTGTACATATACTTTCCGACACTGGACTGATAAGACCGAGATATGTCGTGGGAGATGAAGAGGTTACCTTCGACGAGGCTGTCGACGCCAAGGGTGAAGGAAAAGAACTGAAGGTCTGTTTCAGGAAATCATTTTCAAGGGAAAGATAGCTTCCACGACTTGAATAATTATGCTTGGCGGCTATATTGATTTGAAAGCTAAGAAAATGGAGCAATACATGAGTACGGAAGTTTATGCATTTTCCCACAAGACGCAGACAATCGTGATCGGATCTCAAGAGGTTACTGCACATATGTACACCCATCTTGGAACCACTTCTTATGTTTCGTCAGATAATCTTGAACGACTCGATGCCATTCATATGGACATAGGACCAAAATACGGCGTAATCCTGTTCGATGACGACGACCCCAGTCCGGTAATTACCAATATAAGGTCGGGACTGTGGAAAGACTGCAATGACAGATACCCCGGCGACCTTGTCGGATTTATGGTAAAAACTTCCTTCGGACTGCATGTCGTCGACAAGAGTAAATGGTCCATCTCCAATGGAGGTGACTATGTCGTGGCCTATGACGAGAAGGGCAATCTTAAGCGCGGTGGCGTCATCGAGTTCCGGAAGCCCATAAGGTACAGGACCAGGCATGTCAATTCCAGCGGCCTCCATGTTGTGGAGACTACCTATGTGGATGTCGATGATGTCATTCACCCTAGTATGGACTCGATCATAAGCAAATACAAGGAAATGTCCATAATCAGCCTTGCGGATCAGCTTGTCGAGCATAGGGACCGCATAGTTGCCAACAGAATTTCGGATCTGGAGAGCATGATAGCTCTGGATGAAGAACTGGTCATCTCCACTAAGGAGAGGATCGCAGAAGCAAAGAGAGAGCTTAAGTCTCTCATAACAAAAGGAGAAAACAATGGGTGAACCCAAAGTTTTTTTTAAGAGACTGCATAATAGTGCAGTGGTGCCGACCTATGCCAAGCATGGCGACGCAGGTGCAGATCTTGTCTCCGTTCAGGACAAGGTAATATTACCAAGTGAATCAGCTATGGTGAGTACGGGAATTGCAATTGAGCTCCCCGACCATCACGAGGCTCAAGTCAGGCCACGAAGTGGTCTGGCGTATAAAAAACAAGTGACTGTGCTTAATACGCCAGGCACTATTGACGCTAGAAAATAAAGGATTCTCTATAGTTCCCCATGTATTGAGTGTTGAATCTTAATACTATGAGGTGAATTATGAAGGTTAAGGTAAAGTGTTTAGTGTGTGGCAAGGAAGAGAATGTCCTACCATCAAGAGCCAAGAGTTACAAAACATGTTCTAAGCAATGTATGGGGAAGAGATCTTCGGCAATGGACGCACAAAGATCATCCCAGAAAAAATGTTCACAGTGCGGAGATATGTTCAGGGTCAAAAGAAGTCATCTTTCAAGAAGGAATTATTGTAGTAAAATGTGTCAGGCAAAAGCATATGAAACGAGATACTTGGGTAAAAACAACCCTAACCATAAGGGTATCCTGTTGAATTCTGATGGTTATGTCATGGCACTTAATATGAAAGGTGGTAGATGTCAGTTGCACAGGGCAGTTGTATCGGAATATATAGGAATTGACATTCCTGTTGGGCTGTTTGTTCATCACAGGGATTGCAATAAGATCAATAATTCCATTGAAAATTTTGCACTTCTTAATGGATCCGATCACAGATGGCTACACAAGCAATTTGGAAATGCTTGTCTTTGGGCATATCTTCATGGAAAAATTTCCAAGGAAGAATTGTGCAGTTGGTGTGATGTTCCAGAGAAGGCTCACATATTACTAGACCTTAATGTTGAGAATCAAGTTGGCGTCATAAAATCCGGTGAATTCAGGGGAACCCCAGGAATGGGCAATCCTGAGCCAAGTCCGTCGAATGACATTAAAGTAGACGGGAAGGTGCAACGCATAGATGGTGAGGAATCTCCCAATAAACCATCCACGAGCGCCGGGCACCATGGGAATGGTGAAGATGTATGCTGAGCTACACGTATAATTCTAAGGTACGAAGGTGTAGAACATGAGGATAAAAAGCCTCATGGGTAACAAAATGGGCTACAGAGGTGAGGTTGGAGTTATCATCATTAATCACGGAAAGGAAGAGTTTACCATCAACAAAGGTGATCGTATCGCCCAGTTGGTGGTCAAGCCGGTAAGGCAGGCAACCTTCATCGAAAAGGAAGAGCTCAGCGACACGATTCGCGGCGAAGGCGGATTCGGATCAACGGGCACAAAATAAAAGGAGAGATCTCATGTCTCGTGACACAATGACGATAAAGAGCCGCAGGCAACTGGACCTCTACGTTGCCAGAAAGGTGATG
>Ga0114918_10003142_pt1 | contig 14626 bp, 5 predicted proteins | sample LantaG_FD_87015 | JGI IMG/M metagenome (GOLD analysis project Ga0114918, IMG submission 87015) | Deep subsurface microbial communities from Baltic Sea to uncover new lineages of life (NeLLi) - Landsort_02402 metaG | ecosystem: Environmental > Aquatic > Marine > Oceanic > Sediment | place: Baltic...
AGATGGTCATGTCCAAGGCCTCCATGCGCATCTCCGCCATGTACGACGAGGTCCTCGTCACCGACCCGGCCCAGAAGGCCCTGGGCGTGCGCCTGCGGGCCGCCTTTGCCCGCACGGTGGCGGCCGTCCTGGCCATCACAGGCCACGCCCGCCTGTGCGACTCCAACCCGGCCCTGCGCCGCCTCATCGAGCTGCGCGCGCCCTTCATCGACCCCATCAACATCCTGCAGGTCGAGTTCCTGCGCCGGTCGCGGGCCGACCCGGGCGATGCCAGCCTGAAGGACGCGCTGCTGGTGACGGTGCAGGGCATAGCGGCCGGGCTCAAGAACACGGGGTGAGGGGGAATGGGGAGAGAAAGATGAGAGGGGAGGGAGGGAGGGAGGGGTGAGGGTGGGGCGGGAGAGGAAACGGTAAAGCTCTTGGGAGTCGAGTCCAGTCGAGTCCAGTTCCATTCCCCACTATCATCTCCCTAGGCCGCCCCGCGTTTTTCCACTTCCTCCCCCCCCCCACACACGCGGCGCCCACAAACAAGCAAAGAGAGAGGGAGAGAAAGAGACACGGCTCGCACGCCCATGACAATGCCCACCAAAGCCAAGGCCGCCCCGCCGGCCGCGGCCGCGGTGAAGAGCAAGCAAAAGCAAGCGGCGGCGGCCGACGCGAGCGCCGCCGCCGCTGCCGGCCCGCCCGCATCGGCCGCCGTCATCACGACCGTCGCCCCCGTCGCGCCCGTCGACGCGGAGGCCGCCTTCCCTCGGGGTGGGTCCGGCTCCGGCGCGGCCTTGGGCCGCCGGTCGGGGCGGGACGGCGGCGCGAAGCACGCCGTGTCCCGCGCGGGCGCGGCGGCGGAGGGCCGGCCCGACGACGGCTCGCTCGCCTTTACGGCCGCCGGCCGGGCGCGCGCGGCCAAGGGCGGCCCGTCCTTTGTGGAGCCCCTCCGCCACTCCGCCCTGGCCCCGGGGGCCAAGCTGTGGGGCGTGGTCACGACCGTCACCCCCGGCCGGGTGGACGTGGCCCTGCCTGTGGGGCTCCGCGGCTCCGCCCGGGGTGCGGGCGCGGCGGCGCTGCCGCTCCTGCATGCGCGTGGGGCCGCACCCGGTCCCACCACCTCCCCGCCCCTGACCGACCTGTACTACCCCGGCCAGTACGTGCGATGCGCGGTGGTGGACCTCCCCTCCGGCGGGCGGGGCGAGCGGCGGGTGGAGCTGACCATGGCGCCCGCCGCGGTGTGCGCGGGGCTGCCGCCCGCGGCCGTCCTCACGCCCGGCGCGCCCGTCCCGGCCTGGGTGGCCTCGGAGGAGGACCACGGCTGGGTGATGGAGATGGGCGTCCCCGGCGTGACCGCCTTCCTGCCCCGGGCGGATGGCCCACTGGACCCGGACACCGGCCGCCTGCGGGCCTCCCTGGCCCGCGGGGCGCAGGTGGAGTGCGTGGTTGCGTCCGCGCCGCCTGGGAGGAAGGACGGACAGGGCGGCAGCAGCGGCGGTGTCGTCCGCCTGACCGCCGCCCCGCCCGCGGGCTCGCCGGGGCCGCCCTGCAAGGAGCCTGCCGGCGCGACCCTGGGCGGCCTGGTGCCGGGATCCCTCGTCACCGCCACGGTCGACCGGCTGCTGGCGGACGGCGCGGCCCTGACCTTGTGGGGCTGCCTGCCCGCCACGGCCGACGGTTTCCACCTGCCTCCCGGCGCGCTGGCGGGACCGTCCGCCCTCAAGGAGGGCGCCCGCGTGCGGGCCCGCATCGTGCACGTCGACCCGGACGCCAAAGCCGTGCGCCTGTCCCTCCTCCCGCACCTCCTGGCCCGGGCGCCGGGGCCCGCGGCTGACCTCCCGGCCCCGGGCACGCTCCTGGGCGGCGGCGGCACGGACGCCGACGCCCCTGCCGGCACCGTCGCCCGCGTGGACGAGGGCCTGGGCGTCCTGGTCGACCTGGGGCCGGCGGCGGGCGCGGCTGGCGCGGGCACGCGCCTGTTTGGGTACGCTCACATTTCGAACGCGGCCGACGGGCGGACGGCCCGCCTGGGGCGGGCGTTCAAGGTGGGCGCCCCTGTCCGGGCCGCCCGCGTGCTGGGCGCCCGCCCCATGGACGGCCTGGCCTCTCTCTCCCTGAAAGCGACCGACGTGGCGCGGGCCCTGGGCTCCGTGGCCGACCTGAAGCCGGGCTCGGCGGTGGAGGGGACGGTCGAGGCGGCCGACCCGGCCCGGGGCCTGCTGGTGCTGCTCGCCCCGGGCGTCCGCGCCCGGATCCCGCCCGAACACCTGGTCCCGCCCGGCCGGTCCGCCGCGGGCGCGGTGGCCCGCCACCCCGTCGGGTCCGCCCTGGTCGGCGCGGTGGTGTGGGGTGTGGAGGGTGGCGCGGCGGGCAGCGCCGCCCCGCCCCGCGCGACGCTCACCCTGCGCAAGGCCCTGGCCAATCCCAAGCTCGCCCCCCTGCCCGGCCTGGCGGCCGCCCTGCCCGGCGCCCGCACGCACGGCGTGGTCACCGGCGTGTCGCCCTCCCTGGGCGTCTTTGTGTCCCTGTACGGTGGACTGACGGGGCTGGCCGGGCTTGGCGACCTCGGCCTCGCGCACGGGGAGGCGCCCGGCAGGGCGTTTGAGGTCGGTCAGCTGGTCAAGGCCCGCGTCCTGTCGTCCGACCCCGGGACGGGCCGTGTCCGCCTGTCCCTGGCGCCGCCCTCCGATGCCGCCGCCGGCGACGCGGCGGGCGCGGAGGAGTTGGCGGCGGCCGCTGCCGCGGAGGCGGAGGCCGCCTGCGGCGGGTGGGGCGTTGGCGAGGTGGTGGAGGCGGGGGCGGTCGTCACGGCCGTGGAGGCGGGGCCCGACGCCGCTGCGAGCGGCGACGGGTCCACCCCTCCGCCGCCGGCCCGCTTCATCCTGGCCCTCCCCCCCAAGGCCGGTCACGGCGGCCCGCCCGCCGCCGCGGCCCTGGGCGCGGCGCACCTGGCCGACCACCCCGCGGCGGCCGCTGCTTTGCGCTCTGCTTTGACCGTCGGCGCCACGCTGGGCCCCCTGCTGATCCTGGAGAAGGGCGCCAAGGGGCGGGGCCTGGTGGTGACGCGCAAGCCTGCCATGGTGCGAGCGGCGCGGGAAGGCGGCGCGGGCGGCGGCGGCGACGGCGGCAAGGCGGGCGCGCCCCCCGCGTCGGCCCTGCCGTCCGACCCAGCAGCCGTCCAGCCGGGGTCCGTCCTGCCCGGCTTCGTGGCCTCTGTCACCCCGGACGCCCTGTTCATCCGGTTCCTGGGGCGGTGCACGGGGCGGGTGGGCCTGGCGCACGCGGGCGACGTCCTGGCGCCCGACGCGGGCGACGTGGCGGCCGTTGGAGATTCCGTGCTGGTCGCCGTCGTGTCGCGCGACGCGGCCCGCGGCCGGTTCGGCCTGTCCCTGCGCCGGGCGGACGTGGGACGGGACCGGGCGCGGGCCGCGGCGGGGGCCCGCCTGGGCGACCTGTTTGCGGACCTGGAGGTGGCGGCGGGGCTGGAGGCCGGCGGCGGGTCGGCGGCGGCGGCGCCCTACCCGCCCCCCGGCGGTGTGGTGGCCGCCACCGTCTCTGGCGCCCGCCCCTACGGCACGCTCCTCGACCTGCCGTCCCTCCCCGACGCCGTCGCCCTGGCGCCGGGCCCGCGCCACAACGGTGGCGAGACGGCGCCGCCCCTGCCTGAGGGCGCCCCCCTCACCGCCCGCGTCCTGGATGTGGCCCCCCTGGACGGCGTCGTCGACGTCAGCCTGCGGCCGGACCTCCAGGTCGGGGGGGAGGGCGGCTGTGGCCGGCCGAAGAAGCGGGGCGCCAAGGCGACGGGCGCGCCCGCTGCCGCCTCAAGCCTCCCGGCCGCCTCCGCCGCGGGCGTCGCCGCCGCGGCCGCCTAGTCCCCCGGCTCCACCGCTACCGCCACCGTGGAGCTGGTGCGGGGGGAGTACCTGGTCTGCTCTCTGCCGCCCGCGTCGGGCGGCGGCGGCGGCGGCGGCGGCGGCGGCAGTGCCGCCACGGCCGCGGCTGCTCAGCCGGCCCCTCCCGCCACGCGCGCGCTCATCTTTGTGCCCCGGCCGGCCACGCCCGGCGTGCCGATCCCGACCGCCGGCTCGATCGTGGAGGTCGCCATCACGGCATCCGCGTCCTCCGCCACGGCCGGCCGCCTGGTGGGCGTGTGCGTGGCGGATGACGCGCCGGACGCGCCCGCGCCGCGCGAGCGGCGGCGGGGCGGTGGTGCCGGCGCTGGCACCACCACCAAGAAGGACGCCGCCTCGCCCGCGCCGCGCCTCGCGCCGGGCACCCTCGTCCCCGCCACCGTCGTCGCCACGCACGCCCTGCACGTCGACTTGGTCCTGGGGCCGGACGCGCCCGCGCCCGGCGCCCGGGCCCGCCTGCACGTGACAGAAGCGGAGGGCGGGACGCTGATCAGCGTCGGCACTGCCACGGACGTCGTCATCCTAGGGCCCATGGCCACGCCCGCGGGCCGGGCGCACGGCGTGTGGGAGGTGACGACACGGGCGGGCCCGGTGCAGGCAGCGCGGGACGCGGGCGGCGTCGGGCCGGGCGACGCCCTGAAGGCCGGCCGGCCGCCCACCACCGCCGACCTCACCCCGGGGACGGCTGTGGTCGGTTTCGTCCAGTCCGCCACCCCGGACGCTGCCTGGGTGGCCCTGTCCCCGACCGTGCGGGCCCGCCTGCACGTCCTGGATGAGGCGGGTAGCCCGGAGGAGGTGGCGTCCTTCCCCGCCCGCCACCCCGTCGGCGCCCGCGTGTCGGCGACCGTGGCCCGCGTGGACGGCGCGCGGGGCGACGTCGACCTCTCCACGCGCGTGGTCCTCGGCGCTGCCCCCCCTCCCCCGCCCTCCGCCACGCCCACGCCCACCAAGGGCCGCAAGCGGTCCCGGTCGACTAAAACCGACCCGGCCCTCCCGCTCGGCACACCCGTCCTTGGCATCGTCCGCTCCATCGGCGGCGGCGGCGTGCGGGTGCAGGTCGGGCGCCACTCGTACGGGCGGGCGGCCCTGACCGACCTGGCCGACGGGTGGGTGGCCAACGCCCTGGCCGGCCTGGCGCCCGGAGTGGGGGTGATGGCGGTGCCCGTGGGGGCTGCGCCCGCGGCGGGCGCGGACGCGCCGCTGTCCCTGCGGGCATCGGATGGCGGGTGGACGCCCGGAGGCGCCAAGGAGCGGGAGGACACCCCTGCCGCGGCCGCGGCCGTCGCGGCCGCTGTGGCCGCCCTGGGCCCGGCCGGCCCGCCGCCCACCCTTGCCCCGGCCTCCCTCACCTCCGGCGCTCCCGCCGCCGGCTACGTCGTCGACGTCGGCAGGGGTGGCGCCTTTGTCTGCCTGGCGCGTGGGCTGGACGCCCGGGTGCGCCTGTCCGACCTGGCGGCCGGGTTTGTGCCTGACCCGGCCGCCGCGTTCCCCGCGGGGACGCTCGTGGTCGGAAAAATCACGTCCTCCTCGCCGGCCGGCGCCTCCTCCTCTAAAGTCGGCATGTCCCTCCGCGACGGCGGCTGCGCGGCCAGCGTGGCGGCGGTCCCGGCCGCCGGCGGCGCCTCCGCGCCGCATGCCGCCCCGTCCCTGGCCCCCGGTGACGTCGTCACGGGCCGGGTCCGCCGGGTGGAGGCCTTTGGCGTCTTTGTCGACCTCACGCCGCCGCCCGCTGGTGCTGCTGCTGGTGGCCCGCCCCCCGCCCTGCGCGCGGGCCTGGCCCACAAGTCGGAGCTGGCGGACGCGTTCGTGGGCGACCCGGCCTCCCTGTTCCGGCCGGGCCAGGTGGTGCGCGCAGTCGTCCTGCGCACGGACGCGGAGAGCGGGCGCATCTCGCTCACGCTGCGCCCATCTGCCCTGAAGAAAGGCGGCGGCGGCGGGGCGGGCGCGGGTGGTGCAGAGAGTGAAGAGGAGGATGACGACGTCGACGCCATGGCTGCGGACGCCTCGGACGACGACGCTTCGGACGACGAGGACTTGCGCATCGACCTGGACGACGGCGAGGAGGGGGAGGACAGCGAGGGCGGCGGCGACATGGACGCGGAGGGCGGCGAGGCGGAGGAGGCGGGCGACGCGCCCTCCCCGCTGTGCGGCGGCCTCGATGCAGGCCTCGCCGTCGGCTGGGGCGACGCCGACGCCGACGCCGCCGCCGCCGCTGCTGCGGCTGCGCCCTCCCTCCCTGCTGCTCCTTTCGACGACTCTGACGACGGCGACGCCGCCCTGCCCGCCGCCAAGAAGTCGCGTCGCGCCGCAAAAGCCGCCGCGGCCGCGGCCGCGGCGGACACCGACGCGGCAGAGGCCGCCATCGCAGCGCGCGGCGCGCCGACCGACCCGCCCTCCTTCGAGCGGGCCTTGGCCGCCACCCCGGCCTCCTCCTTCCTGTGGATCCGGTACGCCGCCCACATGCTGTCCCTGGGCGAGCCCGACGACGCCCGGGGCGTCCTGGCCCGCGCCCTGGAGTCCATCGACCTGGCGGACACGGCGGCCCGGTTCAACGTGTTTGTGGCCCGCCTCAACCTCGAGGCGCGGGCGGGGGAGCCGGTGGAGGGGCGGGGCGCGGCCACCCTGGCCGCCTTTGCGGCCTGCCGCCGCCAGACGGACTCCAAAGCCCTGCACCTGGCCCTGCTGACCATTCTGGAAAAGGCGGGCCACGCGTCAGAAGCGGCGGACGCGGCGGGCGCGCTGGTGCGGGCGGAGAAGGGGTCGGCCAAGGCGTGGCTGGCCGCGCACGGCCTGGCCCTGCGGCGGGGCGACAGCGCGGGCGCGCGCGGCCTCGTGGCCCGGGCCACCTCCTCCCTGCCCGCCCGTAAGCACGTCAAGTTCCTGTCGGCCGCCGCCCTGGCCGAGTTCCGGGGCGGCGACGCGGACCGGGGGCGGGCCCTGTACGAGGGCGTCCTCCGCGGGGCGCCGCGGCGGACCGACCTGTGGGCGGCGTACGCGGATCAAGAGATTCGTCGGGGCGACCCCGCGCGCGTGCGCGCGCTCTTTGAGCGGGCGGTCCGGTCGGACGGGCTGGCCCCGCGCCAGGTCAAGTTCCTGTTCCGGCGGTATCTGGAGTACGAGAAGGCGGGCGGGGATGAGGGGCGGTGCGCGCACGTGCGGGAGGCGGCGCGCGCGTACGTGGAACGGGTAGGAGGGGGTGGGGAGGGTGGTGGGACGGCGGCTTGAGAGGAGAGAGAGAGAAGAGAGTGGGAATGCAAAAGAGAATGCAAAAAAAAACTGACCCTCTGTGCCATTTCACATCAACCGCACCGCCGCCGCCGCCGCCGCCCGCCACACGCCCTCGCCGCCGCCGTCGCCGACGGCGCGCGCCACGCCTAGGGCCATCCCGTCAAGGGCAGCCGCCAGCAGAGGGGGGGAGGCCCGCCGCCCGGCGGCAACCCGCTCGCCCAGAGCGCTCAGCCGGCCGCCGGCCGCCAGGCCCAGCCCGGCCCACCCGCCGCCGCCGCCGTGGCGGTGGCGGGTCGCGCTCACCAGGGCCGGCACGGACCAGGGCAGGGAGGACAGGGGCTCGCCACCTCCGTGCAGGGCCAGGGCGTCATCGGCCGCGGCGGCCAGCGGGTGGGCGGCGCCACGCCCCGCGGCCGCCGCCAGCGCGGCCGCCAGGGGCGCCACAATCCGCGCGACCTGCTCGGCCCGGGGGGCGCCTCCTCCCTGCCCCTCCTCCGCGTCGTCCAGGGCGGCCGCCAGGACCTGGCCCGCCTCGGGCTGGGGAAGGCCCGTCGCTACCGCGGTCGCGGCGGCAGCGATGGACGCGGCATCGGCGGCGGGCGAGGCGAGGACGGCCGAGGCGAGCGGGCGCAGCGCGGCTGGCGGCGCGGCCGCGGCCAGGGCGGCCCGCACCGCCGCCGCCGCCCGCCCGCCACCGCCCGCCGCGACCAGGACCGCCTCCACGTCCGGCGGCGGCGCGGACGCCAGGGCAGCCGCGGCCGCGTCGGCGTGCCCTCCCAGCCCCACCAGGCGCCCGCCCAGGGCCAGGGCGGCCGGCCGGACCTCTCCGGCCGGGAGGCCCCCCGCCCGCCACAGCGCCCCGAGCCCGGCCCACGCGCTCGGCGCCAGCGGCGCGCCCTCCCTGACCCTGTCGCCCAGCAGGCCCAGCGCGGCCGCCGCCCGGGGCGTCGGCAGCGCGACCACCAGGTCCGCCAGGCGCCCCACCAGGCCGGACGCCAGGGCCGGGCTGGCCGCCGCTGGGCCGGTCCACCACTCATCCACCAGGTCGGCCAGGCCCGGGCTCCACCCAGCCGCCGCGTGCGTCGCGGCCAGGGCGGCCGCGCCCTCCGCCACGGCCTCGCCGTGCACGTGGAACAGGCGACGCAGCAGAGGCGCCCAGCCGGCGCCGCTCAGCAGGGGCGGCAGGCGGGGCGCGGTGGCCAGGGCGGCCAGGGCGGCGCGCACGGCGGGCGGGCCGAGCGCGCCGGGTCCTGCCGGGTCGGCCGCAAGGGCGTCCGCCAGGGCCGCGCCCGCGCCGTCGGCGGGGACGCCGGCCGCCGCGCGGGAGGTCGGGACGGCTGAGGAAGAGGAAGACGACATTCCGCCTGCCCCAGCGACGTCCGACGCGGCCCGGGCGGCAGCGCAGGCGGCGGCCACGGCGGCCGTGGCGGCCGCCCGCGCGCGCCGGTCCGGGTCGGCTGCGGCCACTCCCTCCAGCGACCGCAGGGCCGGCCGGCCAGCAGCGCCCAGGTCCGGGCGGGTGGCGGCCGGCACGCTGGCCAGGCCGGGCGCGACCGCCGCGGCCGCGCCGAGTAGGGCGGCCAGGCCGGCCGCCGCGCCCGCCCGAGTGGCCGCAGCCCGCCCGCCGGCCGCGAGCGTGGTCAGCGCGGCCGCGGCGCCTGCGGCCTCGCCCGCGGGGGAGGCGCCCGCGCTCACGCCCGCGGACGCCAGGGCGCCCAGGGCGGCCGACGCGGACCCGGCCGCGTCCGGGTCGGCGGCCGGCGACGTCGCCAGCTCGTTCAGGGCGGCCAGAGCACGCGACACGCAGGCCGGCGCCGCCAGGGCCAGGGCCGGCAGGGCGGCCGCCGCGCCTCGCGCTCCGTCCGGGTCGCTGGCCGCACCCCGCACAGCCTCCAGGGCCGCCGGCGCAAGGGCGGCCGCGAACGCGGGCGGCGATGCTTGCGCCAGGTGGGCCAGGCCGGCCCAGATGCCTTCCAGGGCGGTGCCATCGGAAGAAGCCGGCTGGGATGGAGGGGGCGGCGGCGGGGCAGTGCTGCCGCCGCCGGCCGCGGCCGTGGCCGCCACCAACCCCGGCCGCGCCCGGGCCAGGGCGGCCAGGAGCGCGGCCGCGGCCTGGCCGGCTGTGCCGCCGCCGACACCGGCGCCCACCGCGCCCAGGGCTTCTGCGGCCGACCCAATCACGGAGGGCGGCGCCGCGGCGTCGCCCAGGGCCGCCACCAGCGCCGCCACGCCCGCGTCCCGCACACCTGCCTCCCCGCGCAGGGCCGGCAAGACCGCGCCCAGCCCGGCCGCCGCGCCCCGGGCGGCGGCCGGGTCGGCGGACGCCGGCCCCGCTGTCAGCAGGGCCGTCAGGCGGGCCGCCGCCGCGTCCGCACCGCCGCCCAGGGCACCCAGGGCGCCGACCGCCGTGGCCGCCGCCTCCACGGGCGCGCCCCCCTCCAGGGCCGCCAGCGCGCACGCGGGGGGCGGCAGAAGAGACACATTTCCGCCGCCCGCCCGCCGGTGCGCGGCCGCCCACCGCCCGCCAAAGGCCACCCAGGCCGCCCGCATCCCGCCCGCGCTGGCGGGGCCGGGTCAGGGTGGGGAGGGCGCGCCCGCGAGGGCGGCCGTGAAGGCGTCCGTGAAGGCGGCGAGGAGGGCGTCGCCGCTGGCGCCCGGCGCCAGGGGCGGCGGCCGCCACAGGGGCAGCAGGGCCGGCGCCAGGGCGGCCGGGCCGCCGCCGCCCGCCCCAACCAGCAGCGCCTTGGGAAGGCTCACCGCCAGGCGATTGTCCAGCGCGGCCACCGCCGCCGAAGCGCCGGGCGCGGCCCTTTCGCCGCCGCCATCCCCGCTCCGGGCCGCCGCGGCCGTCGCCCGCCGGGTGGCGTGCTCGTGCGCGAGGGCGGCGGCCGCCAGGGCGGCCGCCCCGTCCAGAGCGCGCGCGCCGTGCGGCTGCTGCTGGTCGGCACTGGAGGACGCCTCCCGGAGCAGGCGGGCCGCCGCGGCCGCCCCCGGCTCCGCACACCCCAGCCCCTCCAGCAGGGCGGGCGGGAAGCGGGCGAGGGCCACCAGGGCGGCCGCCCGGGTGGGCGGCGCGGCGGCTCCCCCTCCTCCACCATCCGCCAGTGCCCGCAGCGCGGCGACCACCGCCACCGCCGTGTCCGGCTCGGTGGCCGCGTCCGCGGCCGCGCACCCCAGCAGGCGGGCCCAGGCGGGGCCCGCGCGCGCGTCCGGCCCGGACACGGGCGGGCGGGGCCAGCGGGCGAGCACGACCGGCCAGGCGCCGGCGAAGGCCAGGGCCCCGCCATCGAGGAGGGCTGCCAGCGAGTCCAGCCCCAGGGCCGCGACGCCCGGGTGGGCGTCGCGGAGGGCCCGCTCGACGGCGCCCACAAGCTCCACCCCGCGGCGGGGGTCGGTCGCGCACACGTCGCGCACGCACGCGGCGACTGCGGCCCGGGCGAGGACGGAGGGGGGGGGTCCGCCGCCCGGTGGCCAGGGCGCCAGCAGGGCGGCCTGCAAGGGCGGCCAGTCGCGGCGCCCGCCCGCGGCCCAGGCGGAAACGCGCGCTTTCAAGCCCGCCGCAAAGAGCCGGCCGGAGGCGGGGTCCCGCGTCATCGGCCCCCACACCAGGCGGTGACCCAGCGCGGCGGCGGCCGGGTGGGCGGCGGCCGCCGCCAGGGCGGCCAGCAGGGGGAGCGGGTTGCGGGTGGGGGGGCGCACCGCCGCCAGGGACGCCACCAGCGGCGGCAGGACTTCCACCGACGCGGCTGGGGAGGCGGCCGCGCCGGCGCCCAGGACGCCGACCGCCGCGTCTGCGACGGCAGCATCGGGGTGGGCCGCCAGGGCGGCCACGATGGCGGTCCCCGAGGAAGGGCAGGAGGAGGAGGATGGAGGGGCGGCGGCGCCGCCCCTCCCTTTGGCCGCGGCGGCAAGGCCCGCCCGGACGCGGGCCAGCCAGGCGGTGGCGGACCCAGGGTCGGCCCACAGGCGGGCCAGGGCATCACCCGCCAGGGCGGCGCCCAGGGCGGGGCCGACGAGCGGGATGGAGAGCGGCGGGGTGGGTGTGGGTTGACAGCCGCTGCTGCTGCTGCTGCGGCTGCTGCTGCTAGCCGCCGCCGCGCACACCAGCGCCGCCCCGCCCTCCACCTCGCCCGCGCTCACGCCCCACGCGCAGGCGGCCAGGCCGGGCAGGGCCGCCAGGGCCGCCAGGTGCGGGGGCAGGGGCGCGGCCGCCCGGCACAGCCAGGCCAGCAGGGGTCCGCCGCCCGCCGCCCGGTTGAGCAGGGACAGGGCCGGCACCGCGGCGGCCGCGGCCGCGTCCGGCGACATGGCGGCCAGGGCGGCCGCTAGGGCCGGCAGGAGGCCGTCCTCCTCGGCGGTCGCCACCCCATTCAGGAGGGCCGGCACCAGGCCTCGGGCCGGGTCGGCCGCGACGGCCGACGCCGCGTCGAGCGCGTCGCCCGCCGCGTCGGCCAGCAGGGAGGCGGGCGAGGCGGCGGCCATGACGGCCAGGGCGTGCGCCAAGGCCGCAGCGGCCTCCGGCCGGGCGGCGGCGCTGGACAGGGCCCGCACCGCCCGGGCCCGGACGGACGCGGACAGGGGCGCGGTGTGGGCGTGCACGCCAGGAGCGCAGGCGGCAAAGGCGAGCGCTGCCTTGAAGGAGGGCGGGAGCGGCGAGGCGACCTCGCCAGCCAGGGCCTCCCGCCCCAGCGCCATCACGCCGTCCGCCAGGGGGCCCGGCAAGGGCACCGACGCCGACAGGGCGGCCCTGGCCAGGGGGTGGGCCGTCCAGGCGGCGGGCGAGGGCGAGGCCGCGGCCAGGGCCGCGACGCCGCGCACCAGGGCGGCCGCGGCGCTCGGACACGCTGCCGCGCCCAGGGCCGCCACCAGAGCGTCGCAGGCGGCTTCGATGGACATGCCCGGATGGGGGAGGCGGCTCGGGGCGGTCAGCTGGGCGACGGCCTCGGCGACGACGTCCTGTGAATGATGGAAGAGAGAGGGGGCGGAGGTTCAGAAAATGGCGCTCGGGGATGCGAGAGAACGGCCCCCTCTCTCTTCTTCTCACCTCGCGCTCGTGGCTCAGACAGCTTCCCACCGCGTCCAGACCCTGCCGGGTGATGGGTGTGCTCTCGGGAAACACATGGGAGCACAGGGCGGCGACCGCCAAGCGGCGGACGGGCGGGGCCGGGTCGGAGAGGCGCGAGAGCGCGGCGTCAATGGGGGAGGTTGCCATCGTCTCTCGCTCTCTCTCTCTCGCGTCGCGTGCGCTTGCGCCCTGTTTTCAATGCGCCATCAGAAGCTCAGGGAAGTGGAGAACGGGTTGGTGTGTGTTTGGAGTGGTCTGCGCGGCGTGCGTTTACACACAGCGCGCACGCTTCTCCTTTTTGAGGCTTGTGAAGGCTTGTGAGGGAGCGCGCGAGCGCTCGACCTGGACCTGGACCGACCTGGACCTGGACCGACCTGGACCTCTCTCTCTCTCAACCTCTTTCTCTCTCTCACTCCTCCGCCGCCTGCGACCCCTCGCCCCGCCCGATGCGGGCCAGGTCGGACGTGGCCGGCCCCTGGATGCAGACCCCCTCCCGGTCAAAGCAGGAGCCGTGACAGGGGCAGTCGAAGACGCGCTCCCGGCCGTTGTACGTCAGGACGCACCCCATGTGGGGGCAGGTGCCGGAGAGGAGCGTGCGCGTGCCATCTCCCGCCACGTAGGCCGCCACTTTCCCGGTCAGCCCCGCCTGGCCGACGCCGCCGCATCCCGGGCCCAGGGCCTCGATGTCGGTGAGCGAGGGGACGAGGCGGGACTTCACCAGGCCGCGCAGAGTCGCCAGCCCTTCGTGCGCCAGCCCGGGGAGGGCGAGGCGCGGGGCGTGGGCGGCCATCAGGCGGGCCGGGTCAAAAACGCCCGCCCAGGCCGGCGTGGGCGCGCCCCCAATAGCCGCGGCAGCCAGCAGCGCCCCGACCGCGGCGTTGGTGAAGCCCTGCCCCGAGTCGCCGGACACCACAAAGACGCGGCGCCCCGGCCCATCGGCAGGCGACCACCCCACCAGGCCCACCCCGTCCGCGGGCTCGTACACGATGCCGCTCCACGCGTGCGTGCGGGCGCCCGCGCCGGGCCAGCGGGCGCGCGCCCACGCCTCCAGCCGGTCCCAGGGCGAGCCACCGGCCTCCTCCTCACTCAGCGGCGGCGCCTGGGCGGCTTCGTGGTCCTCCCCTCCCACCAGCAGGACGTCCGTGCTCGCGCCCGGGCTCTCATCCACCGCCAGGCGGACGTACTTGTACTCGGCCTCATCCACCGTCCACCAGCAGGCGTGGCGGGGCGCGCCGGGGGCGCCGCTTTTGGGCACCGCCAGCCCCACCACGTACGAGCGCCAGGCGGACTGGCGGGCGTGGATCGCCAGGTCCCGGTTGCAGGGGGCGCAGGTGGCCAGGACCAGGGCGGAGCGGGCGGTGACGCGCAGGGCGGGGGCGTCCCGCAGGCGAATGGTGGCGGCGGGGGGGGCGGCTTCCGCAAACCCGCCCTGCCCGCCACCCGCGTGCGTCTCATACGTTTTCACCCGCGTGCCCTCGAAGATGCGCCCGCCCCGCCGCTCAAAGGCGGCCGCCAGGCCCTGCACGTACAGCAGGGGGGACACCTCCGCCGTGGCGGTGAAGTGCAGGGCCCGCCCGATGCCGCCCCCCCCTCCGCCCACACCCCGGCCGCAGTCCTCCCAATCCACCTCGGCCGGCTCCATGCCCGCCGACCGCGCGGCGGCCAGCTCTCCCTCCAGCATGTTTTCGTTCTCCGGGCTCTGCGCAAACAGGTACCCCGGCACGCGGGCGTGGTGGCACGCGATTCCCTCGGCCCGCACCGTCGCCTCGATCCAGGCCAGGGCGTCCAGCTGGGCGGCCACCAGGTGCGCGGCGTTGGGCGCGCCGTGGGAGCGGGCCAGGGACTGGAAGCCGTCGTCCAGCCATGGCATGAGGTGGGCGGTGGTGCGCCCCGTGTTGCCGGCGCCCACCGCCCGCCCCTCCAGCAGGGTGACGGAGGGTACCCCCGCCTTCATCAGGGCCAGGCCAACGCACAGGCCGGCCACGCCGCCGCCCACGACCACCACGTCCGCCTCGTGATCCGCCATCAGGGGGGGGCGGGTCGTGCGGATGGCCTCCGCGCGCCAGGCGTTGCGGACGAGGCCTTGTTTGGGTTTTGGGGGTTTGGGTTTCGGAGGGGGAGTTCGTGTGTGTGTGTGAGAGAGAGAGAGAGAGAGAGAGAGAGAGAGAGAAAGTGCACGCGTGCGGGCGGGGGTCGTGCGGGAGGAGACGTTGTGCGTGCGGGGGAGAGAGGTGAGTGAACGCACGCACCCGCGGGCCGCGCGCCGTCAGCGGGCAGCGTCTCGGATGCGGCGGGGTAGGACTGGCCGCCGCCCGCCTTCAGCAGGAAGGGGTAGCGGCCGCGCAGGCGGAAGGAGAAGGGGTGGGAGGCGCCCATGGGGTGGGGTGCGGTGCGTGCGTGTGTGTGTGTGGGTGGAGAGGGTAGGGGTGAAAAGGAA
>Ga0114918_10003143_pt1 | contig 14624 bp, 14 predicted proteins | sample LantaG_FD_87015 | JGI IMG/M metagenome (GOLD analysis project Ga0114918, IMG submission 87015) | Deep subsurface microbial communities from Baltic Sea to uncover new lineages of life (NeLLi) - Landsort_02402 metaG | ecosystem: Environmental > Aquatic > Marine > Oceanic > Sediment | place...
GATTTCGACGGGTTCGGACATGAACCCGCAGAAGAGGTTGTGTCAGACACGGACTGTTTTGCAGTCCGTGCATCGACCAGTGACGCTGGAATCCCCCGGCTTTAGCCGTGGGGAGGATGTCAAACAACCACCAGTAGTTCGATCAACGTAAACTTCTTCATTTTTTCACCTCGATGTCATCAAGTCACTCATTCTCCTGTCGGGATGAACAAACCTGCAACCTGTCGTTCCATGATTCAAAACACCACATAATTGCAGAAGTGCAAGAATATCCCCCCCCAAAAAAAGAGATATAATCAAAGGGAACTGCCGACCCAATAGGGAAATACCGTTCAGAACAAGGATTTTTCATCGAGTCGTATATGGATGCAACAATTGAATGTACCAGTAAGATCGGGAATGCATGGCTGTCTCTGAGATCCGATGACGGTGCCGTGAGTGTGTCATTGAGAGCGGGAGAACAGGCGGTCGTCCCCGCCTATGTACTCAACAGTTTGACTTTTGCATCGGCCCTTTCGGGTGGTTATCTGACTACCGACAGGCTTGCAGTCGATGCCGAAGAAGTCAGCTACGACGACAGTCTGAGCGGGCTCGGCGCCGACGAGATACAGTCCGCCATCGATAATTTGAGTACACGACCAGTACCCCTGGTTGTAGTCTCTGTCAGCAGTACGGACAGTCCGTATTCGATCACCACCGCCAACACCGTACTGGCCAATGCCACCGGCGGCACGACCACGGTCATTCTTCCGGCTTCCCTGGGGAAGTCCGGAATCGTACTGAACATCAAAAAGACCGACAGCACTTCGAATGCGGTTGTCGTCGACGGACACGGGCTTGATACGATCGACGGTTCCCTGACCTTCAGCCTCACCAGACAGTGGGAGAATCTGAGCGTCCAGTGCAACGGATACAACTGGTACATCCTGTAGGAAGATCAAAATGGCATATCTGAGCAAAACTCCTGGAGCATTCTCCGCAGAAGGCGGAGTATCCAATTTCTACAAGGGAGGGGATGTTGCCAGCGCCGCCACGATCACGCCGACCGGAAACCTGTTCCATGTCACCGGATCGGTCACCATTTCCGCCGTTGCCACCACGGGGATCACCGCCGGCACCAGCATCACTATGATCTTCGATGCGACGTGTACCGTTGAAAACGGTGCCTCCCTGGTACTGACCGGCGCAATCGACTATACCGCTGCCGCTGGAGACATGTTGACTCTTTCCTATGATGGTACAGCATGGAAAGAAACAAATCGCTCTTCGACTCTGAGCACTGCTTCGCATGAAGCACTCGACCAGTTGATTCACTTCATCAGTGACGGACCGACCACCGGTACTTCGCTCCGCAGGGCGACGACCGGTACGACTTTTCCCACCGCTGTTGTCTGGTACCGTACAACGATATACGGCGAGGTAAAGTTTGTGGAAAAACTGATAACCTGGACAGGGGCGGTTCCAACCACCATCGTCTGGAAGATTTATGATGATTCGGAAGCGCTACTGTCTACGATAACCGACACGATCACGTATTCCGACGTCTTCGAAACGGGTAGAACGAGGGTAGTTTCATGAGCGATTCACCAGTAGCAGTTCTTTATGATTCCGCAGGGAATCCGATCGAGGTCGTGGAAAGGCTCGGCGACCACTACGTCGGAGTGGCATCGATTCAGGATGTCCACGAGTCCACAGGCAACAGCAGTGACGACAATCTCGCCGCCGGTGCCAGTTTTACCGGTACCGCAGATACCACCCTTGGTGTCGCCGGACTGCAGGTCAACATCATTGCAAGCCAGCCCATACGGATCAGCATCCAACAGAGCATGGACGGTATCAACTGGGACATTCAGGATGACTTCGACACCTATGCCGACAGGGGCGACGGACGCACCATTCAGGCGACTGCGGCATATATCCGCGTCGTGGCGACCAACATAGGCCCGGCAACCACCACCTATTTCCGGCTGCAGACGGTACTCTGTCCCGTAGTCGAGGCACTTCCCCGGGCACTAACCCCCGACGGCAGACTTTTCCTGGGTACCAGTACGCAATCATACTATCCGAGTAGTCAGAATTTCCGTGATCCTATTCCGCGGCGGGCGCTCGTTCTGGATTCCGAACGGAATCTGGGCATCCGCGGACCGGTGCTCACCGACGAGACCTCGTTCCGTGAAGACTTCCCCGGCACCGAGCTTTATACGGTTTTGACAGGAACGCTGTATTTTTCCAACGGCGGAACAAGTGTGCAGGGACTCGGTACCAGCTTTCTCGGTGAAATCAAGCTGGGGCAGTATGTCAAGCTGAATTCCGACGACGATGAATATCTTGCTGTCGTCCAGGACATCTATTCCGATACCAATCTTACCCTGGAGGATGCTTACGGCGGCAGTACCGGAAACGGTGCCGGCGACCTTTCCAACTGGGTTCCCGTAGTTACGGAAGACGGCACCATTTCGGTTTCCTCGTCTGCAGTAGAAATCACTTCCGGAACGACGGATACAGGGATGACATCGATCTACAGGCACGGCGATTATCCTCCGTATCTCATCGGGGCACACATCTCCGTCGATCAGAGGATAGCCAATACCCAGATGGGATTCGGCTTCATGGACGACTATTTGAATGTAGCTGATAATTCTGCGGCGCTGATCTTCAGTGGCACCGACGACACCAAGGTCATATTTCATACCAGTAGCGACAGTGCCAATTATGAAGAAACCATCGTCACGTTGCCGAATGGTGCCACCACCGACTCCGACACTGATTATCAGATTGCCATCGAATCGTCGAAGGTGGTTTTCTGGATAAACGGCATTCGCCTTGCCGAACATAATCGTCATATCCCCGGACCATATTCCGAAATGGATCTACGGATCGGTGCGCTCAACAGCGGCACCCCTGCAAGTTCGACGACCATGAGCGTAGACACCATATGGTTTGCCAATTTTGATCGTTTGGATGTCGGATTGACACCGGAATCTCTTCCGCTTCCTGTCAAATCCATCCGCTCGACCATTTCGACAACTTCAAATGTCGGGGGAGCCGCAGCAGACACCGAACTGTTGGCAGAAAACGAAATCCGGCTCGGTGCCACGGTCTACAACGATTCGTCGGCAATCCTCTACCTGAAACTGGGAACCGGAGCGTCCCTGACCAGCTTCACGGTACGACTGACGCCTTATGCCTACTATGAGGTGCCATGTTACTACTCCGGAGCCATTCACGGCTACTGGGCGACATCGACGGGAAATGCGCGGGTAACCGAGCTCACGTGATAAACCGGAGGAGACTCAATGCCACTTTATCCTGATTCCCCCGCCGGAGACCAGCCACTGGTACAGGCGCGACGAACCTCTACCTTTACGCTCGGTGCAGCCTTTGCTGACATCGAACTCGATGCCACCGATATCGAAAACGATACCAATGTTATAAAGCACGACGACGGTGCTACCGACCGGATCAACATTCTGCTGGACGGGAATTATGCCATTTCCTACCAGGCGACGGCACCCGCCGGTGCCGGAGTCACCACCTCTCTGCAGGTGCGGAAGAACGATTCGGATGTGCTCCCCGGAAGTGGTCGAGCGGCGAAATCCACCGATGCCGATGAACCCAGTATCACCGGATGTTTTTCCGCCACCCTCAATGCCGGCGATTTCATTTCTCTGCAGGCAATGGCAAGTGCCGGGACGCCGGTATTGGCAACCGGCTTGACATTCGCCGCCATCCATCTCGCTGGACAGAAGGGAGAAAAGGGCGACGCCAGCGCAACGGATGTGGACGCCATCCATGTCGATACCGGCGGGGAAATCTCAGGAATTGACGAAAAGGCATCCCCGGTTTCCGACGATCTTCTGGTGATTGAGGACAGTGAGGCGGCAAACATCAAGAAACGGCTCAAGGTGGGCAATCTTCCGGGCGGAGCAACACTGTCCGACACCGCCCCCGCCGATGTTACCAAGGATACCGCTGCTGCCGGCGTCGCTGCCGAGGCGTCACGCCAAGACCACAAGCACGATGTGTCCACTGCGGCACCGGGAGCTACGGGTGTACGGGTAGGCAATACATCCGCCGAAGGTTCTGCCACCAGTTTGTCGCGATCCGATCATACTCATGCTGTTACCGCCGCCGCTCCGAGTTCCGTCGGTGCCGCCAATGCAGCCGGTTCTGCGACTACTTTTGTACGTTCCGACCATGTCCATGCCGGATTGACCCGTGATGCCGGAGATTTTGACACTTTCGGAGCCAAAACTCCGGCTTCGGCAGATCTGGCACTGATAGAAGACAGTGCTGCAGCTGGAGCAAAAAAGAAGACGACTCTGGGGGCACTCTTTACAGCACTGGGTACCCAGCTCTCCGACACCGCCCCAGCCGATGTTACCAAGGATACCGCTGCACAGGGCGTGGCTACCGAAGCGGCAAGACAGGATCACAAGCACGATGTTTCCACAGCGGTACCCGGAGCTACAGGCGTACAGGCTGGGAATACTGCCGGTGAAGGCGTGGCTACAAGTCTGTCCCGCTCAGACCATCGACATTCAGTATCGGTAGATACCCCGAGTTCCGTCGGAACAGCAAATGCTGCAGGTGTCGCAGTAACATTCGTCAGATCGGATCATGTCCACGCCGGATTGACCCGCGAAGCCGCCGACTTCAACACCTTTACTACCAAGGCGACCCCCGCCGACGCCGATCTCCTGTTGATCGAGGATAGTGCCGCAGCCAATGCAAAGAAAAAAGCAACCGTCGGCAGCGTTGTGGCTACCGCTCTCGGTGTATCTTCGGCAACCGCTACCGGTACCATCACAACTACCTCTACAACCGATACCGCCGTTACCGGTATTACCATCACGCCGGCTGCAGGTACCTATGTTGTAAGATTTAGTGGCAGCGTCAGTAATGGAAACAACAACAGATCGGTTTATGCCTCGATCTATGCCGCCGGAGTTCAGAATGCCGCATCCGAGAGGGAATATCGTCGCGGCAACCAGACGATTACCTGTCCGTTTGCCTGTGATGCCGTGGTAACCGTTGACGGTGCCCAGGCGATCACCGGCTACTGGCGGGTGACCGGAGGTACCGGTAGCATGTACCAGCGGACGATGATCATTCTGAAGGTTGGCTGATCTCAACCGGCTCGACACTATCTTCCTGAATCCTGGTGATCCGGATTCTTGCGCCGCAGTGGGGACATTCGTCCGAAAATTCCACGTAAAACAGCATCAAAAAATATATCGCCTTGCGATATTTTTCAGAAGGTGTACAGTTTGAGGCATTGAATTAAAGCATTTTATAAAGGAGACCAGAATGCAGGCACAGTTCCAGTCCGAAGTAGAAACAGAAACCGAACCCGTTGACGAAAAGCCTCCTGGACGAGGTGGCGACTGGCGATGGCAGCTGAACCATCGAATTCGTTCGCTTCAGGAACTGTCAGTCCTGCGCCCCGATCTCGAAATCTCTTCTGCAATGTCAGCCGCAGCAGCCCGATTCCCCATTGCCATCACCCCCTACTACGCCGGATTGATCCGAAAATGCAATGAATCGGATCCTGTATTTCGTATGGCGGTACCCGACGCCGGCGAACTCATAGAGTCTCCGGATTCCGTCGATGATCCACTTTCAGAAGACGAAGATATGCCTGTTCCCGGACTCGTCCACCGCTATGCCGACCGAGCTCTGCTGCTGGTGACGTCGGTCTGTCCCGTATACTGCAGACACTGCACCCGGAAGCGTGTCACCGGAAAGGCGGAGACTTGCATCACCACGGAACGACTTGATGCCGCACTTGACTACATCCGGGCGAATCCGAGCATCCACGACGTCATCGTCTCCGGCGGAGATCCGCTGACGCTCTCAACAGCCTTTCTTGAAAATATCATTTCGAAACTTCGAAATATCCCCCATATCGATCTCATCCGGATCGGAACCAGAACTCCGGTGACACTTCCCATGCGCATCACCCCGGAACTGGTTGCCATGCTCAAGAAGTACCAGCCCGTCTGGATCAACACCCATTTCAACCATGCCGCCGAACTTTCGTCCCAAGCGATCGAAGCCTGTCACCGGATCGTCGATGCCGGAATCCCGCTGGGAAACCAGTCGGTTCTCCTCCGGGGCGTCAACGACAATCCCGAAACCATGATCGAACTGGTGCGTGCCCTGGTGAAGAACCGCATCCGACCGTACTACCTCTTCCAGTGCGATCTCGTCTACGGCGTCGAACACTTCCGCACCCCGCTTTCCTGCGGTGTCGAAATCATGGAGGCACTCAGGGGGAGGGTCAGCGGATTTGCCATCCCGCTTTTCGTTGTGGATCTGCCGGGAGGAGCCGGGAAGGTTCCGGTAGCCCCCGACTACATCGTCGGATCAAATGACAAGTGTACCGTCTTCCGTAGCTTCGAAGGAAAGCTTTCTTCCTATCCGGAACCGCTCCTCGACATGGGAAACGTCTGAAATTCCCAAAATTTGATTTGACAAACCGACGATATATGCTATGTTGCCGGCATGAACATCGAAAGTACGACAGGCTGATTGTCCGGTGCGAAAACAGGAAACTCCCGCTTTTTTTGTGAAAAAAACGGCATGTCAAATCTGGAAAATCTCGAAAACCTCTTTGACGACAGCTCCGCCGCTCTCGAAAGGGCTAGAAATGTGCTTCGGGAAAACCCGGATCTCATTGCGGCGGGCTTCTTCCCGTTCATCTACAAGGGCGACGCCTATCTCATCAATGATATTGCAACCGCCGCCTTGTTGTCGACGAATCCTCAACCGAAGCTCCTGCTGAAGGATTTCGGCGTAGATATCGAAAAAGTAATTGCCGTACTTCCTCCCGGTGCCCTCAAATGAGATTTTTCAGAATTGCCGGACAACAAAGAATTTCGCTGTCCGAGGCCCTATCACGAAACATGTTTGGTCCAGTCTATCACGGGACTTCTGCAGAATCACGCTCCAAGATCGAGGAACAGGGCTTCAAGGTGGTTGAAGAAGAGGGACGCGTCAACGGCTACGACGCCAACAGCGTCTATCTACAGCAGACCGGAACGCCTCCCCCGATCCACCATCTCGGCTACGGCATCTATTTTACCGAGAAGAAACAGATCGCCAAGGATTTCGCCGGTGGCACCACCAGAGGAATGAAGCCCTATTACATCGACGCCCCGGGCATGATCCAGATCAACTTTGGCGGCGTAAGTACAATGATGGCATGGTGGAAGAAGAACGGCTACGACTACGACCAGCTCGTCAAGAACGGCATGAAGCCGGACGAAGCCCGTATCGAAGCCACCAGACATTTGACGCAGAATCTGTCCCGCTACGGTGCCGTCTACTTCAGGGGCAGGGGAATGTATAAACTATTGGACGGAAACCAGATATGCGTTTACGACCCGTCGATAATCTATGAAATCGACGAAAAGACGTCTTCGGGCAGACTGGAGCCCGGTGCCAAGGTTAAACGCAAGTCCGACGGAATGATCGGGATCATAAAAGACATACGTTCCGCAGAAGGGATCTTCAGCCTATGGGAGGAGAAACATCCCGGGGAATCCCACCCCTGGTTGCGACCAGGGACGAAACTGATCCTGGGAGTCAAGTGGAAGAAGGGCGGTTCCGATTTCAATGTTCAAGATGTCGATGTAGATCCTGTCGCAATCTGAAAGGAAAACGGCTTCGCGACACCGAAATACAGCGCATGGACTGGTACACCCGACAACAGGAAGCCGAATCCTTCGACCAGAACGTTCTGCAGGTCGCCCGCAGTCGTGGATATACCATTGGTCCGCTCTGGCATGGTGGCGGCTTTTCCGTCGCCGCCGGCGACACGACCTTCAACCCATGGACCCACTTCGGTACTCTCCAGTCCGCAGAGGAACGCGTCGGTGGCAGCGGTATCGTCGACAACCTTCTGAAGGAAGTCGAGGTCGATCAAGACCCGGAAACCGGGGAGTGGTATGCCACCGTAGGAAATTATGACACCGACGATACATACGACTCCGAAGAAGAAGCCAGGGAAGCCGGCGAGCAGATAGCCTTTGAAATGGCGGAAAACGCGGAACCACCAGACAGCGTCATGACTTCCGTCGTGATTCGTCCACCGTGTGCCCGTATCCCCGATCTCGGCACATGGGGACTCCGCGATGTGATTATCAACACACCCTCGGAATATGGCTTGACTCCCGAGGAACGTCAGGAGATCTACGAACTGGTTACATCCGGACGAATCAACGACGAGTGGAACCGGTTCGCCCAGATTCTCTCCAGCAAGGGGCTGACATCCTTCGTCTACCGCAACGCCATCGAGCACAAGGGCTCCGATTCCTATATGGTCATCGATCCGACCGCAGTCAAACTTGCCGATCCGGTGACATACGACGATGCCGGAAACCCGATTCCTCTCGAATTGCGTTTTGATGCTTCAAATCCGGACGTAAGGTACTGATATGAGATTTTTCAAGATGTCCACCTACGAATACGAGACTGCAGATCTCTATCGGTATCTGAAGGAGGGATTCGATCCCGGTGCCTATCCGTATCAGCTTCTCGGCTTCCTCGACTATATGGGTATCGAATACGACCATGACAAGGAAGACTACGAAGTCATGGACGACTGGCTGCAGTCCGCCTCCCCCGACGATATACAGCAGTTTCAGGACTACGTACAGGCGGAACCGTCGTACGGCAACGATCCGATGGCTCCGGCTACGGAACATCTGATGTTTCCGAAAATTGCAAAGCCACAGTGGCTCGTCCACTTTTCGGACAATACCGACGATATCGTCAAGAACGGATTCACACACGGGCACCGGGACTTCTACGGGCTGGGATTGACGACCTACTACACCGATGAATACCGCCATCGGGAACCGGGTTACAACTTCGCCCTCGATGCGCAGTCGCGTGTAGCAAGACAGGTGGCTGCAGACGGCAAGTACGGCGGGGACGCAGTCGTCTTCTGGGGCGGCGGCGTCGAGGCATACCACAACGGAGACGAAGAGGATCAGATCATCTTCTGGGGTCCAGGAATCAAAACCGATATGATCTTCCCGATCTCCCGCTCACAAGAAGACTGGCGCGCCGACGACGCCTCTGGCAGGACTCGTAAAGAGGGGAGCTTTTCAGAAGTCGTTCAATGGGTCGTCGACAACTACAGGATGCTCCAGCAGATCCGCAATGCCCGACACTCCGGTTCCATTTCAAAAAACGACTGGTACAGATGTTCACAATCCGACAAAAATACGAACAAACATCTGCGACCATCTGGTGGTGTTGAACAGGGGGATGTGGCACCTGGGAAAAAACTTGGTCCTGAATGGGTCTACCACCACATCAAACCAGAAGATGTTGCCATCATTGAACGCGAAGGAATGCAGGGAGGTAGTTTCACGCCGAAACCCGGATTTCGGTTCACGTATGGAGATACGTGGCTGGCCGTGCGCAAGACAGACCTTATGAATACACAGGAACATCAGTATGGCAAGGTTGTCGCCATTGAGCCGGACTGGAGTGTCGACAAGGAAACAGGTAATGCGTTGAACACCATTCCCCCAGAGCGTATCATGCTTGTGGATAACCGGGGACGGGTTATTAGACCATTGTGTTCCTCTCCTCTCCGCCCCGACGACAGGCTTCAGGGACTACCCCAGATGCCCACCGCTGGCGCGAAGCAGAAGATGTTAGAGACTTGCCCAGGCAATTCGCAATTTTCTATCAAGGGATTCGAGGAATTGAGATGAGATTCTTCAAGTTTTCACAGGATGATTATATGGAAGCGGTCGCGATTGGCGACATGGACAAGGCGGCACGCCTCGTACACGAAGCGGCGGAAGCCTCGGGCTATGGCATCGGTCCCGTTTTTCATGGTGGCGAATTCGACGTCAAGCACAATCGTTCATTCGTTGTCGGTGATGAAGGATTCGTGTTTTTCTCCCCACTGGAGACTGCTCAGTGGTATGCCGATCAAAATGGAAAAAGCAGAGTGACCGCAGCTTATCTGCGTGAGGATGAATATCTTGAAATCAGTGCTCGAGAATGGCTTATGAACCAACTCGACGACGGTACCCTATTAGACGACGTGAAGGATGCCTATGCCGGTTTCAGGATCAATTCCCAGGGAGAAGCAGACGATCCGGCATTCGGTCCCGGTCCGATTTATGCTGTTTCGGTGCCAGAGTCCATCAAATCTGCAGAACCCGTGACCAGGGATGATCAGGGACATGTCATTCCGCTCGACCAGCGATTCAATTCTTCTAATCCGGACATCAGGTATTGATCATGAGATTTTTCAAATTGTCATCCTCTGAATCCTGGAGCGGGACGGTCTTCCACGGGGGAGCCGATGTCAAACAACTAGATCCATATCCTGCTCCGGGCTCCTCGACCGGCACCCCGGCTGTCAGCTTCAGATTTTTTCGAGTCTCCCAGGATGCCGCCGCCGTCGCCAACCGGGCAAGGGAATCTGGATACACCATAGGTCCGGTGTACCATGGAAGTGCCAATACCGGAGTCAATGTATTCGATCCCGGGAAAGCTGGAAGCATTCAAACCAGTGACTGGGGTAGAGGTATCTACTGGACGCCGAGCCACTGGATGGCAGACAGCTACAGAATCGGAGCCGTTACCGGAACGGACGACGAAGCCAACCGCCTCTACGACGAGATGGAGGGGCGTGCCAAGGAAATGGGCACCACCGGCATGATGAAATGGATAGATCTCAGGGGGAACAAGATCACTCAGGAACAGTATGACGAGCTCTATCAAATGGAGAATCAGTGGCGCGAAGCACTCGAAAAGGCAGAAAATAGCGAGAAGGGGCAGGTCTATGCGGCCTTTCTCAAGATCCAGAAACCCTACGTCTACCGTTATGTCGGGATTACGGATCCCTATCTTGCCGCCCTTGCCCGGGAAAGGGGCTGTGACGCCGTGGTTGTGACGTCCGAGGAGGCTGACACCTCCGGTCCAATCGAATCCTGGGCGGAAGAAATCCTCGTATTCAGCCCGAACCAGATCAAATCCGCCGATCCGGTTACCTACGACGACCAGGGAAACCCGATTCCTCTTGAAAAAAGGTTCGACCCCTCGATCCCGGATATAAGGTACTGAACATGCAATTCTTTACACAAATCATCACCAACGACATCTTACGCAGAGCGCAGAACGTCCAATCCGAGAAATCGGAGTATCCCTACCGCAATCCAGAAATGGATCACGATGCTGTCGAATCAATCCGACACGACAAACTCCGAGGTACCAGGTTCACCGTCAATGGACGGGGATTGATAAACAATCAGTCGCTGGACTACGACAAGTTGACCGACGATGAGATGGAAGAAGTAGAATATCTCCTTCCACTCGGATTGGAACAGCCGCGCGGCGTTCCAGCGGGAGCCGTCTTCTACTTCACGGACGAAGGATTAGACAGGCACGCGAGATTGATCGAACTGCTGATGAAGGCTGCCAGGGGCAGAGTTGATGTCGAAACTATCGATCTTCCGCAGAATGTGGTATGGGAATCGGACGACGGACAGGTCGCGGTGATGCCGGAGTCGTCGAAATGAAGTTCTTTACGCAGATTACAACCGATATCACTCGTTCCGCGCCCAAAATTCCTAGAGGATACAAGACGGCGGCCGCAGAACAAAAAATGCGCAAAACCCCACTTGGCTCCTTCAAAAGCGTCATGGATCAATTCCGCGAAACAGCTGACGTCGATCGTTACGCGTCTATTCCTGTCGTAGTCATCCCCACCGATCTCTGGTGCAGGCTGGGACTCGTGGGATATGGATACGTACTGGACGCCCGATCCTTCGAATCTAATCGGCGTTTTATCGAACGTGCCCTGTCCAATCCGGACTACATGCGTTCACTGCCGTCGGAAAATCGCACCGACGCATATCTCTTCAAAATTCTTCAGCAGACCCACGCATCAGTGGCCATTGCAGTTGTCGAATCTCCGACGATCGAATACTTCCTCGTCCACGAACTGGCCCACCTTGTCGCCGCCGACAATCCGTCAATTTTGCCAGATCCCGAAATCTTCGAAGACGAATATCTTGATCGACGCGATGAACAGTTCGCCCACCTCGAAGAAATGGATTACGCCAAGAAACGTGGTATGAATTTTGATGAATGGTTCGAAATGTCATGGCCCAACACCATGAACGTTCTGAGAAACCCCGGGGCTGATCCGGAACTCTACAGCCTGGCATTAATGGACTACCGGGATTACCAGAAACTCTGGAGGAAGACCGATGCTCAGAATTGACAGGCAAACCATGCATGGGAAGTACGGACCCTTCGATGCCTATGTCGTGTCCGGTGACACCTACATCGTCCGTGACCAGCTCAAAAGGCTCGGATTCAGCTGGTACGGAAAGGACAAGGTCTGGTACATGTCCGCATCGAAGTGGAACGAAGCGATTGCCCGGCAACTTGGTAGAATTGGCGCTGTACTTCCCGGAGACGCGCCCACTACCACTACGCCACCGGAGTCCCGGCACCACGTCAATCCGCTCGAAGACACCGAAGACGTCGAACAGACGAAGTGGCACAAGTTCCCAGTCAAAAGCAGCATCCGAAAGTTTAATGTCACTTTCGAGTACAAAGGTGAAGCTACAACGCTTCCCGTCGATATCGATCGCTGGTACTTCGAGAGCGGCGACAAATACAACCCCAAGAAGAGTTCCAAGAATCGAGGCATCCCCCGCTACCGCGTCCGGATCGGCGACCTTGCCACGTTCTACTCCGGCGCCGAAGGCAAGTGGGACTCCTACGATGAAGAGAAGAAACTCGACGAGATTCAGAAAATCGTCGTCGACTCGATGCAGAATGAACCGAAGACCAAAATGCGGATGAAGGTCGAAACCCAGATCGACCAGTCCCGCAGGGAACCAGGTCTCATCGACGCCCTGCAGAAGATCAAGGAGGACGGCAGGGGCTACAGCGTCGTCATCGGCGATGCCGACGAGGGCTATAACGGCACATTCCCCGTCAAGCTCGACTACTTCGGCGACGACATCTGGGTCAACTCGGACATCAACTCCCCCCATATCGACCGCCAAAAGATTCTCGGAGAGATCGGGATCTCGAACATCAGAACCCCCGCCGAACTCGAGGAGAAGATCTCCACCTTCCTAAACTCGGACGACATCCGCCAAAAGTATCTCGACTTCCTCCATTCCTTCCCATTTCTCGGCGGACAGGTCGAAGAGGAGGAGAAGAAGTGGAAGCAGATCTTCGAATGCGTGGAAAATCCGAAAGCCAACACCGACTTCGTATTGAACAAGCTCGTCGAGATGGGCTTTGTCCGCCCTCACCGCCGACAGCGGCAGGAACAGGGACTTTCCAGCGGTGAAGAAATCAAGTGGATCATGGACCACGACGCCGTCGTCCATGGACCTTCGAGCCGGACACCCGAGGGCTTCTACACCCTCGTTGCCTATCTGCTGCACAGGCAGATCAAGGGCATCGAAAGCTGGTCGGAAATGGGTCTGACGATGGATACCGGGGATCTCGTCAGAAAAATTCAACAGTTCGATCCGGACATCACCTTCGAACAGCTGGAGCAGGTTCTAGAAATGTTCGCTGCAGCCGCGCAGGCTAAGTGGGGATTCAAAGACCAGAGAAAATTGTGGAAAAACTATAAAGAGTTCTACAGCGGCGGACACGCATCCAAGCCAAAGGACGAGCCGGCGCAATCTGAAAACGATCTCCTCGACCGACTCGCAGAAATGGCTGGGCGGTTCGGAGTCGATACAACCGGAATACGACAAAATCCGAAGAAGATCTACCGCGAACTCGCCATGAAGGTGCACCCCGACAGATTCTCCACCGAGCCGCAGAAACAGGAAGAAATGAAGCTCGTTTTCCAAGAACTGGGAAATCTCTGGGAAGAAATCAGAACCGTACACCGAATTTCAAATTCGTGGTACTCTACTGCCGTGAGATATGGATGAGATTCTTTAGAATAGCAGAAACGGAAGAAATTACTCCGAATGGCGAAATGGCGTGGAAGCTGTCATATGACGAGCTTGTAGAGGCCCTGCGTCCCGGCACCGCGGCAGAACTGCAGCGCTGCCGCCCCCTGCTCGCCGAGCTTTACCCCGGATACACGCGGGAAAATGACCCGTGGAACATCTGGCGGGCGATTCACGTCGGTGACGAGTTTCCCCGGGTACCCATGGTCGACCTGTCGAAACGACATCGTAGATCCATCAAACAGGCGCTTGAAAAGGGACTATCGGTACCACCAGAAGTTCTAAAGGAATACCAGATTCAACCGTCGACCCCGGGCGTCAAAACCGCCGAAACGTGGGGACGTGCCGGATCCGGTATCCTCTTCTACTGTCCCGACGACGCCACCATTCTGCTGCTTATGCGTTCCGATGAAGTCCTTGACCCCGGACTATGGGGAATCCCCGGAGGCGCACTGAAGGGAACCGAAGACATCTATGAGGACGAAGATCTCGACGAGGAAGAAAAATTCGAGGAGGGAGACCTCTGGAATTCGGCGTGCGAAGAAACCACCGAAGAAATCGGCTTTCCGCCTCCCGGAACCCGTACCGGAGCATCAACCTCGAACTATGGCAACTTCGCCTATACCACATTTCTTGTGGAGGTCGGAATCA
>Ga0114918_10003144_pt1 | contig 14616 bp, 14 predicted proteins | sample LantaG_FD_87015 | JGI IMG/M metagenome (GOLD analysis project Ga0114918, IMG submission 87015) | Deep subsurface microbial communities from Baltic Sea to uncover new lineages of life (NeLLi) - Landsort_02402 metaG | ecosystem: Environmental > Aquatic > Marine > Oceanic > Sediment | place...
GGGTATGGACCATCCTCGCGCACGATTCAGCCCCGCAGTACGATATTGGTTGATCTGGTGCCGGATGAGGACGATATTCTGAAAGCGATGAAGTCCAAAACGCGGTACAACATCCGCCTGGCTGCCCGCAAGGGGGTAACTGTGCGTATGGGCACGGTTGACGACATCGATGTGTTTCACGCATTGATGACTGAGACCGGCGATCGCGATGAGTTTGGAGTTCACACCGCTGCCTACTACCGGCGGTCGTTCGAGCTTTTTGATGCTAAAGGCCAAGTCGGGTTGTTCTTGGCGGAGTATGAGGGCGAGCCTCTGGCGGGTATCCTGGCCTTTGTCGTGGGCAAGAAGGCCTGGTACATCTCCGGTGCGTCGTCCAACCGACACCGCAATCTGATGCCGGCATATTCTGTGCAGTGGGCCGCTATGCAGTGGGCGAAATCGCTAGGCTGTGCGGTGTACGACCTCTGGGGCGTCCCTGATGCCGATGAGACCACGTTGGAGGCGGAGTTCACGGAGCGCAGCGACGGGTTGTGGGGTGTCTACCGCTTCAAGCGTGGGTTTGGCGGTCAGGTGGTGCGTTACGTCGGGCTCTGGGAGCGCGCCCTGACGCCGCTCTACCCCCTGGCGGCTCGTTTTTACGGCAGGGCCGGGTGAACTGGCGTTCGGGGCAGGCCTAGAGGTGTGTCTGTGGATCTCCTGTTGAAGGCTCTCATCGGCGCGGTCGTCGTGATCGTTATACAGCTTGTGGCCCGGTCCCCGCGGCCCTATTTGGCCGGGTTGGTACCGCTCTTCCCCACCTTCACACTGATCTCCCACTATATCGTGGGCTCACAGCGCCCCGTGAGCGACCTCAAGGCCACGATTCGCTTTGGTATGGTATCGCTTTTCCCGTATTGTGCCTATATGATGGTGCTCTACGTTTTGGTGGACCGTGTTCGCTTGCCCTTGGCGCTGGCTGGGGCAACCCTGGCATGGCTGCTGGCCGCGGCGCTTCTCGTAAGGTTCTGGCCGGCCCCATAGTTCGTAGTACAAGGAGCTTAGGTCTATGCCCTTCTCTTTCGAAAGACTCTCGATTCCGGATGTCGTACTCGTCAAACCGCGTGTCTTCGGCGATGATCGTGGTTTCTTCTTGGAGACCTACAAACACTCGGACTTCGCCGATTTCTGCGCGCCACAGCCCTTCGTGCAGTCCAACCACTCGCGCTCGGAGTATGGGGTGCTGCGGGGGCTCCATTACCAGAAGCCGCCTATGGCGCAGTGCAAGCTTGTCAGCGCGGTGCGGGGCGCCATCTTCGATGTGGCGGTTGACATCCGCTGGGGATCGCCGACGTATGGACAGTGGGTCGGTGAGGTGCTTTCCGACGAGAACCACCATCTACTCTATATCCCACGAGGATTTGCACATGGCTTTTGCGTGCTCAGCGACGTGGCGGACCTCATCTACCAGGTGACCGAGGAGTACGCGCCGGAGTGTGAGCGCGGTGTGCTGTGGAATGATCCTGAGATCGGGGTTGAGTGGCCGCTCGGCGATCCCAAGCTCTCACCGAGGGACAAGGTCCAGCCGACGCTCCGCGCTGCAGACCAAGATTTCGTCTACCCGGTCGTTCCCTGATCCAGCCGTAGCTGTAAATGAACAGGGCGCGGACTTCTGCCCGCGCCCTGTCTGAGAGGCTCAGGGCCAGTAGCTTACGGTCCACTCATCGAGCAGTTCTGCGGTGGATGTCAGCAGCCGCCATCCGTCCTCAGTCAGGGTCGTATCCCACTCCACGTTCCACAGCCGTCCAACGAGTACTCCCCTTTCGTTGTCCCAGGCGCGCACCATCGCTGACACCCGCGAGCGCGACCCACCGGTAGCCGCGGGGATCGTATGCACATCGCCCGCGGAGACCTGCAGTGTTGTGGCATAGCCGATGGCCCATTCTTCATACGAGGGTCGGCTCTGCGGCAGCAGCAGTTCGTAGGCGCCGGGGAGGTCGCGCTCGTTGAGGGCGAGATAGAAGGCGATGACGGTAGTATCAGGCAGGTGTGTGGGATAGCTCTGTGGGCGGTCATCGAAGTACCAGCCGTAGGTATCGGATGTCCATCCGTAAGTGTTGTTCTCCCACGTGTAGACGACATACCAGGCGATGCTGGGTGCGCTCTGCATTCGGTACCCTTCCCAGATCTCCTCTTCCAGGTCTCCATCCACATCCATGAAATTGACACCGGCATTGCCGGAGAAGAACCCCAGGCGACGGTAGCCGTCATCCTCCCAGGCAAAGAGGTGGAGGAGGGTCTCGTTGCCCTTGGCGTGACCGAATATGGCAATCTCGGGCATACCGTCCACGTTGACGTCGCGTATTTCGATTTCGCAGGTCGCGAACTCTCCTAATCCTATGTCGGGAGCGCCGGGCTTCGGCTGTGCTGAGGGCAGCTCATAGACGATGCCGTCGTCCAGCACGAAGGCATCCAGGCGATTTGTGGTTGATCCCTGGCGCTGTGTCAGTGCGACCCATTCCGGTTGGCCGTCGGCATCGGTGTCCTCGTACCGCATACAGAGTATGTCGGCACCTCCCGCTGCCTCTTGCAGTGCCGCCATTCCCGTCTCGGCTACGGCTTGCAGTTGGGACGGATCGGGTGCAGGTTCGGGCGTGGGGCTCGCGGCAGGCGCCGGGGGAAAGGTCGGTGATGGCATCGCGGGGATCGGTGGGGTCGTGGTGGGCGTTGCAGGTAGCGGTGTGGGGGTGATGATTCTGGGTGTCAGTGCGGGATAGGCCGTGCAGCCGTCCGCAAAGAGTGCCAGGACCAGTGCCAGGAATATGGTTGTGGTGCGCTGTCGGTGGTCTGCTGCGTGGCCCCCTGCCCCGCAGCGCGTGAGCTGAGCCGGTTTGTGAATAACCCTCATAGACAGGTGTCTCCCATAGATACAGAAGTGGGGCACAGCGCGCGCTGTGCCCCATTGCCTGGCAAAGTGTCCGGCTAAGGCTAAGTGGACCGCAGTCGTCGCGCCAGGACCATGACAGCCACCAACAAGACGGCACCGCCGACCAATAGCCATTCCCCTAGACCGGTCTGAGACAACTCGCCGGAGGAGGAACTGTCATAGTCGGTTGCCGCCTCACCGGTTTCCGGACGCGGTGTGGATGTGGAGCGCGGCGTACTCGTCGGTGTCGGCGTGCGACGCGGCACCTGTGTTGCGGTTGGTTCCGCATCCGCATCCTCCACCTCTGTGTCCCCAGGCGCTGCAGCCAAAGACTCAGCGTCGGCGTCCTCGTCCGTTGGCGCCGGCGTGGCTGTGGGTCCCAACAGCGGGGTCGGTGTGGGTTCCGGTGTGTCTGTTGGTACCGGCTTCTCTACGGCAGACTCAGGCGTTTTGGCCTCTGCCGCCATCGCCTCCACGGTGACAGTCGCCACGACCTCGGTGAGTGGGGGAACCGCCTGCTGCGGTTTGTTGAGAACCAAGGCCCATACACCAAAAGAGATCAAGGCGACTACGAGAAGACCGCCGAGTACGGCAACAGCGACAATGAATGTGCGGTTTTGTCCTTCACCTTCGGGCTGCTGTTCTTCTTCTTCTTCTTCTTCCGCGAAGATGTCGTCGCCGCCAAAGGCATCGAATGTGTCGTTTGACATGATCAGAATCTCCTTATCTGTGTACTGACCAAATATAAGGGAGCCACTTTGGCCAAGATGGGCGTACGCTGTATGGATATTGTAAACATAACACAGAAAAAGTGCAAGTCACTCTTCAGCTACGCCGTCCTTTTCGCTTCAAGTCCTTGTGTTCTTGAGCGTCAATACGCGTTCTTCAGTCTGGTCCCGCGCGGAGATTGTCACCGCGCCGCTGCGTTCCGAGGGAAGCTCATCCGTGAGAAAGCGCGCGATGGCGTGAAGCGCGGCTTTCAGGATGGCTTCGCCCAGCGGGACCATCTTGATGTCGATAAACAGGTTCTCCTCGGGTGTCTGTTCATCGAGATCGGCCATCTCCTCGCGGAAAATGGTCAGGAGGTCCTCTTCGTGATCCTTCAGAAAGTAGGCCAGGTCCTTCCGCGCCAGGCGGAAGGCGCTTTCGCGCATTGTTTTACGTAGCGGCATCGGATGTAACTTCTCCCAGTTAGAAGAGACGCTCCAGGTTCACATATGGGACCCGTACCGGTTCGCCTTCCCCAATATCCACAGTCGCCCCGGGCAGTTGTGCTCCGGTTTCGAGTTGAACGCGTCTCGCCGGCATTTCCTGGATCGTTCCTGATCTACCGCGATAGGTCCCACGTAGTATACGGACCCGTTCCCCAATCGCCAGGGGAGCGTCGGCTCGGATCACCTGGCCCATTTGCGTCGGCATGGGGATCACGATGTAAGGGCGCGTTGGATGCCATCGGTTGCCGATATCACCGCTGATGGATGCCTCGCGTCCATCCAGTGACTGTAAGAGATCGAAGACTGCCTGGGTCATGGGCGTCGTGCCTATGCCTTCTGTGGCAATAACCGGGAATCCGGCCTCGCGCAGCTGCGGGATCATCCCTGCCGGCACACTGCCCACAATCATACCACGGACCCGCATCTCTTTGGCATCCTGGAGGGTCTCCCCGTCGACGGTGGAGCCCCCAATCAGGATCGATCCCTGGGATGAGGCATTGATGTGGGTAGGCCGAATGGGATGGCCGGCTTCGCGAACCACCATCCGCAGAACGCCATGGGCTTCGTAGCCATTGCCCCATAGCGCCTGGATCAGTCCCCCCACCGTTTCGATGACGATGCCTTCGCCTGGCTCTGCGTCGACGACGTAGCCCGGTACGAGCGCGTTCAGGCGAACGATCTGGGGTTCGGCCTGCAGCAGCAGGCGCCCTCGCCCCACGCCGGCGACCTTGCCGCTGATAGGTGCTTGACAAACGCGCGAACCAAGTCCACCCTTTGATGCCAGGATATCTCCTTCGGAGATGGCTTGACCGCGTTTCACTTTGAAATAAGAGTTCGCGCTGCGCAGCGGCACGTCCAGCTCCCGCGCAACTTCCACGATCCGGAAGTCGGGTGGTATGGCGGCTTGGGCGACGATCTGGGTGGGTTCCACCGAGTCGCCAGTGCGCATCAGGACAGTGCCCGGACGGGAGAGACGACGCGGCGTACGGATGATCGTTAGCGGGTTTGCTATGCAGTGCTGTATGATCATACTACCCTCCGACGTCCAGAATCCACCGGTTGAGCGTGCGACGACGCCGGTCAGGGTTCGACGGCAGGTTGAGCGGGCGTCCGCGGGCGTCCACTACGAGCCCCACCAGTCCTCCCAAGACTTCGACCCTGCCGCCCTGTCCATGACCCATACCGATATCAATATGCCGGGCTGGGCGGATCTCAAGGGTCGCGCGCTGCCCATCTGGTAGCGGCCAGACCTCGATTTCGCCGTAGTGGGCCTCCACATTGAGCTCTCTGCCGCCGTCATAGGTGATGCGCATGCGCATCACGACCTCTCCGGGTTTCGCCTGTCCTACGGGTGAGATCACGGTGCCCAACGAGACAAAGGCGCCCGACTCCAGAGCTGAGGCCGCTGCCAACGGTTTGATCCCTGCCACAGCACCGATGGCCGGTGCGGCACGGCTGCTATCCAGCAATAAGGTGGATATGCCGACGGGTTGTAGCCCATCCAAGATCGCGAGCAGTGATTGGCCCGGACGCGGGCTGAGGACGATGCCGCCGCCCGAGATCAGGATCGGGTCGGTCCGTGGCATCGTATTTGTCGCCTGCATCGCTGCCCTTCCGACATCCCACGTCGGCCAGGCTGTGCTCAATGTGGATCTCAGCATCTCACGCACGACCGCCAACTCGACGCAGAGTTCCTGAGGGGTCTGGGGGATGGTGGAAGGCTGCAACTCGGTGTTGTACAGCATCGCCAGGAGGGTTTCGTTATCCATCTCAGTGGGTATCCACCGCAGGATGCGATCCGGTCCATGTGTTTCTACCCAATCGATCAGGCCATTGGCCACGCCGTGTTCGTAGACGGAGACATAGGATCGACCCTCAAAGGTCGCAGCCATCGTCGTTGTAGCCGCGCCGACGTCAACCCCAAGCACGCCCCGGTCAGCGTTGCCCTCGCGGTGCCAGAGAAAGTCGACCACGTGGGGGAATGCTGTGGCGGCAGGAAAGAGAGGGAGACGGCTCCAATCGCTCAACCTTCCAATGCCCGGTGCTATCCGCAGGCGCTCCTCAATGTAGAGCTCTTCAAGCGCGGATTGTGCCGGCCCCAAGTGCTCGGTGTCTGCTGTAGGATGGACGTTATCGGTCGTCACGACATGGGTGATATCCCCTAGGAGTTTGGTCACCTGCGATCTGAGCGCGGTGTTGCCGGCATAGATCACAGTGGGGCGCTGTTCTTCGTCCAGCATAGAGGCGGCCAAGGCCACGGCCTCTGCAAGTTCCAATACGGGACGCCGTGCGCCTCCGTCCACGCCTCCGACGAGAAGGACGGCATCCGGCATCAGATCCCGTACCGTGCGCGCCCACGTCTCCATCGGTGCGCGCAGGTTACCCTCTCGGGAGAGCGTTGCCTCTAGGGTGGCGTAAGTGCCGCGTACGGCACGGCGCCCACTCTCCAAGCTCATCTCTCGGACCAGCCCGGCAAGCACGACTCTGAGCGGTTGGACTGCGCTGAGAATCACCACAAAGGCATCGACGCCCTCTGGGCCTGTGCGTGGCACGGTAATGCGACCCCGGGCGTAGAGCGTGCGCCCGATGATGGATTCCAGCTCCCGGACTCCCTGGACGACGCCAATACTCAGGTCATTCCACGGAGGTTTTCCCGTCGTCTGCGCTTCGGCCTGGGCCACAAACTGGTAGCTGTCACCGACGCGCTCCAAGAGTAGGAGCTTGGTGACGACTGTGCCGCAGTCGACGATCAGGATGGAGTCTATGTCGTGTTCCTCTGCCACGTCTATCTCCCCACCGAAGACATCAACCAGTCAGCCAAGTCGCTAATCCGGCTCAAGCGGATCACCATTGCGGTCAACGCCGATGTAATCGCACCGGCAAAGGCCGCGCCCAGCCCGACAACAAGGAAGAATCCACCTAGCTGCCGGATGCTGCGTTGCGACAGGCTGGGCTTCTTCCTCTCCAAGGGCCGTGACTTGGGACGCGCGGCGAAGAGCAAGAGCACAGAGAGAGTGCCGATGAGCACCACCACCCCCTGGAGGAGTTCCAGTATGCCCGCATCGAGCCGGATCCCCTGGCCTGTGGCAAGAACTTGGGGAATCAGTGAGCCTGTCAGGGCCCCGGAAACTGCTACCCCAGCACCAACGCCCACCAGGTAGCCGAGTGGAATGTTGCCTAGAACGGAGATCTTGCCAAAGAAGCGGACCGGTGGAAAGCCCTTCAGCAAGAGTAAGGACCCCAGGAGCAAGGGCACCGTGTAGGTCAGGTTGGTCGCAGGGTCGGTGTTGGCAAGGGCCGGTGTGATCCACTGTTGCCATACGAAATCAACGGCGATACCCGTAGCGTATCCGATCGCGGAACCGACCAGCAACGCCAGCGCCCAGCGGTAGAGTACATTGTCGCCAAGAAGATAGCTGAAGATCATCAGGGTGATGATTGTTCCGATGATCAAGCCCAGGATTTCAGGCATGGCTCTGGCGCGCTCCTTTCTTGCCGGCAACAAGGCTGGCAAGCAATCCGATGACCAGCAACCCGCCGGCTGCCCAATGGGCCAGCATCAACACGTCGAGGGTTCGCGCTGCACTATCGATATTCTCAACGCCGCGGAGTTCGCGGTAGGCCAGAGCATCTGGGAGACCAACCAGCCATCCTTGAATCTGAAGCGTCCGCAGGTAAGGAGCAACGACGGGGCCTGCTGATGCACTGGCACCCACGCTCAGCGAGACGGGGGTGGGCGCATTGTCATAGGCAAGTTGGGCTTGTTCGATCCACCATCGTAGTCGCTCCGGCCGTGATGCCAGGACCAGAACGTGGCTGGCGGCTTGCGCGTCCGGCTGTGATAGGAATGCTGAGATCCCGCTGGCGTTGCCGGCCAGATAGCCGCCGCCAAGCTGAGCAGGCCCTGCCTCTACCTCCACCTCGGCAGCCGGCAACTCTGCCTCGGTCGCCAACGCCGCGCCAAGCGCTGCGCCTTCCGGCAGCGTGCTCACGATGGTGATCTCTGCCTGTTGCGCAGTGAGTTGCTGTAGCACCGGCATCGCAATCTGCGACATCTCCTCAGCATAGGCCATGCCATACTCGACCACTACGATAACGCGATCACCGGGCTGTAGTGCATCGAGGGACTCGATGAGCGCGCGGGCACCAGGTGCCACTTGGGCCGGCGAAGCCGTTGCCAACCTCGACCCCTCGGGCAGGAGCAGGAAAGCCCCCAATACTCCCAGGATGAGGATGGCAGCGACAAGCAAACGTATCAACGCAGCAGTTGCCCCATTTTGTGGCTGAACCTGAGAGACCGGTCGCACAGCGCTGCGAGGTCGCTCCAGCAAGCTCTGCCAGAGCTGCGCCTGTGCAATCACTGACTCCGGTATCGCGGTCTCTGCAACGGGCCTGATGTCTGCCGGGGCGTCGATCAAGGCAAGCGGGTGCAGTACACCGGGTACTCCCTGCAGGGGCCCCTCGGGTTCTGCCGGTGTCGGCAGCGGTACATGGGGCGCGGGAGCTGCGCCAGCTTTACCGGGCTCCGGGCGCAGGGCCTGCAACCAATCGGGGATATCGGCGTTGACAAGCTCATCGGAAATACCTAAGACAGCGGCCGGCGAGCTCTGTGACCTGAGCTCCTGCAGCCAGCTTGGCAGGTCCGCAGGCGCGGGAATGTCCCCTTCAAAGATGTCGGATTGAGCCTGCGGTTGTCTGGGCTCCGAGATGTCCAGCCCGCGCAGCCAGTCCGGCATTTCGGCCGGCTTGTCCTCTGAGGGAGCGAGCTCATCTTCCCAGTCTATGCCGGTGTCTGTCTGGACAGATGTCGGTGCAGCCGGCTTGATATCCTCAAACCGGTCGGGTTTTTCCTGTGGCTGTACCATCAGCGTCTCGGGCACCTCGTCGTCGGCGGCGAAGATGGCTATGCCGCCGGGTGCTGTCGTGCTGACCTCAAGTCCTGATAGCCATTCCGGAAGATCCGCCGGTTCCGGGTCGGGTGAAGCTGGTGAGACTACCGGCATCTCTGAGGCAATTTCCCTGACTTCTGAAGTCGCTGCTTCTGTGGTTGCGGAGGCCGTGACCTCTTCCTCCGACGCTCCCGGTGGTTCTGCTTGTGGCTGTGTGGACAGATCTGGGGCAGGCGTTTCGGTCGGCTCCTGTAGCCAATCCGGCAGTTCGATGTCGCCGGACTCCTCGCTGTCGTCGACCGCTGATAGCCAGTCAGGTAGATCGGCGGACAGCTGCGGCTCGGCTGACGGTTGAGTACGGGGCTCGCGCGTCGCGGGCTGTGTCTCCGTGTCAAGGGCATACTCGGTAGATGCTGCCGGTCGGTAGGCAGTGTCTGTGTCGGGAGTCGGCGCTTGTGCTTCCGTGAGCCACTCCGGTAGCTCGGAGTCCATTGGCGTCTCGGCCGGTGTTGCCTCGGCCATAGCCGTTAGCCAATCCGGCAGATCCGGCGTTTCCGAATCTTCGGCGGGCGTACCACTGGTGTCTGCTGAAGCTAATAGCCAGTCGGGTAGTTCAGATAGGCTGTCATCAGCGATATCTGGCGCGAGTTCATTATCTGGTGCGGCCTCGCCCGCGAGCCAGTCGGGGAGGGCACCGCCCTCAAAGGTGAGCTCGTCCGGTGCCTCACGCTCAGTTTCATCGGGTTCCTCGGCTGCGCCGAAGTCAACATTCTCGTCGAGCAAGCCCGAGAGCCAGTCGGGATGACCGCTGGAAGTGTCGGCCTTGTCTTCCTCAGGTTCTCCCGCGGTCCCGAACAATTCTTCTGAATCCTCGGTTAGGCCGCTCAGCCAATCCGGCAATTCATCTTCAGCGGCTAGCGGTACATCACTGTCGTTGGGTGCGGCCCGGGTCGGCAAGGAGATGCCCTTTACCGGCGAGCTTTCATCGCGGCTGCCGGACCCAGCGGGCAAGTTCGAGGGAATGATGCCCTCCGGTTGGATAAGCCGAGCGTTGCAGTTGTCACAGAAGAGGTTGCCCACCGCGTTGGGCGTGCCGCATTCCGGGCAGCGGATCTTGGTCTGCGGCAGGATTGTTCCGCACTTACTACAGGACTTGTGGCTATCCTGACTGAGCTCACCGCAGGTGGGGCAGCGAATCATAATCTACTTTGACCTATCCGCCACTATGGGGCCGATCAATGCCCAGGATAATCCGCAATCCTGTCATCACAATGCCCAGGACAACGCCGAGAAGCAGCCCTCGCATACCACCGGTGGCGGCTGCGTCAACAAATTGCAGGATGACCTCCAAGACGCGCGGAAATGCAATTGGAATCGCGGTGAACAGATAGAGTGCTGTTACGGCAATAAAAAGGGCACTGTTGATATGCCGTCGCGTGCGCAGTAAGCGCATACCGCTTAGCACCAATGTGACGGCTGTGAGCGCGAGCAGTGCCGACTCACCGGGAACAAGCACCGAGTTGACGATTGCCTGCACCAGAGCGCCCTCCGGCCCCTGTGTGAGGACCAGGAGAAGGCTCACGACTGCCGAACCGATCAGCAGGGAGCTTGCCACGCGATGTCTCGACGGCTTCTGGAAGATCCGCGGTAAGTGAACCCTCAGGACATTGCCGTAGGCGAGCAGCAAAGCAAAGGCGCCCAGAACGGTTGCCCAGCGTACCAGGTCGACGCGGATGCTCTCCAGAGCCGGCACGGGCAGGAGATACCCCAGGAGTACCAGGAACCCACAGACTACTGCGATAGCTGTGGGGATGAACCATCTGAACATAGGCTCAGCCCCCCAGTCCAAGCAAGGAAGCGCAGGCAGCAACCAGAATGCTGGCTACTACCAGCCAGCGCAGGAGATCCTCGGCACCTAGACTAGCCCAGAATGCAGAACGACCGGAGACTTCCGCACCACCGGCAAACATCTTTTCTCCCATAACGAGTTGATCTTCCCCGATATCGGAATAGAGCGTTGCCAGACCCACCGCTGACGTGGCGCCGCCGAACAGCTTCTCTCCCTTTGTCACCGCTGCGCTGGTGAGCAGGCTGGCTTCCTGATCGAAGGCGCCCAGGATAATGGTGGTGCCTACCGGCTCATCGAAGGAGAGTGTCGCGGCCATAGCTGCATAGAGCATCGGGCTCGGCGCCGTGTAACGGACCAGCCCCGACTTGTAGTTTCGTAGGTTCCCGAGTCTCGCGTAGGCGTCACGCAGCTGATTGTCAGCGATGAGAAACAGTGTGGGATCGCCGGTCGTGATGAAGGGGGGGGTCTCGTAGGCTGCAGAGAGTTCTGTCAGCGCACTCAGCCCTTGAAGGGCTGCGATGGAGGTGAGCCCATTCTCATCTAGTAAGCCCCCACTGCCCAATGCCACGTGGATGGTGGCGCCTTCCTCAGCCACGCGCCCAACTTCGTTGGCCAGGCTGCCAAAAGCCGGGACCAAGCCGGCGCCCTTCGGTTTCTTGCGCCGTTGGCGCATACCGTATATCGTGAGGGTCACCGCGCCAATCAGGGCCAGCGCCAGTGCGGCAAGCTGCGAACTCATCCGGGTGCTCCTTCGGCAATGCGCGTGTGTAGGGCTTCTAAAGCCTCGGGATCTTCAAGTGCTTGAGCAAGCGGTGTTACAGTAGCGTCTCCAAGAAAGGGTGCCAGCATCCATAGGAGTTGACCGCCGGCATACCCCCAGACCTGCAGCCCTCTGATGAAGAGATGCGCCAGATCATCGAGCTTGCGTGCTCGCAGAGCATCAACCCATTGTGTGAGCGGCGCCGGGAGAGGGGCTTCACGTTCCACTGGGAGTTCCTATTCTGTGCGTAATCGACATGACGAAACCAACGGTTTGGTAGCCATTGATCAGTGACGCTCTCACTATGTCGGTGTGTATGTGTAAGTTGGTGTGCCCTCGGCTGATATGGATGATCAACAACGCGAGTTTCGCCCATTGATTTTGCAGAATTTGGCCACTTTTTCAGTATAGCACGGTTTGAGAACCGTGTAAAGCAATCCACATTCTAGCCCGCGACACGCTTTTCAACCGTGTTGCTTAGGGCTATACTAGCCTGTGCTACTGAATGGGGGGTAATGGTCTAGTTGCGGGTCTTGATGATTTCGAAAGCGTGCATCGTCGGCATGTATCAGAAGAAGCTTGCCGCGATGGCTAGGATGGCGCCGGATCTTGATCTGACGGTCGTAGTGCCGCCATTTTGGCGTGACGAACGGGGAAAGACGCCCCTGGAACGGGTACATACGCAGGGGTACCGTCTGGAAGTTGTGCCCATGAGGTTCAATGGGTCCTTCCATCTGCACTTCTATCCGGGTCTGCGCAAGGTGGTCGCTCGTGAGAAGCCCGATCTGGTGCACATTGATGAAGAGCCCTATAACGTTGCGACCTACCACGCCAATGTGCTCGGTCGTCATTTCGGAGCGAAGACGCTCTGGTTTTCATGGCAAAATCTCGACCGGCAGTACCCGCCGCCCTTTTCATGGATCGAGCAGTACAATCTTCGGCATATCGATCACGCCTTGGTCGGCAGCCAGACGGCTGCTGAGGTTTGGCGTGCCAAAGGGTATGCTGGATGTCTGGATGTGATCCCGCAGTTTGGTGTGGATCCCAGCGTGTTTTGCCCGCCGGAAAGCCGGCTGGCAGACGCACCGGTCCATATTGTCTACGTCGGGCGGCTGGTCTCTGAAAAGGGGTGCGACGTACTTCTGGATGCGCTGGCCAATGTTGCCGGGAATTGGCGGGCCACGTTGCTGGGCAGCGGGCCCCTGCTGAACACCCTTCGTGGCCAGGCATCGTCGTTGGGGCTCAGTGGACAGGTGACGTTTAGCCCTTGGCTGCCATCAACGGATATGCCGCAGTTCTACCAGACGGCTGACGTTCTGGTGCTTCCCTCGCGCCCTCGTCCTAACTGGACAGAGCAATTCGGTCGTGTTCTGACCGAGGCGATGGCGTCTGAAGTCGCCGTTGTGGGATCAAACGTGGGTGAGATTCCCCACGTTATCGGCGACGCCGGCATGGTGTTCCCGGAGGGCGACGCCGCGGCGCTGGCCGACGTGCTGAACCGGTTGGTGAGCGTGCCTGCAGTGCATCGTGACCTGGGGGTTCGTGGCCGTGCGCGGGTCCTGTCGCATTTCACCCAGCAGCATATAGCGGACGCCACGCTGGCGGTGTACCGGAAGCTGGTTATATGAACTGTTTGCAGCGTTGGGTTGGTTTTCTGCTGTCACGTTGCTACTATCTGCTTGCGGCCAGTCATCGCCATTTCGGCAATCAGTACAGCCTGACGCAGGAACACGAAAGCGCTGTCGATGGGTTCACGAAGGCGATTGCCCATGATCCGGCATTCGCGCGCGCATACCTGGAGCGAGGCATTCTCTACTGGCGGGAGCTGGACCATCCGCGCCGTGCGGTGCTGGATCTCACGATGGCATACGAACTCGATTCGCGCTTGATCGAGGCTAGATTCAACCGCGGCATCGCACACCAGCAGCTGCGCGAATACGCAGAGGCGATCGCTGACTACCAAGCCTATCTGGGCGAGGGTGATCATCCGCATTGGCGAGTGTACGCCGAGACCATGATTCGGGAGTTGGCAGAATGGGTGCCTGGATCGGAAGATGGAAGACAGCAGCCCTAGCGGCGCTCTGTTTGTGGTTGGCAGCCTGCGGGTTGTCGCCGGCGGCACCTGCTGTCGTTGTCTCGACCGCGCGTCCGCCCAGTGTCGTGATCTTGGGTGCGCCGGACGTGGTCTGCCGCGCCGCAAGCCAGCTACGGCTGCTGGCTCAGGTATCGGTGGACCTTACCTCAGATCCCGCGGGTGAGTGGGTATTGCGATCCTCTCAGGGCCAGGACATCCGGCAGGGGACTTGGCCGGTCAGAGACGGCGCTGTGCTGATCTCTTTCCCCGAAGGTGAGCCACTCCCTTCCGGCCAATACACCGTGCACTTGTTCTGGCAGCAGACAGATCTCGCCCAGCACACCTTCCTCATCGATTCGCAGATGCCCACTATTGCGGACTTGTCCCTCAGCCTTACTCCGGACGGTGCTACGCTGTCGCGATTGCCCTCGGATGTGCGCGGCTTCTACGTAGGGTACGAGTTCCAAGGGGGATGTTTGGGTGGACCGTATTGGGCGACTGTCTGGGATGCGGCGGGTGAGATTCTCTGCAATGAGAGTGGAGTGCTTGCGGGCACCGAAGAACGAGGGGCTTTTTCATGCTATCGTGCGGATGGCGGCTACCTCGCTGCCGGAGACTATCGTGTGGAGATGACGCTGATGGAAGCAACTGCTGAGGTGGTCAACTTCGTTGTCGAGGCCGAGCCGGTGGTGCACACGCCAACGCCCGTGCCGACCTCGGTGATCCAGCCGGTAGTGTGTGATGCGTTTTTCGCTGCAGCCGGTCTCACCTCGGCGACCGAGCCGTTCTTGCCACTCGTGCTCTTCGATTGGTACACGCAGGTCGTTTACGCCGGTGCACGCTGCAGGAATCTGCAAGTTGGGGCTGGTTGGCGAATGACGTGGTATCACGAAGGTGAGCTTGTTCGAGAGGGCCAAGGGAAATGGCA
>Ga0114918_10003145_pt1 | contig 14610 bp, 12 predicted proteins | sample LantaG_FD_87015 | JGI IMG/M metagenome (GOLD analysis project Ga0114918, IMG submission 87015) | Deep subsurface microbial communities from Baltic Sea to uncover new lineages of life (NeLLi) - Landsort_02402 metaG | ecosystem: Environmental > Aquatic > Marine > Oceanic > Sediment | place...
GATAGTTGCAGAGAGAAAGAGAAAACAAGAGGATAAAACTGTAGTTAAGATTCAGTCTCAGGCGTTCCCAGTACCAGTACAGGAAGTACAACAAGAGTCTCAGAAAGAGTCTCAGAAAGAAGTTCATCAGGTAGCGATGGAAGATGCTCCTAAAATAGAACTTCCCCAAGAACCTAAGGATACTCCCTCTGTTGGCATAGTTACTGAAGTCATTCCAGAGCCAATCATACAAGAAAATAAGGTTTCATATAGAATGTACCCTATAGATTTGGATTCATGGACTAGTAACTTATCGAGGAACGTGTAAGTATGGAGGGTGCGACAAATAACATTATGGATAAATGGACAGACACTGATGAGAACTGGAGTGTTATTAGTCCAGTTCTTCTCAGTGCATACAGTGGGTTTCAGTTTAAAAAATATACTGCACTGAGTGGTATTCTGTTTGGCAAACTTACCACCAACTTAATGAGAGGCACTAAGGGATATCAAAAAAGTATATACGAGAAAAATAGAATATTTACGGATGTATCTATAGAAATAGATGATATATTAGATGCGCAGAATGCTGGCAAGTATGAAGATGGGGCATTATACGAGAAAGGTAAAAGCAGGCTGACAGACAGAAAGAATATGCAAGATAATTTAAAATATCTTCATGATAACAATATTTATTATATGTGGCTTTACAGGGGTAACTATATGTTTTTTATGGAAAGGGAGGTTAGGTGTTGGAAGTGCTATAATGATAATGGGGTAGTCATTCCTAAAACCTTGAGAAAAATTATTATTCCAAGTTCAGAAGAACTTAATAGAATGGCACGTCATCAAAATATGAAGGGAAAGAAAGTTGATAGGGGGCACATGGAGCATCACTTTGGTTGTTTTTTCGAAGGGATGATAAGGAAAATGAATCCACTTGTAGGCTCATCTTTTCCAGCCCTGATTTCATCTAAGACTTTTTATGATTACAAGTGTAGGCTTGAGGACCATTTAACAAATGTAGGGGATATGGATGGGCTAAATCTTGCTAAAAACTTTTTTGTCAAACTACCTCCAGATATGGTAAAAAACATTGAAGCTAAAGTGAAAAAAGAAGAAGCCGAGAAAAAAAAGGAGCAACAAACAATGAATGCAAAGAAAACAGAGATGGAAAAAGAACTAACTGACGAGAATCCAAATGTATGTTCCAATAAAGGCGTAAGAAAAGAAAGACAGAAAAAAGAAAAAGTTCAAAAGTCTATGACTAATGAAAGTGAAGTAGATTCATTTGCATATTCGGACGATTATATAGCTAATCCATTTGAGGATTCAAAAATCTTTGCTCAATATTATAAAAACTACATGAGTCTACATTCTGGCAAGCCATTACGTTATGAATGTATAGGCGTTATGTCCGAGCATGCAGGGTACATACTGGATGATCTTATAGAAATGCATAAAAAAGGCGATAAAGAGTTTATAGATTCATGGTTTAAAAACTACCTTGGTAAGCTTACAACACACCAAAAACAAAATGTAGAACGTACATCCCTTAAGGCACTGAGAAAAACTCTTGAAGATTTTAGTAAGATTTATTCAGCTTCTTAGTATAATAGGTTGCATAAGGAAAAACAATGTCTAACGAAGCAGAAAATAAAGATAAAAAAGAAGATCCTAGAGAAGCTGAGCGCAAAGAGGCTTATCGCAAAAGTATGCTCTGCGCTCATATTAATGCATATATCCAGAGGGGATTGAATGCAGGAATCCCAGAACGATATCTTCGTATAGGGCCAGATCAATTCAAAAGTTTGTTGTTAGAATCATATCATGGAAAAGATGAAATAGATTCAATAACGGATTTTATCTACAAAAAGCCACTCGATCTCGTCAAGATTCCTCTTATCGTTATAGATGGAGGGAAAATGAAAGACCGAAAGCTTGCCGCATTTGCTATTATGTTTAGGATTATTACTTGTGATAAATTTGGTAAGTTTTATGATTGTAGATCTTTAGTTCATAAACTTAATGCTTTTGATGCAAGGGGTGTTTTGCATGGAGAAAGAAGAACTGATTTTGCAGATATTATAAAAGAGTATAATGTCTTGTGTATTAGTGAGTTTACCCCTAATACTTTTAAAGAAAAGCTTGAGGGTGGAGATTTTATAGACGAAATACTAGATGAAAGATATAATAATTTGAATACAACTATTGTTACATTTCAAGACCCTATAAGTGTGAATAACGCTTTAACTGATATAACATGTGGGACTTACTTGAAAGAAATGTCCCATAATGTAAAGATGGCAAAGAATCCATCTGAAGATGTTTTAAGAATAAGGGTAAGGAGTTCTGAGAATGCTTGAAAAGAAAAAAGAGCCTATACTAAGAACCCCTAATGAAGAGGATGAACTTCTGGCTAAAAAGGAAGAGCCAAGGTTTCTTAGCGTTATACTTAAACATAAAGAGAAACTTCAAGATGCTATTTCTTTTGGAATAACTCATGACCATTTTAGATTCAAAGAAAACGCATTTCTTTATAGAGTAGCGGTAAAGAATTGTGAAAAGCATAACTCCCTTTTAACAAAAGGTGCTATGGACAGCATTATGGATCAACAGCCAAATTATACCGAAGAACAGAAATCTGCTCGTAAAATGCATTGGCATAAAGTTTACGGTATGGAACCTAATGCTGAAGATTACGAGAGGTTGAAGGAAAACCTTAATGGTAGATACCTTCAAGACCAAGCATATACGATATTTCAGAAGAGAGCACCAGAGTTAATTGGTGCTACTGTAAATCAGGCTGAGCTAGTTAAACAAATCCAACAAGATTTTAACTCTCTTGAGGGAGTTGATGCTGATGCCTTTGATCTTATTGTTCCTTTTGATGAGGGGTCAAGGGATGCGATGAAACACATTCAGGAACGAAGAGAACATCCAGAACGCAATCAAGGTGTTCTAACAGGGATTAAGGGGATTGATGAAGAGTTTTATGGTTTTGATTATGGTTCATATACTGTAATAAGTGGTATGACTAATGGTGGTAAGACAACCCTTATGTTTAATATAGGTTTTAATATGGCAAGAAATGGCAAAGTTGTCGTTTATGTTAGTTTGGAAAAGAAAGCATTGCCTTTGGATGTTAGACTTCTTTGTTTGCATGCTATGGTCGATTATAATAGAGTTAAAAAAGGTGGTTCAGAGGAATGGGGATTGTCAGATGATGTGATGTCTAAGTTAGATGAGGCACATAGAGAGCTTTCTGAGGATATCAAACCTGAGTTTATTATTGTCCAGCTTTCTCAGGATGACACTTTAACTAAAATAATTTCTAAGATAGAAGAGATAAAAACAACAAAGAAAATAGATGTTGTTATTCTTGATTATCTTGGTTGTGTTGGTGTCGAGACTAAAACACAAGGTAGACATGATATTGACCAAGCAAATGTTTCTAAAAGGTTTCAGACTTATTGCAAGAGGAATAACTTTGTAGGAATAACTGGTTGCCAGATTAACAGAGCTTCTACAAAAGAAATTCGCAAGGCAACAGAGAACGTTGGGGAGTCAGAAGATATTCAGAAGATAGCTGTCCAATCAGAAGATTTAGCGGGTTCTCAGGAAGTTATTCGTGATGCTGATAATGGTATTGGTATTGTTTTGAATGCCGATAACCCTCCAACCAAAGCGTATGTCCATGGTACAAAATCTAGAGATAATCAGGGACATAGGACAATTGAGCTAGATTTTGACGGGAGAATAGGTAGAATATCAGACCCAGTATTTGAAATTGGGGAAATAAAAGATATTGACGATATTATTTACAATAACAATATTTCTCTTCAGGATATACAAAATAGTGAAGATTTATTTGCATCTTTAGAAGATAGTGAAGATATTCAAGAACCAGATTCTATTAAGGAAGACCCTAAGAAAGAAATTAAAGAAGAACTTAAGGAAGAGCCTAAAAAAGAAATTAAAGAAGAAAAAAATACAGGGCAAGTAGAAATAGCAAAACCATATGATGAAGCAGTAGATGAACTTTTAGCAGATATAGGTTAAACTTACAATGAGCGAAAAAAACGAAGATAAAATATCATACACATATTTGTATGACCATCTCAAAAAAAATGTCAATTTGGCTGATTTTTTAGAGTCAGAATGTGGCGCAGATTTGATATGGAGAGAGTTAGACATATCAGCGGCTTGTATATGCCCTATGCCTCACCATAAAGAATTAAAACCATCGTTTTGTATTAGGTATGAAGAAGAAGATGGGTTATGGATTTATCAGTGTTGGGGGTGTGGGTCTAAAGGGACTATTCTTGATTTCTGTATGGACTATTATGGTTTTAATAATGTAACCGAGGCGGCAGATCTTTTGTGCGAGAAGTTTGACTTTAAAAATTTAGGAGATATGGTTATTGAGAGTCTTAAGAATCTCAAAAAGAAAATCAATGTCCAGAAGAAATTAGATTGTCAGAACATTGTAATATCAAACAGATGTCAAATTCTTTTGAGGGAAGATTATAATGCAAACAAGGGTTTTGTGTCTAAAATTTATAAAGAGTTAAATACTGCACTCGACAATGAGGATAGCGAGAGAATAGAAGAATTAGATAATTTAGTTTTTAACAAATCGGAGGAGAAACAAAATGTATAAAAGTAGTAAAGATTTAGGAAGACCATCGTGGGATGAATATTATTTAACATTAGCGTATGTTGTAGCCCAACGTTCATTTGACCCATCCAGCAAATGTGGTACTGTTTTAGTATCTAAGGATAATAGGATTTTATCTACAGGGTATAATGGACCTATCAGGGGTTCTATAGACTCCAAAATACCTCTTACAAGGCCTGAAAAGTATAAACACATGCTACACGGTGAAGAAAACGCTTTGTTAGCTTACAGCGGGTCTTATCAAGATATACAAGGAGCTACAGCTTTCGTAACAGGTAGACCTTGCCATAAATGTTTGAGAATGTTGCTAAATAAAGGAATTGCCCGTATTGTTTACAGTTCTGCTAATGTAACACAGGTTGTAGATAAAGCTGACATGGAAGCACAAGAGATTATGATTAATGAATGGGAAGGGAATGATAATCCCACCGCTCAAGAAGACCCATCTAATCTTCAGCCTAGGGTTGATATGGTAGAGATGGGTGCAGATGAAGTACTTGGCCTATTAGACAAGACTAAAGAGTATATTGAAAAGAAACTAACTGAGGAAAAGAATTACTAATGTCAGATGAGGTTAAAAGAGTTAGGGATGATTGGATACTAGGCCTTATGCAAAAGGGGCTTATTGTTCAGCTATCTTTGAGACGTTGGAGAGCGTCTGCAAAACTTACCGCTGATGACCTAGGAATTAAGTTCATAAATGATGAAAGTAACAATTTTAGTAGAAGATATTTATATTTAGGCCAACAACTTTTGTTACCGCCAGAAGAATTGCAGGAATTTATTGCTCTTGAGACTAGAGCTAGAACACTGTTAAAAACAATGAGCTTTGAAACACCTTGGGGACGGTTTATACCTGATAGTGCATTGGGTGAGTGGGAAAGGCAAAACCAAGTTATTCATGATGAATATATGGAAGCCGCTCGATATTTTGGTGATAGATATAATGAAATCGTTGATATAGTGAGAAGGGATTATAAAATTTTTGCAAAAGACGTTTGGGCAAGATTATACCCAAACAACAAGTCTGGAGCAACAGATTCTTTTGTGGAACACTTTGCTCAGAGAGCTGTTGAAAAAATTCCTTGTAGGTCTGATATTGTTCGTAGTTTTAGTTATGCTTATGTCTGTTTTGAGATTCCAATGCCATCTTTTGTGCAAGCTGATATCAAAAAGACAAATGAAATTAAAAGAAAAGATGATCTTGCTGAAGAAGATGTTAGGATTGAAAAAGATAACAAAAGAAGATTAGCTAATGTTTATATCGAAAAGAAAGAACAGTTTTTAGATACATTTTTAGAGTCTACTGTCGAAGAGATTAGGAGCCACATTGCTAAACTTTGTGTGGCTGTACTGGAGTCCATGGGTAAAACCCAGCTAAAAAGCGGAGACATTACAATTGCTCAAACGAAAAAAATAAATAAAATAATAGAGAACGTTAAGACTTTAAACTTTTATAATGATGAGCAGATAAATGATTTGATAAAAGACTTAGATAAAGAAATGCATAGGGTTAAAGGTGAGAATAATACAGAAATAATTACTGCCCGACTTAATAGGATAGTTGAAGTTAGCACAAAAGAGCTTGACCCAGCTGATTTTAACCCTGCGGTAGATTATTTGGAAATTTGATATGGCGTTTACACTTGAAGATAATAAAGGAAGAAAGATTTTAATCGTGAATGATAATGGGCAATATGCTTTTTCTAGGTTTCAAGATATGGATGATACCACCAAGGATAAGCTTGTTGAGATATATGAGTCTTTATCTGGACAGTCAGGTGAAGAGTTCTTAGAGTTTTTAAATTTTGAAGGTAACGTGGAACAATTTTGTTCTTAAAACAAGGGAAAAAGGGTAGAAATGAATAAAAAGATATACGATAGGTTTAATTGGGAAGCAGCACAGGTTGTTATTTATGCTAAGGCGGCAAGTGTAGATCAAAAAGTAGATTGCATGTACCCAGAGTCATTTGCAATAGGTGTTTTAACCATAGATAAGGGAAATGATGTTTCTAGCATTCTTTCTAGTCATGGAGTTAACCTAGAAGTAACAGTTAAAGCGCTCAAGGCTTCTCTTAGGAAGAAAGGGCTTAAAAATCCTAAGAAGGTTCATAGTTATACTGATCTTAAGATATCAAGGCAGATTTTAGATATTTGTAGGCTTGCTGATAGAATAAGTAGAGAGGTGGATGATGAAGATATAGGAGTAAATCATTTATTCTTAGCTCTACTAGAAATATCTAAGACAGTTCTCGGCATTTTTGTCAATCAGGGTATGCCACTCGAAGATGTTAAAAAAGATCTTTTAGTGAGTAGAGAAAAGATATTTCAAGAACCGACAGGTAGACCTAAAAGGAGTAAGAAAAGCGCCCTTAGATCTTTCTGTGTTGATATTACCGAACAAGCCGCTAAGAATGCATTTGACCCAATTGTAGCTCGTGAAAAAGAGATAGAAGATGCTATAACTATATTGTGTAGGAGAAATAAGAACAATCCAGTTTTGTTAGGTGAACCTGGTGTTGGTAAAACTGCAATTGTTGAAGGTATAGCCCAGAGAATCATAAGTGGGACTGTTCCTGCCCAACTAAAAGATTTTAAAGTGTTCTCTTTAAACTTGGGTGGTATGGTCGCTGGAACAAAGTATCATGGGGATTTCGAAGAGAGAATAAGTGCTTTAGTAGAAGAAATAGAAAGTTCAGATGATATAATTCTTTTCATTGATGAAATTCATACTATCATCGGTGCAGGAGGTTCAAGTACTGGGAGTCTTGATGCATCTAATATTCTTAAACCATTTCTTACTGCTAATAAGCTGAAATGTATAGGTGCTACAACACTTAGTGAGTATAAACAATACTTCCAAAAAGATGGGGCGTTAGAGAGAAGATTTCAGCAAGTTATGATTGAAGAGCCAACAAAAGAACAAATGTTTCAGATACTTGCAGGCGTAAAAGAAAGGCTTGAGGAATATCATGGATGCAGTATAACCTCTAAAGCTATATCTACTGTTATAGATTTGAGTTCTAGATATATGGCTAGTAGGAATTTCCCAGATAAGGCTATAGATTGCTTAGATATTGCTTGTGCTAAATATGCTTGGAACGTACATAAAACAAAACCAATTGTGGATGAGCATGATATTTCTGCAGTTATAAGTGAAAGATGCAAACTTCCAATTGAGATAGTATCTTGCGATAAGGGTAAGAACATTGATAGGATTGAAGAGGTTTTGAAGGGTCGTGTTATTGGGCAAGATCATGCGATTCATTCTGTCTGCAGAGTATTGCAAAGCGCTTATAGCGGAGTTAGAAATCCAGACCGCCCTATAGGTAACTTTGTTTTAGGTGGGCAGAGTGGAACAGGTAAGACTTATCTAGCTAAAGAACTTGCTCTTGCTATCTTTGGGAACGAGAGATCTTTTATAAGATTAGATATGACAGAATTCTCAGAACCACATTCTATCAGTAAACTTATTGGCTCACCTCCAGGATATGTTGGTTTTTCAGAGGTAGATGTGTTCGCTGATAAAATTAGAAGAAACCCTTATAGTATTATTCTTTTAGACGAGCTGGAAAAAGCTCACCCTTATGTTATTAAAGCATTCTTACAGGTAATGGCTGATGGTATGATGACAGATGCTATAGGTAACACTATTAGTTTTAAGAACGTTATTTTAATTATGACTGGTAACTTTGGCATGAACAAGGCTGAAACAGGCTCATTGGGATTTACCACAGAAGATAAAAAGTCTTTTATTAACAAAGAACATGACAGGTTAGTAGGGTATTGTGAAAATGCATATGGCGCTGAATTTATTAATAGGGTAGATGAGTTTATCCCGTTCATGCCTTTTGACAATGCATCCTTAACTAAAATAGCTGCTATTAATTTAGAGGAGATTAAAGAGAGAGTTAATAAAATACCTAATGTGGCTTGCGAGATTAAATTTACCACGAAGGTTTATGATTTATTAGTAAAGAAAGTTGCAAGTGAGCATGGTAAAAATGCGACACTGCTTAAACGCATTATATCTAAAGATATTGAGCCATGCATATCATCTACGATTTTATCACTAGAAGATAATGTCCCTTATATTATCAATGTCACAGTTAAAGATGGTAGTTTTATAAGTACATTTAAGAAAGTATAATATGGCTGAAGATTATTATGAGCTACTTGGTGTAGACAGAAATGCCACTTCAGATGAAATTAAAAAAGCTTATCGTAAAAAAGCTATGAAATTTCATCCTGACCAAAATCCTGATGACGAAAAAGCAGAAGAGATGTTTAAAAAAGTATCTGAGGCCTACTCTACTCTATCAGATCCTGACGAAAAAGCATATTATGACAGAGTAGGGTCAACTAGAGGAGCAGGAGGTAGAAATAGAGGCCCAAGTGTTGAAGACCATTTTAGAGACTTTTTTAGTCATAACCCTTTTGGCGGCGGTATGCACCAACAGATTATGATAGACATTAAAGTATCTACAAGAATCAGCTTTAAAGATTCAGTACTTGGGACTCAAACAAATATCAAGTTTCATAGAAACCTAGTTTGCGAAACATGCAAAGGGCAGGCGGTAGAAATATCTGAAGAAACATGCACTGAATGTCATGGAAAAGGTTATCATGAACAAATACAAAGGTCTTTTGGGAATATAGTAATTCGTACTAATTGTAATTCATGTCATGGGACTGGTAAAAAATGCAAACCATGCAAGGACTGTAGCGGTCAAGGCCATTCTAAAAAGGCTTGTACTATTAAGGTCGAAATTCCACCTAGAATTCAACCACTTTCTCAGATAATAGCTAAAGATATGGGTAATACTGCTTATATTAATGGCAAAAAACATACTGGCTGTGCATATATAGTTATAGATTTCCCTAGACAAGAAGGTGGAGTTATGCTAAAAAATGGCAATTTACACCTCACTGTAAATGTTCCTATTGATAAATCTCTTGGAAATGATGAGATAATTGTCGATATTTTAGGATTTAAGGAAGTAAAACTTAAACTAGATCACCAAAAAGAATCTGGACATGTTTATAGTGTTCAAAACGAAGATAAGTCAGGTTTTTATTTCATAAAGGTTTTATTGGATGTTCCTAAGAATAATATAAGTGAAGAAGATAGAGAAAAACTTATAAATACCTTTAGGGAGATTTATGGCACCTCAACAGAAAAAATCAAGCCTGTTCCAACTAGTACCACTAACACCTGATGATATTAGTTGGCCTAATTATCCTATCAGTACCGATCCAGATATCCTACAGTTACAAGCAGATGTTGCAAATGTAGTAGAAGGAAAAGTTTCTCTAGCTAAATTCGACAAAGAATATGCTAACAGAATAAAGACTTATTACAGGACATACGGTAGAAGAAAACTTGTCGGAGGTATGGCTTCTGGTAATCCATCCTGTAGAATGACGAGAAGTACTTTAGATTTGGTGTAAGATGACAGATAAAGAAAAAGCAAATTTAAGTTACAGGTTCAGTGGTTACCAACTGCCTAAAATACAGTTAGATGAAACTGGCCATACTTATTATTACATTAAAGGTGTCCACCCCTACTTCACAACTCAACCTATGTATTGGCAAAAACCATTTTACGCAACACATACACCTGCTATTGGGAACAGAAGGGTATACGCACAACCAGACAGCGAATCAGTAGCTGCAAGTTTGCCTCCAACGCAAAATACTAAGAATAAACTATATTGCATGCTTAAAATTTGACAAATTTGTGTATAATAAAACCATCAAGGGAGATTGGGTTTTAATGAATATTTTTAGAGCAGTATCATGTATCAATTTAAAGGACGAAGATATGGACAATCTTCGCCCAGGCATGCAGAAGCCATCTTATAATGGGCCAATAGTTATTTTGGAAAATATACAATGGTCAAGCCTGTTCTTGTTCTTCCCTATATCCAAGAAGAATATGGATATTATAACTTCAGCAATGGGAGGGAATACAGATGCAAAGGCCTTATCTATATATAAGACTATGATAGATTCTTGGAAGGGTTCTGGTAATTTTCTTTCTGGTATTATTATGGACTTAAACTATGAGCAAAATAGCACAGAGCCAAAAATTCTTGTTAATTTTGCATTAGCTAGTTCTGAAGATGGTAAACTTAATAGTCTTGTCCCAGTTAATTTTGTTGATGCTGTTATTATATCTGTACTTTTGCAGCAAGATTTTATGGTAGGAACTAGATTGTTAAACTTAATGCTTCCAGAAAATCAACCTGATGAGCCAATCAATGATACAAGCCACCCATTTCAAGATGATCAGGATATTAAAGATATTGTGAGAAATATCCTAGATGGTAAAGTTCAGGATTCTTTTGACGGAGAAAATGACGAAGAAAACGAAGATTTAAATAGTTAGGCACGATTGTTGTTTGTAGCAACCCTTATAGATTCCTAGGATCGTTTCGATGGTTAACGCTGTTGACAGAAGGGCTAAAATAGATGATAGTTGTGCCTGATTATTTTGAAGGGTTCTTGTTTGTTTATTCGGAATAATATGAGATGAAATACTTTAATCTCAGACAATATCGGTGTGCTGCTACTTCTGATAGTACAACAGATCTAAACGGAACAATGCTTACCGTTTATCACCGAACAAAGACCGAAGGCGTTGCAGGGAACATTTGTAATGTTGGATTTTTGTCTGGCCCTGGCGATGCATACGGAAGGGGCGTATATACAACATATTGGTATTCTTCTGCCATGAAAGATTACAATATGAACTCATATGGCACTTATGTCTTAAAGGGTGTTGCAGATATTAGTGGCTTTTTGATTTGCGATTATGATATTGCAAAACAGGTTTATGGTAGTAATTACCGTTTGGTTGATCAAATAAAGAATGTAATCGGTGCCAATAAGGTTATCAGCCCTGCTAAAGATGAGTCAAGACAATGGGATTTAATAAAAGAATATAGCCAAGAACTTGAAAATAAACTATGGACTAGTACAACTGCTCAAGACCTCAAACGTCAGTTTGGCATAGACAAAAGCGGAGTCAATGGAATAATTTACACTGGACAGCACGATGGTCGTTGTTGTGTAGCTTACAGCGAAGCGTCTGTCGTTGCAGCTGAATACGCTCAAATTCATGGCGGTAATTGGCAAAATCCACAGTGGACAAAATGTGGTCAAAAAAGTACAGAAGCACTTCAGGAAATTCAAAAGAACGAAGTATCAAGACAAGCATTTGTTGCAGATAGGAAAAATTTATTAAGTGATTTTGGCCGCATGAAGTCAGCTACTGTTTTTGACCTTGACAAAGATAGATATCCAGGTGTTCCAGATGAGGTCTTTAATCAAATGGCGACCACCTTTCTCTGGGAAAACGAAGATGTTCTCAACAAGCTTGGCCCTAAAATACAGTCAAGGTTAAAGAATGTTATTGAGGTTGATTTCCTGCTAAAGAGATTGCAAGAAAACCCCATTATTTACTGGGAAGAGTTCAATAAACAACCCAAAGAAGTCAAAGACTTGGTTGATGAGGATTTGATCGCAGAACTGTTTGTTAAATACCTTGAGCAGAACAGGGGACATTGGGCACATATACCTGAAGATGTGAAAAAGCTTATACCTATGGATGGCGAGGCAAAATATTGGGCTAAAATGGCAAAAGCTAATTCAGACAACTGGAAATATATTCCAGCTGATATTGCTGAGTATATGAAGGATAGTGCCAAGGAACTAAAGCTCGAACCAAATGATATTCCTTCCGCTCAAGAATTGGAAGAATCCAGAAAAGAGCTTCAAAAAGTATATGATGAAGCTGAAGAGATTACAGTGTATGATGGGAAAATGCCTTGGGTTCGTAAAAAAATTGGAGAAATTAATAAAACCGCTGGTAAGCTTGGGTTGCCCCCATTGCAGCTAGTTGAAATTAGTCAAGACCGAGGCTCAAAAACTACTAATATTAAAATTCTAGGTGAAATGCCAGTACTTAAGGGTTGGAGGCTTATTGCAAAAATATCTAGACTTTGGAAACCAGAGGCACTGGCTCACACTCAGCAAACTGATGTCTCTAGAGTTCTTCCAGATGGAACGGTTCTTCCTGCTGGAGCTACTAGCGGTGCTCCCACTGATGATGATAATGATGATAATGATGATTCTAAAAAGAAAAGAAATGTCCTGTCTCTTGAGAGAGATTGGAGCGGTAAAAATGCTGTCCTGCCTTTAACTGACGATCCTATCCCGACACATAAAGATTGGGAAAATCTTAAGGACTTCTATTGTGAACACTGTAAAACACAAAGAGATAGACACTCTCTTTACATTTTGCAGAATAAAGAGACTGGTGTTTATAAGGATGTTGCAACTTCTTGTTTAGGTAAATTTATGGCAGAGTTACCTGGCTCAAGCATTGAAAGCCCAGAAAGTATTGCCAAAAGCGCAATAATGATTAAACAGACAATAGAGAAAATTAAGCAGTTTGGTCGCAGAATGGAGACAGACCCTGAGATAGAAGAAGAAGTAAAAGATGCTATTACAGAAAGAAACAAAGCGATTGCTAAAAAGGACAGGGGTGTAAGGAGAGATTTTAAAAAATTTGGAGTACCTATTCTTTTCTTCCTTTCAAGGGCTGCTTTAGTATCGAGAAAAGGAAATCAAAACCATTGGAATATGGCTTGGAAAATGAGTACCAGTCTTAGATATGATACCCCAGATCAAATCACAGCCGAAGATGTTTCTCTGGCTGAAGAAGCAGTTCAAGCAGCGAAGAATTATACCTTCAATACAGACTTCGGGCGCAGAGTAAAACAGATTGCAGAATCAGGTGTTGTACTTGAGAAGGCCGCACCTGCCATTTCTAGGATGATTCACATAGTTAAAGGGGATGCAGAAAAACAAAAAGATATCAGCAAAACATTTGGAACCAAAGGAGACAAGATTTCGTTTAAAGGTGAGGTTGTCTCTAGAAAGCCAGTTTACATTGGAATTTCACAACAAAGTGTCTCAGGCGACGTGAATCAAAAAGTTCCAAATGTGATGAATGACTATTGCATAGCTAAAAACGACAAAGATTTTTATGTTGCTTGGTTTAGCGATCAGATTGTTGCAAAAGAGGGGGATGTTCTTTCTGTAGAGGGTATCTTAAGTGGGACATCTCAAAGGGATGGTAAAACTATAAATAACTTAACAGAGGTGTCTTCAATAAATATACAACAATTTGATGACGACCAGTTAAGAATGGACAAGCAAATTGGTAATTATCAAGAAGCCAATAAGACCTCTACTCCTTCTCCTTCGCTACCAGTTCAAGATAATACCCCTGCAAAGCCTTGGGCGGATGGAGACCAAGTACAAGAAACATTTATCATTGATAATATCTCCCAAGCCAGAAACAATAGTACAAGGGTTGTTCTCATTGACCCTAAGGGAAGGCAGAATATTTCCTTTTTTGACAATCGGGGTATGATGGATAGATTCTCAAGGGGGGAAAGCGTGACAATGAGTGGCCAGATAAAAGAGAATTACTCTGCTAAATTAAGGAGGTCATTTTTTAATTTAGCCAACCCTGTTATTGTAAAGACTGCACCTACTACTCCTGCACCAGTACCTCCAGCACCTCAGCAAACTGCACCAGTACCTCAGCAAACTGGATCAATATCATACAATAATGGCGACGTTATTACAGATGATTTCATTGTTGGCCCAAGTAAAAAGGTTTCAAACAAAACTCGTACATGGTCAGGGTATAGCACCACACTAGAAGCTTCTGATGGTACAGTCTTTTCAGTATTGAATCCTAGCCCACCTCAGTCTCCAGTAGGTTCTAAGGTTAGATTGCAAGGGACAGTCAAAATTAATGGTAGATTCAAAAACCTAACTAACATAAGTCTTGCTCCTACTTCTACATCAGTACCTACACCTCAACCTACTACTCCTACACCTACACCTCAACCTACTACTCCTGTACCTA
>Ga0114918_10003146_pt1 | contig 14606 bp, 10 predicted proteins | sample LantaG_FD_87015 | JGI IMG/M metagenome (GOLD analysis project Ga0114918, IMG submission 87015) | Deep subsurface microbial communities from Baltic Sea to uncover new lineages of life (NeLLi) - Landsort_02402 metaG | ecosystem: Environmental > Aquatic > Marine > Oceanic > Sediment | place...
CAAGCGTGACTTGTATGAGGGCGGCATCCGCGTGCCGCTGATTGCCCGCTGGCCCGGCAAAATAAAAGCGGGCAGTATCACCGACCACGTCTCGGCCTTCTGGGATTTCCTGCCTACCTGCGCCAACCTGGCCGGCCTCATACCCCCGGAAGCCGTTGACGGCATCTCAATGCTGCCGACGCTAATGGGTCAGCCCGAAAAGCAAAAAAAACACGAGTTTCTTTACTGGGAATTTCACGAGAGAGGCGGCAAACAGGCCGTGCGTATGGGTGACTTCAAGGCTGTTCGTGTGAACGTGCACAAAAATCCCGATGGTTCATTTGAACTCTATAACCTCAAAGATGACATCGGCGAAAAGCACAACATTGCTAAGCAGCATCCCGATGTGATTGCCAGGATTGAGGCTTATCTAAAAACCGCCCGCACCGATTCGCCAAACTGGCCAATGTAAAAGAAAAGGCAGGAAGGAATGAGCGCATACAGTTACACACGACGCGGTTTTATTAAGACCTTAGGATTGAGTGCGGCGGCGACGGTACTGCCTGGATGTACGAGCTTTGTTCAGTTGCTTGCCGGCAGGACGAACAGAAAGAAGCCCAACATCATTTTCATCTTGGCCGATGACCTCGGCTGGGCCGAATTGGGCTGCTACGGCAGCCGGTTCAATGAGACGCCTCATCTTGACCGGTTGGCCGGAAAAGGCATACGTTTTACTCAGGCCTATGCCTCTGCTCCGGTCTGCTCACCGTACCGCGCCAGTCTTATGACGGGGCAGTACCCGGCACGAATTGGTATGACCAACTACCTGCAGCCCGACGATACGAACCACCTTTCAACGGACCATACCACCATCGCTGAGATGCTCAACTCGGCAGGCTACGCAACCGGAATTATTGGCAAGTGGCACCTCACCGGCTACGCCAGCCGCGGAGCAAAAGAGGTTCCGCCCGCCATGCACGGCTTCGACGAAACTATCGTCTCGGAAAACCGCGGTATTGGCGGCGGCAGTTACTTCCATCCCTACCACTTCAACCCCGACATCGCCAGGCGCCTGCCCGACAGAGAGTATCTCACCGACCGGCAGAACCTCGAGGCCGTCGAGTTTATCCAGCGCCACCAGGAGCACCCGTTCTTCCTTTACCTCAGTCACTACGCCGTACATACCCGGCTTGTTGGCAAGCCGCGGTTGGTGGAAAAGTATTCAAAAAAACCTGGGGCCGGCAAGGGCCGAAAGGCGCCAAGGAATAATGTTCACCTGGCCGCTCAACTCGAAAGCATCGACGAAGGTGTCGGTATGATTATGGAAAAGCTCGAACAGCTGGACCTCGCAGAAAACACGATTGTTATTTTCACCTCCGACAACGGCGGTGAGAGTCGCGTCACCAGTAACGCACCGCTGCGCGAGGGAAAGTCCACATTGTATGAGGGCGGCATCCGGGTGCCGTTGATCATAAGCTGGCCGGGAAGGATTAAGCCCCGCTCCGTCTCCAATACACCAGCGATGAATATAGACTTTTATCCGACATTGGCCCAAATAGCCGGAGTTGACATAGACCCCGCACAGAGAATAGACGGCGTCTCTATCCTGCCCCTGCTGAAAAACCCAAACGCCTCTGTGGCCCGTGACACGCTGTATTGGCATTATCCTCTGGCCAAGCCCCATTTTCTCGGCGGCCGCTCTTCCGGCGCTATTCGCAAAGGCAACTGGAAGCTGCTTGAATTCTTAGACGATGGCCACCTCGAGTTGTACAACCTCAAGGACGATATCGGCGAGAAAAATAATCTCGCCGAAAGAATGCCCCGGAAGACGAAGGAACTTCATCAGTTGCTCCAACAGTGGCGTAAGTCCCTGAAAACGCCTGTTGCGGCTGACTTCAATCAGAGGTATAGTCACGATACGGCGTGAACAAGAAACAAAGAAGGACAAAAGCAATTAGCAATATGGTGAAAGGACGGCATAGTGAATCGACGAGACTTTCTAAAAGGTATTGGAATTGGTACAGCGTCAGTTGTGCTTACAGGGTGCAGTGACCTTCCCAGGGCTTTTGGCACTAATTCGCCCCGCAAGAAACCCAATATCGTCTTTATCCTGGCTGATGACCAGGGTGTGCATCAGCTCGGCTGCTATGGCAGTGACTTTTACGAAACTCCGAACATAGACCGCATAGCCGCCGAAGGGATGAAGTTTGCCGATGCTTATGCTGCTTGTCCGGTCTGCTCGCCAACCCGTGCCAGCATTATGACCGGCAAGTACCCGGCCCGTCTGCATCTGACGGATTTCATCAAGGGAGGCAGCCCGAAAAACAAAAAGCTCCTGACCCCGGATTGGACTGCGCACCTGCCGCTTGAGGAGGTGACTATTGCTGAAGCTCTTAAGGGTGCGGGATACGTGTGCGGCCATTTTGGGAAATGGCATCTTAACAAGGACAAGAATTACAAACTCGGCCGACCGGGCGACCCGGGCTCTCAGGGTTTCGATGACGTACTGACAACACATAAACCACGTAAGGGACCAAAGAGCCCGTATGAAAACGATGAACATCACGTCCGACAAATAACCGACCGAGCAATTGCCTTTATTGAAAAGAACAAAGATAAGCCATTCTTCTGCTATATTCCACACAATACGCTCCACAGGCCTGAGGTGGAACGTCCAGAGTTGGTGGCTAAATACAAAGCCAAGCCAACAGCCGACAGTGACAAAAACAGGCCTGTGTTAGGAGCAATGTCTGAAACCCTCGATAAGAGCGTCGGGCGTATTTTGGATACACTTGATGAACTGAAGCTAACTGACAACACTATCGTTATTTATTTTGGCGATAATGGTGCCTTAGGCAAACAAGAGACTCTAAAACCCCTTCGCGGCGCAAAGGCTGGTCTTTACGAAGGAGGAATCAGAGAGCCGCTGCTCGTGCGCTGGCCCGGCGTCGTAAAACCACGCAGCGAGTGTAGTGTCCCTGTGATAAGTAACGACTTTTTCCCGACACTTCTCGAAGTGGCCGGTCTTAAAGTCACTGACCCCGGAGTTGACGGCGAGAGTCTGCTGTCGTTGCTCAAACAAGCTGGCAAGCCAAAACGCGATACACTTTACTGGCATTTTCCGCACTATCACCACCAGGGCGTTGCCCCTTCAGGTGCTGTCCGCCGGGGTGACTACAAACTTATCGAATGGTTTGAGAAAAGCGTCGACGGCATCGATACCGAGGGAGCGCTTGAACTTTTCAACCTCAGAAATGATACCGGTGAGCAGCACAATCTTGCCCGCGAGATGCCCGAAAAGATGGCAGAGCTTTACAGGAAACTAAAACACTGGCGCAAATCGGTAAATGCTCAGGAAATGCTTAAGAATCCGAAATATAGTAAGCCCTAATGCTTTAAATACTGAAGGTGATTTTCGAATGAACAATATTCTGGACCGCCGCGGTTTTTTGAAAGTTATGGGTTTGGGTGCTGCATCATTTGCTGTGCCCGGCTGTACCAGCCTTTCTGACCGGCTCGCTGACGATGTGTCGGCCAAGAGGCCAAACATCGTTTTCATAATGGCCGATGACGTCGGCTGCGAAGTGCTCGGCTGCTATGGAGGAACATCGTACAAAACACCCAACCTCGACAGACTTTCCCAAACCGGAATCCGCTTCACCCACTGTTACAGCTCGCCGGTGTGCGCCCCCTCACGCGTAAAAATTATGACCGGCCGATACGGCTTTCGAAACTATAAAAGATGGGGACATATCCCGCCTGATGAAATCACCTTCGGCCACGTCCTGCAATCCGCAGGGTACGCCACAGCACTGGCCGGCAAATGGCAGATGGTCCTCCAGAAAAAAGACCCAAACCATATCACCAAGATGGGCTTCCAGCAGAACTGCTGTTTCGGCTGGCACGAGGGCCCCCGATATTACAAGCCGTTCATATACCAAAACGGCAAAATCAGAAAAGACGTCGAGGACAAATACGGCCCCGACGTGTACTGCGACTTCCTGATTGACTTTATGAGACAGAACAAGGATAGGCCCTTCCTCGCATACTTTTCAATGACAGTAGCCCACGCAATCAGCAACGACCTGCGCACACCGCCGCCGGTCGGTCCTCTTGGCAGATACAAAAACTATAAGGAACTCGCCGAGTACATGGATGTGCTCGTCGGCCGAATCGTCGCAACGCTCGACAAATTAAACTTGCGTGAAAACACGCTTATCCTGTTCACCGGTGACAACGGAACCCCGCCCGAATTCATTACCAAAGTTGTCGATGGCAAATATATCGAGGAGCCCATCGTCTCGAAAGTCGGTGACAAAATCGTCGTAGGCGGAAAAGGCAAGCTCACCGATGCCGGCACTCGCGTTCCCTTGATTGCAAACTGGCCCGGAACCGCACCTGCCGGTACCATCTGCGATGACCTCATCGACTTCAGCGATTTTATGCCGACCTTTGCCGAACTGGCCGGCGCCAAACTGCCTGAGGGTGTTACCATCGACGGCGGAAGCTTTGTCCCGCAATTAAAGGGCAGGAAGGGAAATCCAAGAGAGTGGGCCTATTGCCAGTGGCAAGCAAAGGCGTGGGCACGCACAAAGCGGTGGAAGCTCTATCGAGACGGCAGACTCTACAATATGCAAGACGACCCTCTGGAAAAGTCCCCCATCCTTCCCGACAACGACACAATCGGAACTGCGCTTATCAGAAAGAAACTCCAGGCAGTATTCGACAATTTGAAGAAAACAGAACACGGGTAAGGGCAACTGAAATAGGTTTTAGAATGAAAAAGATTTTGGACCGGCGGGATTTCTTGAGAGTTATGGGCTCCGGTGCCGCATCGCTGGTGATGCCGGGGTGCGCCGGTAAACTCTTCTCCGGCAAATCGCTCAAAGACAGGCCGAATATAATCTTCATAATGACCGATGACCAGGGCCCGTGGGCGTTCGGAGCTGCGCCCAATCCCAATGCACGCACGCCGAACCTGGACAGGCTGCGCGCCGAAGGCGTCCGTCTGACCAACTATTTTGTCACCACCCCCGTATGCAGCCCGTCCCGGGCCGGCTTGATGACCAGCCGATACAGCACTGAGCTCAAAATCCCTGACTACCTCAAAAGTGGCTCGAACTTGGGCTTAAGTAGAGAGTTTCGCACTTGGCCTGAGATTCTGGACCAGGCAGACTACGCAACCGCTCTTATTGGCAAATGGCACCTTGGTAAGCAGGACCAGTATTACCCGACGCACTATGGCTACGACGAATTCACTGGTTTTCGTGTTGGCGGCCGCACTTCAAAGAATCCCACGGTGGAGGTTGACGGCAAGGAGAGACTCATCAAAGGTTACACGCCGGATATATTAACCAACTTTGCTATTGATTTTATTCGCCGCAAGAAGGATGGTCCATTTATGGCGTCATTGCACTTCTGGGCTCCGCACGCCAATACTGAGAATAGAACGCCCGATGGCGACCGCACCTGGCTGCCACTCAGTGACGCCGACTGGGGCCGGTTTAAGAATTCGGACCCTGTCTTGCCGCACCCTGATTACCCAAAGCTGGATATTCCGCGAGCAAAGAGAATGATGCGTGAATACCTCGCCAGCGTCGCAAGTGTCGACCGTAACCTCGGCCGATTGCTGGCCACGCTTGACGAGTTGGAAATCAGTCAAAACACAGTGGTGATTTTTACTTCGGACAACGGCTACAATATGGCCCACAACGGTATCTGGCACAAGGGCAACGGCCGATGGATTCTCACCGACAACCGCGGTCACCGTCCTAACCTTTACGATAATTCCCTCAAGGTTCCCGCAATCGTTCGCTGGCCCGGACGCATTAAACCGGCAACGACTATTGACCAGACTGTAACCAACCTCGACTGGTTCCCAACGATTTTGGCAATGACTGGCTTGAGGCTGCCACAGGGTATCACAATAAGGGGACGCAGCGCCTTGCCACTGTTGGAAGGAAAAGCCATACATTGGAATAACGATTTGTTTGCTCAGTATTCGATGTGGGACTGGCATCAGACCGGAGCCGACCTGCGCTGCTATCGCACGGCTCGCTGGAAGCTCGTCCGTGACTTCAAACATAAAGATAAGGACGAGCTGTACGATTTGGCCAATGACCCTGCAGAGACGAACAACCTGATTGGTTCTACAGACTACGCCATCCTGGCGCAGCGCCAATTTCTCAACACGAAACTGTTGAAGATGATGCGCCGCATCAACGACCCGGCTTTAGACCGCGCGAAATGAACAGGGCGAAAGAGTAATTGTAGAAGCGAAGAATAGTCGGAAAAATGACAGCCGACCACCGAAGGGAGGTTTACAATGAGAAATATTTTGGACCGGCGGGATTTTCTCAAAGCTATAGGTTTTGGTGCCGCAGCCATTGCGCTGCCGGGGTGTATGAGCGACTCCAGGCGACGGACAACGGGTTCGTCGCGCGATAAGCCGAATATCATCTTGGTTCTGGCCGATGACCTCGGCTACGGCGATGTGGGCTGTTATGGCAGCGAGATTATTAATACGCCAAACATCGATGCACTATCCAAAGGCGGGATGCGCTTTACCGACTTTCACGCCAACGGCCCAATGTGCAGCCCCACACGCGCGGCAGTGTTGACCGGTCGCTACCAGCAGCGGTCCGGCATCGAGGGCGTCCTCTCGGTCAAGAGCAACCGTGACACGGGCATGGCACCAGAGGAAGTCACCTTTGCCGAAGTCCTCAATGCTGCCGGCTATGCTACGGCCTGTTTAGGCAAGTGGCACTTAGGTTATACCGTACCATTCAATCCGGTTAAACAGGGCTTTGATACCTTTCGCGGTTTCCTCGCAGGTGGTTCCGACTACCACTCGCACATCAATCGCTCGGGTGAGCCGGACTGGTGGAAAGATGATAAGCTGGCCCCGGAAGAAGGTTACACTACAAACCTGCTGACCGACCATGCTATAAGATTTATTGAGCAGAACAAGGACAATCCGTTCTGCGTGTATATCCCTCACCAGGCGGTACACTTCCCGTTCCAGGGACCTAACGACAAGGCTGACCGTGTCGAAGGCGGTGACTACTGGTCGGATGCAAAGTACGGCAGCAGGAAGGACCGCAAGGCAGCATATAAGGAGATGGTTGAATCGCTCGATGCCAACGTTGGAAGAATTGTGGCGGCGGTCAAGGCGCTCGGCCTTGAGAAAAAAACACTTATCTTCTTTACCTCCGACAATGGGGCATACAAGTGGGTCGGCAGCAATCTACCGTGCAAAGGTCAGAAAACCGACCTGTGGGAAGGCGGCCATCGTGTCCCCGCCATCGCCTGCTGGCCCACAAAAATCAAAGCCGGTACAGTCACTCACGAAACAACGATGACGATGGACCTGTTTCCAACAATGGTCGCTATGGCTGATGGAAAGTCGCCAAAGGGTTTGAAGCTCGATGGTACCAGTCTCTTGCCCTTACTGCTTGAAGGCAGGAAGCTCCCCGAGCGTACCCTGTTTTGGCGATTTCGCAAAGAGCATGCGGTTCGCAAAGGCCCCTGGAAACTATTGGTCAGGGGAGAAAACAGGTATCTCTTTAATCTCGACGATGACATAGGCGAGAATAATGACCTTGCCGGCGTTAAGCCGGAAATATTCAAGGCGCTGCAGGCTGAGTACTTGGCGTGGGAGAAGGATGTCACCGCAGGTGTAAAATGGATTCGCAAATAGTTGCAGGAACGTCGTATCAAATTCGACAAATATAGCCAGATGAGAATGAGCAAAGTTAGTTACACGCGTCGTGATTTTCTAAAAGCCGCAGGCCTGGGTGCTGCAGCGCTAATCTTGCCGGGATGTATGAGTGACTCCAGGCGGTCTGATGGTGAGGTGCGCACCAGCAAGCCCAACATCATTTTGATTATGGCCGATGACCTTGGCTACGGCGACGTTGGCTTTAATGGAAATAAGATTATCAAGACGCCGAACCTCGACGCTATGGCCAAGGAAGGTATATGTTTTACCCGCTTCTATGCCGGAGGGCCTGTGTGTTCCCCCACTCGCGGCACCTGCCTGACAGGCCGACATTATTTCCGTTATGGCATTTTTTCAGCCAGTGTCGGATACCTGCCCGCAGAAGAAATAACGATAGCTAAGATATGCAAATCCCTCGGTTACACGACCGGACACTTCGGCAAATGGCATCTTGCACCTGTCAGCAAAGCAGGCCCTGCTATGCCGGAGTACAAAGAAGACAGACTCAGAAAGTACGCGCCGCCGTGGGAAAGGGATTATGACGAAAGCTTCGCTACCGAGTGCAACGTCCCTACCTGGAACCCCGCCGCAAATCTGGAAAACTATAAGTGGGTATTCCGATTGCCGTTCTGGCATAATGGCAAAATCGAAACTGAAAATCTTCAAGGGCCGGCCGCGCGCGTCGTTATGGACCGCGCGATTCCTTTTATACGCATGGCCGCGAAGGACAATCAGCCGTTCTTTGCAGCGGTCTGGTTTCACGAACCCCACGAGCCGGTCGTCGCCGGGCCCAAATACCGTGCGATGTACAAAGAATTCAGCGAGGGCCAGCAGCACTACTACGGCTGCATCACCGCAATGGATGAGCAAATAGGCCGACTGCGGAAGGAACTTCGCAATCTTGGCATCGCTGAAAATACGATGATTTGGTTTTGCAGTGACAACGGCCCTGAAGGAATGACGAGCGAAGGAGAGCCTGGCTGGTGCAGGAACTCGCGCGGCGTAACGGGTGGGCTGCGCGGCCGCAAGCGCAGCCTCTTTGACGGTGGCCTGGTCGGGCCGGCCTTACTGGAATGGCCGGGTCACGCCGAGTCTGGCCGCGTAGTTGATGTCCCCTGCAGCACACTCGATTATTTTCCAACTATCAGGGAAATAATTGGTTCTAAAATGCCGGACAACCGCCCAATCGACGGCGTCAGCCTTGTGCCTTTAATAAATGGAAAAATGACCAAACGCCCTAAGCCTATTCCATTTTGGTTTGTCAAACCCAGCAAAAGAAAAATGCACGGCTCGCCAACAATTGCCCTCGTCGACAACAACTTCAAGTTTCTGACCAACCTTTCGAAACGCGGCCGCGAGTCCCGCCCCTCCGAGGGGCTGGACGAGGATATGCTTTTTGATTTGGTGAGAGACCCCGCCGAAACGAACAATATCATTGCCGAACATCCCGATGTCGCAGTGGCGATGAAGACCGAGCTAAAAAAATGGACCGAATCCTGCAGGGCAAGCCATTCCGGTGCCGATTACGATACTCCCTTTACGCCCGTCAATCGCTTTCCTATAATGACCGGCACAGGGCGTAAGTGAAAAGATGTGAGTATCAGCAATACTGTTTCTTCGTTAGATAAATTTGAAGGAGGCCCGTATGAATAATCGTCGCGATTTTCTAAAAGCTATGGGCCTTGGTGCGGCGTCCCTCGTTTTTCCAGGATGTATGACAGCCTCTGAGCAGTTGGTAGGTAGGACGCGCACGAAGAAACCCAACATCATCTTGATTATGGCCGACGATATGGGGTTTTCCGACCTTAGCTGTTACGGCTCGGAGATTCAAACCACTAACCTTACCCGATTGGCCGCCCAGGGAATGCGTTTCACACAATTTTATAATGCCGCAAGGTGTTGCCCGACACGAGCTTCACTTCTGACCGGATTATATCCGCATCAGGCCGGCATCGGAGGAATGACTAATGGGAAAGGTGACATAAATCCACCCGGGCCTTATCAGGGTTATCTTAACGACAAATGTGTAACAATAGCTGAAGTCTTCAGGAAGGTAGGCTACACGACTTTAATGTCAGGCAAATGGCACGTCGGTGAGAGCAGGCCTCACTGGCCGGTCGATAGAGGCTTTGACAGGTACTACGGCCTAATCAGTGGTGCAGCTAATTATTTCGATATTACCAAGGCCAAGCGTGAAGGTGTAATACGCAGATTTGCAATAGATGACAAGCCCCACATTCCGTCGAAAGAGAACTTCTATATGACCGATGCAATCTCCGACAACGCCGTGAATTTCATAGATGAGTACGGCCGCAGGAAAAAGCCTTTTTTCTTATATGTAGCCTATACCGCCCCCCATTGGCCCTTACACGCCTTGCCCAAGGACATCGCAAAATACAAAGGCAAATATCTCGAAGGCTGGGACGCCTTGCGCAGGCAAAGATACGAGCGAATGGTCAAGATGCGAATTATTAACAAAAAATGGCGCCTCACGCCGCGCGATAAAGGCGCGGTACCCTGGAACAGCGTGGAAGACAAGGAACTGATGGACTTGAAGATGGCAGTTTATGCCGCACAGATTGACAGTATGGACCAGGGCATTGGAAAGATACTCGCCAAACTCAAACAAATCGGCAAAAAAGAAAACACGCTTGTTATGTTCTTATCTGATAACGGCGGATGCCACGAAACCGGGCCTTTAGGATTTGACAATCGAAAGAATGGCCTGCCGCCCGGCGGTGTTGATTCATATATGAGTTATGGGCAATCCTGGGCCAACGCCAGCAACACTCCATTTCGTTTGTTCAAGAAGTTTACCCACGAAGGCGGCATCTCAACGCCTCTTATCGTTCGTTGGCCTGCCGTCATAAAAAACAAAGGCAGTATCACACATCAGGTCGGCCATATCATTGATATAATGGCCACCTGCGTTGACGTGGCTGAAGCAGAATATCCAAAATCCTTTGACAGAAAACAAATTCTTCCTCTGGAGGGAAGCAGCCTTCTTCCCATTTTCCAGGGCGAAATGAGAAAGCCGCATGAATATCTTTTTTGGGAACATAGAAAGCACGAGGCTGTTCGCCACGGCAAATGGAAATTGGTAGCAGAGAATCGAAGCCAATGGGAGCTGTATGACCTTTGGCGGGACCGCTCAGAAATGAATAATCTCGCTGACCAGCACCCCCAAATCGTTCAGCAGCTCAAATCAAAATACGAAGATTGGGCCCAGCGCGTCGGAGTTAGAAGGTAGCAGCGGGCAATGCAGCCATTTACTCTTTTAATCAAACCAACCGGCTCGGATTGCAACCTTGATTGCAAATATTGTTTTTACAAGCACCGAGCGCCCGAAATCGGCAGCGGCCGACAGCGAATGGGCGACGATGTCCTTGAGAAGCTCGTCAGGGATTATATGCAGCTGCGTTTTCCGGTGGCAGGATTTTCCTGGCAGGGCGGAGAACCTACATTGATGGGGCTCGACTTTTACAAGAGGGGTGGAGTTGCAAAAAAAGTACGGCTCCCCCGGCCAGCAGGTAAGTAATTCCCTGCAGACTAACGCAATTTTACTCAATGACGACTGGTGCCGATTTCTACACGACAGCAAATTTCTCGTCGGCGTCAGTATCGACGGCCCCAAGGAATTACACGATTATTATCGCAAAGACTTCTCAGACGCAGGCACCTTTGAAAAGGTAATCAAGGCTATCGAAAAATGCAAAGAGCACAAGGTAGAATTTAACACACTTACTCTGTTAAACAACAAAAATGCAGAGCACCCGGATGAGTTGTTTGATTTTTTCATCGAGCAGGGCATCAAATATCTGCAGTTCATTCCCTGCGTAGAGCCTGCCCCGTTAGAGCCTGTTCCTTTCGGGTCCTCGGGCCCAAGGTCTCTAACGGGGCTTGACCCTGTCACGGGCGGCGTTGCGGATTTTTCAATTACGCCGCAGCAGTATGGCGAATTTATGTGCAGAATATTCGACCGCTGGTACGACCACGGCCCACAGAATCTGAGCATTCGCGACTTTGACTCGATATTGTCTTACTGTATTACCGGCCAGCATACAATCTGCACGTTTAGCAAGCAGTGCAGTCAATACATTGTCATCGAGCACACCGGCGATTGCTTCCCATGTGATTTTTTTGTCGAGCCGAAATGGCGGCTGGGCAGCATTTTTGAAACGCCGATGGAAAAACTCGCCACAGGTAGTAAGAAGCGCGCCTTCGCCCGTGCCAAGCAGAATCTTTGTAATAAATGCCTCCTCTGCCGGCACCTTGCCCTCTGTCGTGCCGGCTGTATGAAGGACAGGGCCCCTGCAACTTGTCATTCTGAGCGGAGCGAAGAATCTCTTCTTAGCTTCGACAAGGAAAACTTTGGGCGGGAAAGCTATTTTTGCGAAAGCTATAAGCGCTTTTTTGATTACGCGATGCCGAAATTCCTACAGATAGCCGCCGCCATTAACGCCGGCTCACCCGTCAGGACCCAACCCTTCCTATAGTTGCCTCAACACGGGCAAGCAGTTGCAAAAAGCGACCTGAAACTGGGGCAAAAGGATCAAAAAGCCCTCCACTTATTCTGATTAGGCAAGGCGGTTTTTTATTGACAGAGAGACTGTTTTTTTGTAGTATAGGGTTTTAACGGACGATTATTTGTAATGACTTGTGGCTTCTGCGTTTAGGAAAAACCGCCGGGATGCGGATGTATCGCACGTAAGGCTTACAGAGGCTGATTTTTGCGTGTTTTGGTGTCTGAACGCGGTTTTGTAATATGGCAGAGGGTTTTTTGGAGATATTACGATGTTCAGCAGAAAAACTATCCCACCGACTTTAGCGGTAATACTTTTTGTAGTCAGCACCGGTTTTGCCCAGACTCTTGAGGATAACTGGAACGATTTCTTGCACTTCACAAATATTGGCCGATTCGATATGGCCGCCGGACATGCACAGGCTGTTCTTGACAGTAACCCCGACCCTGTGGAATTGCTTGCTCTAAGTAAAGCAAATCCTGAGGGTTATGCGCTTTTGGAGAGGGCTGTTGACTCCGCATACCTTCCGGCTGAACTGGTGGAGCTCGCCAAAAAAATTCTCGGTATTATCGAGCAGGGCCAATTCACCCGCCGCGCCGACCCCAAGATAATAGTAGCCGAGATAAAAAGGCTCAGTAAGGGACCTCGCGCCTGGCGCATCGCCGTAAAACGCCTCCAGAACGCCGGTGAATATGCGATACCATTTATGCTCGATGCAATCGCTGACCGTTCCCGTAAAGAAGAATGGCCGAACATTATACCCGCGCTTCCGCAAATCGGAAGGGATGCGATTAGGCCCCTTGTCGCCGCCTTGCAGACCGATAACGTGGCCGTTAAGACCGAAATAATAAAAGCACTCGGCGGGATTAGCTATCCGCAATCGATGCCCTATCTAAAGTACATTATCGAGAATGACGAGTCTCTCGAGCTTCGTAACGCGGCCACACAAAGCATCAGGAAAATTGACCCGGCCGCCTTGAAGGTGCGTTCTGCACACTTGTTCTATCGGCTTGCCGAAAATTATTATTATCACGCCCAGTCTCTGGCTCCAGCCGAAGATGCCGCTTTTGCCAATGTTTGGTTCTGGGATTCTGCAGCCAGGCGACTGGTGCGAGAGAAGGTGGACAACGCTTATTTCAACGAGCTTATGGCGATGCGCGTCTGCGAATGGGCGCTCAAAGCGGACTCAAAATTTGGTGACGCCATTGGCCTCTGGCTCGCCGCATACTTCAAGGCCGAGTCCGCAAATGTTCAAATGCCAAATTATTTTGGCCAAGGTCACGCAAAGGCCTTTGTCTATGCCACAACCGCAGGCCCTGAATATCTCCACCAGGCGCTTGCCCGGGCCATCAAGGACAGAAATGCTTACGTCGCACTCGGCGCTGTTGAGGCATTGGCTCTCACCGCCGGTGAAAAATCATTGCTTTATCGACTTGGCCCCGCCCAGCCGCTCGTTCAGGCCCTGTCCTTTGATGATAGGGCTGTAAGATATAGTGCGGCGATAGCAATTGCTGAAGCAGGCCCACAGCAAAGCTTCCCCGAAAGCAAGCTGGTTGTCCGGAATTTGGCGGAGGCTCTCGGACAAAATCCGCAGCCGCCCGCCGGAGATCCGAACGTCTGGGCTCCCCAGTTGGCTCACAGCTATGCCGTCCGCTCAGCCGGCGCTATGCTCAAGTTAGCTCATACAAGAAATCGTGTTATTGATTTATCTGCCGCCAGGGGCGCTCTCATAAGTGCTGCAAACGATGACCGGCCTGACGTTCAAATTCTTGCTGGCCAGGTCTTGGCATATCTTAAAAGCCCGGACGCCCAGCGTTCAATAGCTGCAATGGCCCTTGCCGAGACCAATGCTATGGTTGTTCGAGTAGAGGCCTTTAATTCGCTGGCCGTCTCAGCGAAGGTTAACGCCAATCTGCTTGATGACAAAACGGTGGACGCCATTTATTCACTGGTCAGTTCCCTTGAGGTTGAACCGGAATTGCGCAGTGCCGCCGCCACTGCTTATGGTGCCCTTAATCTGCCCAGCCGCAAAGTAAAAGACCTTATCCTCGACCAGGCAAAAAGCTAAATCAGCTCTGGGATTGATTTGGTAAGATTTGCTCCTAATGCCCGTGACTACCATTAGCGGGCTTTTTTCTTTTACGCCGACTCGACCGACCACTTAGCCCAGACTCAAAGCCGTGGATTATTTGGTAGAGCAGCGTCTGCAGCGCGAACTTGTATTTCAAAATGTTTGTGGCTATTGACTGGAGAAATGACAGCTAGTGCTCTGTCGCAGACCAATTGATGGGTGTCATTGCGAGCGAAGCGAAGCAATCTCAATTCTGCGAAGGCCTGAGATTGCCACGTCCGCCTTCGGCGGACTCGCAATGACAACTCCTCAA
>Ga0114918_10003147_pt1 | contig 14606 bp, 18 predicted proteins | sample LantaG_FD_87015 | JGI IMG/M metagenome (GOLD analysis project Ga0114918, IMG submission 87015) | Deep subsurface microbial communities from Baltic Sea to uncover new lineages of life (NeLLi) - Landsort_02402 metaG | ecosystem: Environmental > Aquatic > Marine > Oceanic > Sediment | place...
AGCCTCTCGGCGTCGCCGCCGCTCTCCCCGGGGGGGCCCGTCTCTCGGGCGGCGAGGGAGGTTTACTTGGTGCCGCCGCGGGGAGAAGAAGCGGGGGGAGGAGGAGGCGAAGCGGTTGGAGGAGGAGGAGGAGGAGGAGGAGGAGGAAGCAGCGGCGGCGGGAGGGGGGCGGTGGCGCGCGAGGGGGCAAGGAGGGACCTGCTCGCCGAGTGGCAGTCGGCGCTCGAGGCAGCCACGGCCGCCGCCGCCCACGCCGTCCCACGGAGCTACGCTCCCCTCCTCCCCGCCTCGTCCTCCTCCGCTTCTGACCCCGGCTCCGACACCGACGCCGTTCCTGCCGCGGGCGACTCCCCTTCATCATCATCCTCCTCGCTGGCCTCAGCACTGGCGGCCCTCCGGCGCGCGGCAGAGGCGCTCGACCTCGCGAGGGAGAGGGCCGGCACCGGCGCCGGTGCCGCAACTATCGCGCTGCTCCTCTCGAGGGCCGCGGAGGACGAGGGAGGCAGCTTCGCCGAAGAGGCTCGGTTCGGAACGTGGGAGGGTGGGGTCGTGCACGCCGTGGCGAACGCGGAAAGGGTCGGGAGGGCGGTGGAGGCGCTGCGAGGGATGATGCCGAAATGAAAAAGTTAAAAGAGGGTTTTTTTTGAGTTTTTTTCAGTTGCCCATAAATTGTAAAACACTTTTCGAATTGAAAAAAGACGAGTCAGGTCAATGGCCTCTCTCGCAGCTCTCCACGATGCGCGCGCGGCGCTGGAGGAGTGCCTCTCGGCGCTCGAGAGCGTGGAGAGCGAGCTCGAGGGCGAGGCCGTCGCGGGAGGAGAGGCGGGAGAGGTAACGACGTTGAGAAAGAGAGAGAGAGAGAGAGAGAGAGAGCGAATTCGGTGAAGGTCGACGTCGGCGTTTTTGCTCACCCCCTCTTTCGGGAAAAAAACTCAAACAGCTCCGCTCCGCCCTCCGCTCCGCGGTCGCGGAGGCCGCGGCGACCGTCGTCGCCCTCGAGGACGAGACCGGCGAATGGGAAGAACGAGACGCCGACAGAGAGGAGAGGGGAATTCCTCCCCGCCCTCCCTGGGCGCCCGGGTCGCGCCTCGACTTTGCAGCGCTCGCCGCCCGGCACCCGCGGCTCGCGCCGTTCCTCGTCCGAAAGAGGGGGAAGAGGAGAAGAAAGGGCGACACGGAAGAAGAGGAAGAAGAAGAAGAATCGCCGACAAACGCCGTTCCTACTACCACTCTCGACTTCACCAGCCACGACGCTTGCGCCGCCCTGACCTCGGTGCTGCTGCAGGAGGGGTGCGGGATTCGGAACTGGAGCGTGCTGAAGGGCTCGCTGGTGCCGCCGCTCGGGGTCAGGGACGAGTACCTCGACTACGTTTCGAGGCTGGTCTCTTCTTCTTCCGTTCCTCCTGCTGGAGAGCGCCGCCGCCGCCCTCGGATCCTCGACGTGGGCTGCGGCTCCAACCTCGTCTTCTGCCTTCTGGCCTCCTCTGGCTCCTCCTTCCCCGCGCCGGCGGGAGAAGGGAGGCGCCGCCGCCGCTGCTGCTGGCGCTCCGTCGGCTTGGACGTTTCCCCGGTGGCGATCGCCGACGCTCGGGGGATCCTCGACTGCAACCCTCATCTGCAACCGCTGATAGAGCTGCGGCAGGGCCCTGAGGAAGGGCTGGTGGACGCGGAGAGGGTAGGGATCCTCAGGCACGGCTTTGCGAAAAAGAGGAGGAACGGGGGAGGGGGACCAGAGCGCAGCAAAGGAGACGACGACGTCCTCGGCGGAGGAAAGGGAAACCCCGACGAGCCCCACACCGCCGACCCCGACCCCGACCTCGACCTCGCCGACGACGAGTGGTTCGACGCCACTGTTTGTAACCCGCCTTTTTTCTCTTCCGCCGCCGAGCGGGCTGCGACGGCCAGTTCCTACGCCAACGGCGCTTGGGGCGGCACCGACGCCGAGGTCGTTTTCACCACCGGCGGCGAGGCCGCCTTTGTGTCGAAACTGATCAGCGAGAGCCGCGAGCGGGACTTTGAGATCGGGAGGCGCGTGGGGTGGTTCACTGTCTTCCTGGGGAAGAAGGCGACGCTGAGGAGCATGGTGGCGCTGCTCCGAGGCGGGGAGGAGACCGAAGGAGGAGCGGCTGCGGCGGCGGCAGCGGGAGGAGGGGGGGGAGAGGAAAAGGAGAAGACAGCGGAGGGAGCGGGAGCAGCGACGGCAGCGACGGCGAACAACCCTCTCCGCCTCCTCGAGACCTCGAAGGAGAAGAGGAGGCCCGCGCTGCGGTGGAGGGCGCTGGACGAGCATGGCGGTAGGACGACCAGGTGGGTGCTCGCCTGGTCCTGGACGCAGCAGAAGTAGAAGAGGGGGGGAGGGGGAGGGGGGACTTTTCTCAAACAGTTTGACTGTGAATCAGACTGCACTTTTTTTTCCTCGTCGAATTCGGAGGGAAAATCGAAGGGTTATCACGCCAGCGAGGAAGCCGCTGCCAGAGCCCGCGAGGCGGAGGCGAGGAGGCGGAACCTCCCAAGGGCGCTGCTCAACTTTCCGGCGGAAAGTGAGGCGACGGCAGCGGAGGTCGCGGGCCCCTCTTTCGCCGCCGCCGCTCTTCAGCAGCAGCAGCAGCAGCGAACGCAGCAGCAGCAGAAAGAACAGCAGAGAAAGCGCCAGCGCGCGCCTTCGCCCTCGCCGCCGCCGCGCGCGCCGTGCGAGTCGCCCCCTCCGCCGCCGGCCCCGGGCCACGGCACCAGCGGCGGCGGAGGCGCCCCCCTCCCCGTCCCCTAGGGGGCGGGAGGCCTGGCCCCGCTGACCCTCGAGGCCATCCTCGAGCTCGCCGGCGAGCCCGACCCCGGCGTCCGTCGCGCCTCCCTGATCCAGGCGATCTGCAGGCCCGAGATTGACGCCAGGGCGATCGCGAGGAAGCGCTGCGACGCCAAGAGGGCCGCCCTCGCGGCCGACGAGCCGAGGGACAGGGCGAGGGAGGCCGCGACGCAGGAGGAGGCCGCCGTCCCCGGTCTGCTCTCTCGAGGAGGCCGAGGACGCCAAGAGAATGGTCCGGGGCGTCCCGGAGCGCGCCGAGAGGCAGAAGGTCGCCGCGGCCAGCGCCAGGTGCGCCGCCGACGAGCGCGCACAGCTCGCCGCGCGGGCGCAGGAGGACGCCGAGCGCGCCAAGAGGGTCTACGAGACCGCACTCGGGATGCACGACAGAGCGTTCGAGGTCGCCACGAGGGCGAGGGCGTCGCTCGCGGCGGCCGCCGCGGAGATCGAAAGAAAGAAGGCGAGGGTCTTCGGGCTGCTGGGGATGCCGGGCGGGCCGTGAGGAAAAGAGTGAGCGTCGGTCTTGTGTAGATTTATTTCTGTACTTTGAAGTGAGGAAAAGGAAAACGTAACATAGAAAACGAAAAGAAAAACAGGCTCTCTCTCGCTCTCGCTCGCTCTCTCCCCCCGCTTCCTCCTCTCTCCCCGCTTCCTCCTCTCTCCCCGCTTCCTCCTCTCTCCCCGCTTCCTTCTCTCTCCCCGCTTCTCTCTCTCTTGTCCACGGTCGGCGCCGGCGCCGCCCTCGGCGCCTCGGCCTCCATCCTCGCCCTGGCCTTCGTCCCCTCCTCCTACGCCTTTACGGCCTCCTCCGCCGCCGCCGCCTCGATCCACCCCTTGCTCCTCGCCGCCTCCCTCGCCCTCTCCCGCCCGCTCGCCCCTTCCTCGCGCCTCCAGAACAGGAGCGGCAGGCCCTTCGCGGGCAGCATCGGAGGATCCCATAGCTCCTTCTTGTCCACCGTTTCCCAGTCGAAGTCCCGAACGATGAGAGCCAAGACGGCGCGGAGCTCCTGGAGGGCGAGGCCCATGCCGAAGCAGATGTGCGGTCCCTTGTTTTTTGGTGGTTTGTTTTTTTGAACGGAATTGGGATGGGGTCGATAAGGAGAAAAGGAGAGAATAGAGAAGCGAGGGAGGGGTGAGTTGTCGGTTGTTTTTCTCCTTCTATTTTGTCGAAATCTCTCCTCGCCTTCGCCCTCTTTCTCTTTCTTTCATTCTAAAAAAGAACGGCAGCAAACTCACCGCGCCAAAGGGGGCGTAGAACGGAACAGAAGAGGAAGAGGAAGAGGAATGGCCCCCCGCGGCAGCAGCGGCGGCAGAGGACGACGGAGAGGTCGACGGAGACAGCCACCTCTCCGGGTTGAACTCCGCAAAGTCCTCCTCTTGCAGGTCTCTCCCGGTGACGGACTCGCGCGTCGTAGTGCTGATCATCAGCAGGAGGCGCCAGCTATGGCAGTTTCGTATTGTGTTGTTTCGGGAGGTCGGAATGAGCTTTTTTTCCGTTCCCTCGACCTCTCTCGCTCGCTCGCGCGCTCGGACCCTCGAGCCCCAGACCGAAACAGACAAAAAAAAGTGGAAACTTCAAATCAACACTCTCACCCTTCAGGGACGAGGAACCTGCCCCCAGCAGCTGTCCGCACCTCCAGGTCCCGCAGCGCGGCCCTGAACACCCCGTTGACTATCGGCCACGTCCTCAGCGCCTCGCTCACCGTCGCGTCTGTCAGCCGCATCCTGGCCATCGACTCTGGCGACAGCGAGCGACCGAAGTCGGCGACGCATCCGTCCTGTTCTTCGCGGAGTCGCGCGACGAGCTCGGGCCTGGAGTCAAGCTCGCGCAGGAGGCGGGCGATGGTGGTGCCCGTGGTCTCGTGGCCGGCGAAGAGCTGAATGGTACTCGGTGTGTTCGAAGAGGGCGGGGAAAAAGGTGAGGTTCTCTTCCTTCTTCGGGAGTTTTCGGGAGAAGGGAAACACAAAAATCTAGGCGATGGGTCGAGGTCGAGAGGAAGAGGACAAAAACCTCACCTGGGTCAGGATCTGGTCCCTCAGCTCCCCCCGCGTGGCCTTCTCTCCCGTCTCCGGGTCGACGGCCGAGAGCATCAGCGCGAGCGCGTTCTTGCCCTTGCTCTTCTTTGCGCCGCTCCTCTTGTTTCCCTCGGCGGCGTCGGGAGAGGAAGAAGAAGAGCTCGAGGAAGAGGAGGCAGAGGCTTTCACGGCCTTCTCGATCAGTCCGTCGATCCTTTCGAGGACCCTCTGCCTTGCCTTCAGGGCCCGCCCAAAGGCCGAGAACCTTCCCAGGTCGTAAGGGAGGGCGAGAAAGCCCTCCTGGTATTTCGGGAAAAAGAAGATGAAGAGGGGGAGAGGAAAAAAGTGAGCTTTTTCCCCTCTTTTTTTAACTGTTTTCTCCCAAAAACCCTCTCCCGCCTCTCGACCTCTCTCGAAAAGGACTCAAACCTCTCCTTCCTCACCACCACGCGGTCGAAGTCGTTCCTGAACGCCTCCATCGTCTCCGGGCTCATGTCCCCCTCGCCGTCCCCTTCGCCGTCAGAGGCCGCGAGCGCCCTCGCCGCGATCTCGAATGCCAGGTCCTTGCCCTTCGCGAGGCCCTTTACGCAGCCCTCCCGCGCCCACGCGTCCAGGTTCGACGCCGCGGCGGCCTCGACCAGCGGCGCATAGCCGTCGACGGCCTCTCGAGTGAACGCCTGGCCCAGCACCCTCCTCTGCCCCGCGTGCTTCCTCCCGCTCTGCATCAGGATCGACTGCTCTCCCATCAGCTGCTTCGTTCCCCGGGGCCAGTCTGTTTTCGTCTCGGTGCCTTCCCCGAGGAGGAGGCGGCGGCACTCTTTTGCGTCATGGATGACGACGACGGGGCCTCCCAGGATCGCGGACTTGTAGATGTCGCCTGTGAGTAGTCTTTTTCGGGAGGAGGAGGACTTTGTTTCGTCAGAGGAGGAGATCGGAGAGACCTTGGACGGAAGGAAAGATTTTAAAAAATCGAAGAAGAACCCAGAACTCGCCGTGCTTCTCCCTGCGCTTGCGGTGGAACGCCGAAGGGCTCCGGAGCATCGCCAAGTTCTCCCCGAGCACGGGAAAGCCCATCGAGCCAGGCGGCAGGGGGAGGTCGATCGAGGGAGACGGAGAAGAGCGAGAAGAGGTCGAGGTCGAGGAGGGCGACGACGACGACCGGAAAGGCGCCACCGGGCAGCCTCCAGCCCCTCCTCCGTTCTCGAGGGAGCTGTCTCCTCCTCCTTCTTCCATGCCTCCTGGAGCAGAGGCAGAGGCCGAAGGCGAGGGGGTGTCGTCCAGCGAGGAGCGAGGGGCGACGGCGAGCGGGCGGCGGCGCCCTCCCTGATGCCCCTGAGGCAGAGGAGGCATTGCCGTGGGTGTCGTCGGGATCGATGGAATCGAGAGCGCAGGAGGGCCAGGGTGGCGCCTCGCGCCGCGGGCCGGCGCGCCCCGTGAGCAAGCGGGAGCTCTTGCGAGCATCGTGCCGAAGAGCCCGTGTGCGTGCAACAGCAAAAAGGCGAAAGACGACGCCGGAGAAGGCGCGCCAAACGAGTTCAAGTTGGCTAAAGGCGCAGAAGAGTTTTTTGACATCAACCCTCAACCTCATCGTTTTTTCCCTTTCATCTTAGGGTTTTCTCTTTTTATTTTGCATTTTATTTACAAAGCGCACGCGCGCGCGCGAGGCCCGAACGAATCGAGTAAAGAGAAGACGGGCGAGGGAGGAAGGGAGGGAAGGAGGGAGGGAGGCCGAGATGAACGAGACCAGGAGGGAGCCGAGGGGATTCTCCTCTGAGGGCCCGTCTCAACCCGATTCCACTCTCACTCTTCCGTTTCCCTCTCCGCCTCTCTTTTGTTTTTTATTTTCCTCTCATCTCTCTCTCCCTCCCCCTACTTTATACAATTTTTTAATGTGTGAAAGATGATATGCTTTTGTGATCGTCCGATTTGGACTCCCAAAGAATGAAGAAACTAGTAGTTTTATTTAGTTTTTTCGAAACGGCCGAATGTTTTCAACTCGGTATTCTCGTCCTCTTTTTTCCCGTCTCCTCTCTCTTCTCCTCATTCTTTCTACCCAAGCAGCCTCAGGATGAAGACCAGGCTCACGATCATGTTTTTGGCGGCCCGCCGCTGCTCAAGCTTCACGTCGAGTTCCGCGGCCAGCGCCGCCTTTTTCGTGGCGAACTCGGCCTCGAACTGCCGCTTTTTTTCTTCAAACTCGGAGAGCCAGAGCGAGCGCGAGGACTCGAGCGCGGCCTCGAAGTCCTCCTGGGGTGGGTGAGAGAGTCATGTCGTCGAGGTTTGAAAAAGGGAGAGAAGAGGAAGAGAAAAAAGAGGAAGAGAAAAAAGAGGAAGAGAGAGAAGAGGAAGAGAGAGAAAGAGAGGGAGAGAGAGAAAGAGAGGGAGAGAGAGGGAGAGAGAGGAAGAGAGGGAGAGAGAGGGAGAGAGAGAAAGAGAGGGAGGGAGAGGAAGTGGTGAGAAAAAAGCAAGGGACGGGAGCTCTGTGACCGTCGGAAGCGACCTCGTTCGACGAGAAAAGAAAAACTAAAACGAGCAATTCGACGTTGCTCGCGCTTTCCTCTCTGCCTCCGCTCTCTTCGGCCTTTTTTTGTCTTGTTGGGAGCAGTGTTTGCTCAAGGCTCGTTCTTTGGAGGAGGGAGACTCTGAAACGAAATCTTTCAGCGAGACGGCGAGAAAGATGTTGTGCCCCGATGCGAGTGAAACCCTCGTTTTGACGATCGCTCCTCTTTTCAGCCTCACCTGCACTCGCAGCGACCGCTCCAGCGAGCTCTCTTCGAGGTCGAGGGACGTCATGCTATTTGCGTAAGATGGTAAAAAGTTGAGGGTGCGATGGAAGGCGAGGGACGAGCGCGCGAAAGAGAGACGACAAAAGGGGGGAAGTGGGAGCGAGCGGCAGAGGAAAAGTGAGAGAGAAGGAAACGACGCTCCCTCCCACGTGCTTTTTCTCCCTCTCGGCCTTCTTCTCGTTTTCAAAAAAAAGGGGGGGACGACACAGCGACCCCGCCTTTCTTTACAACCGAGGACCCGAGAACGGCGTGCGAATCAATTGAGTAGGAACGAAGGGAAACGAAAAGAAAAAATGCTACAGTACGTTTATTCTCCCGGCCCCAGACGCCCCCGCGCGCGCGGAAGGCACCGCCTCGCCGCCGCCGCCGACCTCGACCGCCGCAAAGACGGCGAGCGCGGCGACCCAGACCGCGGCCGCCCCCGCGGCGACGCCCCTCCCCACGCGCCAGCGGCACAGGCGGGACGGCAGCGCGACAGAGAGCAGCGCCAAGGCCACGACGGAGGCCGAGCCCAGGGCCAGGGCGCCGTTGGTCAGCCTCGCCGGCAGCGGCACCCTCCGGGCGCGGAGCGGCGCCTGCCCGCCGGAGCTCGGTTCCTCGCCGCCGCCGCCGCCGCTGCTCCACCCTGCCCTCAGCGCCGCGATCGCCGCGGGTAGAGGCAAGCCAACCAGCAGGTTGAAGACGGGAGCGCCGAAAGTGGCCCCCAGGGCGATGCGGGCGGGCGCCTCCGCGGCCTTGGCCGCCGCCGCCGCGGCCCTCGCCCTCGCCCTCGCCGCAGCGGTCGGGCGAGAGGAGGAGGACGACGAAGCGGCAGTAGCCGAGGCCGCGGCGGCGACGGCGGCCGCGGCGGCAGCAGCCGACGCCCTCGCGGCCGCCCTCGCCAGCGCCACCGTCGCCGCGACGTCGGGGAGCGCCTCCCCCGCCCCCAGCAGCAGGCCGCCCGCGAGCTCCGAGGGCAGCCGCGCGGCGCGCGCGAGCGCCCTCGCCAGGTCGACGGCCTCGTCGGCCGCCGCGGCGAGCCAGGCCCCGGAGAGCGCCAGGGCCAGCGCTGCCGAGGCGGCGCACCGCAGGGGTACGGGCGCCCCCCTGCTGCGCCAGAAGTAGGGCGCGAAGGCGAGCGCGAGGGCGGCGGCGCCCCCGAGGGCGGAGAGCGCGAAGCGGGGCAGGCCGCCCGTGGCGGTCGGGGTCGCCCCGAGGAGGAGGGCCGCTGCGAGCGGGGCGCAGGCGCAGAGGATTGCGGCCCTGGGCAGCGAGAGGAGGAGCGGGGGGGTCACCGCAGGAGGGGGAGGAGGGAGAAGAGGGAGAGGGGGAGGAGGAGGGGAGACGGCGGCGGGGGCGGCTTCCTCTGCCGGCGACGCCGGCGGTTTTGCGGCGACGGCAGCTCCGCCTCCTCCTTCCCCCTCCTCGCCGAACGCCGGCATCGTGCAGTGAAGCGCCGCGGCCACGGGCGCGACGAGCGCCGCCAGCAGGAGCCTCACCGAGGCGGGTAGCGAGGCGGGGAAGAGGTCGTCCGCCGCCGCCCGCGCCGCCGCAGCGGGGCGCCACGCCCTGCCCGACCTCGGCGGCGGCGCCGAGAGGGGAGCTGCCGCCGCTCCCTTTCTGGCGCGGGGTCGGGTCGCCGCTGCGTCGTTCTCGTCTTCTGCTGCTGCAGCTGTTGCCGAAGCTGCTGTCGCCGCCGATGTCATCTCGAGCGCGAGCGGGGCGGCAGCACCGTTCGGCGAGAGCGAGAAGCCCGTCGTCGTCGCCGCCGCCGCCTCGGCCGCCCCTCCTTCCTCTGCCCCTCCGGCCGAGGAGAGCCTTCGAGGCAGCCTTGTGAGCCTCCCCACGGGAGAGCGGGAGCGGTTCCTCTGCTGCTGCTGCTGCTGCCGCGACTGCTGCGAGGCCTGGAACGGGAACGGCTCGGAGAAGGCCGAGGCGAGGGCCGCGGATGTTACTTCAGACGGCGGCGACAGCAGCGGCGTCCTCGACTCCTCGATGTCGGCCCCTCCCCCTGCTCCTCCCACCGCTCCCCCTCCTCCCCCTCCACCGACAAGCAGGTTCCTCAGGGTGGCTCCAAAAAAGCCTCCCGAGGGCGTCGGCGGCGGCGCGACGACCCGGAGGTTCGGGTGAGGATTCGAGCTCGGGCTCGGGGCCGGGCCGTAAGCGTCGCCGACGTCGGTCGACGCCCTCCTCCTCGGGGCAGCGACCGCCCTCATCGTGGTGCCTCCTCCGGAAAACGCCGCCGCGGCAAAGGCGCCGCCGCCGTTGCTTCCCTGCTGATGCCCTCCTCTGAAAGGAGACCGCACGGGAGACCTCGGGGGCAGCTGCTGAAGAAGCACGGAAGAAGAAGAAGAAGTCATCTCTATCGACGGCGAGGGGGAGCCCAGCGCCCCGCCCCTCTGCTTCTTCGCCCCTTCCTCGAAGCCAAAGCCGCCGCCGCTCCCTTCCTCCGCGGCCTCCTCCCTCTCCTCCTCGGCCCTCGCCGCCTCCTCCCCGCGCTCCCTCCGCCTCGTCTCGGCCTCGGACGCCCTCGATCCCAGCACTGAGGCGGCCACGTAGACGAGGTAAGCCGCCAAAAGGCCCAAGGACTCGAAGAGGCCGAGCGCGCCGTCGAAGAGCGCGGCGCCGAGCGCGACGATCGCGAGCACGTACGCGGCGACGTCCCTCGCGAAGGCGCGCGCGTCCTCGACCGCGATCCCCGGAGAGCAGGACTGGAGCTGGGAAGCGTCAGCAGCGGCGTCGGCGGCGGCGTCTCCTTCGTCGGCGGCGGCGCTGCTGTTCCTCCGAGACGGCCACCTCCAACCCCTGCTGCGGCTGCTGCGGCCGCCCCCCACTTCTTCCTCCCCAGCAACAGCAGCAGCAGCAGCAGCGGGCTCCAAAGCGCCGTTGCCGCTTCTGCTCCTCGCAAACCACCCGATAGCCGCCAGGCCGCAGCACAGAGTCGCGAGAGACGAGCCCAGCGCGACGGCGACGCCCATGCCGAGGTCGTCGGCGACGATCGCGCTCGCGTCCTTGAGCATCGCGGCGCGCTCGGCCGGCGTCAGGGGAGGCGCGGGAGAGCCGTCCTCGAAGACCATCTCGAAGTCGGAGCTCCCGAACCCGCCGTAGTCCCTGGAGAGCACCGCGGCGATCTCCGTGGCGAGGTCCGGGGCGCCGCCGGCGAGCGCGAGCAGCGTCACGCCGGCCAGCGCCGGCGGCACCCGCAGCGCCGTCGCGACCCACTGCACGGCCGGGGCGAGGAAGCTCGAGGAGACGACCGCGAGCAGCGAGAGCAGGGCCGCAGCCCAGAGGAGGGCGCCGAGGAGGAGGAGGGCGGCCGCGGGGAGCGAGAAGGCGCGAGCCGCCTTGGGCTGCTGCTGCTGCTGCTCCGGCGGAGGAGAGGGGGTCGACAGCCAAGACGAGGAGTTTCCTCCGGCCGCAGGCGGCGGCAGCGCGCCGGCGGCCCCCTCTCCCTCCGGCGGCAGTGGCTCCTCCTCCTCGTCGCCAAAGACCAGGCAGAACCAGAGCCTCGTGTAGGGCACGCGCCCCCCCGCTGCCTCGCACGACCGCTGCTCGGTCACGTACGCGCAGCGCTTCCTCGCCGGCACGGAGTGCGGGTCGCAGGCGTCCCTGCGCGGCGGCACGCGCGGGTGCCGGTTCTTCCCGCGGGCGTGCGTGTGGTCTTTCGAGCTGAAAATGTGGTGATGTCTGCGGGGGTGTTCCGAGTTCGCGCTTTGGTGCTGCTGCTGCTGCTGCTGCTGCTGCTGCTGCTGCTCCGTCGCGGGCTGCTCAGAGGAGTCGTACTGCCCCGAGAGGCAGCCGCGAGAGAGCGCGAGCAGGGCGGAGAGGGCCAGGAAGAGGGATACGGCGGAAGAGGGGAAGAGGCCGATGCGTCGCCGCCGTCGCCGTGGCTCTTTTTTCAGTTTCGCGTCGGCCATCAAAAGCGTTTCTCTCTCGCCCACCGCTCTCTCGCCGCCGGCGCCTCTGGGGTGCGCTGCTTCTTCAGAGTGCGCTGTCTCTGCTGCTGCTATGACAGAGAGCGTGAGCGCCGAAAGAGAGCAGAGAGAGAGCTCCTTTCCTCCCTCTCTCTCTCCAATGGAAAGAAAGAAAAGTGAAGCGAGAGAGGGAGAAGAATTTTGAAAAAAAAGAACCTCGAAAAAAAACGAGTCATCATCACCACAGGGGCGTTACCCTTTCCCCTCCCCTCTCTCCCCTCCGTCTCGCCTTTCCCACCGCCTACAAACGATAAAGAAGGGCAATCCCACTCGCAAAATGAAAAAAATAAAACGGAAAGAGCCGTCGTTCCTTTTTTTAAGTCAGAGTTGTAAGAAAGTGGAGATAACAAAAGTTTTAACAGCGAAAAAAACGAAAAAGGTCGAAAAAGAAAGAAGATCTCATCCCCTCTTTCTCTCTCTCTCTCATCTCATCTCTAGTAGCTGCTCTTGTTCAGCACCACGCCGTCAAACTTCTGCTGGAACCACTTCATCGCGTCCTCCTTGGTCAGCCTGTGCTGGATGCCGACGCGCGCCTGGCGCTGGCGGCGCTTGGCGACGCGGTACCCGGGGCGGTCGAGCACGACGTAAAAGTCCATGCCTGCGTTTTTCGAGGGTTTTTTTTTGGGGGAGGGGGGCGTTGAATTCAGAGGGGGGTTCGGGCGGGTGAGCGCACAAGCGTTGGAAAGAGGGCGCGGAGGCGCGTTGAGCGGGGGACTGGATTTGTTGTTGTGTGTTGCGGGCCCGAAGCGTTCCCCGCTTTTCATCGGAAAAAAAGAGAGAAACGACTCGAAGGCCTCGGGCAGCGCTTTTTGTTTGCTCTCGCGCCCGGCTCATACACTTTCCGCGCTTTGAGACCCGACGAAGGACAGGAATAGGCAAGCGGCATGCAATCAGTTAAATCGGGCGCGTTTTGTGCGTTTGCTTTTGCTGCGGCGGCGGGGTGGTGGCGGGAGAAGGACGGAGGGAGGGAGGGAGGTCCAAGAGGACGTCGACAACGGCAGCGACGTCTCCATTTGGAGTCTCTCCAGGCCTCGTTCTTCAGCTCCTCCCCCTCTTTCCCGCGCCGCTCCCTCTCCACGCCGACTAAAAAAAAGCAGCACCAAAGAAATCACTCACCGTAGATGCCCGTCGAGGGGTCGTACTTGATCCCGAGGTCGATGTGCTCCGAGATGCCGAAGCCGAAGTTGCCCGTCGCCGAAAAGTTGCGGCGCAGCAGCTCGTACTCCTTGACTTTCAGCCCGGCCTCGATGAGGCTCATCGCCTTCTCGCCGCGAACCGTGACGGAGGTCGAGATCTTCTCGTTGCGCCTGATGGCGAACGAGCGCACCGTGTAGCGCGCCTTGCCGAAGATCGGCTGCTGGCCCGTCAGCTGCTCGAGGACCTTCGCGGCCTTCTGGAGCCTGTCACCGGACTCGCCGACGCAGATGTTGAGGACGAGCTTGGAGACGCGGATGCCGCGCATCGGGTGCGAGGCCTTGTCGAGGGCCTGGTGTGTGAGGGGGAGAGAGAGAGGGGATAGAGGGGGGAGGGCGGAGGAGAGAGAGGTGAGCGGAAAAAAGAGGGGAGCGATCGGAGCCGTCGCTTGCGATCGGCAATCGTCAATCGAAGCGAGAGGGAAGGCGCGTCACATCCCGGGGCGGCGGCTCTCGTCCGCTGCGCGGGACTCTTCGGGGCTGTTGCTCGAGGAAAGAAGACGTCATCTTCTCTCCAAAGGCACCGAGCAGGAGCTCCAGAGGCAGCCAAAGGAGGAGACTGAGGACGAGGCTGAAAAGCGACGAGCGAGAGACCATCGGCGGCGGCCGCCGCCGCCGCCGCCGCCGCTTGGTGATGTCGCCCTCGTCGTCGCTCTGCCCTTGCCCTTGCTGCTCTTGTCCTTTTTCCGAAGTCGCATCGGGGAGCACCGGAAAGACCCTGGTGCCTCCTCTGCCAAGGAGCAGATGGAATACTGGCGCAGGGAGCAGAGGGCGGAAAGGGGGAGGGGGGGGCGAGGCGGCTTGCCTTGCTCTCTCTTGATCACAAAGAAAAGAAGAGAGGGAGAGACAAGCACCATCGCCCCCCCCCTTCCTCCCCGCCTCCACCGCTTCCGCGGCCCTGCTCCCTCTGGCTCCTGCACGAGACACAGCGCGAGCATCGATTCGACGTACCGCCATTGCTGCAGGGATTCGCGAGCGGAGAAAAGCGAAGAGCAAAAGAGGGGGGGTCTTCGAATCTCGAAGAAAGTCAAGTGTGAAAGCAAAGCAGAGGGGAAAAAAAGCAAGAGCAAAAAAAAACCTCCAAGCCTCAAAACTCCGTCGACGACGGGGACGGGGGGCATCAAGCGAGAAGAATTCGAAACGAGGGGGGGGAACCATGTATTCCGATCTCCTGCCTCAGCGCCTCCGCCACTACTACATAGCGGTCGGATCCCAGGGCGACGTGCTGGTGAGCGAATCTGAGAAAGCCAGCAGAGGAAGAAAGAAAACGGAAGACCTCACAATCATCCATTCACCCACCCCGCAATCGACCTCGACCTCGGCCTCAACCTCGAAACCTCCCTTCCAAAAAAAACTCACACCAGCCCGCCCTCCTCGACCTCCTCTCCGCGCTCGCCGACGGCGGCGCCGTCGTCTCCCTCGCCGTCCTCGCCGGGGCCCGCGACGCTCTCGACGAGGCCGCGACGGCGCTGGCCTCCGCGGACGCCTCGGCGCGCGAGGCCGAGGCGCGGGCGCGGGCGCGGGCGCGGCGGCGGCGGCGGCGCGAGGAGGTGCAGCAGGCGGCGGGAGGAGCAGCAGCTCGAAGCGACAGGCAGCCCCCGCCCCTGGCCCTGACCCCCCCGCGCATCGACGTGCACTTGGTCCACTCTGACCTCTCCGCGGCCGAGAGGACGGCCGCGCTCGCCTCGTTCGCGGCGGCGGTGGCGGAGGCCGAGGAGGCGGAGGAGCAGAGGAGGGCGAGGAGGGGGGGGAGGGGGGGGGGGGGGGGGCGAGGAGCCGCGGGAGCCGCGGGAGGAGGAGGGGACGACGGGAGCGACGGGAGCGACGGGAGCGAGCGCGACGACGGCGACGGCGACGG
>Ga0114918_10003148_pt1 | contig 14605 bp, 13 predicted proteins | sample LantaG_FD_87015 | JGI IMG/M metagenome (GOLD analysis project Ga0114918, IMG submission 87015) | Deep subsurface microbial communities from Baltic Sea to uncover new lineages of life (NeLLi) - Landsort_02402 metaG | ecosystem: Environmental > Aquatic > Marine > Oceanic > Sediment | place...
AAAGTAGGAAAAAAAAAAAGATAAAAAAAAAATGGTTTTTTTTTTTTTGTTGTTGGAAGGGCCTCGTCTACAAAAAAAAAAAGGGGGGGGGGGGGGGACTCTTCCAATCCAATTCACCTCGTGAGGGCGTTCATCGCCGCCAGAGGGTCGCGCCAGTGGCTGTCATACCCTGCAGAGACGATGATCAAATCGGGCTGGAACCGAGTCAGAGCCGGATGGACAACTTCCTCGAAGGCCTTCAAGAGAGCCGAGTCGCCCGCCGAGGCTGGGAGGGGGACGTTGATGGTGAACCCTTCGCCGCTGTCTCCTCCGCCGAGAGAGTTCATCTTGCCCGTCCCCGGGAAGGTGCCGTCCTGGTGCGTGGAGATGTAGAGGACGGAGGGGTCCCTAAAAAGGGAGGGAGGAGGAATAGGGAGGGGAAAGGGTTTTTTTAAGTTAAAAAAAGTTAGAGCTTTCTCTTTCTCTTTCTCTTTCTTTTTCTCTTTCTCCCTCTTTTCTCTCTCTTTCTCTCTCTCATGAATAACTCACTTCCAGAAGACGTCCTCGGTCCCTGTCGATTGGGGAACGAAAGAAAGAAAAAGGGGGGAAGGGTTTCGAAAAGAGAAGAAAAACGAGTGAGTTTTTTCTTTTTTTTTGCTCTTTTGAAAAGAAATGAAGAATAAAAGGAGAAGAACAAAAATTCTCTTCCTTCCTCCCTCCTCACCGTTCCCGTGGTGCGTGTCGAAGTCGTAGATCGCGACCCTCTTCACCACATCCGAGTGGCCGATCTGCGCGTGCCTGGCCGCCACGGCGGCGGTCGAGAGCAGGTAGAAGCCCATGGCCCCCGCGCTCGCAGGCCTGGCGTGGTGTCCCGGGGGCCGCAGCAGCCCGAACCCAACCGTAGAAGCAGAAGAAGGAGAAGAAGGAGTGCTCGAGGAAGATGTCGACGCGCTCACCACCTCGTCGACCAGCGAGCACGCCGCCGAGCAGGCGCGCAGCGAGTCCGCGAAGCTCGTCGCGGTGGCATAGGTCGGCGACGACTCAATCACAAAGGCCTCCTTGCTCTTGCTCTTGCTCTTTCCGATCTTGTTGCAGGAGTTGGAGAGCTGCTCCAGGTAGGAGGCGTCGTGGACCGCGGCGAGGGCTGCTGCGAGGCTCTTGTTGCGGCTAGAAGAGGGAGGAGATTTCCAAACTCCCCCGTTGAAGCCCCCGCCGGCCGCGGCGGCCTCTGCGACCTCGAGCAAGAGAGCGTCGGTGTCTGAGAAGAGGAGCGGCTTTCCCAACAGCTCGAAAACCCCTGGGATACCACCGTCGAGCCCCTCGTCCCTCAGCTTGCTCTCGATGGAGGCCGCCCGGGCAGCGCACTCCGGGTGCCCAAGCTTGTCGTGGTCTGGCGCGCCAGAGTTGGCGAGAAGCACCCTCCTTCGTCGAGGAGATCCGATTCCTCCTTCTTCGTCTCTTTTCGCGAGGAGCTCTGCCGCGGTCGCCGGGCCGGTGCTGCTGGTGGGGGAGGGCACGGGGTCTCCGGAAGGGTTGGCTGGGACCGCACGCGTGCGCGTGGAGAGGGAGAGGGCGCGGAGGGAGCGCGATGGAGCAATCATTTTTCTTTTCTTTTTTGCAATTTTGATGTGAGCTCTCTCAGAACTTTGTCGAAAAAAAGAGGAAAAAAGGAAAAACGACAAAAGCGGCATCGCAATTCGCGCTCGCAGCTAGCGGCTTCTCCAGGCCTCTCTTATCCCTCTCCCCGCGAGGTTACAGCCCTGAGACCTTGCAAGCTCCTGCCGTCCACAAACCGCGCGTGTCGAAGGCCTTGAGCTTGTCATGCGGAGCGTCTCCACAGCTGCGATTGGCTCGAGCCGCCGCTCCGGCGGCGCTGCTGGCGGCAAGGGCTCCTCGACTTCGTCCTCTCGCCGCGGCGCCCCCAGGCCCTCTTCCCCCGCTCCCTCTCCTCCCAAGCCAGGCTCGGGAAAGCGCGCTTCGGTGACTTCGTCGCCGCCAAAGCCGAAGCAGGGGGGAGCAGCTCTGAAGGCGAAGGCGCCGACGCCTTCTTCGACAACAACGGCAGCAGCAACAGCAGCAGCTCCGAAGAAGAAGAAAAACCCCGCTTCTTCCTCTCCTCCTACCTCCACCTCCCCTCCCCCTCCACCTCCTCCTCCCGAAACCCACAAGACCTTTGACGAGGCCCTCATCACCGTCAGGGCGGGAACCGGAGGCCGCGGCGAGATCGTCAAGCACGGGTCCGGAACCTGGGTCAAGAACTTCAAGTTCAAGGCCGGCGATGGCAAGTCGAGCCGGCAGATCTTCCTGCCCTCGGCGGATCCCGCGCGAGGCGGGGATGGGGGCAGCGTGTTGTTGAGGGCGGACCCTTCCGTCCCTGACCTCCTGCACCTGCGCTACGAGTACAATCAGAGCAGCAACGGAAGCGGGAAGAAAGCAGACGGAGAGAGCTTGAAGTTCACCGCCCGAGACGGCCGTGCGGGGGACGCGTCGGCGGGCTCCAACGCCCCGCGCGCCCCGGGAGCCGCCAAGCGCCTCGAGGCAGCCGCAGCGGCGGCGGCTTCGGCCAACTCCTCCGGGTTCGAGAGCTTCTCGAGGGGGCCGGACGCGCCTCCGCTTGTGCTGCGGGTGCCTCTGGGGACTGTCGTGAAGCGAGCCAAGGGCGGCGGCGGAGGCGGAAACGGAAACGGAAACGGCGCTTTTTCCTCTTCTTCTTCTTCGTCATCTCTGGTGGGAGAGCTGCTCACCCCTGGACAAACCCTCGTCGTCGCCCAGGGTGGGAGAGGTGGCACCGGCGTGGTGGCCCCTCGGAAAGGAGCGGCCGCGGCGGCGCGGGCCAGGGCAGCCGCCGCAGAGGCCAAGAGGCAGCGCCGCCTCTCGGGCGACGGCGGCGCCTCGTTCGACGCCTTTGCCGCCGCCGCCGCGAGTTCCTCCGAAAACTCAAACTCCTCCTCCGATCCAAACGCTGCTTTCTTGGCCCTCGAGGAAGAGGCAGAGGCCTTCTACGAGGCCGGAGCAGAGATCGAGGACGACGATTCTTGGAAGCTCGACGCCAGAGGAGAGAGCGGCGAGGGCCCTTTGAAGCTAAGGCTGCTGCTCCGCGTCGTCGCAGACGTCGGGCTTGTCGGATTGCCGAACGCCGGCAAATCGTCGATGCTTGCCGCGCTGACGAGGGCGAGACCGGAGGTGGCGGCGTACCCTTTCACGACGCTGAGGCCGAACCTAGGGGTGCTGGCGGCGCCGCTGCACGTGAGCAAAAGTGGAGGTGGAAGGAGCAAGAAGGGAGAAGAGGGAGATGAAGAGGGAGAAGAAGAGTCGGAGTCTCAGCAAACGACCTCTTTCGTCTTTGGCGGCTTCGAGGATGAGGATGAAGAGGAGGAGCCCGGAGAAGAATCTGAAGAATTCTTCGAACGGCACCAGCTCGACGTCGACGAGGAGTTTGCCTTTGGCGGAAGGCGGCGGCGCGCAGGAGGGCAAGGGGCCGAGAAGAGCGAGAATGATGACCCGCTGAGGCGCGGGGCCGCGGGCGCGCCGGGGCCGGTGCTCGCAGACCTCCCCGGGCTGATCGAGGGGGCCGCCTCCGGGAGAGGGCTGGGGAGGGCCTTCCTGAGGCACCTGAGAAGGGCGAGGGTTATCCTGCACGTGGTTGATGCGAGCACTGGTGAGTGGAAGGAAGAAGAGAGAGAGAGAGAGAGAAAGATGGAGAGCGAAGAAAAACAAAATGAAAACGGGAAAAAAAAAACTCACTCGAAATTCCTATTCCGAAAATCCACACACAAAAAAAACTTTCCATTCTGACTTCAGCCGACCCCGTCTCAGACTACGCAGCGATCCGCAAGGAGCTCGCCCTCTACAACCCGGACTACCTCTTGAGGCCGCACGTCGTCGCCTTGAACAAGGCGGATCTGTTCTTCTCCTCTTCTGATTTGTCTCCTTCCTCTTCTGACGACGGCGGCGGCGAAACCGAAAGCGAAGGCGCGAAACCCAAAATCGACCTCAAGGCCTCCCCTCCGATCCCGGAGCTGGTCGGGCAGATCGAGAGGGCCGCAGTGAGCGTGTTCGAGGAGGCGGTGCTGCGGCGGAGGGAGAGCGACAGCGAGAGCGACGACGACGGAGAGGAGGAAGACGAAGAGCGACCGGCGACGACGAGAAAAGCTGAAGCAGTTTCGACCTCCTCTTCTTCCTCTTCCTCCTCTTCCACGGCCGCTTCGCTGCCTCACTCCGTCGTCTGGACCTCCGCGGACTCGGACCTCGGCCTCGAGGACCTGCGCGGCGCCCTCTCGAGGGCGCTGGCCTCGACGGCGGGGCAGCCTGCTCCTGGCGGCGCGCGCTCGTCGCAGCGCGCGGCGCGGAAAGCGAGAAAGGCCCAGGCGCTCCTCGAGTTCGAGAAGGCCGAGGGGAAGAGAGGGAAAGACTATCGGGACGAGGAGCTCGAGTGGTGAGGTGAGGGGTTTTTGATTGAAGCGAATGGAGGAAGTGTAAAAAGAAAGAAGGAGGAGGAGAAATCGATTTTTTTTTTTAGGGTTGCAAAGAGAAAAAAGACAAAAAACATAGCAAGTTGAATAAACAAGTCGTACCTTTTTTCTTTACTTTTTGTTTTCCACCGCGAGCTCCTACTTCGAATCCCCGACGCGCTTTTGCTCCTTCTTTGATCGATCAGCTCCCCTCCTCTCTCTCTTTACCTCCTTCGGTCCTCTTTTTTGCGAACGCGAACGGAACAAAAAAATGAAGACGCCGACGAGGAAAAACCCCTCCTCCTCGACGAAGCCAGCTCTCTCGCTCCTCCCCCTCCTCCTCCTCCTCGCCGCCGTCGCGATCCTGGCCGCCGCGCGCCTGCCCACCGCGAGCGCCTACACCGACCCGGAGCACGTCAAGATCCTGCTGCGGGCGAAGGAAGGTGGATTTGAGCGGTGTTTTTTTTTGGGGGGGGGAGGGGGTTCTGAAACCGTTTTTTGTTTTTGGTTTTCGATGGCTCTCGCTCGAGGCGAGGCGAGCGACGAGTTTCGTTTTTTCTTCTTCTTCTTCTTCTTCTTCTTCTTCTTCTTCTCTCTCAAAACCTTTTCCTTCCTTCCTTCCTTCCTTCACACACAAACACGCAGAGCTCTCCAAGCGCGGCCCCAACTGGAGGAACGCGCTGGCCTCCTGGCAGTGCCCCAACGGGATCGGCAGCTGCGACCCCTGCGGCACCGATTTCTGGGGCACCTGGAACGGCGTCGGCTGCCGCGGCTCGGGGACCTCCGCCGAGGACAGGAAGGGCGGCGACGGCAAGGTCACCAACCTGCACTTCACAAAGAGCGGCGGCGAAGGAGTCGTCCTGCCGGCCGCGGAATTCTGCGCCCTCGGAGAGAGCGTGAAAGAGTTCGACCTCACGGTCGGCGACACGGGCGGCGGCGCCAAGCCGTCGCCGCCCGTCTCGAAGCTCCCGGCCGAGATGGCGACCTGCTGGCCCAACCTGCACAAGCTCAAGTTCTCGTTCAACTCCGTGGCCGGAGAGCTGCCGGCCTTCCTCGGGAAGATGAAGCGGCTGTCTTACATCAAGGGCAGGAGCAATAAACTGGAAGGGGCTATCCCGGCAGAGGTCGCCGCGTCCCCCGCTCTCTTCTACTTGGATCTCGCCGACAACGGCCTCGCCGGAGAGCTGCCGCCGTCCTTCGGGGAGTCAAGGATCGGCGTTTTGGACCTGTCTGACAATAAAAAGCTGAGCGGACCCATCGACCGGGCGCTGGCCGGGGCCTCGGGCCTGCAGGTGGTCGGCCTTTCGGGCACGTCGCTCTGCGGGCCCGTGCCTTCCGCAGTGAGGTGGGCTGTCGGCTTCTCGACCGAGGGCACAAACCTGGGCAAGCCCTGCGCCGCCGTCGCTTGAAAGTTTTTTATGTTTCGTGTTGTTTTCTGATTTTGTCTCTTCTTCTTCTTCTTCTTCTTCTTCTTCTTCTTCTTCGATTCACCTTGAAACCCCCCGAGAGAGAGAACCTGTCTGTTTTGATACTGCTTTTGGTTGCGCGTTGCTCGTGTAGAAAAAGGGGAAAAACGAAACGAAAACGAAACGCAAAAAAAAGAAAAAGGTCGAAACTATTTTTTCTCGGCGGCTAGCTTTTTCCGCTCTCGTGCTCGATCGAAAGCGAAATCCATCAGATGCCGCCCCGCCGCGCCGCCTCCCGCCCCACCACGGGACCCACAGCACCACCTTCCCCCCTCCCTGGGCACGGCGATGACTCTGAACTCCCTCCTCCCCATGTCTCCTCCCTCGAGGACGAGTCCGCGGCAGCGGGGGCCCCCTCCGCCGACGCCGACGCGGCCGTCGCCGACCTCCTCTCGACGGTGCTGCGCTGGGACTTTGACGCGCTCGTCGCCCGCGAAGGGGCCGCCGAGGCGAGCCCCGACGACCCCAGGGCGAAGCTGCAGCTGAAGCAGCTGCCTCTGACCTTCAAAGACGCGAATGTGAGGTGGTGATTGGAGGGAAGAAGCAAGCGCGAAAAGAAAAGAGAGAGAGCAATTGGAATCGGTTTTTTTTTCCGGCTCTCTTTTTCATCTCAACCCCAACCTCCTCCGAATTCCGAAAAAAAAACCCAAACAGGAATACGTCTCCGCCTTCAAGCCCCTGATGCTCGAGGAGCTGGGGTCTCAGCTCGTCCGCGGCGGCGGGAGAGGAGGAGGGGAAGCAGTTGTTTTGAGCTCCTCTCCTGTGGTCGTCGAAGTGAGAGAGACCGACGAGGCCGCTTCTCCGATTTCTTCGATTTTTCCGTCAACTTCCTCCTCGCGCTTCACCCTCGTCACGCTCTCCCTGCCGAGGGACGCAGACGCCTCGGCGCTCTTCGCCGACAACGACGCCGTGCTGGTCTCGGTCAGCAGCAGGGCGGGGGCAGCAGGAGGAGGGAAGAGGGAAAGTTTTTCGGCGCTGGCGGTCGTCGACGCCCGCGCAGCCTCGGCCGCCCCGCTCGAGCAGACTTTACCCTCGAAAAAGAGGAAGCAAACCAGCAGCAGCTCTTTCTCTGCTGCTTCCGGCTCGACTCGGGGCCTTCTCCGTCTGCGCCTGGGCCTGAACCCGGAAGAAGGGAACTCGGGGGGAGGGGAGAGGCAGCGCGCGAGGCTCCGAGGCGTCGCAGGAGCGCTGCTCGCCGCTGCCACTTCCGCCGCCGCTTCAACCGCCGCCGCCGCTTCTGCTTTCGCCGACTTTTCTAGTCCGAGTCCCGAAATCCGGCTCTCCCGCCTCGCCAACCTCTCGACGCTCGCCCGCGAGTGGGCGGCCCTGCACGCCGCGGCCACCTCTCCGCTGGCGCCGCTGCTGCTGGACCCTACCTCCCCGGAGGCGCTGGCGCTGGTTTCTTCTTCTTCGGTCGCTGCTCCTGCCGAAAACAACGCCGAGGGCGGCGGCGAGAAACAGCCCTCGCCACTCTCGCGCCTGCCGCCGCCCCTGCGCGCCGCGCTCGAGGCCGAGTTCAACCCCTCCCAGCTCCTCGCCGCCGCCGCGGGGATAAGCGACCCCGGCGACACCTCTACCTCCTCCTCGCCGCGCCTGGCCCTTATCCAGGGCCCGCCGGGAACGGGGAAGACGAGGACGCTGCTCGCTCTCTTGTCGGTCTTGCTCCACGGCGGCGGCAACGGCGGAGAAACTTCAACCGCCGTCGTCGCTCCTTCGACCCCAGGCCAGCAGCAGCAGCAGCAGCAGCAGCCGAGCCCCTCTGCTCCGCTCTCCCCGGAGGACGCCGCCAGGCTGTGGAGGCGCGCGGCCCCTTGGTGGGGCGGGGCCGCGGACCCGAGGGACGAGGCCCTCGAGATGAGGCGGGCCAGAGGGAGCCGAGGAGGAGGAAGCGAAAACGGAAGCGAAAGCGACGCTGACGCCGCCAAATCTCCTTCCTCTCGCCCCTCCGCCCCGATCCGCATCCGCCTCGGCAGGGGGCCCCCGCCCCGCGTGCTCGTCTGCGCCCCCTCCAACGCGGCGCTCGACGAGGTGGTGGCCCGGCTGCTGAGCCCGGGTCTGCTCGACGCCTCGGGCAGGCGGTACGCCCCCTCGGTCGTCAGGCTGGGGCTGCGACCTTCGGCGCGGGCGAGTGCCGCGTCGCTGGACGCGCTGGTGGACGCGAGGCTGCGGTCCGCAGCCGCAGGAGGAGGAGGAGGAGGAGAGAGAGGAAGCGGGGGAGGCAAGAGGGCGAGGGACCGGGCGAGGGCAGAGGTGCTCGCGTCAGCGCGCGTGGTCTGCGCGACGCTCTCCTTCGCCGGGAGCGCCTCGCTGCTGGGCCCCCTGTCGGGGGGAGGAGGGGAGACCGCCGGGGAGATGGAGGAGGAGGACGAAGGCGCGGAAGCGGAAGAGGCGGCCGAGGCGGAGGAGGTCGGGCGGCTGCTTCTTCGGCAGCAGCGCCGGCGCGGCGCGGCCTTCGCGGCCGTCGTCGTCGACGAGGCCGCCCAAGCCGTGGAACCCTCGACGCTCATCGCCCTGGCCCGCTGCTGCAGCTTCAGCAGTGGTGGTGCTTCTCCTTCTGCTCCTTCTGCTGCGAATGCGGGCGCTCCCAAGGCGGGGAGAGGAGGAAAAGGCGGTAAGAACCCCGTTTCCGCTCCTTGCTCTTCTGCTCCTCGACCTCCTCCCCCTTCGCTCCTCGGCCGCTGCGCGCGGGCCTTCCTCATCGGCGACCCTGCCCAGCTGCCCGCCACCGTGCTCTCCGCCCGGGCCGCCAGGGCGGGCTACGAGCGGTCTCTGTTCGCGAGGCTCGCCGCTGCGGGCAGGGCGGCGGAGAAGGCGGCGAAGAGGAAGAGGGCAGCGGCGGCAGCAGCGGCAGCGGAGGAGGAGGAGAAGGGAGAGAAAGAGAAAGAGAAAGAGAAAGAAGGGGAGCTTTCCCTTCCGCTCCTCCTCCCCGCCTCCGCCGTGCCGCTCCTCGCCCTCGACACCCAGTACCGCATGCACCCTGCCATCTCGGCCTTCCCCCGCGCGGCCTTCTACAACGGCGGGCTGGGCAGCGGAATCGGGGGAGAAGCAGGAAACCAGACTCACCTCCAAGACCAAGGCCAGAGCCAGCAACAGCCGCAACCGCCGTCGCTGCTGCTCAGAGACGGGCCAGGGGTCAGGGCCTCCACCTCCCGCGGCTGGCACGCGCACGCCTGCTTCGGTCCTCTCGCCGTCTTCGACGTCCGAGGGACCGAGAGCAGGGCAACAGGAGGCGGAAACAGCGGAAACAGCGTCGGGACTTCGCTGGAGAACAGGGCCGAGGCCGCATGCGTGCTGGCTCTGTACCGCGCCTTGGTCGTCCGCTACCCGGCTGCCCGCGCCCGCGGGACCGTGGGCGTGGTGACCCCTTACAGGGCGCAGGCAGCCCTGCTGCGGTCGAGGCTCGACGCGGCGATGCAGCAGTCTCAGCCGCAAGAAGGAGGAACAACAACAACCGCCGCAAACAACAACTCCTCTGCCTCCCGCCGCCCCCCGCTCTCCACCACCTCGGCCCTCTCCCCTGTGGAGGTGGGCACGGTAGACGGCTTCCAAGGGAGGGAGAAGGACGTGGTGATCGTGTCGGCGGTCAGGAGCTCCAGAGGAGGGGGAAGCGGAAGCGGAAGCAGCGACGGAAGAAGAAATTCCAACTTCAGCCTCGGCTTCGTCGCCGACGAGCGAAGGGCCAACGTCGCCCTCACGCGGGCCCGCTCTTCCTTGCTGGTGGTCTGCAACGCCCCGGCCCTGGCGGCGGGCGACGAGACCTGGAGGCAGCTGATAGAGCACGCGAGGTCCAAAGGGTGTCTTTTCAGGGCCGAGCCTCCCTTTTCGGCTTTCGTTGACGGCGTCGTCGAAGGGAGGACAGGCGCCGTTCCTCCCAGGAAGCAGCAGCAGGCGCCGCCGCCGCAGCAGATTCAACCTCAGCAGCAACAGCAAGGGCAGCAGCAGCAGCAGCAGCAGCAGCAGCAGAGGGGTCGGAGTCAAAACCAGCAGCAGCAGCAAGAGCAGCGCCGCGGCAGCGGAGGGGGAGACTGGAAGACGGCCGCCGCGGCGCGCGCCGCGGCCCGCAACGCCGGCGTTGTCCTCGACGCCGACGACGACCTCAGCGACGACGCCCCGGAGCCCGTCGGGGTGGCGGTGGCGGCGGCGAAGGTTTCGACGAGGAAGGTGCTGAATGGAGGAGGAGGAGGTGAGGCTTCTGCCGTCGCTCCTGCCGCCGCAGCCAAGGAGGAAGAGGAAGAGGAAGCTGCCGCTGCTGCTGCTGCTGTTTCCGCCCAGCTCCCCAAGCGTGCCCGCCGCGGCGCCAAGTGATAGCAACACAAAGAGAGAGAGAGAACTGAGCTCAGAGAATTGTAATCCGCGAAAACAAATCACTTTTTTTCTTTAACGTTTTTACTTTGCCCTTGAAAAAAAAAAACAAAACTCTTCTCTCTTCTCCTCCTCCTCTCTCTCTCCCTCTCCCTCTCTTGCTCCTTGATTTCCTCGCTCACTCACTCCAAGCCCACCCTCCTCGACCCCTCCGCCTCCACCGCCCGCACGAAGTCCACCCACAGGCCCGCGTCGGCGTTGAAGGCGACCACGTGCGCGTTCCGGGGGATGCCGACGCCGCCGTCGGCCGAGAGCAGAGCTAAAGCGCCGACCGCCGCCGCGGCGGCATTGCGCGCGGGCTCGTCGGGCACGAAGCGGCACCGGTGCGTCTCTGCCCACTCCGCGCCCTCGGCGACCAAAGTCGTCCCGTGAGTTCCTCCCTTGTAGAGTCCCCTTTTGATGCGCAGGTCGAGCAAGTGGGCGGCAGAGGGGACCCAATCGCGGGCCGGGGCGACGCTGAAGCGGAAGTGGCCCGCGCCCGAGGGTCCCACGCCGACCGCCGAGCCGGGGCTCTACGAGAGCCACTGGGATCCCACCACCGCCGCCGTGGGTCCCGCGTCGAGGCCCACCGAGACGCGACAGGAAGAAGAAGAAGATGCGGATTCTCCGTTCTCGGGCTCAGGGTAGAGGGAGACGAAGGCTCCAGGAGAGTTGGAAGAGGAAGAAGAGACGTGGATGAAGTTCCTCGGCGCCGGCGCGGAGGAGGGCGTCTCCTCCTCTGCTGCTCCTCCGCTCTCGACGGGAGGGACCGCCGTCACGAGCCCGACACTCGCGATCTCGGCAGCCCACTGCAGCGCCGACCCGTCGGTCACGGGGAGCTCGACGCTGGTCCTCGCTAAAGCCGGATGGATCCCATTCTCCTCGCTCTCGCTGTCGCTCCCATCGCTGCCGTTCTCGCTCACAACCTCGACCTCGCCCTTCCTGAACAGCCGCTTCTTCTCCCTCTGCGCCTCCTTGATCTTCTCGAGGAAGAGCCCTCGCGGCAGAGGCTCGGCCCCGGGGCCCCCACCGGCGGCCTCGACCTCGATACGGGCGTTGGAGACGCCCATGCCCTCGAGGGCTGCCAGCAAGGGACCCACGTTGAGGAACGCGACGACGACGCTTTCGTCGTCGTTGTCATCGCTGTTGTCGCCGTTTCCCTCCTCCTCTTCTTTGTAGTTCCCGCCTTCGACCAGCGCGAGGCACCTCCCTGCCGCCCACGCGGACGCGTTGGAAGGGGGGCGTCCACGATCAGAGCCTGAGGGGTCGAGCTCTTAGGCACGGGGCTCTCGGCTCCCAGGGGCGAGGAGCCGTACCTCTTGCCGCTCCTGCCGTTGCCGCTGCTGCTGCTCTTCGGCGCCGGCGTCGTCGTCAGGAGCGAGGCGGCGAGGCCCCCCAGCTCCTCCGCGACATCGTTTTCTCCTCCTCCTCCTCCGCCTCCGCTGCCGCTCCCGCCTCCTTCCTCGGTCAGGAGCCACGCCTTGTACTCCCCGAGGAACCCGGCGTCGAGCGCGCGGAGGTACGCAAGGTAGCGCCGCGCGTCGCGAGGGGAGGTCTCCGACCCGGGGGCGCTCGTGTCTGTTGTTGAGGACGAAGGAGCCGAAGAAGAAGAGGAACTCGAAGAAGAGCTCGAAGCCGCCGCGGCAGCCGTCGCCCTCGCCGCAGCCGCCGTCGCCGCCGCAGCGGCGGCGGCAGTGGCGGCGGCAGCAGCGGCCGGGCCGTCGCCCCCGCTCCTCGCGGCCTCGTCGGCCGCCACTTTCGCGGCAAACTCCGCCTGCTCTTCGGCGGCGACGGCCGCCGCCTCGGCCGCCGCCGCCGCCGCCGCCGCCGCGGCCTCCCGCTCCTCGCGGCCGAACCCGCCTCCGGCCCTCATGTTGGGGATATAGGTCCTGGCGTTGGTGCCCGGAGACACGAGGACGAAGTAGCGGCCCTCTCCCGCGTGGGCAGGGCGGACGCGGACGTAGGCTTTGGTTTTTGGTTTTGGTTTTGATTTTTTTTTGTTTTCGGCGTGAGAATTTTGAGGAGAGTCGTCGAGGGTCTCGGGAAGAAAAAAAAAAAAGAGCTCGAAACTTCTTCTCCTTACCGTATTCTCCGGTGTGCAGCCCGATCCCGCCGATGGTGAACGAGCCCGCGAGCGTGCGCTGCTCACGGACGTGCTGTTGTTGTCATTGTTGTTGTTGGGAGAGAGAAAAAGAAGAGAAAAGAGGTCGGGGTTGAGAGGAAAAAAAGGCTAGTAGCCAGCCGCCGCCGCGAGTCGCATCGGGCATCACCGCCTCTCTCGCACTCCCCCTTCAATTGCCCCTTCCCACCACTTTTGACCTGCTCGACACCTAGCGGAGATCGATTTCTACCGCATCCGTACCATGAAGAGGTCCTCGCCTGGGATGGGGCGCTGCTCCGCGGCGGCGGGGGCGGATGCCGCTGTCGCCGTCGGCATTGCCTTTGTCGCCGTCGCCGTCGTCGTCGTCAAAGCAGAAGAAGGTCCATCCCGCCTCTGCTGGAGCAAACGCGCAACTCCGATGGTCCCGGGGGCGCGTGCAGGCGCAGAGGGGACACGGAGGAGCCTAGTGCCGCGAGCGGGGGGCGCGGCTAGGGCCGTGCTGGCCTGGGCGGAACGCAGGAGCGAGGGCATTGGCTTTTTTTCTCTTTTTTTATTTTCGAAGCTGTCGTCGTCGTCGTCGTGACCTTCGATCAGAAAAAATTCTGACGAAGTTCAAATCTCGTCGTTGAAAAAAACGAAAAACCTTCTTCGCGAAAAAAGCATCGCTCTATTCCTGCTCGAAAGCGAGCCTCTTCCTGCTTCGATCCTCCACCAAGAACGCAGAGATACTCGGACGTAGAAGCTCGAACGCAAAGCGAATCAAAAGAAAGCAGAGGGAGCAGGAGAAGAGAAAAGACAATCAAACGATGAGGTCGAGCGATTGGAACGCCGACGCTCCTCCTCCTTCGACCTCAACAACAACCCCACCACCACCATCACTTCCACCCTCTCCTCCCCCTCCTTCCGGCGCCCTCCTCCGCCGCCGCCGCCTCGCCGGCCTCGCCTGCGTCGCCACCGTCGCCCTGGTCTGGGCCGGCGCCTCGTTCGTCGTGGCGGGAGTCGAGGCAGCGGGCTTACCCCCTCTGGCCCTCACTTACATAGCGAACTCGCTGTTCGTGCTGTATTTGCCTTTTTACTGCTGCCTCCGCGCCAGGAGGAGGAGGAAAGGGAAACAGAGCAGGGGATCGCGCCAGTCGAATGGGATGCCTCTGGACGAGTTGTGAGTTGGTTTTTCGGCGTCGGATTTGGACTTTGTTTCCTCTTTTTCGGGTTTTCTCGCTCTTCGTCGCTCTCAGTCTTTCACACCTCTTCTCTTCTCTTTCTCTTATTTTCAGCACCAGCAACGGAGGCGCCCTCAAGCTCTCCGACGACGCGGAAGAGGCCTCGTTCCCGCTTGTCCCCAGGCCCCGGGAGGGGCCCCGTGGGCTCGAGAACAGCAGCGAAGACGGAGGAAGAGGGGGGCGCTTCCCTCTTCCTTCCCCTGAACCCCCGGCCGCCCCGCCCCCAACCCCGATCTCCATCTCCTCTCCTCCTCCTCCCCCTCTCCCGCTCTTCTCCCCGCGCAACAGCAGGCTCCTCGCCTGCCTCGACGCCTTCCTCTCCAGGCTCCTCCCGGAGGCCACGACGCCGGCGGAAGCGGGGAGGAGGAAAACCTGTTTCTTCTGTCTTTCCCCGGAGGAGCGCTCGGTCGCGCTCGCGGCTCTCTGCGTCGCCCCGCTCTGGTTCGGCGCGCAGCTCTCGTTCAACGCGTCCCTGGCCCGCACCTCCGTGACATCCAACACGATCCTTTCGACGGCGTCGTCGCTGTTCACGCTCGCGCTGGCCGTGGCCCTGCTCGGGGAGCGCGCGACGCTGAGGAAGGGGGTGTCGATCGCGGCTTGTGTTTTGGGCGTCGTCGCCGTCGCCCTCGCCGACTCTCTCACCGCAAAGCAAAGTTCTTCGAGTTCTTCTTCGTCTTCGTCTTCGTCGTCGTCTTCGTCTTCTTCGTCTTCGACCTCTTCGTCTCGGAACCGAACTTTGGTCGGAGACGCGCTGGTCCTGCTCTCTTGTACCCTTTACGCGGGCTACACGATAGCCGTGAGGGCGCTGCTGGTGGACGAGGACGGGGGGGCCGCGACGGTAAGGAAGGAAGAGAGGAAGAGTCCCCCCCCCCCCCCCTTTTTCCCGTTTTTTTTTTTTTCTCGACCTCGCCCCTCCCCCTCTCTCTCTTTTCTTCTTTTTCGTCTTTTCTTTTCCCCCCCACACACACACACACACACACACACACACACGCACAAACACTAAAAACCAAACCAGATGCTCTTCTTCGGCTGCGTCGGCCTCATCAA
>Ga0114918_10003149_pt1 | contig 14605 bp, 19 predicted proteins | sample LantaG_FD_87015 | JGI IMG/M metagenome (GOLD analysis project Ga0114918, IMG submission 87015) | Deep subsurface microbial communities from Baltic Sea to uncover new lineages of life (NeLLi) - Landsort_02402 metaG | ecosystem: Environmental > Aquatic > Marine > Oceanic > Sediment | place...
ATTGTAAAACTAGAAGAATTAAATAATGTAAATGATATTGAACCATTTATAAAAAAATATTTCGATATAATAGAAAAAACAATCACTGATATCCCATTGGTAATAGCATCTAAAAAATATAATTTATAAAAAAAATTAAAAACATGAAACTAACAGACCAAGAATATGAACTATTATTTAAAAAATTAGAATACAGATTTAAAAAATCTGATAATGAACTAGTTAATAAAATTAAAGATAAAAAAAATCTTTCTGATGATGATATTAAACTATTATTGAAAAAATTAGAATATACATTTAGAAAAAGTGGGAATGATGTATTAACGAAATTATCAAATGCCGTAGGGTTAGAAGGTTATTCAACCGTTAAATATTCTAATATTAAAGCAAAAAAATTAAGAGATATAAGAGAAGAAGAAAAAAAGAAAAAGAAAAATATGAAACACTTGGAATCTTTTAAACAACATTTCTCCAAATAATTTTACCTTTAAATCAATAGTTAATATAAAAAATTTTAATAAAAAGTATGTATATATAAAAATATAATATCCAATATTTTCTATTTTCAATTAAAATGCTGACTTACAATACTACATTCAATAAAAATATTTTTTAAATGCCTAATTAATAGAGGAAAGAAAGAGTTTTTTATATATAATAAAAAATAATCTTAAATTTATGCCATTAGCACATTTTACACAAGTAGATTCACATAGAGAAAAATGGGAACCTATCCACAAGAATTTATACGAAGTAACGATAATTTTACCATCTGTACTTCAATCTATTCACCCAAACGCAACACATCTTCTTTTAGAGAATACGAAAGCAGCTAAATTTCCAACTTACCCTGACCTTCAAACTCAAACTCAAAGATTCAAATACTCAACAAGAGCATTTGTCATGATGCCAGCACAAACTCATATCGATGATCTAGCAATTACGTTCAACCTTAACCAAAACGATAATTATGAAATTTTCTGTTTTAAAATGTTGAAAGATTGGTACGACCTTGGTTGGAATAACGAAACTGGTACTCTTCACTATAAGAAAAATCTTGTAGGGGACGTTATTATTCACCTTCACGATAAAGAAGGAAAAGTAGTACGTAGAGTTACTTACCATAACGCAATGTTGAAACAATTTACAGGTTTCGAAGAACTTTCTTGGGAAGGTACTACAGACATATTTGACCTAACTGCCACATTTGTAGCGGATTACTGGGAGGATTTTTATTATTAACTGTATCATTTTCAATGACTTACAAAGGAAATTAAAAAAATCTTTGGTTACTGGGAAAAAAAAGTTTAAACAAAACCTTATTTTTTTACTATATAAAGTATAAAAAATAAGGTTTTGTTATGTTATATAAAAAATGTAGAATATGTGAAGATATGAAAGAGGTATCAGAATTTCACAAAAAGAGAAGTACCAAAGATGGTTATAGAAATGAATGCAAGGAGTGTGTAAAAGATATTCAAAAGAAATATAAGGAAGCACCAGGTTTTAAAGAAAAACAAGCGGAGTATGATAAAAAGAGATATGAGGAAAAACGAGAAGAAATTTTAGAACATAAAAAAGAATATTATCAGGATAATAAAGAAGATATATTAAAACAAAAATCTGAATATAGACAAAAACCTGAAGAAATTTTAGAACATAAAAAAGAATATTATCAGGATAATAAAGAAGATATATTAAAACAAAAATCTGAATATAGACAAAAACCTGAAAATAGACAACGAAATAACGATTATGGTAAAATATATAGAGTTGAAAATAGAGAAAAATTCTATAAACATAGAAGAGACAACCCCCATATTATAGCTTGGAGATCAATATTATATTCTACTTTAAAGAGGCTCAACACATCTAAACAATCTTCTACTATTGATGAATTAGGTTATTCTGCGTTAGAATTAAAGGACCATATAGAAAAACAATTTACTGAAGGAATGAATTGGGATAATCATGGGGAATGGCATATCGATCATATAAAAGGTGTTATAAATTTCGATTCTGATACTGAGGTGTCAATTGTTTGTGCGTTAGATAATCTACAACCATTATGGTCAACAACTAGGGAGATAGATGGGGTTGTTTATGAGGGCAATTTGAATAAGGGTAAGTTTTTATAACTTACGGTTTTATAGTATAAGATGTGAATTAGTGTTAATTTCTTATTTTTCGGATAAACTTTATTTTATATTTGTTATATATACATTTATAACAACTATCAAAAAAGAAAAAGGAAGGAGAACCTTATGGAATTTCAAAGTAATTTAAATCAATTCAATCCACAATTTGACAACAACAATTATTATAATCAGCCGTACACACAGCCGAGTTATAATACTTATGAGACCCCAAGTTACACTCAAACTACATTAAATCAGTTTGATTATAACAGCACTCCAAGTTACAATGCTTATGAAGCACCAAGCTACACAGCTCCGAGTTACACTCAAACTACGTTAGATCAATATTCTACACCTAATTACAATATTGATTCGACCCCAGGGTTAAATAATAGTAACCGTGTTTATGGTCAATTTTCAACTGGTGGTAATCTACATGACACTTTTAAAGTTGATAGGTATGATAATGTTTATGGTGGTCATACTACTGTTGATCTTGGGAAAGATAATGGGAATGTTCACCTTGGATGGTAATATTTCTTAGTTTTTTAATTTTAAAACTCAATTATTTTGTTATAATTGAGTTTTTTTATATTTTTGTGTTTATGAATTTTAAAGTAGGAGATAAAGTAGTTTACCATAATACATCAAATAGGGTGTATGCTTGGGAATTAGGTATGGATAAAATATATATTATAGAAAATAGAGCATTTGACAACACTGGTGAAATGTTTTATGGTGTTGAATCTGATGAAACTGGTCAATATTCAACTTGGTATTTAGAACAGGATTTTATTTCATTTAAAGAAGAAAGAAGAAAGAAGTTAAAAAAATTGTCAAGTATTTTTTAGGGGGGGCTTAATTGTTTTTATATATAAACTAAAAATATAAAAATAAAAATGAGTGAAAAATATAAAAATGAGAAAGAGGATGAAGCTCTTAAATATTTACAGAATAATTTTGTTGGTGGTGAAAGTGGGAGTGATAATTTAGATTCTATTAAGAAAGTAGACACTTCATATTTAGATAATTCTGCATTATCTAATGAGTTTATACAAGTACCGTTAACGAATTTACCTTGTGGGATTTTTTATAAACAAGGAGTAAAGATTAGTATTAGGTCTGCTTCCGTTCAAGAGGTTCAGGCATATTCTGTGGTCGATGACAACAATTATTTAGATATTACAGAGAAGATGAATCATATTTTGGGTTCTTGTGTAAGATTTCATCATGCAAATGGTACAATTGGATCATATAAAGATGTTCGTGATAGTGATCGTTTATATTTAATATTTATGATTAGAGAATTAACATTTCCTGGTGGAAAAAATTTATCAAAAGATGTTATATGTGATAATGGACATGAATTTAAAATGGAGTTAAGAGCAACTAGTTCAGATAAAGTTAAAAAAACTTTTGTTAATTATGATATGCCTGATAAGATTTCAAAATATTTTGATCCAAAAGAGAAAGTATTTGTATTTAATATTGATGGGGTTGATTATAAATTATCTCCACCAACGATAGGTATACAGGAGGTGTTTTTTGGTGACATTAAGGATAAGATTAAAATTGAAAAAATTCCTAATGTAGCTTTTCTTAAATTGGTATCTTTTATGTTACATGATAGGAATAAGATTACTGAGGATGGGATTAAGGCTAAGGAACAAGAATTTAAGAATATGGGAATGAAAACTTTCCAAATATTAAACCAAGCAGTTGGACATATGCTATTTGGTATTAAGGAAATGAAGAGTGAATGTCCAACGTGTGGTATGGAGGTCCGCACAGATATGAGCTTTCCCACAGGAGCATCAAATATTTTCGTTATTCCAGATGCCTTTGATGAGTATTTTGGATAATAAGTTTGGGTTTATGGATTTAGATCATATTGCACCATTTTATATTGACAAATTACCATGGTGGGAATATGAAGAATATGTAAAGAGATTAAACGAGAAAATAGAGCGAGAAAATAAACAACAAAAAGAATCAGGTGCAGATCAAACTAAAATTCCTGATTATGGTAAGAATATGCCAAATATGAATTCTATGATGAATAATATGAATAAGTATAAACCATAGTTTTTAAAAAGTACACTATACATAGGAAGTGTACTTTTTTTGTTTTTAAATTTATATATATAGGTAAAAATAACTATTATCAACTATGAAGAATATTAAAAATTTTGGACAGTTTGTAAATGAGTCCATCAAACCAGAAAAAAATAACGAATCTTTTACTGTTTCATCAGAACAGATGCCAAGTATTGGTGATATTGTAGATAAAGTAGATTGGAGAGAAGGAGAAAAAATAGCATTTATAGACTTTAAAGGTGTAAAAAATATCCCTGTTCAAGTAGTTGATTCTGAAAAATATGAAGTTGATGAAGTATCTGATGTATAACTATTTAAAAAATGATATTAACACATTTGGATAATATAATATGATTGGGTTTTTAAACTACCTTATTAAAATTTTTTATAAAATATATGAATAAAGAAATAGCTTTTTTTGATTTAGATAACACTCTTTGGTATATAAAGAGTGACATTTGGGTTATTGATAAGAATGATCCATCTAAGCCTATTATAAAAATATCACCCATTGAATTTGCTTTAATAAAAAGTGGTATATATATTAAGGATAATATATTTGTTGATTATAATAATGAGAGATATTATATTTCAAAGGATATGTTAGAAAGAATACAACGTAAGAAAAAGAGTATAAGAGTATTCAATATTGGTATATCTTATAGTGAGAATTTTGATGAGGATATATTAAATAAGAAAGATGTTGAGTTATTATTAAATAATATAAAACATTTAATTGGGAAGGATGTTGAGATTGCTGTTTTAACTGCGAGGAGTGATAGAAAAAAACATAGTGTACTACTTAATAAATTAAGACTTAAGTTAAAAGAATATGGTTTAGAAATAAATAAAATTTATTTTATTGCAGATTCTATTAGATTTATTGGATCTAATAATCAAGTTTCATATAATAAAAATAAAATTTTATTGGAACATTTAGTGGGGTTAACAATAGAGGATAATATGTTTATACCAATTAAAAAAGATTCTTATAATAAAGTATATTTTTATGATGATATTAAATCAAATATAATGGATTCTAATAAACTTCAGGAATATTTTGATTTTTTTGTTAGAAATAGTGATGATGAATGTGTAGAATTTATAACTAATAGATTTAAAAAAACTGAAATGCTGTTATATAATAATTTAATATCAAGTAATGATGTTAATCCATTCGAAACAACTATTATAAAATTATCACCACCTATTAAATTTCCTATTAAAGTGTCTGATAATAAACTTACAGTTAATTTTGAGAAGTTTAAAAAAAATTAATTTAATTTTTTTTTTTTGATTATTGGTAAAATATCAATCTTCAACTTCTACTTTTGTGGATATTGATTTTGTTGTACCTGTACTATCAGATATTTTGCATGTATATGTAGTGGTTGAAATTGGTTTTACATTGATGCTAGAATCTGTTGATATTACTGTCCCGTTACTAGATGTCCAACTATATGTATAATCCCAATTACCACCTGTTGCTTCTGCTGATAATTTAGATTCTTCTCCTTTTTTAATTGTTGATGGTTCAGCTTTTGTGCTAGAATCTAATTTTTGTTCATCCATTTTCTTTTTCTTTTTCGTTAGTAAACTAGTAACTTTAGCAAGTAATCCTAATATTGTAGTTATACCTGTTATAATACCTAACAATATACCATAAATAATATTTATTTGAGCTACTACAACTTGAGCGTCTTTTGGTAATAATAATGCAATAGCGTCAACTACCCCAATTAGTGGTAATAGTGCAGCAGTTTTTGCTTGTAGTTCTGTTAATGTCAATATCATTGTTTGGACTGCTGTTATTGCTGCTGGAAGACCAGCACCGAATGGTAATACAATTGCTGATGAAACTAATGCTATTAATGATGTTGCAATATTTATTATGGAGGCTGGGATAGCAACTAAAAATTCCCCTATTTTTATACCTAATTGTAATAAATCTTTTTTTAATTTTTTTATCATTTCTTTGATATTAGATATCATAGGGTGTTTTAAATTAATTGGTGGTATATAATCTTCATCCCCAGGTTTAGATATACATGATGAATCCTTTTCATCATTATCGTATAATTTTCCATTTTTTTTATATATCTTACCATATACTATTAGTTGAGCGTCTTCTTCTGTTATTGGCATATCAAATGTCTCACCTTGTAACATTATCATTTTTTTAGCAACTTGTCTTTCAGTTAATAGTTTAGGTTTTATAACTTCTTCCCATAATGTTTTAGGTATATCTTTAACACCAGGTAATCCAATTTCTTGTAAATCTGTTATTTTATTTTCTAACTCTTCTTTTGTTTTTTCAATACTTTCAATGTCAGGACTATTGTATGCCATGTTAATTATTGTTTTTTAATATATATAAAAATATATTAATCTTAAAATGATATTTGAAATTTAATATATAAAAAAAAATAAAGTTTGGTATGAAAAATATATACACTAAGAATGAATATCTTAATATAATTAAAGATGGTGAAATGATAAATGAAGGTTTTATTGGTAAAATGTTTAAATCATTATGGAAAGGTGTTGTTAAAATGGCGAAAAAAATAAAAGGTACTGCTGAGATAAATAAAATATATGATAAGTATAAAAAATTAATTGATGATGCGTTTTCAAAATTAACTAGTGTTAATATTGCAGGTAATGTAGCACATAAACAAGGTGAAAAAGTTGCAGCAAAGACTGAATCAATAGTTTTTGAAGATTTAGAACAAAATGTTGCACAACCAAATAATACAACACAACCAAATAATACAACACAACCAAATAATACAGCACAACCAACTGAAAAACAAAAAGAAGAATCAAATCTCGTAAACTTGACACCAGAAAAGTTATCTGAACTTACAAAAATTACAAGTGAAAGAATTAAAGAATTAAAAACTCAATTTAAAGGTGAAATTAATACAACAATTAAGAAATTATCTAAAAACCCAGAATATTCCTCAGATAAGTTAACACAATTTGCGATTGTTATGAGAAATCAACTTAATTCTTATTTATTTGATCAATGGTATGGGGTATATCATAAATCAGGAGATAATGATAAACTTATAAAGTTAACTGAAGTTAAGAAAGAAAATGATTTAAAATATAAACAATCAGTAGAAAAGTTAAATTCAATGTTAGGCGAAAAAGAACAAAATGTAGAGGTTGTTACTGGTGGAGCATATAAATATTTTAGTAAATCTAATAATGATGAAATTGAAGTTACTGTTGTTGGTACTGATTTAGGTAAGAATGAAAAAGGGGAAGCGGATACAGAAAATCCAGACCATGCTAAGATGTGGAAAGTTAGACACGAAGATAGCACATTTTGGGTATCACCAATATCATTTAAAGGTGTTGTGAATAATACTGAAACTGAAAAAGAAGGTGTCAAGAAACCAGAGGCTAAACCAGCAGCTCAACCAGAGGCTAAACCAGCAGCTCAACCAGAAAAGGCAAAAGTAGAACCAAAATAAAATAAAGTAAATGACATATAATTATTTTATATTTGAAGGTAATTTATCATCAGTATCTGATTTTTTAAAAACTAACTATAATAAAATATTTAATGAACCTAATCAAAAATTAAATAATTTATTTGTTGAGTTCACTAAAAAGGTAGATAGAGATAAAAATACGTCTTATTTATATCAAAAATATATCAAAACGTGTAGTACTACTATACAAAATGAAATTAATAATTGTGAGTCTATTGAGCAAGTTAATAAAATAATTTCTGATGAAATTAAGTTTTTTTATTTTTCACTTAAACCAGTTATAAATAAATTACAAAATGATGAATTTACAATAGAAGATATATTTAGTAAATCAAGAGATAAAAATTTACAAGCATTAATGAGTTATCCAGAGGATAAATTTTCTAATGCAGTGTCACAATATATTGATACCGTGTTACCAGTTATAAAGAAAGATTCTGGAATAGATGAAGTTAAACCAGAAGAAAATAATCAAAATACAGAAATAACAGAAAGAATAAAAAATAATATTTTAAAAATATTAGAAGCTGATGATGTTGATACAACAACAGATCTTGTCAATTATAAACAGAGTGCGATTAAGTGGTTAAATATGTCCTTATTTGACCTTTTAAAACCTAAATATCAACTATTAACAAAAATAGGTTCAACTACTAGTAATCTAGTAGACCAACTCTCAAATCAAATGAAAAATACATCTAATGATAATGCTAAACATATGATACTTAATAAGATTGTTAATATGGATAAAGAAGCATTAAAAAATTTAGCTTTATCATTAGGAATAACAGAAGAAGAATTAGGGGACTTATGAAATATTTAAAAAAATTTGAAAATAATTTAAAGTATAAGAAAGGTGATTATGTGCTTGTTGAATATGTTAATAGTACAGTATCAGTTGCTAAAATTACAGGACAAATGCAAGTTGGTCAATTTGATTATCATGTAGACCTACCAAATGGTTATACCGATGAAATATTTCAAGATTATATAAAAAGATATGCTAATAATACTGAGATAGAAATTTTTCATATTGAGAAAGGTGATGTGTTTTTAGTTGATAATGAAGATAATGAAGTTTTAATGAAATTCATTCGCATTGAGGCAGATTATGATGATTTTATTTATGAATTTAATTACGATGGAAAAATATATGAAGTTGATCTAAATGATATAATTAGAAAAGCAACTCCATTAGAATCTGACACGATAAAATATAACTTATAATTATTTGCTTATTTTATAAAATATACTTACCTTTGTCGTTATGAAAATAGAAAAAATAGATTTTACTAAAGAAGATTTAGATAATATCAAAAGGATAGAATCATTTGGAAATGCCCATAAATTTATGATGTATATTCTTAATAGTGGTGATGATAATAGAAGAAATAATAATCCACATGGTATTACTTATGAAAGAATGTTTAATGCATTCGGTGAACCAAACTTTCAAACTGAATATAATGAATCTGATTGGTGGGTTTTTGAATATAACGGTGAAAAATATTCAGTTGATGTGAGTAGCCACGAAGAAGGTAGTATGATATGTAAATTTTTTGATGATGTTGTGTATAGAACATACGATAAAAAATTTAATCAAGATGCTATAGATTTTTATAACCAATTATTTAAACAAATATAAGGATATTATGAAAATCGAAAAAAATGACACATTTGATGTTAATTTATCACCATATGGCGAAATTAAATTAGGAAATAATTTAATATTCAGTGAATCAGAAGAAAAAACAACCATTAAACTTAATATAAAGAGTGTAGGTAAAAAGTTTTATAACGTTGAGTTTATATTACCAAAAGATGTATATGCTAAACAATATTTACAAAAAAATACACTATTATCAACAGGTCAAAGTTTTAGATTTAAAAATAAATGGAGTGGTCTAATTATAAAAAATGAATTAATCAAATTTTTAAAAATACAATAAAATGGCAAAAATTTTAATTAAAGTAGAAAAAGAAGATATTAAAACTACAAAATTAGGTGATAATATTATGATTAAATGTGAAGATGGTATTGATTTAGTATTTACACCAGAAGCAGTAGATGAATTTATAACAGATTATAATATTATTAAAAATAAAAAATAATTAAAAATAAAAAATAATTAAAAATAATTCAAAATAAATTTGGATATTTAAAAACTTTTGCTTTACTTTGCACTAACATATAAAAATGGAAAAAATAGACTTTTTTTCGTTTATATATAAGAAAACAAAAAAATATTGGTTTTTAGTTTTTTATTAAAGAAAATTTACTTTTCTTTGTAAAAGATTAAAAATTATTAAAACAAAACAAAAATATTTAATATATAGAAATAATGAAAAACAATAGAACAAATACCAGACCAGTAGTCGCAACGACTGCGCCCGTAACAGGGGGCAACCGTCCAGCTATGCTTTCGGGTATTTCGTATCTATGTTAATGATTATGTAATATAATATTATAAAAGATAAAAAAACCCGAAATCATATGATTTCGGGTTTTTTGCGTTTATAAAATAAATAGAGTGGTTATGCAGTTGGTTATACAACGGTACCTTGGACGTATCGGTTCGTGGGTTCGAACCCCACTCACTCTACAGAAAAATAAATGGTTCATTGAAATATTGGGAAAAATATGGTGATAGAGAAGTCAGGTTTATCTCGCTCGGTTTGGGACCGAGAGGCAACGAAAGTTCATACGTGGGTTCGAATCCCACTCACCATACCAAAGTTATTTTAGGTTCAAAATGGAAATAAATACATAAAAAATGAAATTGATAAATTTATAGAATATTATAATAAAATGGCTCTGTAGTCCCAACTATCTTCTAAACAGTTAAGGGTAATTGGAAACTGAAAATGTGGGTTCGAATCCCACCTGAGTTACAAAAATTAGTAAAAATGTAAAGAATAAAAATTATGAGAAAAAAAGACGAATCAAAAGTTGTAGGAATAATTTATTTCTGTGATAACTTGAAAAAAGAATTTAGACTAAATGATGTTGAATATAATTTAACAGCAAATAGTTCTGATTGTGAAACATGTGGTTCTCATGGCGAAATAAAATTATACACTACTGATTGTGAGTGTGGAAAATTACACGACATAGAAATAAGAGGTTGGTAAAAACTTAAAATTACAAAGTTATTTGAAATATTGGGAAATTTGGGGGTTGGGACTGCAATGGAGTGGTCACTACATTTGCAACGTAGAAATCAGATGGTATCGTTCACCATAACCTCCACATATTTTAAAAATATGGGGGTATAGTTTAATTGGCTAAAACATCTGCTTTGCAAGCAGAAGATGTCTCGGTTCGATGCCGTGTATCTCCACAAAATAGGTTTCGGGAAGTTATTTTTCCACTTTATATTTTTTATATATACAAATAAAAAATATAATGAATAAGTGTAAAAATTGTAACGAAGAAATAAAAAATGGTAATATATATTGTTCATATAAATGTAGAAATATTTATGTAAATAAAAATATTAGAGATTATTCTAAATTAGTAGTTAATAATAAAAAGAAAAAAGAAGAAAAAATTAAAAATTATTATAAAAAACCAAAAAAATGTAAAGAATGTGACAATATAATTAATTATAATAAAAAAAGAAATAGTTTTTGTTGTGGTAGTTGCTCTACATCTTATACGAATAAAAACAGAAAAAAAGTTAAGCATATTTTGAGTGATGAAGGTTATAATAATATAAAGAAATCTAATAGATTTGTAATTAAAGAAAAATATAAAAAAGAAAAAATAGAATATTATTCTAATAAGAAAAGATGTCCAAATTGTAACAAGATAATAGCATTTAATAAAAGAGTTAATAATTTTTGTGATAGATCTTGTAAAAATAATTATTTTAATAAATTAAAAACAGATATACAGATATATAGAGAAAAATGCCAATTTAAATTTAATGTAAGTGATTATAAAAATGAATTTAATTTTAAACTTGTGGAAAAATATGGATGGTATAAAGCTAAAAATAGAGGTGATAATTTAAATGGTGTAAGTAGGGATCATATGTATTCTGTTATGGGAGGATTTAGAAACAATATAGATCCAAAAATTATTTCACACCCAGCAAATTGTAAATTGATGATACACAATAATAATGTTAGTAAATTTGATAAATGTAGTATAACTATTGATAAATTAGAAGATAAAATAAAAAAATGGGATTTAAAATATAAATAAGTGGTTTCTTAGTTTAATTGGATTAAAATACATCTGTGGTATGGATGGGAAACCAGTTCGACTCTGGTAGAAACCTCAAGAAATAGATAAAGAATATTAACAGCAATTAAAAAAATTCACTTCCAATGAAATAAATAATATTCTGTTCTAAAAAAGAATTTAAAGATTACATACAGCAATTAAAAAGAAACAAATTTGTAAATTGTAAACTCTGAAAAGAATGTAATCTGTAATTCAAAAATTGCGAGTGACGCATAAACGGTGGTGCATCAGGTTGCCAATCTGAAACAGAGTCGGTTCGATCCCGATCACTCGCTCAAAAAATATTTTTAAAATAAATTGATTTTCTATTAAACAAAGTCGCTCATTTTTTATATATAATAATAAAAATATAAAGATGAAAAATGAAGATGATGATAAAATGGTGGAATTCATAAAAAAAGGATTATCTTATAAAGAAGTGTCAGATTTATTGGATAGAACACCAGATTCAATTAGATGTAGGTGTTTTAGACTTGGTGTAAAAAGTAGTGATTATAAGAACATGGATAATAATAAATGTTTAGAATGTGGTAAAGAAATAAATGATACTAGAAAGACTAGAAAATTTTGTGATAGAAGCTGTTCAGCGATATTTAATAATAAAAATAGAACACCTAGAATAATAAAAAAATGTGTTAATTGTGGTAATGATTTAAATTATAGATCAAAAAAATATTGTTCACAAAAATGTCAAACAGAATTTGAACATAACCAATACATAGATAAGTGGAAAAATGGTGAAGTTGATGGGAATATAGGTAAATATAGAGATAGTTTATCTGTTCATGTTAGGAAATATATTATTAAAAAATATGACAGTAAATGTTCTAAATGTGGATGGAATGAAATTAATATTTATACAGGTAAAATACCATTAGAAGTTGATCATATTAATGGTGACCATTTAAATAGTGTTGAAGAAAATTTAAGACCACTTTGCCCATCTTGTCATTCTTTAACTGAATATTATGGTTCTAGAAATAAAGGTAGAGGTAGAAGATATAGACAAGAATATAGAAAAAATAAAAATAAATTAAAATAATGCGGTAATCTCCTAGTGGTCGATGGTACTAGATTTCCAATCTAGTTAGCGAAAGCACACCGTGGGTTCGAATCCCATTTACCGCTCAAAAATGGGACTATGGTGTAGTTGGTTTAACATCCCACTTTTACACAGTGGAGACGAGAAGTTTACCCTGGTTCGAATCCAGGTAGTCCTACAATTTTTTAGACTTTTTTAAATAAAAAAGTCACAAATATCTCTATCGCTTAGCTGGTTTTAAAGCACTTCTTTAACATGGAAGAGATCGAAGGTTCGACTCCTTCTAGAGATACAAAAATATAATGCCTTCTTCGCATAGTGATCGATTGCCCCAGTTTTGTAATCTGGTTTCTTTTTTTGGAACACGTGGGTTTGAATCCCACAGAAGGCTCAACATCAGGGACAATAGATGATTGGATTGATCATCCTAAGAAATTTCATTCTGGAATTAGTCTATTTGTTTCTGACCATGCCTCAATAGCTCAGCTGGTAGAGCGCAACATTTGTAATGTTGATGTCGTGGGTTCGACCCCCTCTTGAGGCTCAACATGGGATAACAACGATATATGGAGGATCGTACAGGCAACGATAACCTGATTGGATAACGAATTGCAGAAGCACCTATAGCGACCTGAATGGTGGGCGAATAGCAACAAGCAAGGGAAGCACGTTACTAGTTACCAACGTTACGGGTTCGAATCCCGTTTATTCCACACATTTGCAGATCGCAATTCGCAAAATGCAAATAATATATCCAGAGTTTAAAGGGAACGCACACCTGGCGAGGTGCCCCTCTGGTCCATATGCCCTCAGTAATGGCACTGTTTTCGAAGCAGTACGTGCATAATTGGAATGAAAAATGTGGGTTCGAGTCCCATCTGGGGTACAAATTGGTTCTGTAGTTTAATTGGATAGAACGGGAGGCTACGAACTTTCTGGTACGGGTTCGATTCCTGTCAGAATCACCAAGTTTTATTTTTATTTTTGGGTTTAATTTATTATATTTGTATCTTAATTGAAATAGATATAATAATTAAATTTAAAAGATATGGGAAGTTGGTCAGTTTATTGTGGTGTTAGTAATATTAGTATCACATCGGGTAATGATTGTGTATTGTTACCATTAAAGAAGAACACGAGTCACCAAGGGTATATACCTTATTTACCTGCAACGTTACCAATATTTGGTAGGTATGATGATTATGGTGGATTAGAGGATATTGTAGAAGATGATAACACGAAGTTGATAGCGTCACATTTTGGTTTACCAATACATGATTTTTGTCAATATTTTACAAGAGGTTGCATACGTGAAGATGAAGATGATTTTCCAGTACAATTAAAAGGTGTTAAAGAGATTAAGAAATGGAAATTTATGTTTATGGACAGGAAGGTTTTTGATTTTATGTCAACCCACAATTCAGATTTATATGGGGGTCATGATTTAGGAAATAAAGGACTTTTAACTGCGCTTGGTGCTAAATATCTTGGGAAATTTCCTAAAAAAGATAAAAGGCATAAGTATTTTTGGGATTTGAATGGATTGGAATTAAAGAGTGATGGGAGTTGGTTA
>Ga0114918_10003150_pt1 | contig 14603 bp, 9 predicted proteins | sample LantaG_FD_87015 | JGI IMG/M metagenome (GOLD analysis project Ga0114918, IMG submission 87015) | Deep subsurface microbial communities from Baltic Sea to uncover new lineages of life (NeLLi) - Landsort_02402 metaG | ecosystem: Environmental > Aquatic > Marine > Oceanic > Sediment | place: Baltic...
GAAAAGGAATTCGAGCGTTATGGAAATAGATCAGTAGCCTCATTCCTTAGAATGGTGGGTGCTGAAATGCCTTCTAACTCAGACATGATCAAATGGGCTGAGCAAGGAAGGTTACACACTAAATACCAATCTTGTACTTCCGCAGGTGCGGCAGCCGCAGTAAGTGGTGTTTGGACAGTTCCAGGCGTGGGCGTAGCCCCAGGCGTAGGAGCTAACAACCCTACTAACTTTAATCCACAGTTGAATGCCAATTCCGGCACTTTAGCTACACTTAGAGTTGGTCAGACAGTAATGATTTCAGATAATACCCCTGGATCTACATTACAGAATAAAGGCATCATCAGCGTTGCTCCTACCTCAGCAAATCCCGGAACATTTACCGTAGCTTATTACGAAGTAGGTGGTCAGGCGATGGCGGCGGCAGTGAGCTGTGATATCTTCATCTATGGTTCTGAGTTTGCGAAAGGAACAGTCGGCATGGTAGGCTCTAACGAGTCTGATGACTTCATCTTCGATAACAAGCCAATCATCATCAAGGACAAGTATTCTGTCTCTGGTTCTGACATGGCTCAAATCGGCTGGATTGAGGTTACATCTGAGAACGGTGCAACTGGCTACCTATGGTATCTAAAATCTGAGCATGACACTAGACTTCGTTTCGAAGACTATCTAGAGACAGCTATGGTGGAAGCAGTTCCAGCAGCAGCAGCTTCTGGTGCAGCCGACTTCCTACAAGGTGTAGGTGTAGGTGCAGGTGTTGCCGGTGCTTCAGGTTCTGACGGTATCTTCTACGTTGTAGGAAACAGAGGTAATGTTTTCGGCGGTGGTAACCCAGTAGCTTTGTCTCAGTTTGATCAAGTGATCCAACGTCTTGACAAGCAGGGTTCTATCGAAGAGAATGTAATCTTCGTTAACCGACAGTTCTCATTCGATATTGACGATATGCTAGCGGCACAAAACTCCTATGGAGCGGGTGGTTCTTCTTATGGTCTCTTTGACAATGATAAGGACATGGCTCTAAACCTAGGCTTCACAGGATTCCGTAGAGGTTACGACTTCTACAAGTCTGACTGGAAATACCTAAACGATCCTACTATGAGAGGTGGTGTAAATGCAGGTGCAATCAACGGACTTTTAGTTCCTGCTGGTTCAACCACTGTTTACGACCAAATCTTAGGCAAGAACGCTAAGCGTCCTTTCCTTCATGTTCGTTATAGAGCTTCAGAGACTGAAGATCGCCGCTATAAGACTTGGATCACTGGCTCTGCTGGTGGCGCAAGAACTAGCGACCTGGATGCAATGGAAGTCAACTTCCTATCTGAAAGAGCTGTATGTACCTTAGGTGCTAACAACTTCTTCTTATTCCAAGATGCATAAATAGCAGTTACCAAAGGGGGGGTGGTAACCCATCCCCCTTTTTAAATTAAATTAAATTATATTATCATGGCAAAACAAAAAGAAAAATACGAGAACAAAGCCTATAGGCTTTCAGGTCAGCAGCAGCCACTTTCATACATGCTAGCATCACGACACTCGTCAAGATCTCCCTTATTACATTTCGATGAAGAGCAAGGCATTAACCGCCCCCTTCGTTATGCAAGAAATCAGAAGTCTCCCTTTGAGGATGAGCAAGATGGAAATGCTATCCTAGAACCAATTGTGTTTGAAGATGGGATGTTAATAGTTGAAAAACAAAACCAAGCATTACAGCTATTTTTACATTATCACCCTAGCAACGGGATGGTATTTGAAGAGATAAACAACTCTCGCGATGCAGCCATAGAGCTGGAAGTGGTAGAGATGGAATTAGAGGCTCAGATAGAGGCTAAAAAAATTACAAAAGATGTAGATAAACTTACTTCTGTTTGTAGAGTATTAATGGGCAATAGCGTGGATAACATGACTATCCCTGAATTAAAAAGAGATGTTCTTTTATATGCTAAGGCTAGACCAGAGGATTTTATGGCTACCGTAAATGACCCTATGCTGGAGCTTATGGATACTGTTCATCAGTTTATGATGGCAGGGTTCTTAGCCTATAAAAACAATAATAAAGATGTGTACTATAGCCTTCCTAACAACAAGAAGAAAATGCTTACCATCCCTTACGGAGAAGATCCGTATTACATTATAGGCTCTTTCATGCAAAGCGATGAAGGCTTAGAGGTTTATAAGCTGCTAAACAACAAATTAAAAAACAAAAAATAATTCATTATCTTTGTAATATAAAATAATCTTAAACGATATATAAAATGGCAACAATCCCAACCACACAAAAATTCCATACGGTAGCCGATGCTACTGATACAACGGAATATGGCTCTGCACAACTAGCATCCGGAAGAGCAGTATTCACAATGCAAGACATCCTCGACACAGTCGTTGTTGGTGGAGGCGTTGACGGTTCAGGAACCGCAGGAGCTATTCCTCTATGGTCTGACTCTAACACAATTGGAGATTCTATTATCTCTGCTACGGGTTCTGCAGCAACTATTACTGGTAACTTAACAATGACAGGTTTTGCTACTAGTGTTTCAACTACAGGTAGTTCTAGTGCAACGACACTAACAACTAAAGATTATGTAGACGGACTAGGTTCAGGAACAGTAACTAATATTACATCTACAAGTGGTGGTGGTAATGTCGACATTATAGTAACTAACCCAACAACTACTCCTAACCTCCTGTTAAATTTTGGAGCTGACTCTACATATTATATTAATGGAGCCGGTGATGGAGCTACCATCGCTTCGCTTCCATTCCTACCTCTAGCGGGTGGTACTCTGACAGGATCTCTTACAACACTTGGCGTATCTGCTGGCGACGTAGTGGCTACCTCTTTCGCAGTTGATGCACTTCAGGCCGCACCTCTAAGTGCGACTGATGGCGGCACATTGGGAGAAATTAGATACGCGCTTGATGGAGGCGTTCACTATATATACCTTTGTATCGCTACAGACACGTGGCAGAGAATTGCACTAGCTACTTGGTAGTAAGTTAGTTTTTACTACATATGAAGAGAGGCCTACAAATAAAGTGGGCCTCTTTTTTTTTGTTATCTTTGTAAAAAGAATAAATTATGCCTATTAACGATGTAAGAAATACAGTGTTGGCTATAGCAAATAAAAACAACTACGGGTATATTTCTCCGGCTGATTTTAATCTATATGCCAAACAAGCTCAGATGGATATGTTTGAGGATTATTTTAATCAATATAATAATCAGCTGGTAAGAGAAAACCTACGGCAGTCAGGCAGCGGATATGCGGATATTACCAAAGGACTGGAAGAAGTGATAGACAGCTTCTCCGAGACGCAGACATTAGTAAATAACGGAGTAAACCTATTCTCTTTGCCGAGTAATTATTATTTGATAAATAAAATTAATTACTACCCGACAGTCGTTACGACAAGCACGACTACAGCCGCTGGAAGCTTTATTTTAACAGACGCAAATGCTACGTTTGTAACGAGCGGAATTCTTGCGGGGCAGGTGGTATCATCAACGTCCTCTACGAGCCTTACAGCCGGCCAGAGTGCCTATATCGTGAGTGTAGACAGCAATACCCAGCTGACATTGACAGAAAGTATATTTTCTTTGGCAGGGACAATAGGGGACACCTATGTTGTGGTATCAGCTACCGGAATAGTAGAGGTAGAAAGAGTTAACCAAAATAAAATATTTTACTTAAACTCCTCACCCCTCACCTCTCCGTCAGCAGGGTATCCTGCCTATGTGTTAGGGAATGCCACCAACACTGCTATGGGTAACACAGCAAATATTTATCCTACAACATTAACAACTCCAGGGACAATGTTCGCGCAATATGTCAGGTACCCTAACGCGCCTAAATGGACCTACGCCCAGCTCCTTGGAGGGGAGCCTTTGTTCGATGCCACACAAGCTGACTATCAAGACTTTGAGCTGCCCCTATCAGATGAGCCTATCTTAATAGCTAAAATCTGTCAATATATAGGAGTGGAGATAAGAGAAGAGGCGGTATATAATTTCGCGCAAGCAACAATAGCAGCTGATAAACAATAAAATATTCATTATGGCATATATAACAGATTACGCATATTATCAAAATTCAGGTACCGCCCCCACGGATAAGAACTGGGGGTCATATCAGTTTGTCTCTTTAGCAGATATAGTAAATAATTTTATGTTAATGTATCAGGGCAACCATGAGCTTATCAATAACATTGAGCGATATCAGATTTTATTCCATGCTAAAAGAGGCATACAGGAATTGAATTACGATGCTATGAAGGAGATTAAAATCCTTCAGCTAGACATTAGCAATCAGCTACGTTTTGTTTTACCTCCGGACTATGTGAATTGGGTTCGTATCTCTCAGTTTAGAGATGGGACATTATATCCTTTATCAGAGAACATACAAACAAACTGGGCCTCTGCCTACCTACAAGATAACAGCTCTAATGTGTTGTTTGATCAAGACGGAAACGCCCTGAAGCCACAGGATTCGGAGCTGGACCTAAACCAGATGACCGCAGCAGCCAAGAGCATATATCTAAACTCTAGCAGCCCTTACAACAATTCCGAAGGGTGGTGCATCGGCGGCAGCTGGTATTTTGACTACGCCGTAGGAGCGAGGTTTGGATTAAATACAGAGACAGCAAACGCAAATCCTACGTTTACAATCAATAAACAGTCAGGGGTGATAAACTTCAGCAATATATTAGGGTCTTCTTCCGTGGTATTAGAGTACGTCTCAGACGGCATGGAGTCCGGTATAGACTCAGAGGTTCATCTTAATAAACTTTTTGAAGAATACATATATGCCTATATAAAATACTCTATTTTAAACACTAGAGTGGGGATAACAGAATATGTTGTTAATAGGTCAAGAAAAGACAAGTCTTCTCTATTGAGGAATGCGAAAATAAGACTAAGTAATATACACCCTGGCAGACTCTTGATGAATATGAGAGGTCAGAATAAATGGATAAAATAGCATGCCAATAGTTACAACAAATTTTATTGTAGGTAGGATGAATAAATCCGTGGATGAGAGACTTCTTCCTCCCGGTGAATATATCGATGCTTTAAATATTAGGTTAGGGGCCACAGAGTCTACGGAAGTAGGGGCTGTTGAGAATTCTAAAGGCAACGATCGTTTGACCACCCTAGAATATGGGGGGTCTGCGTTATCGGCTGCGACAAAGTGCATAGGAGCCTACGAAGATGGCGCCAGAGAGACCATCTATTGGTTTGTCCATGACTCAGCAAATACAGTTGCTCCAGGAGGCAAGGTAGACCTCATAATTTCTTTTAACACCACAAGTCAGGTCCTTCAATACCATGTGGTCTCAACATCAGTTTTAAATTTTGACCCTAATTATCTAATAACAGGTATAGATTTAGTAGATGCTACGCTATTGTTTTTTACCGATGATGTTAACCCCCCTCGCGTAATAAATGTTACCAGAAATTATGTAGCCCCCGTAGCAAACGTAGACCAATTTACAGAAGAGGCTATAAGCGTTATCGTAAAGCCCCCGGGCTTTGAAGATGCCGTGGGCAGCAATGTTCCGCTGACTGTTCCTACAGTAGAATTAGTGACCTTACCGGGTAACGAGAACTACATGGAAGAGAGGTTTATATCTTTCGCCTACAGGTATAGGTATTTAGACAACCAATATAGTGCCACGTCTCTATTTACTAAGCCTGCTTTTTCAGCAAGCGAATTTAATTTTGATACAAGAAACTATCTAAATACAGGAATGGTTAATCGCTATAATGGTGCGATTATAGGCTTCAGCACCGGAAGTAGTCTGGTTAGTGAGATAGACCTGCTATATAAAGAGACAGGCTCTAACATTATTTTTGTAATAGAACGGTTTAAAAAAGAAGACTATGGGTGGGCTGATAACACCACTAAGACCTACTCTTTCACCAACAGCAAGATATATACTACCCTAGGCAGCGATGAGCTTCTAAGGCAGTATGACAATGTCCCCCGTCTAGCGAAGGCTCAAACGATAATGAGCAATAGACTGATCTATGGAAATTTCACAGATGGATATGACTTTAAAAGAGGCAGCGTTACGGGGTCAAATATTTCTTTAGACTACGCAACCAGATATATCCCTTCGTCTGTTGACCTTAAATCCCTCCCCGCAGGTGCGCCTGGGAATGGGGTTTCATACACCCTTTCAGGGACTACAGAGGCTATAGCTAACTCTAAGATAACATTTGACTTCACCGATCTTGTAGGTAAATTATTAACTGGAGCCGTAATAACTATGGGCTTTAATATAGAAAGCTCTAAAATAACAGGCACCACCACCACGGCATGCTATATATCTAATGAAGATTTCAGCACTCCTGAGTTTTCATTATCTATCACCATAACCTTAGACCAGAACTATACTACTGTTTACGATTTTCTGATTTCTTCTCAATTTGAAGAGGCTATAGGAACAGGAACTTTAGCAGACGGCAGGTATGAGCCTTTAGCCACCGCTGATTTAGGCAGCTCGTTAACCGATATATTTAATAACACGCTGACGCCTCCGGCATACTCTTGTGTGTTTACGAAATTCAATAGCAGCATCACAGATGCCACGGCGCAACAGGGATTTGCTTTAACAGGAGTTACTCCAGGGTCAAACACTTTTGAGATACAGCTTATTGCTATGCAGTATCAAAATATTGACGGAGCCGTTACCTCAAATATGTTTGAGTTTTTTAGATTTGTCTCAGGGGATGCTTTTTTCTCCTCAGATAATGACACAAGCAGCCTACATAGCAATAGAGATTATGAGGCCGGAATTGTTTACATGGATGATTACGCGAGGTCTTCTACGGTCTTAGTGTCAGAGTATAATACTGTATATATAGAGCCTAAAGACTCTGTCAATATAAACTCTATTCAGGTTCAAATAAGCAGTATAGCCCCCTATTGGGCAAAGAAATATAAGTTTGTTCTTAAACCGAGTTTAGGCACATACAATACTATTTTTAGCAACTTCTATTATGTGAGGCCTAGTGATAATATGGTGTTCTTTAAGTTAGAAGGAGATAATGCAAATAAGGTAATAAAAGGAGAGACGTTAATCGTTAAAGCAGATGTTAGCGGAGCATTGACCAGGGTAGAGAAAGTAAATGTTTTGGACGTGACAGCAGAGTCGTCTGACTTTTTAGCAGATGCCGGAGAGCCGGGCTTTGCAGACACTAGTCAGCTGGCAGGGCTATATATGAATGTTAAAAATCAGAACTTTAATATTTCTATCCCTGACGATTCGGTCATAGAGGAAGGAAACCAGGAGGCTTCTAGCATACAGGCTGGATGCGCGGGATCAGGGCAAACAGCACAAAGAAGTATCGGGTACCCATGTTTCACCACTCAATACACAGCAGGGGTCATAACAGGAACAACAAACTACACCATCCCTGAGTCGTCTGTTATTAGAATTTCTATCAGAGCAAGTAGAGAAAATCGGATAATTGGATGTAACGCAAAAGAGTGGCTCTGGGAGCAAACTTATATTGCAAGTCAGGATTATGCCGATTTTAAAAAATGGTATGACGGAGATAATATAAATGTTACCACCGCTTCTCCGGGAGACCTTGGAGGAGTTCCGGATGGAGGAGTCTATTATCCCGCATATACAACTCCGACCGTTCCTCCAGTTCCCTTACCATATAATTTTGCGGGGAATGTTACATGTGTGGCAAATAAAATAGGAATAGGCTTCGCTCAGTCTATCCCGGGAGATGCTACCTCACCTTTATATTTTGGTGTAAACAGTGGTATCCCAGGGTGTACCTTGCATCAGATGTCTACTATTGAGGTGGATATTAAAATACTTAGAGCAAATACTTTAATGGTATTTGAGTCTGACCCTCAAGATGCAAATCCAGATTTATATTACGACTCAAGTCAGATGTTTGATATAGACGCTAATGGAAACCACCTTTCAGGGACAGACATTGACCTTGGAGACCAAGACCAGACAAGCACTCAGGATGCTGTCGTTAATTTAGATTTTGCAGACGTATATACTTTTGGAAATGGCGTAGAGAGCTATAAGATAAAAGACCAGCTGGCGGCTAAAAGCTTTCAGCTAGGAGAGAGGGTGCTGGCGGTATCTAACCAGGACTATAAAGAAGCAGATAGATTTGAAGGACTCACCTATAGTGGTGTCTATAGCAGCAACTCAGGAATAAACAACTTAAATGAGTTTAACTTAGGTTTAGTAAATTTCAAAGACTTAGAGACATCCTACGGCCCTATACAGAAGCTGCACTCAAGAAAGACCGATGTGCTGATTTTACAGGAAGACAGAATATCTTATGTTCTGTTAAGTAAGAATTTATTATCTGACTCTGTTGGCGGTGGTGCTATAACATCTATCCCTGAGATATTAGGAACACAGATAGCTCGCCTTGAAGAGTATGGAGTCAGCTTTAACCCAGAGAGCTTTATCTCCCATGGCGACAACGTGTATTTTACAGACTCTAAAAGAGGCGCGGTATTAAGATTAACCGGAGAAAGCAAGGGCGGACAGAGCGATCAATTATTTGTTATCTCTGAGTCAGGCATGAGGTCTTGGTTTAGAGAGGAGTTTTATGATAATTTAAATAATCAAAAGCTCGGGGCTTTCGACCCTTATATGGATGAGTATGTGTTGTCGATGAACCAAACGCCTGTTCCGATGCCTACTCAGATTGTTGCTTGCGGGGCGCAGATTAGTAAGTCTGCCCTGCCTTCCGGAGAATCTTTCTCTTCTACCGTAGATTACGGAAATGTGATAGGTAGTGTTCCGATAGGATATATCGTCAGTATAGGATCAATTACAATTACTGTAGCATGGAACGGAACTTCTGTAACAAGCGGCACCCTCACAGGAACAGGAACATACAACTGGTCTAAAACATTAAATACTCCAAACAACGCAGTGGTCACGGTGACTGCCGTCAATGTGGCTTCAACATTTGTTGTAAGCTACAGCTGCCCGGATCAGTCAGAGATTACAGTTGTAAAAGTAGTTATCAATTCAGAGACTAACGCCAACAAATATATTCATGCAGAATATTTTTGGGAGAATTCAAACAATATAAGCCCTGTAGATAGCGACTTATGTAAGTTTGGAAACTCCAACCTTATTGCATCTACTTACGATGCCCAGGTGGGAGTCCGGTCTTTAGGGGTGTTTCCTTTGAGCGGAGTGGACTTAACCATGAGGTCTAACAAAATAAATTTTGATGATTACGAGTGGAAGTACCCACAAGATAATTTTAAATACTTATCCAGCAGCACCTTATATGCTAACAACCAGGCAGATATATCTTCATTATTAGCGGCGTCAACAACGATTGCAAACGGAAGCGTTACTAACCCATCAACGGGGTTATACCAGGCTAAAATTTCATCGTTGTCGTTACCTGCTGGAAATCAGTATCTGTATTTAATCTATGACTATAGGATCACGTCATGTCAGACATTCTGTTATGACGCTTCTGATTCGGCTGCAGCATGTTGTGACTGCACTATTGCTTGTGTAGCTTTTAATTGCAGTAACATTCAGCAAGACTCTTCTATAATTTGTAACCAGCCATTGGTTAATACCTATTACCATACAGGCACAGGAGTCTATCCAGTAGTCGGTAGCTTTGTATACTCTTCTCCAATATGCGTTAGTAGCCAGGCGGTTCCGCTGCCATCGGGATATTATAAGTCCGAGGCTAATAAGTATATAAGAATAGGAAATAGCGGAATAGTAACCGAACTAGTAATTTGTTAAATATAATATTATGGCATCAATAGGAACGTATTGTTTTGATGGAACGAGTTTTTCACAGGCATCATCTTTATATACAGATGCAACTTTAACAACATTAGCTCCTGACGGGTATTACTCTCAGGGTCAGACAGTTAGAAGGCAGCTAAACGGTGTTTTGCTAAATGCACAGGCATGTACTGCCTGTTCGGTGCAGTGTGGATCAGGGGTGTCTCTGTCGGCTATTGCCGGAAACGGGATATTTAATTTTGACATCGACCTAGACAATACCACGGGTGCTGTGGTCTTATATTTCTATATGGGGACTTCCGTGCCTGACGGTGTCTTGACCACCTATGATGGTGTCATATATAACAGGCTGACTGCTAAAAACAACCATAACGGAGTGGTCCTGCTGGATGGAGCTGGAGCAACCGTAGACTACGCAGGCATCTTAAACCAGGCGTCCGGACTGCCGACGTATGTAGGTAACCAGAACGCCGCTTTGGTAGGCAGCTATACCAACACTCCTGGGGGTTCCTGTGTCCAAGGAGACAAGCCTCAGAACTACTCCTTAATTTCAGGGAACTACACCGCTCAAGGTACCTATCAAGGTATGACGGTGGTGGACAACCAGGTGGGGTACAGCTCTGATGCAAGCACTATACCCTCTCCGGTATTTACTTTGGTTGTTCCTAAAGCATCGGTGACACCTACCAATATCAACTTAAAAGTATATGCTCCATTATGTAGCACCTCGTTTGCGTGGGAGATAGGATGCCCCACCTCTCTGCCGACGTTTACCGCCTCTGTAGCGCAGTCTACGATCACCTGTGCGGCAGCTACCACCTCATATTACTTCATACAAAACGCTACCGGTACAACGGTGCCGTTTACGGTGGCTACCAATACCACTCCGGAGATAGGCAATTGGGTATTTGAAGATGTTAACGGAAGCGTATACTTGAATGACACCACCGTAATACAGTATTATATCATAGGCAACAGCACATATATAGGCGTGAGGAGTGGTGTCGTGGTATCAGTAGGAGGGTGTACTGCAAACTACACCATTGACGACTGTGGTACCGCGTCAACGTACACGATGGCTAACAGCTTTTCCTTCGCGTTAGGAGATGTTGTCCAATACCAGGTGGGTACTCCCGGTGCTGGATTGATATACTGTGGTACGGTAACAAACATAAATTCAGGAGGCACAGCAGACGCTACGTTATATAGCGCTACGGCATATTCCTGTGGAGACGCTGTTCATTGTGCGTGATATTAATATAAAAATAAAAAGTAATGCCAAACTATACATTATCATATAACACAGATTCAACAGGAAGGATGGAGGGCCAGTCGATTGGTGGGTGGCCTTCTTTCTACTCTTACTTCCCTGACTATATGATCGGAATGAATAGTTATTTCTATAGCTTTAGCTCAGGCAATCTATGGAGGCATAATACTAATGAGACACGCAACAGCTATTATGGAGCGACATATAGCTCTACTATTACAAGCGTATTTAATCCGAAGCCCTCAGTAAGCATTAAGCTGTTTAAGACCTTATCGTATGAGTCTACTACTACTGTTGCAGACACCAACGAAGCGAGATGGGCATGTACGGAACTAACTACCGACCTTACAGATGGTCGCCCTGGGTCTATGCTAGAGACATACTTTGAGCAGAAAGAAGGCGAGTGGTTTAGTTTTATCAGAACAAATGTCGGCACAGTAAACTGGTCGATGCGCTCAGCCAACGGTATCGGTATATGTAGCGCAGTCACAGGAGCGGCAGCAGCCACCTTAATTGAGTTTACCGTCTTCCCTGGGTCTATCGTTAGTATAGGGGACTTAATATACGCTGTAACTTTAGACGGCGCAGGGACAGCGACTACAGCTCCTGTCTTAGCCGGAGCGATTACAGCCGTAGGCCCTTTAAGCGTTACAGTTAATGTAACAGACACAGTCCCCACGGTAGGGAAATATATTATGTCTATAAAAAATAGCCAGGCCGAGTCCCATGGTGCGAGAGGATATTATTTGCAATTTAAGCTAGAAAACGATTCAACAAGCCCCGTTGAAATGTACTCCGTAGGCAGCAGCGTCATGAAAAGTTATCCATAGAATTTCGTTATATTTGTAGCATGAATTTGGATATACGACCATTAAAAGAAGAGGATTACGAAGACATTTTATGTAAGTGGTGGAAAGAGTGGAATTGGACCAGCCCTCCGTCAAGAGAATTTTTGCCAAATAATGGTACAGGCGGATATATCGTTTACGATGGTGATACCGCAATTGTAGCAGGGTTTCTGTACGATACCAATTCAAGCGTTGCATGGTGTGATTGGATTATTTCTAATATAAATTATACCGATAGAACTAATAGAAAAGAAGCAATAGAATTTTTGATTAATACTATTACAGAATACGCAAGAGGATTAAAAAAACAATATATGTACGCAAACAATACAAGCCAGCCTCTAATAAATATTTATAAAAATTTAGGCTATAAACAGGGCAGTACATCTATAACAGAACTAATAAAAACTTTATAATGGGATTAGAAACAGCAGCAGCAATTGGAGTAGGAGCGCAGGCAGCAGGTTCAGTAGTATCTTTTGCTCAATCGGTTAAACAGTCTAGGCTGGAAGAAGAGGCGATAGCCCGCTCTAAAGAATTTATGGCTAACGCCAGGAAGAAAGCCGAGAAAGACCTTTATGCAGGATTAAATGTCTCTACGGAAGCGTATGATGCAGCCTTTGATAACAACCTTCAGGCGCAGACACAAAACATTCAGGCTCTGCAAGAGGGAGACGCCAGGAATTTAGCTGCCGGCTTAGGCTCAGTGCAGCAATCCGCAAATGCAGGCGCAGAGAACACTCGTCTATTGCTACAGAAAGACTTGGAGGCTAATGCTAGAATGAAAACTGACTCCGCCTCTGCTATCAATCAAGATTTAAAACGTATGGATCTAGGTGAGGCAAAAGACTTTGGGCTTCGAGCAACAGACGCAGCCACAAATTCTGCCGCAGCATTTTCACAAGGGGTATCTGGATTAGCGGGTATAGGGACATCATCAGCTGATTTGATACCTCTATTTGGGAATCGAGAGAAGAACGCTATAATCGCACAGGATGCCCTAGCCGCAAAGAATTTGGAGATAGAAAGGCTCCAAAATATGATTGCTGACATCAAAGGATCTCCCCTTGGAATGTCATACGTAGACTCCCTATAAAATAGATAATACTATGGCAAACGAATTTACTAGAAAAGAAACTGTTGCAGACTATCAAACCTATGCTGGGCAAAAGGATTCCCAGATAGACTTCTCAGCAGAAGCAGATAAGATCACTACAGCCGTAAAAAAGGTTGCTACTGATCGTGAAACTAAAAAAAAGAAAATACAGACAGAGACTGATGATATCCTTACTCAATTAGCTAAAGCTGAAGCTTATAGTAGTCAGACAGTACAACAGACTGTTTTAATGCAGGCAAATAACATAAAAAGAGATGTTTTGCAGTTTTATAAGGATGTGAAAATAGGGAAAAGGAAGCTCGCTGACTACCAGGCTTATATGCAGACTTCAAGAGACAGCATAATCAAATCAGGTATCGCGGCTAAGCACTGGGAAGAAAATTTCATAGAACAGCAGGCAAGACAAAAACTTGGTGAGGATGGTATAAAAATAGCTTCTGGAACGGAGACATACATAAGTCTCAATGTATTCGGGGATAATGTATTAAAAAATGCCGTGCCTTATTCCTCTCCTAGTGGTGAGGAGTTTTTAGTAACGATGAACGTCGATGAAAATGGCAATAAGACAATGCCGGATTTTGATACCGAAAGACATAAGTATAAACCTGCTTCGTCAATGCCACTTTGGCAGACTTATCAAGATGATGGCAACAAATACGATATAGCTTCTTTAGTAAAAAAGTCAAATGCAAATATTGGTACTTTTATTACATCAAATATATCTGACTATACTACAGCGGCTGGTGGAGGAGTTGTCATGACCAGAGAGGGGGCGCAACAGATGGATGAATATTTAAACACCACAGACGGCAAAAAAGCTTTTGATTTATTGATGGAAGAGACTGTAGCCGTTGTCCTTAGCAGTGATTTATCTGTTGCTAACGCGTTGGAACAAAGGTCCAAAGCAGGACCAGGGAAGTATATTATTGCTCAAACAGAGAAGGAGTTTAGGGAAAAAGGAGGTACTGATCTATCTAAATTTTTAAGAATAGTTGCAACGGACAAGCCGCCGACCTTCCCAGATTTGACTGAAGAACAAAGGAATGTTGCTGCAGGAATGGTTGAAAGAGAATTCTTAACTCAGCTAGGTCAGTCTACAACAAACACCAAGGGCATGCCTGGAACACCACCAAGCGCATCTAGAATACAAGCTACCCAGATCGCAGAGAAAGAGAAAAATCTTGCTATAGACCTAACGGACACCCTGCATGACGCAATAACGGCAACAAGCCCACAGCAGATGACCACCGCAATACAAATGCTACCATCTTTTAATTCAACTATACAAGGGTCTAAAGAGATAACTCAAACTATTAATGAGGAAGAGGTAGTGACAGGTGTGAACATAATATATAATGATGGCTCAAACCCACGAAAGATTTCGTTTGGTGTTATTAATAAAGACGGCGACTTCGAACAGACTCCCGTCTCTGAGTTGATACAGACGATGTATGGATACTTTTCTCCTTCTGGTGGTGTAGGAGCAAAAGATGCATTAAATTACTGGAGAGAGACAAATCAAATTAATGAGACATACAATCCAACGACTGGCCTAAGAAATACAGGACAAAGTGAATATAGAGGTCCA
>Ga0114918_10003151_pt1 | contig 14603 bp, 17 predicted proteins | sample LantaG_FD_87015 | JGI IMG/M metagenome (GOLD analysis project Ga0114918, IMG submission 87015) | Deep subsurface microbial communities from Baltic Sea to uncover new lineages of life (NeLLi) - Landsort_02402 metaG | ecosystem: Environmental > Aquatic > Marine > Oceanic > Sediment | place...
ATCGGCAAGATCTCGTACTGTTCTGATAAAGGTACGTGTCGTAGTATCAAAGGTGATGCTTTCATCGGGATTTGCTCCTCGCTGGATTGGAAGCCAATCGGTAAATGTGAATACAAAATCATTTACTACGCTTCCTTCTGGAGCTACTTGTTCTTGATATTGAATTGCGAGCGTGCCCGATCCATCATAGTTTGGTCCCGGGCCATATGGTATTGGTTGATATAAAAACTGAGAAATGAAGGGCCCGATTAAATCACCGGTTGTGCTACCTCGAAATAGTGTACCTGCAGTTACTACACCGCCTTCTTTTGGTCCTTTAAAATCAGAAAGTCGATTTAAATCTGCAATTGCAGCTGCTGCAGTTGAATCGGTATCAAAATCATTAAACGCGACATCACGTAATAATGCCATCCAATAGTCTTCTACCATTTCCCCTGCCGTTTCAGCTGATGCTAATGTGGGAGCTGCTGGCATAGAATGAATCCATCCATCGGCACCATCAAGATTGTAGGCAAATGCTGCTTGCGGAGTAACTAATCGTCGTTCAACGGGAGAAGTTCCCATTGGGATTTCATCGAAAATGGTAGGATTTTGTGTTTTTATCGCAGCAACCATTTTATTGAATGCATTGTTATCAACAAGGCCGGTATCAAAGTATACGAGTGATTTGCCAAAGCTGCCGCGGCGATCTGGGTAGAGCGCTTCATCCCCATTTGCGGTTTGAGCTTGGAGTCCTTGAGATGAACGTTGTTGGCCTGCTGCGTTTCTAATGAGTAATGCATTTGCGCGTCGTTGTGCTCGGGCAATGCTACCGCGCAGCGATGCGATATCTTGTGCAAAAAGCGCACTGGTTGTACACAGTACTAAGAGAATAATTTTTTTCATTTAGATTCCTCAAAAAGTAATGCCAAAGGTTAGGATAGATCCCAAGTGCCATTGTTTTAAAACGGGAATATTGAGCGCATCAGGATCAGACGTTCCGGTTATGCAGCATGGATTTGGTGTGCATGATTCAGGGCAGCACAGTTTTTCAGAATTAAATTTTTGCCAGGTGAAAAGTGGAATCCAACTGATATCGATACCAACGCGTTCATCAACTCGGTAGTGCCATTTTAGTGGCATTTCAACGTGCGCGCGATGCCCTCGTTTTAGCTTTATTTTGCAGCATTGTGTATCGGTCAGGCAGGGGGTAGCTACTTTAAGACGCGTCCATGCATCAATATCGTAGTAGGTTTTTATTCCCCATGAAAAACATTCGCTGGGATTATATAAAAACTCTACTCCGATCGGTACATTTATTTGAAAATATTTGTGCCGAATAATGTCACATTTTATTTGATGACTGAGATGGATAAAATCGATTCCGGTGAATGGGATGATGCTGCAGCGACCATCATCAGATTCAAAATTAAATCCGAGATGCCCATTGACCTGATACTCATTGGAATCAATGATTAATCCATTTTCAGAACAAATATGGGGAATATCCCATAATCCTCTAAATCCAATGTATGCAGCAGGTTTCCATGCTTTTTTTATTCTGGTGTCTAATGCAACACCTGACATAGGTCCCGATTGCTTCGGCAAACAGCCCTGTGTGTATCGCGTATATTGTATTGTTGGGCCAACATTCAGTGAAATAAGCCGTGAAGCATGTAGTGGAATATGCAGGAGTACTATGCATAGTACTTTCGAAAATCTCATAAACACTCCTTGGATCAAATATGTTAAAACGTATGTATTTACTCTGTATCATCGTGAGTTGTCTTTGCAATAATTTCATAGAAGGAAGCAATATGGGCCGTTCATTATCGACATATAAAAACAAAAGAAATTTTAAAACCACCAAAGAGCCTGAAGGTAAAAAAGAAGAATCGTCACATCGGCTTAAGTTTGTAATTCAGCAGCATGCTGCCCGTGCAATGCATTATGATTTGCGTCTTGAAATTGATGGAGTAATGGTATCTTGGGCCGTTCCAAAAGGGCCTTCGCTAAATCCTGCTACAAAACGACTTGCAATAATGACTGAAGATCATCCAATGGTGTACCGTACCTTTGAAGGGATTATTCCAAAAGGAGAGTATGGGGCCGGACCAGTAATTGTGTGGGATCGAGGGACATACAAAAACTTGCGTGACATCTCCATGGAAAAAGCATTGAAAGAGGGGCAATTGGAAGTTTTTTTATATGGCAAGAAAGTGCGCGGTGGATTTGCATTAGTGCGTACTGAATCAAAGACGCAAGAAAAGTCTCGATGGCTTTTAATTAAAATGCGCGATGATGAAGCGAGTGCTCGCAAAAATCCCGTTTCATCTCAGCCAGAATCGGTTAAAACGGGAAAAACGATACGAGATTGGAAGAAGAAAATGAAAGAAATGGAGAAAGAAGAAAAATGAAAATAACGAATCCAGACAAGATGTTATTTCCGAAAGCAAAGATCACCAAACAAGCGTTTGTTTCTTATTATGAAAACATTGCACCCATTATGCTGCCGCATATAAAAGGGCGCCCACTTAGCATGAATCGTTTTCCCGATGGCGTACAGGGTGAGACGTTTTATCAAAAAGAAGCCCCAGATTATTTTCCTGATTTTATTGCAATTCAGCCGGTTGAAAAAAGTGATGGTGGAATTGTTAATTATCCACTTATTAATAGCAAGTCGGCGCTTTTATATCTTGCTAATTATGTATGCGTGCCGCATATATGGCTAAGCCGTGAACCAAAGCTTAACTATCCCGATCGTATGATTTTTGATTTAGACCCTGCTCCGGGCGTGAGTTTTACTACGGTTAAATGGGCTGCAAAAGAATTAGAGCAGCTTTTGGATTCTCTAGAATTGCCCGCATTTTTGATGACTACCGGTTCGCGAGGATTACATATAGTTGTACCACTCAAGCGATTATATTTGTTTGATGAAGTGCGTGAGTTTGCGCAAGAGCTTGCTGGTTATTTAGTTGAGCAGTATTCAACGAAGCTGACGATGCAGATGAAAAAGAGCGATCGGGGCAAAAAGATTTTTGTAGATACGCTGCGCAATGCGTGGTCTGCAACGAGTGTGGCTCCGTATGCTGTGCGAGCAAAGGAAAGTGCACCCATTGCCACTCCGATCAAATGGAGTGAGCTATCGGCACTATCTTCACCTCAAAAGTATACGATCAAAAATATATTTCAGCGAGTTGCGCGGGTGGGTGATTTGTGGAAGGATATACATAAAAAAGGAGCAACGCTCATTGTAGCCCGCAAAAAATTAGCATTATTAATGAGTTAAAAAAAGGGAATAAATAATGAAGATTTTCCTCGATACAGCTGATCTCAAGGCAATTGAAACATGGAAAAAAACAGGTTTGATTGATGGGGTTACTACTAATCCGACGCATTTAAGTAAGGCGAAAGGCAATCCTACAAAGCAGGTTCAAGCGATTGCAAAACTTTTGCCGAAGGGATCAATTAGCGTAGAAGTAACAGAAAAAAAGCCGGATGCAGTTTACAAACAGGCAAAAGCGATTGCAAAATTGAGCAAAAACATTGTAGTAAAAATACCGTGTCATGCTGATTATTACGAGGTGATAGCTCAGCTTTTAAAAGATGGTGTGAAGTTGAATATTACACTGGTATTTTCATTAGTACAGGCACTTTTAATGAGCAAGTTGGGCGTGCAATACATTTCTCCCTTTGTAGGAAGATTGGATGATATAGATGTTGAAGGTGTGGAATTACTGTATAATATTCGGCACATGCTTGATGAGTATGGCTATCAAACGGAATTGCTTGCAGCATCTATTCGTGGGGTGCGCCATTTTCACGAAGCTATTATGGCAGGTGCAGATGTGATCACCGTACCGGTTGATATTCTGCAAAAAGCATCCGGCCATCTGCTTACTGATCAAGGCATTGAAAGATTTGATACAGATTGGAAGAAAATGGGTATTCGTAAATTTCCATAACGAGGATTATATGCAACACACCAAGGTTATAGTCAGCATGTTACTAGTATGTTCAACTTCGTTGTACGGCGATGAATTTTTTAGGATTGTTTTTGGCCATAGCGCAACGCAACCTCCCGTTCAACAGCAAGCTCAGGAAGATACTGATGTGTGCCCCATTGATCCGCCATTAGGAGCAAATGTATTTGTTGTTATAGTTGATGGAGATCGATTTCGGCGTTTGGGGCTTTGGAGTAAAATGAATGATAATGCAAAGCAGGAAGCTCGATTATATATTGTGAGTGGAGGAAAAGTAGATACTGCATTAACTGATCGTATGCAATTGCTTGTGTGTGGAACCAGTAATGCAAATGATCCTCGTGTTGTGGAGCTAAAAGCAAGGATGGCCACAATAGCTTAACGTTTAAAAAGGGAGAGAGTACATGATGCTACTGTTACTTTCGATTGCGGGATTTTTAATCTCGCTGTATGGCTTTTCTATTGAGCAAAAATTAAAAACTAATCCGAACTACAAGCCAATGTGCGACATTTCTGATCGTGCAAGCTGCACCAAGCCAATTAAGAGTCCGTTGGGTAAATTATTTGGCATCAGTAATACAATAGTTGGAATGTTTTTTTATTCAGCAATGATAGTTCTTTCTTGGATAGGATTTTATCAGGTTGTATTTGTGGGGGCGATTGGTGCATGCCTCATTTCTCTCTATCTTGCCTTTATTTTATATTTTCGTATCAAAACATTTTGTCTTATTTGTACAATTACGTATGCAATTAATGCAGCATTGTTATTAGTAAGTGGAATGATGGTTTTATAAAAAAGGAAACTGTATGAATGCAAAAGATTTAGGATTACTGATACTGCGTGTTGGCATTGGATTAATTTTCATCTATCACGGATATCCAAAGCTCATGGGTGGTCAGGAAAAATGGTTATGGCTTGGCAATCAAATGATTTATTTGGGCATTGCGTTTGCGCCAACTGTTTGGGGTTTCATGGCAGCAATAGCTGAGTGCATTGGTGGCGGTATGCTGGTACTTGGATTGGGTACTCGTTTGGCAGCATTTTTGATGGCGTGCGTGATGGTAGTTGCATGTATGATGCATTGGAATATAGGTGATCCTTTTTCACTGCTTGCGCATCCCCTTTCTTTGCTTGTTGTTTTTGTGAGTTTGTTTGTTTCCGGAGCAGGACGATTCTCTTTAGATGCTTTATTGCGATAGTAAGAGTCGCTTGATATCATCAGGAATCGGTTTTATATGAAGTGGTGTGTTATCACGTTAGTTTTTAAATTTTAGAATTAAAGGGGCGCGATGAGACGAGTATTGTTTCTGATGAGTATCGTTTTATTACCAGGTTGTGATTGGTCTTCCGATCGAAGTAAGACAATTCAAGGCGCCGGTAAAGAAGCTCGTCAGGAGCGCCCAATTAAAGACGTTAATGAAGTGCAAATAAGTGGAGTTGGTAAGCTTATTATTACTCAAGGAGATACGGAATCTCTGGTGATTAAAGGTGATCAGCTTGTGCTTAGCCATATTAAATCAGAAGTAGATGATGGTACGCTTTATATTAGTCCTAAGGATGATATGCAGCTTCGATCAAAATCTGAAATACTCTATTATCTTACGGTGAAAAATATTAAAGAGCTGGGTCTATCTGGTGCGATAGAATTAGAGGCAAAATCCCTTAAGGCTGATGAGCTTAAGTTAGATATTTCTGGATCATCGCGAGCGCAAATGGGCATTGAAGTAGATAAGTTGAAAGTGCATTTGTGTGGATCAGCAAAAATCTATCTTGAGGGCGAAGCGAAAAAGCAAAAAGTTGAAGCTTCTGGTTCGGCACATTATGATGCGGGAGCATTGCAATCTGCGCAAGCTAAAATTCAAGCCGAAGGGGCGTGCCGTGTTACCGTGGCTGTTCGTAAAAAATTGTATGTAAAATCAAGTGGTGTTTCTGTAGTAAGTTACAAAGGAAATCCACATGTTAAAGTCCATTCATCCGGAGCGGCATCTGTTAAAAGAGTTGGATGATTTGATGTGTAAACGTTATTTGATTCTACTTTTTTTAGGTGCAATGCCGTGTGGTGCGACTGATCTTGTAGACATCGCAACCATAATTCCAAACATTAAAATTGATTGCGTCTATGCAACGATTCGTAATTTCACTGGCAAGAAAATATATGCAAAACCAGTATGCTATCTTTTAAAGCCTATTGCCTTGAAGTTAGCTCAGGTGCAAAAAGAATTGGAATTAAAAGGGCTGGGATTATTGGTGTGGGATGCATATCGTCCATTGCCTGTTCAGCAGCGTTTATGGGATGCAGTTTCTGATGATAAAAAGAAATTTGTAGCGAATCCAAAGATGGGTGGCAAGCATACGCGGGGTACTACGGTTGATCTTACAATTGTACATTTGGCTGATGGAACTTTGCTTGATATGGCAACGGGTCATGATGATTTTACGCAGAAAGCCTATTATGCGTGTCCAATTATTTCTCAAGAAGCGAAACAAAATCGAAAACTGTTACGTGACGTAATGGGTAAGCATGGATTTGAACCGATTGCCCATGAGTGGTGGCATTTCGATTATAACGGCTGGCGAGATTATCCTGTTTTGGATATTGAGTTTGGTTGTATAGCATAGGATTGTGTATGCGTATTCTGTTTGTCACCAATAATTATACCCCCTATTCTGGGGGGCTTGTCAGTTCTATTACAGCTACCGTTAAAGCATTGCGCGAGCAGGGGCATGAAGTGATTGTAGCAGCGCCCGACTTTTTGGGTACAAACCATGATGATCCAGAGTGGGTGCGGCGCGTGCCATCGCTTATTCGATTTCGATATAAAAAAAAGCATATTGCATTTCCGTGGGGCGCTAAGCGATATTTGAATGACCTTATTAAAGAGTTTGATCCAGATGTAATTCATATACATCATCCCTTTTTACTTGGCACAACGGCGTTAGAGCTTGCAAAAGAAAAAGGGATCAAAACAGTTTTTACGTATCATACGATGTATGAAGCGTATGCACATTATCTTCCATTGCCACAATTTATTACCAAGCCATATATTACAAACAAAGTAGTGCGATTTTGCCGGAAAGTGGATCATATTGTAGCGCCAAGTTCAACGATTCAAAAGCATTTGCAGGCGCATGATTTATTACAGAGCACTATTATTCCGAGTGGACTCAAAGAGCAATTTGTAGGAGTGCCCTTTATGCCACGCTCGTTAAAAAAACCATTTCAGCTTCTATATGTGGGGCGCTTTGTAAAAGAAAAAAATATTACGGCACTGTTTGAGGTTATGGAGTTGTTGCCTGATGAGTATGAGCTTACGCTTGTAGGCTATGGGCAATATCTCGATGTATTACAAGAATATGCATATGATGGTTTGAAGCTTTCACGTGAACGAGTGCGTTTTATCATAAAGCCAGAGCAAGAAACGTTACTTGATTTGTATTGCTCGTCAGACCTTTTTTTATTTCCATCGCACACTGATACACAAGGTCTCGTAATTGCAGAAGCATTGGCTTTTTCTTTACCGGTAATTGCGTTTGACGGCCCTGGCCAACGAGACAGTATTGCAGATGGTGAAAATGGTTTTGTTGTTGCCGGCTGTGAGCAGATGGCAGAAAAAATTCAGCAGATATTGGGCGATACAGAGCTGTATAAGCAATTGCGTAAAAATGCCTGGGAGAGTGCGGGGAGATTTAATCCGCATTTTACATGCACTCAGCTTATCTCTTTGTATCAGCAATGATTTATTACGTACCGTGGAGCATTATTTTTTTTGAGTAGAATCTATTGATTTCAATAATTTATGCAGATTTTCAATAATGAAATCTTTTTTCTTTTTGGAGTCTACGGTTTTTGTTTTATGAGCGCTCTTTGGTTTTTTATATTTACGTTTAAGCATTGCTCCAATGAATATGGCTTCCGCATCTGCAAGGCCGTCAACGAGAAGTATTTCTTGGCTGCGTCCATTTGGCATAATGATTCGTTGCACAATCCGATTGCCAATCGCTTTTTGAAGAGCAGTTTCCATCTCAGATCCGCGTTGAGAGGGGTTGCTTAATTCTGAATATACATTTTTTGAATATACGGTAAAAAGCCGAGTGTTTTCATTGATTGTAATCTCAAGTGGGAAGTCCTGAGTGTGAATGATGGTATTATTTTTTGTACATGCAGCGTCATCTGCAATGGTGGCAAGAATATCGCTTTCAGTTAATGTTGTGCGTAATGCATCCATCTCATTTTTTTTTAATCGGAGAAAATGGGCTTTTATTCCGTTTTTCTTTTTTCCTTGAATTGGTTTCCATTCTTTATATCCCTCTTTGAGGGCATCTGTTGCAGGTGATGATGGCCCATTTTCTATGAGAACGCAGGTTGGCTTTCTTGGACCAATATCTGGTTTTTCCGCGGCATAAACTGCTCCTGAGAAAAACGTGAGTAATAGGAGGAAAAACTGCATAATTCGTTCCTTTTTAATTTTCAATACACTAAGAGGCTTGGGGCGTTGCTGGACGAGGATTGTTTGGCTGTATGATATGCCCAACTATATAGCCGGCCAAAGATAAGAGTAAGGTGATTATTGAATGGAAGGGAATCGGAAAGAAATAAAAGGCGATGAGTCCAATTGTTCCTCCAATTGCCCCGCCAAGTCCGGCATACTTTTTTACCTGCGGCATGAAGTATGCAGTCAGAATAGGAATTAAAAGAATACTGACAGGAACAGCATAACTGCTTACCAAGATAGAAATAATATCTTGCGGCATGAAGTATGATGCGCCAAATACCAAGATACCCATTGCAAAGGTAACGGCCTTCGATTCAACTACGGGCGAGAGTCGCAAAAATCCAAATGAAAAATCTTGTGTTAAGTTGGCACCAATTGCGCAAAGCAGCGCATCGGCTGTTGATGCAATGGCGGCTAAAATACCACTTGCTACCATTACTACCATCGTATTGCCAGTCATATGCTTTACAATTTCAAGAAGAGGGCTGTGATCATCAGCAACTACGAGTCCCATGAGCTTTGCTTGCATGCCCAAATAAATAGGAATGAGCCCAAATGTGAGCATGAAAAAGGTAGTGATAATTGCGGTTACTGTTGCAACTGTTTTTGTTTTTGAAGCGAAAAATATTTGTGCAAGATCTTGCTCGAATAGTGCAAAGAGCGCCGGCATAAGCAAAATATTAACCAGATGTGATGCATCCGGAAGGTGGCCGGAAAATTGATCTTGGATTGTGCCAAGCGTGGCAAGGCTAAAAAGATGATGCGGTGCAAAAAAGCTAAAAATGGTAATGCCTACAAACACAAGAACAATAAACGATACCTGTACTAAGTCGGTGAGTACTACGGCATGCAATCCGCCGATCATGGTATAGACGATAATAAAGAGCCAAAAGAGTGCAAAGAAAAAATCACTTTCAAAGCCGAGACTGTGCATCAGTGATTTTGATGCCACCATATTACCTACAAGTATTCCGCAGAGTGTGAAGGTAACTAAGAGAGATGCAACTTTACGAAGAATCTGCGAGTGATATTTTTTTTCAAAAATTTGTGTAGTGGTAACGATTTGAAGAGAGCGTAATTTTCCAGCAAGCCCGCATCCTAAGATTATAAGCCCAATACTGATACCAAATGTAAAGAGCAGACTATAAAGCCCCATATGGTATGCCTGTTGAGAAGTACCCAAAAGGAGTCCGGCGCCCAGTTGGGTGGCAATAAGCGTGCAGGTTGCTTTGAGTACCCCGAGGTTTCTACCTGCCAAAAAGTAGTCCGTTTTGTTTTTTATCTGCTTACCAGGTAGTAGGGCCAAGGCGATATATATGATGCCGAATACGGTGATAGTGGCATAGAAAAGTAACGATATATTCATCAATTCTCCTTTTAGAGGCTCGATTTGTGCTGTTTTGCTTCTTGGCCAGTATTGATTTGGGGCTCCTATTTGTCAAGATCGCATTTTTAGAAAAACCCGTTTGTCTCGTTACATTGATCGATACTCCTATTGGAGGCTAATATTGAAGCATTTAAGGGGCGAGCTCTTTTGACAGATAGTCAATTTATGCTATAATGAACAGAGCCTTATATGAGGTATTTTTTAATGGAGGTTTTCTTGTGAAGAATTTAGTACGCTTATCTTTTATATTTTCTCTTTTTAGCTCTAGCCTGGGCCTTTTTGGCATGGATCCAAATGTACGTGCTCTTTCTGAAGCCCTTAATTCGTCTCAGGTGCAATGAGAGTCTATTGCGCGTCGCTTACGTTCGGCATCTCAGCCAGAGGTTGTAGTTTCGGCCGGCAAGAGGAGTGAGTCAGATTCAGATAGTGAAGAGGCGAGTGAATTTATTGGTTCGCAATTATTTGTTGAAGGTAGACAAGATGCTGTAATACAACTCATTAATGAAGCCGAAAAGTTTATTAATTTATCTTCTCCTTTTCTCTGATCCTAAAATTCAAAAAGCGCTTGTTGCTGCTCATGAACGAGGAGTAACGGTTGAAGTTAAGGTGGCACCTTCAGCAAAGATAGATCTTTTGCATAAGGCTGGTATTACAGTGGAAGTGATTCCTGGGCTTCATGCAAAAATGATAATTACTGATAAATCCGTTCTTATTGGATCAGATAATTTATCGTGTGTATCAGCTGCTCGTGAGACGGAGCTATTACTCCAAACCGAAAAAGAGCAGGAGCCAAAACATTACCAAAAAGCTGTGGAACGATTTAGGGGAATAGGTAGATCGCCAAGAAGACGCCGTGCAACTCCGAAAAAGGGGACACCACGGCAGGCAACAGTCAAACGAGGGCATACTGGGGAAAAGGCCGATAGGTTTCAAAGGTTGGTGAGTGATCCATCCTCAGAAAATAGAGTTGATGTAGGGTCAATGACGTTCGATAGTGATCGTATTGTTTCTCAAGTGGAGCAAGTCTATGCTCAGAGTCCGTCAGATCAACGTCCATTTATGCGATTTTTTTTAGATAGATCTGCACTAAAGCATCTAGGTTTACTTGATCGATTGAAACAGGCGGGCGGCGATGACTTAGAAATTTATATCTTTAATGCCCAAGGGACAGAAAAGATATGGGGTAAGTTTACTGATATTATGCATAAAAAATATATTGCACGAAAAATCGTAAATGCTGATGGTACTGAGCAAAAATATGTTATTATCTCTACCGGTAACTTAGCTGATCGGAGTGATTTGGATATTAATTTTGATTCTCATCATTCTGGTGATAGTGCGCTATATGATGATCTTATAGCACGCGGAGATGATTATGCAGCATCTCCAGTATGGACAAAATATCAGCCTTCACAGTAATAACTATAACGATATAGAGATCGATACACAGCTATGAGTATGAAACAAAAAGCATTTAAGTTACATATTCCGTTTGATCCTGCTGGTGGACAGCCAGAAGCGATTAAAAAATTAGTAAAAGGTCGTCCAGGCCGTTCAACCTTATTGGGTGTAACCGGATCAGGTAAAACCTACACAATGGCGCAGACGATTGCTCAGCAAAATAAACCGGTACTTATTTTAGCACCGAATAAGACGTTAGCCGCACAGCTTTATGAAGAGTTTTCTCTTTTCTTTCCAGAAAATAAGATTTGTTATTTTGTGAGTTATTATGACTATTACCAACCAGAATCTTATTTGCCTGCACAAGATATTTATATTCCCAAAGAAACAAAAATTAATAGTGAGATCGAGCGATTACGAGTTGAGGCATCTGCTTCGCTTGTGAATCGTAATGATGTAATTGTGATCTCTTCTGTATCAAGTATTTATTCTCTTGGTAATCCAGATGATTATCGTAATCTTTCATTTTCATTGAATGTGGGCCAAAAAATCAGTCGCTCAGATTTGATTAAACAGCTTATTTTCATTCAGTATAAGCGTAATGATGTAGATCGGGCTTCTGGTACGTTTCAAGTGCTGGGTAATACTATTGAAGTTAATTTGCCGTATCAAAAAGAAAAGCTTCGCATTGAGCTCTTTGGCGATGAAATTGAAGGGATGCAATGGGTTGGCAAGCAAAACAATGAGCTTTTAATGGAGCTTGATAATACCATTATTTTCCCAGCAAAACATTTTGTGACTACCGAAGGGAAAAAAGCATCGGCCATTGCAAGTATCAAAGCAGAGTTACAAGAGCATTTGCCAACGGTTGAAAACCCACTGTATCGTGAGCGGATTGAAAAACGAGTGATGCATGATCTTGAGATGATTCGTGAGATTGGCTATTGCTCTGGTATTGAAAATTATTCTTCTCATTTTGAATTGAGAAAACCAGGTGAGCCGCCATTTTGCTTGTTTGATTTCTTTCCCAAAGACTTTTTACTTATTTTAGATGAATCGCATATGGCGTTGCCGCAACTTCGTGGTATGTATGCCGGTGATCGTGCTCGTAAAAAATCACTCATTGATTTTGGTTTCCGTTTGCCATCCGCATTTGATAATAGGCCGCTTAAGTTTGAAGAGATAGAGCGGTATTTTAACGATGTGGTATTCGTATCGGCGACACCGGGCGATTATGAGCTTGCGCATTCAGATCAGGTAGTTGAGCAAATCATTCGCCCAACAGGTTTGCTTGATCCGGAGGTTGAGATTCATTCTCGCATTGGTCAGATGGATCATTTAATTGACCAAATTAATGCGACAACGGAAAAAGGCTATCGATCACTCGTAATGGTGATGACCAAAAAGCTTGCAGAAGAGCTTGCGCGGTATTTAGAAGATAAACAAATTAAGGTCTGTTATTTACATAGTGATTTAAAAACACCACAACGAACTGAGCTTTTGCAAAAACTTCGCCTTGGCGTATTTGATTGTTTGGTTGGAGTGAATTTATTGCGTGAAGGAATTGATCTTCCTGAAGTTGCCTGCGTGGCAATTATGGATGCTGATCTTGAAAGCTTCTTACGAGATAAACGTTCACTTATTCAGATCATGGGACGTGCTGCGCGAAACACTGAGGCAAAAGTATGGCTCTATGCGGATAAAATAACTCGCTCAATGTCCGCTGCAATCTCTGAATCAAAACGACGTAGGGTTATTCAGAGAGAGCATAATGAAACGCATGGTATTACTCCTGTATCGGTAAAACGAGAAGTAACCAAGAGTATTGCCAATATTCAGAAGCTGATTGCTGAGGCTTCAAAATCAAACAAGAAGAAAAAAGTAAATGCGCGTAAGGGCGCAGTGCTTGACGTGAAAGCTCGTATTTTAGAGCTTGAAACACTCATGGCAGATGCGGCAGAAAAATTAGATTTTGAGACAGCAATTGCATTGCGATCTGAATGGAAAGAGCTGCAAAAAGAATTGAATTAGTTGAGTAAATGTTTCATTTAATGGAGGTTTTCATGAAACGTATAGTATGTATTGGATTTATATTAGGAGCAGTAGCAAGCCTAAGTGCTATGGACGATTTTGAGCGACTATTTGTAGTAGCGCAAAATGCAGAAGAGCTTCCTGCAAGTGTACGAGAAGATTTAGAAAATTTTGACCCGCAAAAAGCATGGAAATAGTTAGATTTAGTAGATGCTATTGCTCAATCTAATATGCAGGGTGTTCGAGATACTCTGAGAGCGGGGATGCCTCTTGGTGATTTAACATGGGCAGCAATTGATCGCCATATTTCACAAGAGAAAGATATGGGATTTGCTCTCGATGTTTTTAAGGAAATTGCATATAGAGATCAAAGTATGCGTCCTCACATACGTGCTCGTTATCCCCAGTTCAGGACTTTGCTATAAGCGTTACTCTTACTTATTATTGATTATAACAAGCTGGCAATGGTGATATACTCATTGCCAGCTTTTTTATTAAATACAGCGGGGTTTTTTGTATGCAACGAAATGTTTTATTTTTATATTTTTTACTCTCGGTTTCTTTTGCGCATGGTGCAGAGGGAATGCATGATGAGTGGGTTTCTGAGGGCAAGCGCGAAGCGGATGTAGTTATGCAAGATGCAGATGATGGAGCTGTGTCTACGGAATTGCCGCTGGATGTGTAGAAACTTATCTTTAAAAATATGGCAAAAAAGATGGTACCAGGATCTCAAGCCTATCAAGACCTATTACAGAGAGTTTCTGTTTCAAGTACAGAATTAGAGAGGCATACAGGTGCGGTTAATGCAGTGGCGTATCATCCATCAGGAGATCAGCTTGCGTCAGGATCGGATGATCATAGGGTGCGGCTTTGGGATACTACTACCGGTCAGCAGCTGCATGAGTTGCAGGGGCATACAGGTGTGGTTTGGGCAGTGGCGTATCATCCATTAGGAAATCAGCTCGCATTAGGATCGGGTGATGGAACAGTGCGGCTTTGGAATACCACTACCGGTCAACAGCTGCATGAGTTGCAGGGGCATACAGGTGTGGTTTGGGCAGTGGCGTACCATCCATCAGGAGATCAGCTCGCATCAGGGGCGGGTGATGGAACAGTGCGGCTTTGGAATACCACTACCGGTCAACAGCTGCATGAGTTGCAGAGGCATACAGGTGCGGTTAAGGCAGTGGCGTACCATCCATTAGGAAATCAGCTTGCATCAGGAGCGGATGATAAGACCGTGCGGCTTTGGAATACCACTACCGGTCAACAGCTGCATGAGTTGCAGGGGCATACAGGTGTGGTTTGGGCAGTGGCGTACCATCCAT
>Ga0114918_10003152_pt1 | contig 14600 bp, 11 predicted proteins | sample LantaG_FD_87015 | JGI IMG/M metagenome (GOLD analysis project Ga0114918, IMG submission 87015) | Deep subsurface microbial communities from Baltic Sea to uncover new lineages of life (NeLLi) - Landsort_02402 metaG | ecosystem: Environmental > Aquatic > Marine > Oceanic > Sediment | place...
CTTCTTCTTCTTCTTCTCCATCTTCTCGTCTCCGCTTCCGCCCCAAGAGGCCCCTCGCCGCCGTGATGTTCTCCTCCGAGGAGCCCACGAGGTTCGGCCTCTCGTGCATCGGGTCCCGAGCCCTAGCGGGGGAGCTCTCCGCGGAGAGGCTGGCGTCGCTGCGCGACGAGAACGGGACCGGGTTCTTCGATAGCGCCGACGCGGCCGGCATCGCCGGCCTCCGAGCGAGCGACCCCCTCTCTCGAGCGAGGGCCACGCTCTCCTCCGTCAGGCTCTCCAGGAAGAGGTCCGTCTCTGCATTCCTGGAGCTCCACATCGAGCAGGCGGCGACTCTTCAGGAGAAAAAGGTCGCGCTCGGGGTCGTCACAGCCATCGCCGCGCCGGCGGCGCTCTCCGTCACCTTCAGGGGCCCGGGAGGCCACGCGGGCGCCCTGCCGATGCGCCTCCGCGCCGATCCGGGGCTGGCCGCCGCGGCCTTTGCCCTCGACGTCGAAGCAGCCGCCCTGCGCGCCAGCCTGGAGGAGGGCGGCGGGGACGACTCGGTGGCCACGGTGGGGCTCTTGTCGCTCAAGCCCGGCGCGGTCAACTCCGTCCCGCGCGAGGCGTCGATGACCGTCGACGCGAGGGACGTCTCCGGCGCGAGGAGGGACCGCATGCTTGCTAGGATCCGCGAGGCTGCGAGGCAGAGAGCGAGAGAGAGGCCAGGGGTGAGCGTGGAGGTGGAGGTGGCGAGCGAGGACGCGCCGGCGAGCGCCGACGCGAGGGTCGTCGCGGCGACGGCCAGGGCGGCGGCCGAGGTCACCGGGGCCGAGGCGACGACGGCGGCGGCGGGAGCCGGAACGGGAGAGACTCCCTCGCTCCTCTCCCCCCTCTTCTCCTTCTTCAAGCCTCGTCCTCCCCGGCCGCCACCTCTGGTCTTCCTGCCCTCCAGGGCCTACCACGACGCCCTCCTCGTCTCGAGGGTGGCCCCCGCGGGGATGCTCTTCGTGCGGTGCCTCAACGGCTGGTCGCACCGCCCCGACGAGTTCGCCTCCGCCTCGGACTTGGAGCTGGGGGTCAAGGCGCTGGCGCTGGTGCTGGCGGAGCTGGCTGGGGACGCAGGAGCGGCAGCGGAAGCAGCGGAAGAAGGGCAGGGAGGGGCGGGGGGGAGGTGCCCCGAAGGGGGGACGGGAGCCGTCGGGAGAGTCACGTGAGCGAGAAGGAAAGAGAGCGCCTTGTTTTCCCCTCTCTCTCCTTTTCCCTCTCTCTCCGCGCCTGTAGAAAAAGAGGGAAAAAAGCTTTCTTTTTCATTGCATTCACATTTTCGCTACTACACAAAACAACGGGAAAACGAAAAAAAGAGGGCTCGAAAGCACCAAGCGAGAGAAGAAGAAGAACTCGAAAAGAGACCTCATCAAGGAAACCCGGCGCCGCGCAGGAGCGGGTCCGGCGCCGTGTCCTTGAAGATAAGGTACCTCGCCCCCTCCCTCCCCAGGCCCGCGAACCACTGCGTGACGTAGGGGCCCATGAAGATCGCGTCCCCGGCCGTCACGGGCGCCCAGACCGAGTCGGACAGGCGGTAGATTCCCCGGCCGCGGAGCATCAAGAGGCCGTGCTGGTTGTGGTGCACCTCCTTGGTGTTCAGAAATTCTCCGGGCGCAAAGTCCATCAAATGGACGTTGAAGTCGAACTGGAAGGCGTCGGGGCCGGAGTGGGGGAGGAGCTTGCGGAGCCCGAAGGTCTCCGGGTGGCCCGGGTCGAGGAGCGGGAGCTCCGAGGCGGCGCGGCCCCAGACGAAGAAGGGCAGGGTCTCTTCGGTTTCGACTTCGTTTTCGGCGCCGCCGGTTTCGTCCCCGTCGGCGGCGGCGGACGAGGGCTCCGAGGCCCTTCCCGTTGCTCTGCTGACGTGGATCCTCTCGAAGACCACGAGCCCGGCCCCTCCGGGACCCGCCGTGACCGAGGGCAGGAGGAGCTCCGACCCCGAGCCGCAGTGCGGCGGGAAGAACGCGAAGCCGTCGGCGTGGAGGGTGAAGTTTCCCGCGGCCGGGGAGCACCGCGCCGTCCTCTTCCTCTGCCGCTGCCGCGAGGGGAGATCGTTCCCGCCCGAGGGAGGCTCTCCTCTTCGCTCGGACGCCGCCGTCGTCTCCACCCTCACCACGCCGTCGAGAACAAACACGAACCTCTCCGCCGCCCGATGGGGCAGCGGGCCCATCCGCCCTCCGCCCTCCAGCTTCGCCAGGAACATCGAGAACGCCGCGCCCGAGCCGGCGCGGCCCGGCGAGATCAGGTGCGCGACCCTCGCCTTCTCCCACGGTCGCCCCGCCGCCCTGGGGTCGTTCGCGGGCGCCGCCCAGGTGCGGGACTCCGGGGCCACCAGAGCGTAGTCGGGCCCGACGAGCGAGCGGGTGAACCCCGGAGGGTACGCGGGAGCGGAGGAGGGAGAGGAAGAAGCGGAGGAAGCGTGGGAAGCGGAGGAGGGAGGAGGGTTTGGCGCAAAGGGGTCGGAGAGCACCGAGCCGTAGTCGGGCGAGGTCGCCTCCGACGACAAAAAGGAGGAGCTGCTGCTACTCAGGACGTCGAGCCAGGCCGCGGAGGCGGCCGGGTAGGAGAGGAGGAGGGGGGCTGTCCGTTTTTGTTCGTTCGGGAGCGGAGGGAGTTTGGAGGCGGTGAGTTTTTTTGTTTTTTTTTGGCTAGGAGGTCGAGGGCGAGAGGGCGAGAGAGCAATGAGGAAGAAGACAAAAACGGAATCCCTCTCGTCTCCTTCATCTGAGACGCACCGACCACGACCAGCGCGAGACAGAGCAGATGCTGCGCCATGCTGTGCATGTCCGAAATGGAATCAAGGACGGCGGAGGAGGGGAAGAGCTGGGAAACGGGACTCTTCAATCAAGTGCCTTTTTGTTTTCTCGACGCTTGTGCAGAGGTCACAGTTTCCGCTCGAGAACGAAGGCATTGAAAAAAGAGAGAGCGGACCTTTTCGATCGCCTCCGCCTCCTCCCTACATCCCTCGTCTCGCGCGAGAACCGATGCTCCCGGTCGCAGGCATCTCTGCGGACGTCGCTCACGACATCCTGACTGGCTTGCGCGCCGCAGCTGCTGCCGCGGAGCAAGAACGGGAAAGAAACGGAGATGGGCAACGACGGCCGCCGCCGCCATCGAAGAGCTCGACTTCGACCTCCTCTGCTTCCGCTTCCTCCCTCGTCCCCGAGCGCTGGCTCGACTCCCTGCTCCTCGCCCAGCTTTCCGCCGACGCACTCCACAGGGACGCCGAGCGAGCCCGCCGCGCCCTGGCTTTTTGGCGAAGGGCCGCGGCGGAGGGGAGCGGAACCGGTGGCGGCGGCGGCGGCGACGGAGGGAGCAACTGCTGCTCCTCCTCCTGGAGCCGCGGCTCCCACTCTGCGAGGCTCCTGCTGCGTTCGGGACCCAGCGAGGCCTTCCGCGGCCTGGGTCGAGGGGCCAGCTGCGTCGTGGGGAAGGTCTCTTCCCTTTTCGCGGCCGGGAAGGAGAGGGGCGCAGAGAGGAGCGGCAGCGGAGAGGAAGGGGGCGGCGAGAGGATCGAAAATGACGACGGGGGTGGAGCCGACCGGGGAGACCTTGCCGCGGCCGTCGACGCCAGGACGAAGGAGCTCGCGCTTCTGTGCTCCGAGCTCGAGAGGGCGCTGTGCAGGGTGCACGCCGCGGCCGGCTTGCTGACCATGCAGAAGAAGCAGGAGAGGAGGAAAGAAGGGAGAGGCGGCGGCGGCCAAGGAGGCTCTCCCCCCTCTCCCTCCTCCCCCTTTGCCGTCCTCGCGGCGGCAGACGCCGCGGCGGCGGCCTGCTGCCGCGCCCTCTGCGAGGCGCTCTCCGCCGCCCGCGCCGCCCCCTCGCGCGCCGGGGCCGGGGAGGCGGACTCTGCGGCCCTCTCCCGCGGGACTCGCGGGGGGCTGAGCCTCCTGGTTCCCGCGGGCGGCGGGAGCGCCAACGGAGGCGGGAGACCGAGCTCCGCGGCGGCCGCGGCCCGGAGCGCCGCCACCCGCCCGGCCTCGGCGCCGCTCGCCTCGGCAAATCCCATGCCGCCCTCGCCTTCTCCCCCGCCTCCCCCGCATCCTGCCTCCTCCTCCGCCGCCGACGCCTCCTCCTCCGCCGCCTCCGATGCCGCCATCGAGGCCGCCAAAGAAGCCCTGGGCCTCCGCGCGCTGCCCGCTCGGGCCCCCGGCAGGACGAGGGCGCCAGAGGCGCTCGCCGCGGCGACGGCGCCGGTCGTCGTCCAGGCCGGCGCCTCCCCCGCCGCAGCCGCGGCCCTCCCGCCCCCGAGGGGCTCGGACGCGCCCCCGCTCCTGTCGGTCGCCCCGCTGCCGGAACACCTCCGGCCGCCCTCGTGGCTCCAGCAGCGCTGGCTCCTCGTCGCCGCGGCCGCCGCCGGCGGGACCGCGCTGGCGTGCCTCCTCGCGCGGCGCTGCCGCCTCGTGGGCGGCGACGGCTCCCTGGAGAGAGCGGTCTCCGAGGGATTCAAAAACGCCGCGGGCGCCCTGGACGCGCACGTTGTGGAGCCGCTGGCGTCGCTGAGGGCAGAGATGTTCTCGACGCTGAGGGACAGGTAAGTGAGATAGTTCTTTCTTTTCCCATTTTTTCTTTTTTTTGAACAAGAGAGAGAGAGAGAGCGATGAGGAGAAACAAAAGAAAAAAAACCTATCTCAATTTTCTCACCACTCTTTTCCTCCGCCGCTCTCTCTCTCTTTCTCTCTTTCTCTCATAAAAAAACAGGAGGGCCATCGTGACCAACGAGGAGTTCCTCGCGGAGACCAAGGCGCTGGAGCGTATGCTTGCCGACTTCGACAAGGACGTCTCTTCGATTTCGAGCTCGGACTCAGACTCAAACCCGACTTATTTGAGCTCCTCTTCTTCCTCTTCTTCCGGCGCTTCTTCTGCTTCTGCTGCTCCCAGCACCCCTGCTGCTCCAAATGCTGCGAGCAGCGCAGCAGCAGCGCAATCCTCCTCTCCTCTGTCGATGGCGAGGCTGATGCGCACCTACGAGGACGAGCTCCGGCGCCCCGTGAAGAACCTCCTCTCGGGCCAGCTGGCGCGCTGCCTGCTCATCCAGCTCCAGAAGGTCAAGGTCGACTCGTCGAGCGCGCTGCTCGAAATGGACCAGGTGCTGCGCGCCAACGAGCTGTCGCTCGCGGCGACCGCGGCGGTGCCCGCGCTCGCCGCCGTCTACGTGGTGGGCCTCGGCGTCCGCAGGGTCTTTTTCGCGAGGAGGCGTCCCCTTCCAGACCCGAGGAGGGCCGCGGCGCCGCTGCGGTCGGCGTTCGCGGACGCGGAGGACGCGCTTGTGCTTGCTGCTGCCGCCGCCGCCGCGGAAGAAAAGGGAGAGGGAGAGGAGCTGGAGACCGGGAGGGCGCTGTTCGAGCTTGGGCGCGCGCTCGCGGCGGTCGACGCCCTCCTCGGCATCGAGCCTCGCCCCGGCCCCTTCTCCTTCCTCTCCCCCTTCTGCCGCTTTCTGCCCGGCCCCCCGGCGAGGGTGGTCGGCGAGGAGCCGGACGACGCCCCGGGAGGCGCCGCTCCTTTCTCGGTCAGGGCGCTGCCGGGGGCCGTCGGGGCCGCCTCGGGGTCGGGGTCGGGGTCGGGGTGGGGGGCCGGCGACGCGGCGAGGTGCCGCGCCGGGCTGGTCGGCCTCGCCTCGCCCTCCGCCCCGGCGGCGTCGCGCGCGGAGGCGGCCGCCCGCCTCTCGCGGTCGAGCGCGCTCTTGAGGTAGCTCCGGTTTCGGTTTCAGTTTTGTTTCGTTGTTTTGTAGTGTGACAAGTTGAAAAAAAGGGGGGGGGGGGAGGGAGGGGAAAAAACTCAACTTGTTCATTCCTTCTTCTCGTCTTCACCCGGGGGCGCCGCTGCCGCCGCCTCCCCTGCCACGAGCGAGCTCGTCCTCGCCCGCGCCTCGGCGAACAGCCGCTGCTGCATCGCGATCGCCTCCTCCTCCGTCATCTGCACTCCCCCGCCGCCGAAGCCGCCGCCGCCTCCGGCCGCGCGGGAGGCCGCCGCGGCCTCCCTCGCAGACTGGGCGTCGGCCTTTGCGGCCGCCGCAGCGTCCCGCACTATCTGCAGGATCGATTCGTCGAAGCCGAGGTTGGTGATGGCCTCCACGACGTGGTCGGGGAGCACCGTGGACTTTTTGGCGGCGTCGGAGGCCTCGAGGGCTTTTTTGATTCGTTTTTTTGGTTTTGGATTTGAAAAAAGAGGAGGAGAGAGTGGTGAGTTTTTCTTTTTCCCGCTGCGAAGAATTTGGAGAAAAATGGGGGGGAAAACTCTCTCTTTTCTCTCTCTTTTTTTACCTTCGGCGTAGACGAGTCGAACGAACTCGTCCGCGCAGGAGAGCGTCGCGTCGATGGCGTCGCCCGAAACGCGCGCGTTGGTCCCGGCGAGGACGGGGGCCGCGGCGTCGCGGGCGAGCTTGCCGATAGTAGCTGCTTGGAGTTTTTGAGTTTTTTTGGTCAAGGTCGAGGTTGAGTTTTTTTTCCCTTCGAAGAAGAAATGTCGAGTCGAGAAAGAAAAAACGGGCAGCTCGCGTGCTTCTTATCCTCCCATTCTCATCCTCCCACTCTTCTCTTTCTCACTCTTCGGCAGGCCGACCTCTTCGTCAGCCATGGCTCGCTGGCGTGAAAAAAAGGGTGTTTCGATGGGGAAGTTCGGAGGACAGAGACGAAGGGCGATGCGCTCTTGGAGAGAAATGGCGAGAGAGGGAATCGTCTGAAGAGAGAAAGAAAAAATTGAGCCGCAGCGAGCGGAAAAAAAGGGAGCGCTTGGAGCCTGAAGGCTCCAAGCGCTCTCCCCTCTTCACTCTCCCCTCTTCTCTTGTTGGAAGCAGCAGCAAGCACTCGAGAGCTTGCTAGACTCGAATCGGGCCTGCTGTTCTCTGCTTGTTGCTTTTCTTTCCCTTTCCTCTTTCACGAGAGCTGAAGCGTATCGTCATAAGAGCGGCGCGCGAACCGCGCACCGCCATCAGAGGTAAAGAAACGGGAGAATGCGTGAAAAGAGAATCGGGGGCGACGACGCCCGGCTCTTGTCATCGTCGTCGTTCGTCAACGCTTGGAGCGCAGCTAGCTGCCCATTTGCCCTCCCTAGCGCTGCCGAGAGGCGCGCTATTTCTCTTCCGACTGTGCGAGATTGGTTTATGGGCCATGTTTGCTCGATCGAGCGACAGGCGTTGCGGCAGAATGGTCGAATCGGAGCGGAAAACCGGGCGCCGCGAATGCATCGATTGCCAGCTAGCAGACGAGAGGTCGATGCTCGCTCGGTTTCTTTACCTCTACCCCCTCTCTCTTTCTCCCCCGTCCCTTTTCTCTCTCTCTCCGTTTGCGCTTCTCACTCACGCGCACTTTTTCCTCTTTTATCTACCGATCTAGAACAAAAGGCAGCGCATAAATAGAAAGCAATCTCCCATTCTCCGCAAGAGCAGCTCTCAGATGCGCCCTCTCTCGGTGTCGCCGCCGGCGACGAGCGGCCGAAGCGGCGGACAAGCAAACGGCAGCAGCGGCGGCGGCGGCGGCGGCAGCCCGCACGGCGCCCTCCCGCCGCCCTTCCACCGCCGCAGGATACCGATCAGCCCAAAACACATTGTCCTGGGAGTCCTGCTCTTCCTCGTCGGCTTCGGCGCGATGCGGCACCAAGGGGGGAGGCCGAGGGGGGGGGGCTCTTCCCCGAAAGAGCAGCAGCAGCGGCACCGAAAGGGCGCCTTCGCCGACGCTTCTTCCCGCCCTGCCTCGACGCGCGGCGGCGGCTTGGAGAGCATGCTCCCCGGGATGGGAGGCATCCGCTCCGAGGAGGCGGACGCGGCCGCGGCGGCGGTCTCGACTCAGGCAGCGGCGGCGGCGGCGTCTGCAGTGGCGGGCGCCGGCGCCTCCTCCTCCCACGCCGTCGCTCCTTCCACGAAGTCCTGCTCCGAGCTGCTCAACGCGCCCAAAGTCGCCCTCATGTTCCTGACCCGCGGCGAGATGCCCCACGAGCCGGCGTGGGCCGCGTGGCTTCACTCTGCGCGAGGGCTGGTTCCGCTTCCTGTCGCCGCGGCCCCCGGCTTTGGCGGCTGCGGCCCCGCCCGCGTCGCCGAGCTCGTCGCCGCGTGCGGCAGCGGCATCGAGAGCGGGATCGGCGGCGGCGGCGACTCCCTGTCGTCTTCGTCGACGACGGCGGCCCTGCTGAGGGCGAGAACGCAGGTCCAGAGGCTCGCGGAGGCGAGCTCGATCACCGGGATGGCGCGCGAGGCCGAGAAGGCGAGAGAGGAGGCGAAGGCGGGGAACATTAAGTCGGAAGGAGGGGCAGAAGAGGTCGGAGCCTCTTCGACCTCTTTGACCTCTTCTTCAAACTCGAACCCGAATCCGATCGTCTCGTCGCAGCACCTCTTCTCCGTCTACGTCCACGCCCCGCCCGGCTTTAAGGGCTACGCCCCTGGGTCCGTCTTCGAGCGCGCGCTGCTGCCCGCGGGGACCAGGGTCGCGGCGTCGTGGGGCGGGCACGACCTCGTCGACGCCGCCCGCTCCTTGCTCCGCGCCGCGCTCACGGACCCGCTCAACGAGCGCTTTGTCCTGTTATCTGAATCGGGGGCCCCGACTATGGCCCCCTCGCTGGTGTATATGCAGCTGCTAGGGTCGAGGCTGTCGAGGATCAACGCGTGCGAGGGGGACAACAACGACGACTGGAGATAAGGAAGAGAAAGGGAGAGAGTTTTTTTGTTTTTTTACTTTAGTTTTCGAAGAAGAAAACCTTTTTCCCCCCCAAAAAAAAACTCACTCTTCTCTCTTTCTCTCAAACCATTTTTCCCGTTCCATTTTGTTTCCCGAACGGCAGGTGGCACCCTGCAATGGCGCGCCCCTTGGAGAAGAAAGAAGAAGGAGAGAAGCAGAAGGGCACGTGGGGCCAGGGAGATGGCGACGAGGGCAGTGGCGACGGCGACGCGGGCGACGAAGGGAGCCAAGCGAAAGCCTCGACCTCGACCTCGACCTCCTCCTCCGCCTCGCCCCCCGAGGAAGCACCCGCCGACGCCTCGACCTTTGTCCCCGAGGACAAGTGGCGCAAGTCCAGCCAGTGGGCCTCCCTGACGCGCAAGCACGCCGCGGCCGTCGCCGCCGACACAGCGATCGACGCGACATTTCGGTCCATCTGCCACTTCACAGAGTGGGATTCTGAGCTGGAGAGGAAGTATCTGTGCTTCAGCGACGAGCACTACATCCCGACGCTGCTCGCGATCCGAGGGTGGGACTCGGAGACGGACTGCTTAGGGTACAACGTGCACACCGACTGGACAGAGGGCGGGCCGCACCCGGTGAGTTGCCGTTTTTTTGTCCCCGTTTTTTTTTCCCTCCTCGAGGGTCAAAAGAGAGAGAGAAAAAGGGAACAAAAAAAACTCACCCTTTTTCTTCCTCTCGAATTATTTTGACTTCTTCTCTCCTGCTCCAAAAAAACAAATCCCTATTTTACAGAAAAGCTACAATCTCGACGAGGTCACCCCGGAGAAGATGGCCTGGCTCCGCGACGGTTGGGGCGGCGGCGAGTGCCACGCCTCGACCGCCGCGGCGGCCGCCCGCGCGCTCGTCGTGCCCGCCGCGGCGCTCTCCGAGCCGACCTGCGCCGCGACGGCTGCACTCGCGAGGGGGAGGCATCTCGACCTCGACGCCGCCGTTGACGCGCGCGACCCGACCACGGCCGCCGACGATGCGCCCTTCCGCGACGAGGCCTCGCGGGAGACGGCCGCCCTCGCCACGGCGGCGCTGCTGTCGTCGTGGTCGGACCGGCTCCTGCCCAGGGAGTGCCCGCTCTTTGCGCGCAAGTTCCCGGCCGAGGTCTCCGCGAAGCTCGCGGAGGTTCTGGGAGACTGCGACGTGGCTGCCTACGGCCACGAGGCGTGCGACTCGACCAGGGCCGTCGAGAGGGAGGCGGAGGCGAGGAAGGAGCTCGAGAAAAAGCTCGCGGAGATGAGGAAAAAGCGGAAGACAACGCACGTCGGAGGCGACGGCGACAGAGACGAGAAGCCGAGGTAGAGAAAAACCGAAAGGTTTTTTGTTTTCCCGTTTTTTGTCCCCTCTGTTTTTCGATCCTTACCAATCACTGCCCCTGTCACCTGAGAGAGAGAGAGAACTAGAGAAAGAAAGAAAACATTTGCAATATACACCTAAAAACTTGACTCAGAGTACTAAAAAAATGGGATAAAAAGGATTTATGTTTTTTTTTTAGGTCGAGATATTTCGCAGAGTCGATTTAAAAAAACTCAGAGACCGTGGATCCTTCTCGCCTCCGCCACCGCCGCCTCAACTTTATCCCTGGGCTCGTCCGCGAGCATCCCCTTGTCGAAGCCGTCGAGCGACGGCAGCGAAAGGAGGCCGCGCATGGAGTCGGCGACAGAGTCGGAGAGGCCCTTCAGATCATAGCCTCCCTCGAGCAGGAACACGATTCTCCCTCCGCAGAGCTCGTCCGCGGCCCCGGCCAGTCTCGAACAGAGCGCGTGATAAGTCCTCGTCAGCGCATTCATCCCGGCGAGCGGGTCCCGCCAGTGGCTGTCGTACCCGGCAGAGACGATCAGCAGATCGGGCTGGAACCTCTTCAGAGAAGGGAGGACGATTTCCTCAAAGGCGCGGGTCAGGGCGGCGTCGCCCGAGGAGGCCGGCAAAGGAACGTTGACCGTGAACCCCTCTCCCGCATTAGCGCCGAGGCTTTCGACCTTGCCCGTGCCTGGAAATGATCCGTCCTGGTGCGTGGAGATGTAGAGGACCGAGGGGTCCTTCCAGAACACGTCCTCGGTTCCTTATTATTTTTTTGTTAAAGATTTTGAGGACTTTTGAGTTTTTTTTTTAGAAAACGAACACGGTAACCACGATCTCGCTGCCCCCCCGATTCAAAGAAGCAGAAACGCACCGTTCCCGTGGTGCGTGTCAAAGTCGTAGATGGCCACCCTCTTGACGACGCCCGAGTGGCTGACCTGCGCGTGCCTCGCGGCGACGGCCGCGGTCGACAGCAGGCAGAAGCCCATCGCGCCGGCGCCCGCCGGCCTGGCGTGGTGGCCCGGCGGCCTGAGGAGGCCGAAGCCGACCGTCGGCGTCACGAGGAGCGGCGAGGGGGAGGAGGAGGAGGAGGATGGGCTTGACGAGGCGGCGACGGTCGCGTCGACGAGCGCGCAGGCGGCGGAGCACGCCCCGAGCGCGTCCTCGAACGTCGAGCCGGTCGCGTACGTCGGGGAGGACTCGATCACCGCCGCTCCCGCCCCCTTGCTCTTCTTCAGCTTGTCGCAGGCTCCGAAGAGCGACTCGAGGTAGCTCGCGTCGTGCACGGAGGCCAGAGCGGCCGCGAAGCCGGCCCCGGGGGAGGAGGGGGGCGGAGCCGCCCTCCTCCCTCCTCCGCTGCCAAAGCCCCCGCCGGCCGCGGCGACGGCCGCGACCTCGAGCAGCAGCGACTCCGTGGGAGGGAGGACGACGGGGCCGCTCATCTCGAAGGCGCCAGGTATCCCCTTGCCGCCCTCGCCATAAAGACCCTCCCCGACAAGCTTCGCCTCGATGGACGCGGCCCTCGCGGCGCACTCCGGGTGTCCCGCCTTGTCGTGTCCCGGCGCGCCCGACGTCGCAAGCAGCACCCTGCGATTTGGCGCGGGCGCGCCCTCCCTTCTCGCCGAATCGAGGAGTTCTGCCGCGGTTGGCGGCCCTCCTGCGCCGCCGCGCCCGCCGCTCGTCGAGGGAGGAAATGCGGCGTCACCGCCGGAGGGGGTGGAAGGAACTGCCCGAGCTCGGAGAGCGGGGGCGCGAAGGGAGGAGCGCGTTGGAGCAATCATCTTCGAGAGCCCTTTTTTTTCCTCGTTCGATTTCTGCACAGCTAGCTCAGTCAGATTTTTTTTTTCAACTTTGGGCATTGCAATTCGAAAATTGCGCTCTCGCGTGCTAGCCTATTAGCGCCTTCTCGCCTTTCACTCTTCCTCGAGTGGACGCGCCGTGAGACCGAGCTCGCTCTTGTCATCCAAAAAACGCGCGTGTCGAGAGCCACTTTCGAGAGCTCTCTACGATGCGACGAGTCGGCGCGTCTGCCGGCCGCCGTTCCGGCGGCGGCGGCGGCGGCGCTGGCAAGGGCGCTTCTTCGACCTCCTCTCGCCGCGGCGCCCCCGGGCCCTCCCCCTCCTCTCCTCCCAAATCCGCTGGCAGGCGCCCTTTCACGTCGGCGAAGCCGAAGCCGAAGCCGAAGCCGTCGTCGCCAGAAGGAAGAGCTTTCGAGGCGAAGAAGCCGCCGCCTCCGTCAGCGGCGGCAGCAGCAGCGACCACGGTGGCGGCCCCGAAGAGGAAGAAGAAGCCCGCTTCTGCTCCCCCTCCTCCTCCCCCTCCTTCTTCTTCTTCCTCCCCGCCGGTCGACACCCACAAGACGTTCGACGAGGCCCTCATCACGGTCAGGGCCGGCGCCGGAGGCCGCGGCGAGATCTCCCAGCCGGGCTCGAGGACGTGGGTCCGCAACTTCAAGTTCAAAGCGGGCGACGGCAAGTCCAGCCGGCAGATCTTTTTGCCCTCGGCGGAGCCCGCGCGCGGAGGGGAGGGAGGAAGCGTGGTGCTCCGCGCGGACCCGTCGGTGCCGGACCTGCTGCACCTGCGATACGAGTCCTACAGGAGCGACAGCAGCAGCAGCGGGGGAGGAGCAACCAAGGGCGGCGGGGCGGAGGCCCTGAAGTTCACCGCCCGGGACGGCCGCCAGGGCGACGCCGCCGCGGGCTCCAACGCGCCGCGCGCGCCCGGGGCGGCCCAGCGCCTCGAGGCCGCCGCGGCAGCGGCGGCCTCGGCGAACTCCTCGGGCTTCGAGGGCCTCCCGCGGGGGCCCGACGCGCCGCCCCTGGTCCTCCGGGTGCCGCTGGGCACCGTCGTCAAGCGGTCCAGGGGCGGCGGCGGCGGCGCCGGCGGCGCGCTCGTCGGCGAGCTGCTCTCGCCGGGGCAGACCCTCGTCGTCGCCCGGGGGGGGCGCGGCGGGACCGGGGTCGTCGCGCCCAGGAAGGGGGCCGCGGCCGCCGCGAGGGCGAGGGCCGCGGCGGCGGAGGCCAAGAGGCAGCGGCGCCTCTCCGGCGACGGCGGCGCCTCGTTCGACGCCTTTGCGGTCGCCGCCGCCGCCGCCGCCGGGGACAACTCCTCCTCCGCGGACCCCAACTCCTCGTTCCTGGCCCTCGAGGAAGAGGCCGAGGCCTTTTACGAGGCCGGGGCCGACGAGTTCCTGGAGGACGACGACTCCTGGAGGCTCGATGCCAAGGGAGAGCCTGGAGAGGGCCCCGTGAAGCTGCGGCTGCTGCTGCGTGTCGTCGCCGATGTCGGGTTGGTCGGGGCGCCCAACGCCGGAAAGTCTTCGATGCTGGCGGCGCTCACGCGGGCGAGGCCCGAGGTGGCGGCGTATCCTTTCACGACGCTGCGGCCGAACCTGGGCGTGCTGGCGGCGCCGCTGCCGGTTGCCGGCAAAGGGGGGAGGAAGAAGAAGGAGGAGGAGGAGGAGGGGGGAGAGGGGGGAGAAGAGGGCGAAGAAGAGGAAGACTCGCAGCCGCAACAGACGACGTCTTTCGTCTTTGGCGGCTTCGAGGACGAGGTCGAGGAAGAGGAAGAGGAAGAGGATGCGTCGGAGGACCAGCTCGACATCGACGAGGAGTTTGCTTTCGGCGGCAGGCGGCGAGCTAGTAGAGGGGGGAAGGAGCTCGAGAGGGACCCGCTCAAGCGCGGCGCTGCGGGCGCGCCGCGGCCGGTGCTCGCTGACCTCCCGGGACTGATCGAGGGCGCCGCCTCCGGTCGCGGGCTCGGGAGGGCCTTCCTGCGGCACCTGAGGAGGGCGCGGGTGATTTTGCACATGGTGGACGCGAGCACGGGTGCGTCGTGAAATAGAGACTTTGGGGGGCGAAAAAGAGAGAGGAGAAGGAGAAGAAAATAAACGAAAAAAAGAAAAAAAGAAGGGGAAAACTCACTCGAAATTTCCTGCCCGAAAAAAAACAAATCCCTTTCTCTCTCTCTCCCCTTACAGCCGACCCCGTCTCGGACTACGCCGCGATCCGCAAGGAGCTCGCGCTCTACAACCCAGACTACCTCTCGAGGCCGCACGTCGTAGCTTTGAACAAAGCCGACCTCTTCTTCTCCTCTCCCGACGAAAATGCCAAAATCGACCTCGGGGCCTCTCCGCCGATCCCGGAGCTCGCGGGGCAGATCAGGAGGGCCGCCGCGGCTGTGTTCGAGGAGGCGGTGCTCCGACAAAGGGAGAGCGACAGCGACGGAGAGGAAGACGAGGGGGAAGACGAGGGAGAAGAAGGAGGGCGACCGGCAGCGGCGGCGGCGACTTCGACGACGTCGACAGCCGAAGCCGCAGCGACAGCATCCCTGCCCCACTCCGTCGTCTGGACCTCTGCCGACTCCGACCTGGGCCTCGAGGACCTGCGCCGCGCCCTGTCGAGCGCGCTCGCGTCGACGGCCGGGCAGCCGGCCCCCGGGGGGGCGCGGTCGTCGCAGCGCGCGGTGAGGAAGGCGCGGAGGGCCGCCGCACAGGCAGCGTTCGAGGCCTCGGAGGGCAGGAGGGGGAGCGACTACGCGGCGGAGGAGCTGGAGTGGTAGATTTTTTTTGGTCGTGTTTGGAAGGGGGGCCGGAGCAAGGGAGCAGCGCGCGCCCAAGAA
>Ga0114918_10003155_pt1 | contig 14596 bp, 13 predicted proteins | sample LantaG_FD_87015 | JGI IMG/M metagenome (GOLD analysis project Ga0114918, IMG submission 87015) | Deep subsurface microbial communities from Baltic Sea to uncover new lineages of life (NeLLi) - Landsort_02402 metaG | ecosystem: Environmental > Aquatic > Marine > Oceanic > Sediment | place...
AGAGAGAGAGAGAGAGAGAGAGAGAGAGAGAGAGAGAGAGAGAGAGAGAGAGGAACGTTTATGATGAGGACGAAGATGAACAAGGGTTGAGGTTTGAAAAGAAAAAACAAAAAGCTTGTCGCCGCTCGATCAGTCTGCCAATCGAAACCACCTTCCGCGTTCCTTTCCCTGCTCTCGCCTTTTCTTTCTGTCTGCGTGGATCTCGTCTTAGAGTCGTCGCAATACGTTCTACGATCTCAAAGAATAAAAAAGGCGCAATTTGACAGCGCTACTGAGGCCGACGGAATCCAAAAAAAGAAAGGAAGGGAAAAAACTTCGAAAACTCACGTCGGCTTCGAGCAACGCTCGCCGAATCTCGCGCATGGGCCCCTTGATGTTTTCTGCCGTCAGCTTGCCATCGATGCGGATTGAGTCCCATGCCTTGGAAAGGGAATTAGACAACGAGTCGAAGGAGGCCGAGGCGCGGACGACGAGGAGATTGGTCGACGAGCGCCGTCGGCGGCGAGCGGAAGAAGAGGCGACGACGACGGCTGATGAAGATAGAGGCGTCGCCGTCGGCCTTCGGAGGAGGAGCTGCTGCTGCAATGAGGCCTGAGCTAGCCTCTGAGAGAGCGGTCTCGTCGACGCGGAGGCCGTGGCGCTGGCTCGCGAGACGGTCACGCCGACACGCATTGCGAAGAGGACGAAGAGGAAGACGGGCGAGTGAAGCAAGAATTGGCTTCGGGAAAGAGTGAGAAGAACCAGGTTTTTTTCATTTTTCGCTCTCGCGAAAGCAAGAGAGAGAAAAAGCGAAAGACGGAGGGAGAAAGCGTCCACTTCGACTTCTTCTTCCTCCTTTTTCCACGACACGCGGGCTCGGAGTTTTTCTCGTGGCTCCCGCAAAGAGACAGAGAAAAAAGAAAAGGCGTGTGGAAGCGAGCAAAGAGAGGAGAAGAAGCACGACGTCGCCGCTCTCGACCATCGATCGGAAAAAAGGCATTCAAAAAACCATGATCTCCTTCCCGGCCTACGTCGCGCTCTCGGCGCTCTCGGCAGCCGCCGTTGTCTCCTACGCATTCGCCACGAGGGAACAGTGCGTTTTTTCGAAGTCGGAAAAAGAAAGCGATCAGAGGAGTAGAAAAAAGGAGAGAGAGAGCGAGAGAGAGAGAGAGAGAGAAAGCGAGCGACCGATTGACGCTCACTCGAAAAAAACCGCGGCCTCGACACCTGACATCTCATTCCAGGTTCTTCCCTGCCGTGGCCTACCTCTCGACGGCCCGCGTCCCCATCGCGGCCCTCGCCAACGCGGGACTCGTACTCGTGCTCCTGCTATACAGGGCGGCCACGCGCCTCTTCCTGGCGGGCGGGCTGCGAGAGGCAGAGGCCGAGCGCGTGTCGGACCGGCTCGTCGCGGCGGCGATGGAGACGGCACTGGCGATGGCCGTCTTCCGCGCCGACGCGAGCCCCGTGGCCGCCGCCGGCTTTGTCCTTCTGGCCGCGGCCAAGGTGCTGCACTGGCTGGCCGCCGACAGGGTGGCGCACCTGGAGTCGAATTCGAGCTCCGCTTCCGGGCTCGAAGAAGAGGGAGGAGGAGGAGGAGGAGGAGACGGAGGAGGCCAAGGTCGAGCGCGACGACAGCGACGCCTCCTCTCCCGCCTCGTCTCCCTGGGCCCCGCGCTCCGCCTCGCCACCCTGCTGCTCCTCCTCCTGCTGCTCGACGCGCTCGCCTTCCGCCTCGCGATGGACGCGGCCCTGCTCAGGCCGGACGGCGTCGCAGTGCTGTTCGCGTTCGAGTGCGTGATCCTGGCCTCGGCCGCTGCGGGGGCGAGTGCCCGCGCCGCGCTCGCGCTCGCAGACCACCTCCTGTTCGCGGGGGGCTGGGAGGGCCGCGGCGCCGCGACCTTCTACCTCGAGCTCGCGACCGATCTCACGCACCTCCTGGTGTACTCGGCCTTCTTTGCCGCCGTGTCGGCGGCGCACGGCCTGCCGCTGCACCTGGTGCGAGACCTCTGGTGGACCGCCAGCTCGTTCCGGTCGCGGGTCGGGGCCTTTCTGCAGTTCAGGAGGGCGGCGGCGGCGCTGGACGCGGGGCTCGAGGACGCGGCGGCGGAGGACCTGGCGAGGTGCGGCGGGGTGTGCATCATCTGCAGGGAGGACATGAGCGCCGCCCCTGCTGCCCCTGCTGCTGCTTCTGCGGTCGGCGCGGAAGGGACGACAGCGGCAGCTCCCTCTGCGGCTGCAGCAGCTCCCGCTGCTGCCGCCGGTGGCGGCGAAAGCGACGCTTCGGCAGCAGCCCCTCCTCCTCCTCCTCCTCCCTCTCCTCCTCCCCCTCCTCCCGCCGCCCCCTCCTCGCGCTCCAAGGCCCTCCCCTGCGGCCACGCCTTCCACCTCCGCTGCCTGCGTTCCTGGCTCGAGAGGCAGCAGGCGTGTCCCATCTGCAGGGCGCCGGTCCTGCCCGGGGAGAGGGCGAGGGCCGCCGAGGCCGCTGCTGCCGCCGCCGCTGCTGCTGCGGCGGCGGCGGCGGGCGCTGCTGCAAACGCGAACATCGACGGCGACGCTGCTGCTGTTCCCGGTGCCGCTGCTGCTCATGCGCCCGGGGGCATCCTGAGGCACCGGCGACACGGAAACGCCGCCGCCGCAGCCGGTGCTGCCAACGCGGCTGCTGCTGCTGCTGCTGCCCCTCACCCGCAGGGCTTTGCCGCCGGGCCGCAGCTCCCCTTCGGCCCCTCGGGCGGAACGGCGGCGGGTGCGGCAGCAGACGCTTTCGCGCAACGACCGCCAGCGATGGCGATCTTCCTGCCCGCGGGGGCCACGGCCGGGTCCCTGGGGGGGATCCCCGTCCTCCCAGTGATGTTCCCCCCCCCTGCGGGGGGCGGAGGAGGCGGAGGCGCGGGCAACGGGGCTGCTGCTCCCCTCCCATTCTCGCCGCTCGGGGGCCTTGGCTCGTTCGTCGTCCCTCCTGGTCCGTCCTCCTCCTCCTCCCCTTCTCCGGAGCTTCAGGCAATCGCTCGGCAGCTCCAGGAGCTCCAGCAGGCTCTCGGGGGCGTGCTGGCTGCGGGGAACGGGCCGGCGAGCGAGCCCGCTTCCGGTGCGGCGGCCACTGCTGCCGCTCCGACGCCGACGGCGGCAGCGCCCGAAGCAGAAGCAGCAGAAACGACGCCGACAGCGGCAGCAGCAGCAGCAGAGGCTCCTGTCGCCACCGCTGCCGCTCCTCCTGCCCCTGTCGCCGAGGACGACGAAGACGAGGCCGCTGCAATCCGCCGGGCGAGGCTGCAGAGACTCGGAGGAGGCGCAGCGTAGAAAAGCAAAAAAAATGTAAAAAAGAAACACGAGGTTTTTCTCCCTCTCTCGAATCTCAACCTCCACCCGCGCCACGCCTCCCCTTCCTCTTCCTCCTTTCCTCAGATTTTTCACAAGTAACACAAAAAAACAAGGAAAAACGAAACCCAATGCTCTCTCTCTCCCCCCCACTTTCTCTCGCTCTACTCGTCGGGCTCCTCGTCTAGCGCCTCCTTCAGCGTCCTCAGCTTCCCCTCGAGCACGCCCAGCGCCTTCGACACCACCTCGCTCACGGGGAGCGCCCCGGTCCCCTCGACCCTGAACACGAACTCGTCGGCCCTGGCCGTCGCCGTCAGCAGCCCCGGGAACCCCAGCTCCGCGGCCTTGGCCAAGCACTCGCCGTCGAACCTGTACCGCTCGGCGGCGGCGACCTCGAGGCGCCCCGTCGCCCTGTCGTGCGAGAACACGCCGCCGGCGGTCGCGGCAGCCCACTCGTCGCGCTGGGCGTCGCTCATCGCCGCGGCGACGCGCTGGTCGATCTCGATCTCCGGCACCGGCGAGAACGCCGCGGTGGCCACCGGCTGCCACTTCGCGTGGTCCTTGCCAATCCCCTTGCGCGCGACGGCGCGCAGGCGCAGCTCCTGGCCCTGGCGGAGCTTGGCGAGCAGGATGCCGCGCCTGCTTCCTTCTCCCGCCGCCGCCCCGCTCCTGCCGAGGCCGCCCGCCGCCGCCGCCGCGACGGCGGAAGCCGGGGACGACGTCGAGGGGGCGAAGCCGACGGGTGCGACGCCCGGGTGCCGCGGGTCGAGGCGCAGGTCGTTGGTCGTCACGTCCATCGAGCCGCCCCCCGCCGAGCCCCCCTCTCCGCCCGTGCAGCGCACGTCGAGGCGGAGCTCGACGTCGAACCACTCGTCGCCGTCGTCAAGGGCCGTCACCGGCGCGGTCCCGCCGGCCGCGGCCGCGGCGGCCGCGGCGCCGGCGCCGGCGTTCCCGGCCGCGGCGGACTCGAAAGGGGAAACCATCTGATCCACGGCGACTGTCGAAACGAGAGGCACGAGCCCCAGCCTGTGCGCGATGAACTCGTCGTGGAGCACCGAGGTGTTGGCCTCGACCTCGACGAGGTCGATCGCGATCGTCGGGACCTTGAAAAGAAGAAGAAGAAGGAAAAGAGAGTTTTTTTTAAGGAATTGAAGAGGTTGAGTTTTTCTTCGTCGCCGGCGCCGACGTCGATCTCATCCCGCCCTTCTTTCACCTCTTTCACCACCAACTCCACTCTTACCTCGGCAATCATGATCCTCCGGAGCGCGTTCGCAAACGCCACATCCACGCCCGCCAGCACGAACTCACAGTAATCCTCGCTGAGGCTTCGGATCGTGACTTGAGGCAACGCCATGATTGAATTTTTTGACGAATCCGATTCCCTCCCCCCTGTTATCTTCCTCCTGTCGCTGCTCGAGCTCTGCGGCCTGTGTTCCGCTTCTCCACACAGAGAGAGAAGAGGGAAACAGATATCTGACGTGCACTATGTGTGAATAATGGGGAGAAAAAGAGAGAAAAAAGGAAACGAGCTTGTCGTTTTTTCCCTCTTTCTCTTGAAGCCGTCGACGGCGTCAAGATGAATTCTGCTCTCGTTTGTTCTTCCCCCACTCTCAAAAACACATTTGAAAGAGCGAGAGAAAGGGCGTCTCGCTTCTCTCTCTCTCTCTCCCTCTCTCGCCATGCCGACGCCAACCCGGCGACGGCGGCACCATGCCGCAGTCGTCGCTGTCGTCGCCACGACGCTGCTGCTCTCGCCGACGGCGCCTCGGCTCGCGAGCGCGCAGGCAGCCGGGGCATCAACGTCGACCGAGGCGTTGCCCGCGTCGTCGTCGCTCGCGGCTTCCGCGGTCGCCGCTGCGGCCACGGGCGTCCAGCTCGCCAAGCCAGACTACACGGTGTACAAGACACGGTGCGCTTGTTGTTACGGGCGTATAGATAGAGAAAGAAAGGACGCAGGAGAGGGCGGGAAGACACAAACGAGACGAGAAGGAGAGCAACGCCGCGATCGCTCTCTCTTCCGTTCGCTCGCTCCCAGGCAGTTTCTTCTCCTTTTCTCTTGCTTTTCTCAACCCTCCCTGACCTTTTCCTCCCCCTACCCCCCCCTCTTTTTTCATCGAAACCCAACACAGCGAGCGCGTCTTCGACGAGATCGAGCTCCTGGTCGCGGCCAACCCCAGGACCATGCGCCTCGACGTCATGGAGGCCCCCCCCTCCCCGGCGACGAAAAAGGGCGACGGCGGCGCCAGGAGAGCGGGCTACTCCCCGCCGCTCCGCGTCGTCACCGTCGAGCCGGGGGGGCTCAGCCCGGGCCCGCCCGGCTCCGCGGCCGAGCGCGAGTCCCACGCGAACAAGTACCGCCTCCTGCTGAACTACGGCGAGCACGGCCGCGAGCTCGTGACCGTGGAGTCGGCGCTGGTGCTCCTCCGGGACCTGGCCGACCCGGGCCTCGGGCGCGCCGCGGCGGCCGCCGACGCGGACCCGCTTCGGTCGTCGCTCGGGGGCTCCGCGAGGCTGAGGACCCTGCTGAGGGGCTCCGTGTTCAAGATCGTGCCGATGGAGAACGAGCGGGGGAGGGAGCTGGTGGAGAGGGGCCAGCTGTGCGAGCGCAAAAACGGGCGAGGGGTAAGAACAAGGGGTTTTTTTCCTTCTTCGAGGTTCTTTCCGTGGTTTCTTTTCTCAAAGGGGAGAAAGAACGACGCTCACTTCCTCCTCCTCCGCCTCCTCCTCCCTCCCTCCCTCCGCATCGACAAAACAGGTCGATCCCAACCGCAACTGGGGGGTCGACTGGGGCAAGAAGGAGAGCGACTACGACCCCTCCGAGGAGTTCCCGGGGGACGGCCCCTTTTCGGAGCCCGAGGCCCGGAGCCTGGCCGCGCTCGCGGCGGCGTTCGCGCCGCACGCATGGATCAACGTGCACTCGGGGATGGAGGCCGTGTTCTCGCCCTACGACCACGTCGCGGCCACCCCGAGGGGCAGGGAGGCGGACGCTACCATGGAGCTGTTGGCCGCCGTCGACGCTGCCGCCTGCGGCGGCAGGTGCGCCAAGGGCTCGGGCGGCGCCGCGGTCGGCTACCTCGCACACGGGACGGCGACCGACTTCATGTACGACGTGCTGAGGGTTCCCGTCGCCTCCACGTGGGAGATCTACGGCGACGACGAGGCCGGCTTCGAGGACTGCTTCAGGATGTTCAACCCGACGGCCGCGACGGAGGCCGACGCGGCCGACAGCGAGAGGGCATCCGAGGTCTCCCCGAAGACGGCGGGAGCCCCGAAGAGGAGGAAAAAGAGGATGCCCGCGCTCGAGACCGTGGCCGCGGCGTGGGCCGACGGCGCGCTGGTGGTCCTGGAGAACCTCCCCTCGCACCCCGGGGTGAGGCTGGGCCCCGAGGCGCGGGACGCGCAGGCGAACGCGGGGAGGGCCGCCGCGGCGCAGTTCGATGGGAGAGCGGTGGCGGGAGGCGAGGAGGGGGGAGACGCGGGAGCGGAAGGAGGAGCGAAGTCGGCGGCGGCCGCGGCGACGACCAACGTCTCGAGATCGACCAAGGCCTCTTCCTCCTCCTCTTCTCGTCGCGCGCTCCCCCGGCCCATGGGGGGCCACGCGATCTCTTCGTCGGCCTCTTCAGGTTCGAATACGAACTCGATCCACTGGCTGAGCGCCGGGATCGTCGCCGTCGCGGCGGGGGCCTTTGTTGTCAGACGGCGGAGGCAGCAGCAGCAGCACACCACCCAGCGGCGGAGAGAGGGGGCTGCAGCGGCGGCAGCCGCTGCCGCTTCTTCGGGTGTCGGCGTGTCGAGCGTGGGCGGGGTCATCAGCGTCGGGGGCGAGAGGGGCGCGCTCGGGTTGAGCAAGCCGCAGAGGCAGGAGTAGAAGAGAGAGAGAGAGAAGTTGAGGGAGTTTTTTTTTTGTTCTTGAAAGTTGCCCCCCCGTGTGAAATAGGAAAAGAAAAAAAATCAAAAAGGAAACGAAAACGAAACGAAAAAGATCTTTCTCTCGCGCGCGCGTTCCTCAAGGTTCGGGGTCATTCTTTTTTCAAAGCAGGGGGGGAATTACAGGTTCAGTTTGCAGCAGCGACGGCAGCAGTCTCTCCCCCTTCCCTCTTCCGCCGGCGCGGCCTCAACCGCACTTTTCCGTCTTCCGTCTTTTCTTTCTTCGCCGCCGCACCTTCCACCGCCGCCGCCGCCCTCTCCCTCTCCTTCCCTCGCTCCGTTTTCCCTTCCTTCGCTTCCGGCCCCTTCTTGCTCTTCGTCTTCTTCCCCTCCTCCGGCTCCTTCTTCTTCTTCGCCGCCGGCGCTTCCTCCTTCTTCTTCTTCTTCCTCGCGGAGAGCGGGTTGGGCCCCTTGGCGCGGTTCCTCCGGAAGGCCACCGCCGTGTCCCTCGCCCAGGCCCTCCTCGCCGCCCTCGCGACCTCCTCCAGCGCCTCCCCCCCGCCGCCGAACTCGCCGCCGAGCGCGGCCGGGGCCCTCTCCCCGGGCAAAGCCCCGCGGTCCGCAGCGCCCACGGCGGCCGAGGCGCGCTTCTGCGCCTCGGTCGGCGGCTCGAACTGCGGCCCGCTCGCCGTCAGGAAGACCGCCGCGCCCGCCGGCGTCTCGCCCAGCGCGGCGCGCAGGGCCCTGTCCTGCGTGGCGACGATGAAGTGCTCGGCGTTGCCTGCGGGGCCGACGCACGACGCGAGGCACGCCGCGGCGGGCAGGCAGGGCTCGTCGTTCGCGCCGGCGGAGGAGCCTTCGGGCTCCCGCCTGCGGCGGTCGTTGACGTCGCCGGCGCTGCCGCCGTGGCCGCAGTAGTGCAGCGCGGCGCCCCTGCGGGCGTCGATCGCCGCGGCGCGGAACTCCGGGCCCATCATTTTCAGTTCGTTGAGCACGCAGCGGGTGGTGAGGACGCGGGCGCGGGCGCCGAGGAGCTTCGGGATGACGTCGGAGGCCTGGCCGAGACTGATGAAAGGTTTTTTTTGCGTGTGCGGCGTTGGAAAGAAAGAGGTGAGGCGGCGAAGAGCGCTGACGAGCAAAGCGAGCGGCGGCTTGATGGGATCGATTTGTCGATAGCACGCTCTCTCTTCCCTTCCCTTCTATCTCGAAAAACTCACTTGGTCTCGCGGAGAGCGTGCACGAAGTTGCCGTCGAGGAGGACCTGGGAACGTGAAGAGAGGGAGACAGAGAGAAGAGGCGATGTGAGAGAGAGAGAAAGAGGGGCGTTCTTCGACATTTCAATGGCCACAAAGAATGCAGAGCTCTTTTGCTCCAACGTTTCGTGCCACCACCTACTCACCTTGTAAGGCTCCCTGAACCCGTGGTTGATCCTGAAGAAGCGAAGGGCCCTGCGCGTGGCCTTGTGGCGCTTGCGGCGCATGGTGGGAGAGAGCTGCTGGAGAGAGAGGCAGAAGCGAACGGCGACGACGGCGGCGACGGCGACGGCGGCTTGGCTCTAGCAGATGCGAAAGGCTCGAGCTTTGCCCCTAGCTTTTGCGCAACGGAGGGGATCTCTCTCTTTCTCTTGTTGGATACGAGAGAGAGAGAGAGAGAGGTGCAGAGACCTGCTGCTGCTGAGAGGAGCGGCGCACAAAACTCCAGCGAGAGCGAGAGAAGAAGAAGAGGAAAGTGAGAAGAAAAAGAAGCAGACTAGATTTTCTTTCGACTTTTTTTTTTCGTTCCTTGCGTCCCTTGCTCTCCCCCCCCCCTTGCATTTTTTTCTTCTTTTCCCTCTCGCGCTCTCTCGCGCTCTCTCTTTCTCGCCATGCCCTCCGCAGCAGGCGTCGACGCCCCCTTTCTCCCGCGAGAGAGGAGGCCCCAGACGGCCAACAGCAACATTTCGATGCAGGCCCTGACGCAGCAGCTCGAGGCGCTCGGCTATGGAAAATGGGCCGCGGTGGCCTTCGGCCCCGCTGCTTCTCGCGGTGCCTCCGCTGCTTCTTCTTCCTGCCTCTCCTCGGCCCCCCCTTCCCCTTCCGCCACCGCCGCTGCTGCTGCTGTCCCGCTCGTCGCGGCTCTGCTCTCGGACCTGGCTCGGGCAGCGCAGGCACTGTATGCTGCGAGAGGCGCGGTTGCTGCCATTGCTCGAGGTGGAGGAGGAGCAGGAGCAGGAGCAGGAGCAGGAGCAGGAGCAGGAGCAACAGCAGCAAGGAGACAAGCGGCGGCGGCCGCGGCACCGTCGGCGAAAGAAACGAAAACGACGACCGCCGTCGCCTCCTCTCCCTCTCCCTCTCCCTCCTCTCCCTTCGCTCCTTCCCGCTGCTCCCGCCTCGCCGCCGTCGCCCTCGACGCAGACTCCAACGCCGCCGCAGCCCTCCGCAGGCTCGACCTCCTCCTCGACGAGAGGGCCGGCGCCTTCCTGTCGCTGTCGCTGCGGTGCCGCGCTGAGAGGGAGGCGGCGAGGGCGGCGAGGGGGGCGGCGGCGGTCGCGGACGCCGCGGCCGCCGGCGCCGCCGCCCGCGCCGCCCTCCTGTCGAAGGAGAGGGACGAGGCGCGAGGGGAGGCCTCGCGGCTCGTCGCCGAGGTGGGCGGGCTCCGGCGCGCTGCCTCTGAGGCGGCGGCGGCGGCGGCCGGGGGCGCGCGCTCGCTCGAAGAGGCCTCGGAGCTCCTCAGGCGCTCCGAGGAGCGGGGGAGGAGGCTCGAGGCCGCTGTGATGCTCGCCGAGGAGCGCCTGGGCGCGCTGGAGGAGTCGCGCGAGGCCGCGAGGCGGCGGGCGCGGGCGGCCGAGGAGGGGGCGCGCAAGGTCGGCGAGGAGGCCGGGAGGGTCGCGAGCTCTGCGAGGGCCGCAGAGGCGGACGCCTCTCGCAGCGCCGCCGAGGCCGCGGCGTTGCGCTCGGAGAACGAGAGGCTGTTTGGCGTCGTCAGGGCTCTGGACTCGGAGATGCGAAGGAAGGACGGAGGGATGGGAGGAGGAAGAGAGGAGGGAGAGGAGGAGAGGTGGGGACAAGAGGCGGAAGGAGAAGAAGAACAGATGTGAAAAAGAAAGATTCACTCACTCTTTCTGCAGCTTCTGCTGCTTCTTCTTCCTCTCTTTCTTTCCTCCCCTTTCCCCTTATGCTTTCGACAAATACTGAGCAGAAGATTTTGTTACTTTGATCAAGATCAAAAGTAAAAAAAAAAAATGACCGACCGACTGACTACTAAACATTTCACCTGGTTTTTGGAAACGATCCAAGTTTCTTTCCTTAAACATTTCTTTTCCTTCTCTTTCCTCTCACTCTATCCTCCTGGGCGTTGCCAAAGGGGACGAAGCTGCGGAGATCTCGCCAACACAAACTCTGGCGGCGATTTCCAGGGCAGCCTCCGCCTCCAACAGCTCCCTCCGCAGCTGCTGCTCGGCTTCCCGGTGCCGGGCAAGCGCCGCCGCGGCGCGGTCCCTCCCCCGCCTCGCGAGCTCGACTGCGGCGCTGGGGCGGGGAGGAGCAGGAGCTGAAGCTGAAGGAGGAGCTCTCGCAGCAGCAGCAGCAGCAGCAGCAAGAGCAGCAGCCGAAGGAGAAGAAGAAGAAGAAGGTGAAGGAGGGCGACTCGCTCGGGAGAGCGCCCGCCCCGCGGCCTCCGCCGCCCTCCTCGCCGCCTCCGCGTCCGCTTCCGCCGCCGCGAGGGCGGAGATCGCCGCCGCCACCTCCGCGGGCAGGGAGGCGAGGGCTGCCTCTGCTGCTGCTCGCAGCGCGGAGGCGGCCTCGAGGGCCGCCGCCGCTGCTGCTTCGGTCTCGGCTTCTTCGGTCTCGACGCCGCCGCCGCCCGACCGCGGAGAAAACCGCCGGTCCCTTTCGACCCCCGCGGCGGCCGTTAGCGCCCCGGCCCTGGCCTCGGCCCTCCTCGCGTCCCTGACGGCCTCGAGCGCCCTCTTCGCTCGCGGAGGGGAGCACGCACCGCGGTGCTCCGCGGCGGCGACGGCGGTGCGGAGGCATGCGAAGGCCTGCGCTCTTTGGGCCTCGGCGGCGGCGGCGGCCGCGGCGGCGGCTCTCGCCGTCGCCGTTGGCTCCTCGCGGCCGCGGCGCCCGATGACTTGTTCCCTCGCGCCTTGCCTTCCTCCGCCTCCTTCTTCGTCGCCATCGGATGACGCGAGGGAGAGGGCGCGGAGGCGCGAGAAGGACATTTTTTTCGTTTTTCGTTTTTTCTTCTTTTCTTTTTTAAATGAAAAGGTTTATTTCCATTTCTTTGTTTTTTCTTTCCTTCTTCAAGCAAAAACCAAACTTTACATGTTATCGGCGGAGTTTCTCTTCTCCCTCCCTCGTTTTTTTCCTCCATCTTCTGCTTTATCTTTCCGTTTCGAGCTTCTCCGACCCGGCGCATCGAGCTTGAGATTGCGGCTGCGCCGGGAGAGAGGGGGGGGGGCGGCCACAATGGAAGAGCGAGGAAGGAACGAGGTCGAGGTCGAACAATCGAAAAGCAAAGAGCAGATCGAACCCACTTCCAAAATATCTCCCTCTCTCCTCTCACCTCCTTGATCCCCGCGAGCGCGCTTCGTGGCCGCCCCCGTGCTCTCCGCGAATCGGATCCGAAGAAAGAAAGAAAAAAAGAAGAAAAAAAAGAAAAAAAAATAGTGCGACCTGCGAGTTTCGATCTCGCTACCTTCCGATATCTCTTTTTTTATTTTGGGTTCTCTCGGTGTACTGATTATGAGACGAACGCTCTGCCGACTGAGCTAAGGTCGCTCCGCATGACACTTTTCGATTTTCTAGGAGGTCTTATTCGTATTGTCGACCTCGACCTCGACCTTTCCCTTTTTCTTTTCGTCCACGTTTTCGCGGCCCCGCTCCTCCCCTCTCAACGGCAGGCGCGATATCCGAGGACTCGAAGCGTCCGTCTTTTCCGCGAGCCAGCTTCGCTTTTAAGGCTCCGAGGCGCTGCGCCAGAGGTTCCGGCGAGACGGAGGCGAGGAGAAGGAGAGAGGGGGGTCGACGACGACGACGGCGGGGGCAGAGGTCGAAGAAAACAAATCACTTTCGACTTTTTTTCTTTTTCTTCTTCCTCCTCCATTCCGAGAGCGCGCGCCTTTCCCCCTTCTCTCCAGAGACTCTGTGCCTCTCTTTCTCCATGGGCCGTAAAGGTACGTTGCATATGCCCTCCGTCGAGGAGCACAGCAGCTCTCAGCGAGCGCCACGGAGGCGAGAATGGTTTCCCTCGGAATGGACGCGCGTCGTTCGTCGACCACCGCATGCGGCGGCGCCGCAACGGCCGTTTTTGGTCGTGCCGATATTCGACGCAGAGCCCTCGCGAGCCTCTTCTCCTCGCCTTTTTCTCTCTCGACGGATTGCGGTAAAGAGGAAGGCGGGGCTCTCGTCCACCTCGGCGTTTCGAGCTTGAATAAACGCAGAGAGAGGAACGCGAAAGGCGCAAAGTTGGATTCGGAGCAGCTTCAATCGACGACGACAAAACCTTTTCGAAAAAGAAAAAACTCAGCCTCTCTGCTCAACTTCTCCCCCCTTCCACTCCGCTCACACAGGTCGATCCCGCTCCGGCACGGGTTCCGCGACAGCGGCGAACAAGATCACCTCCGTCAAGGCCCGAATCGCCGCCGCGGAGGCCTCGGCCTCCTCCGCGGCCGCCGCCGCGGAGGAGGCCGCCCGACGCTCGCCCTCGCCCGCGGGCCGCAGGCCGTGCGAGAGAGAGGAGGCGGCGGCGGCGAAGGAAAAGGCGACGGCGGCGGCGGCAGCCGAGTCCTCCAAGCCCTCCGCCACCGCCACCGCGGCGGCGACGGTCGTCTCGGCGGACGCGACAGAGGGGGCGGCGGCGGTGCCACCGCCGGTGGCGGAGAAGGAGGAGGCGGCAAGGAACAAGGAAGCGACGACGACGGCAACTCCGCCGCCGCAGAAGCAGCAGCAGCAGCCCGCCGCCCTGGCTCCCTCCTCCACCGAGGACCCCTGGGCAGCCGTCGAGGCAGAGGACGCCAAGCTCCTGTCGGCGAAGAAGGAGGAGCAGCGGGAAGGGAAGAGAGAGGAAGGCGGGGACGAGGAAGGAAGCGCCGCGGCCGCGTCGCCTCCCGCTGCTCCTCCTTCTTCGTCGACCTCTCCCGGTGAAGAAAAAGCCGCTGCCCCTGCCGCTGCTGCCGCTGCCCTGCGGACCCCGGAGCGAGCGAACAGCGCTTCCTCTTCCGCTGCCGCCGCCGCCGCGCCCTCCCGTGACCCCGTCGCCTCCTCGTCCGCCCTGCCCCGCACCCCGTGCTGGTCCACGCCGCTGCCCGCGGTAGGGGAGAACGAGGGAGCGGCGGCGGCGGCGGCCCCCGACGGCGGGACGAGCGAGCTCCGCGCCTTTTTCAAGGTCGCCGCGGGCCCGTCCCCCGCCAGGGCCACGGGGACGACGCCGGCGGACCTCTACCGCTGCGACCCCTCCCCCTCGTCGCCCTCGCCGAACGAGCTCCGGTCGATCCAGGTGCGCCCCTCCCGGGGCAGGTCGTGGGCCGCGAGCACGCCCGCGGCGGACGTGTCGCCGACCAGGCGGCCGCCGCCGCCCGTGTCGGTCGGCGGGCGGTCCTCGTGGGTGAGCGGCGACGGGGGCCTGAGGGGGGAGCGGAGGGAGGCCCCGTCGAAGGCCTCCGTTGGGTGCTGCGTGATTTCTTAATCGTAAAAAAAAGGGAGGGAAGTCGCACGAGCGGAGTCTCGGGGAGAGAGAGAAAAAGAGAGAGAGATGGTTTTTTTTTTTTTCAAGTAAAGAAAAACGTAACGAAAAAAACACAATCGAAAAACGACAAAGCAGAAATCACGACCTCTTTTCTCGCTCTCCTCTTCCCTTCTCCCTATGCGCGTCCTCCTCTCGTCCCGCGCGACCGCGCAGCTGCAGGGCGCGAATCGAAGGCGTCTCTCTGGGGACGGTGAGTGCTGGCTGATGTCGAAGAGGCGCGAGAGCGTTGAGCACGCAGTGTCAGTCCTGTCGAGGGCATTCAACGTCGTCCTCGTCGCTTCGGCCCTCAACCTCTCTCTTTTCCTTTTTTTTGAAACCTCCTCCTCCTCCAAACAGCCTCATCCTCGTCGTCGTCCTCCAAGTCCTCTTCCTCTTCTCTAAAGCCGATCACCATGGGCGCCTGCCTGATGCTCGCGGCCCTGCAGGCGCGGCACCTGTGGCAGGAGAGGCCGCCGCATCAGCAGGGGCAGGGGCAGCAGGAGGGTAGGGCCGCGACTGCGGCAAAGTGAGGAAGCGTCTCCCTGCGTCCTCTCTTTCGTCCCCCTCTTCCGAATCGCGCCTGTTTCGTGTTGTTGTTTCGTTTTTTTCCTTCCTTGTTTCTTTGTAGATTGACCACGATTTTTTTATTTATCTCTCCTTTGTCTTTCTTTTCGACCTCCTTTTTTTTTCTCCTGCTCTCTTTCAAGCCTTTCTCTCTTTCAAGCCTTTC
>Ga0114918_10003156_pt1 | contig 14595 bp, 10 predicted proteins | sample LantaG_FD_87015 | JGI IMG/M metagenome (GOLD analysis project Ga0114918, IMG submission 87015) | Deep subsurface microbial communities from Baltic Sea to uncover new lineages of life (NeLLi) - Landsort_02402 metaG | ecosystem: Environmental > Aquatic > Marine > Oceanic > Sediment | place...
AGAGAGAGAGAGAGAGAGAGAGAGAGAGAGAGAGAGAGAGAGAGAGAAAGAGAGAGAGAGAGAGAGAGAGAGAGAGAGAGAGAGAGAGAGAGAGAGAGATTTTCTGATGAGCTTGAAATCAATGCAACCTCAAATCCATTGACTTTTTTTTTGTTTGGTTTCCGGATCGCAATTCTCTCTACTTCTGCGCTCCCTTTTTCTCCTTCTCCTAGCACCTGCCAATTCCCGTCCAGAGGATGCAATAACTGCGTCTGCTAAAATGCGAACACGAAGCAATCCAGAGATCCAGAGGAGCAATTCCAGTCTAGTAAAAGAGAGAGTTCCTTTCACCGGCGACGATGAAAAAACTCGACCTCCTCGACCTCGACCTCGACCCCCTCGCTTCTTCCGCGCCGTCTTCGCCTCCGCGGGCTCCGAGCGACAGGATCCCGAGATATCTTCTTCTCCTCTGCCCCCGCACGCCGTCCTGGGCATCAATGCCTCCGCCTCGGCCGCCGAGGCCCGGAGGGCGTGGAGGGCGCGCGCCCTCAAATTCCACCCCGACCTCTCTGCCTCGGACCCGAATTCCTCCTCGGAGTCGGAGTCGCAGCAGCAGCTCCTGGAGCTGAACGAGGCATATGCCACTTTCTTGAAGCTCAGGGGCGTGAGGAGTCGGGGTGCCGTGGGCAAAAGGACCGGAACCGGAGAAGAAGGAGAGGGAGAGGAGTTTGACGACGACGGCGACGACGACCCTTTCTTATCTCCGCTCGAAGAAAAAGAACAAGAGCAGGAAAAAGAACGGGAAGAAGAAGCGCTTTTCCTCTTCGTGGACCCGTTCTCGATCCCCGACTTTGACCCTTTCCGGTGGAGGGAGCTCCAGGACCTTTTGGTGGAAGGAAAAGGGCGAGAAAAGAGCGAACAGCGAATCATCTCCGAGGAGACGGCAGCGGACGTCGCTCTGGCCTTGCTCTCTCTCGCCGGGGTCTCGAGGATGCCCCCGCGTTCCGGTGTCGCGCTCTTGAATCAACGACAGCTCTCCGCCGTTCAGAGGATGATAGAGGGCTCGCTGGAGAGGATGGACTTCGATTCAGGTGCCCGCGCGGTGTCCGAGGCTCTGGCGAGGGCGAGAGTGGCGAACTCGGGCTGGCGGAGGCGGAGGAGGGGGAGGCGGAGGAGGCGGCAGGGGGAGGAGGAGGAGGAGAGCTGAGAAGAAAGAAAAAGAAAGATGTAAATAGAAAAAATGTTTTAAATTTGTTTACAAAAACCTTTTTTCGCGTTTTCACCTCGCGGGCCTCCACGCCCTCACGACCCCGTCCAGGCTCGACGTCACCAGCCCGTCCGCGCACAGGGCGAGCCCCGTCACGGGAGCCCTCGGGGGCTGCCTCGAAGGGTTTGAACCCCCGGCGGCGGAGGCGGCGGCGGACGAGACGGCGCCGACGGCGGCGGAGAGCAGCGACGCGAGCGCGCCGCCGACGCCCGCAGAGGGCGTCGCGGTGGTGGTCGTTGCTGAAGGATTCGCAGCAGAAGAGGGAGCGCCAAAGACGTTGGCGAAGAACGAGGCAGGGGCGGGGACGGCGGCGGCGCGAGGCGAGGCGGAAGAAGGAGAAGGACCTTTCTCGGAGCTCGCGCTCGCGCTCGCGCTTCCGCCAGCGCCGGCGGCGACAGGCGTCGAGGGCGCCGAGGAGCCCTTCCCCCTGCTGCCGGCCCCGCTGTTCCCGCCCGCTCCTCCGGGAAGCAGCACCTGCAGCGCCGTGCCGTCAGCCGGGGCCCACATCCTGACGGCTCCGTCTCTGCCCCCGGCAGCCAGCAGCGCTCCTCCGTAAGGGCCAGGTCTCGCCATCACTCCCGCCTCTAAAGCAGTGACCCCGCCGCCCTGCGCCGAGGCGGACCAGAGCTTGCGGGGCTCGGAGAAGGGGGCGGATGCGGCAGGAGGAGGAGGAGGAGGGGGAGGAAGTGGTTGGGCGGAGGAGTTGACGTTCGAGGGAGCAGCCCTCTGTTGCTGTTGCCTTCGAGCAGCAGCGGCAGCCTCCGAGGAAGCAGCAGAACTCCCCGCTCCTCCTCCCCCTCCTCCGTGTCCGCTCCGCAGCGTGCGCAGATCCACCGCCCAGACCCTCCCGACCTCGTCCCCGGCAGCCAGGCCCCTGCCTCCCGGCAGCGGCGCCAGCGCCGTGATAAGCGGCCCGCCGCCGGCGGCGGCCGCAGCGACGGGCCCGGAGCTCGGGGGCGCCCTCCTGTCCCACAGCTGGATGCTCGCGCGGTCGTCCGAGCCCGCCACGGCGATGACGGCCGAGGAGGAGGCGCAGACCTGAACGTTGAAAGCGGGTATAAAAATAAATGAGCGTGAGAAAAAAAAGGAAAAAAGGGGAAAAAAAGAAAAAAAGAAAAAAATCATAAAAAAATCATTTTTTTCTCTCACCCAAGCCAGCGCCCCGCCCCTCCTCGACAGCGCCCTGCTCGCCCACTCTGCCCTCGCCATCCTCCCCGTCCCGCTCCTCGCGTCGAACGACCTCGGGTCCGGGCCCGGGGCCTGGTCTAGCCTCCACAGAGCGAGGCCGCCTCCGGCGCCCAGAGCGGCGAGCCTCTCCCCGCAGCGCGAGAAGCGCGCCGCCTGCGGCCTGCCCCACGCTCCGGCAGCCACGACGCCGCTCGGGGAGGCGTGCCACGCCGCAGGGGTAGAACCAAACAGGTCCGCGTCGGCGTCCCCTCCCGCGCCCTCGCCGGGCAGCAGAGGGGTGTAAGCCGCCAGGGCCTGCCTGTGGCCGAACCTGAAAAGCAAAACCTCTCCTCCCGCGGCGCCGGCGAGGAGCAGAGGTCGGAAGGGGTGCGCGCCGAGCGCGACGGTCGCGACTTTGTCCGAGGTGGCCATAGTCGAATCAGCAACAAGGGGGTTGAGAGGGATCGAGGGGATCGAAGAAGAGGCAGAGAAGTCGTGTTCGTCCTCCTTGAAGGAGCCCGAGAGAGAGTTGGGATTCGAGCTCGAGTCGTTGACTTCGTAGGACTCGAGGGCTTCCCCTAGGGCCGCGGAGAAGGTCGCCGAACGCCTCCTTCGAGAATGAGCGAGCTGCTCCTGCTCCAGCTGGCGTTCTTCGGCCGAGGAGGGTTCTCCGAATGCTGCGGAGGAGCGCGGGGTGAGGGCGCCTGGTTTGATTTATTATTATTTTTTTTGTGGAGGAAGGAAGAAAAAAAAAGTTAGTTTTTTTCTCTCTTTTTTGCGCGAAGAGGAAAAAAAACGAAAAATGAAAACCTTCTCTTTCTCTCTTATTTTACCTCCGCCAATCCCCAGCTGCAGGTGCGTCGACGGTGCGATCTCCGCGCTGCTCGAGGAACCCGAGGAATGCAGGAACTCCCCGGACGCGTCCCACTCGAGCCACAGCAGCCCGGAAGAGCCCGACGCGACGGCGAGCGGCCTCGGAGAAGAGGAAGAAGAGAAGAAACTTCCGTCTCCGTTTCCTCCGTTTCCTAGCTGCGGCGCCCCCTCGCCCCTGCCCCCGAGCTGCGCCGCCACCGCGAACAGCCTGTCCCCGGGCAGCTTAAACAGCGTCTCCGCCCGAGGGCAGAACGGCGGCCCCCTTGGGGGTGGCGGTGGCGGCCCGCCGCCGGCCCTGCGGGCGGCGAGCGCAGGCCTCGCGGATCTGGCGAGGTGGTCGGCCGCGGCCGCCGCCTCGGCGCGCTTGTGGGCCGCCTCGCTCCTCGCTTCTTCCGCTGCGACGGAGCGCTCTTCGGCCCGGGAGATCGCGGCGGAGACCTGGGACGTCGCGACGCCAGCGTCGAAGAGCTCTCGAGCGGCCCCAGGGCCGTGGGACTTGACCAGGGAGTCGAGGGAGGAGGCCAAGAGAGTAGGGGGTTGGAGAGGAAGAGGCATTTTCCCGTCGTTTTCGTCGCTTTCGGCTGTCGATGCTGCTGCCCTCGTCGCGACCTCCCAGGCCTCGGCCGCGAGAGCTCCTTCGCCCTGCTCTGCGAGCTCCGCCGAAGCGGCGGCAGCCAGGGAGGACAACGAGGAAGAAGGATTGGGGGAGACGGCGGCGGCGGAGCAGAGCGCGGGGAGGACGGCGAGCGCCGTTGCCGCGGCAGGGAGGAGGAGAGCTTTCTTCGCCTTCGCCTTCTTACCTTCTTGTTCTTCCCCGACAGCAAGCAGCGCCGAGACCGCGCCCTGGGCGTCTCCCGCGGCTGCGAGCACAGAAGCAGCAGCCCAGGAAGAGCAAGAGTAAGAGGACGAAGAAGAAGACGAGATTTCTTTCGCGGCCTCCAACACGAGCCGAGCCGAAGCCTCTGCCGCCGCGGCAGCAGTGGCGGCAGCCGGAGAAGGAGAAGCAGAAGCAGAAGCAGAAGAAACCAAGCCCCCAAACCCACCTCCACCTCCACCTCCACCACCACCACCTCCACCACCGAAAGCGGCGCCCATCACGGCCCCGACCAGCATCCCCAGCTGCGGGTCCGCTCCCTCGCGGGCGCAGACGCCCACCGCGTTTGCGCCTTCGCCCGCGAGGGCGAATGCCGCGGCGGCCAGGCCGTGCCTCCTCGACGCCAGCGCGGCGTAGGCGTTCTTGCTCGCGACGGCGCGGCCCGCGGGCTGAGGAGCGGAAGAAGCAGAAGAATCGAGAGAAGAAGACGAAGAAGAACTCGAAGCGAAAAAGTCCCTGCGCCCGAAGAAACCGGCGAGCCGCGGCTCCCCGGCGGCGCGGCAGAGGCCCGCGAGCGTGTGCGCCCGCCCCGAGCAGACGTAGAGCAACCCCGCGTCGCAGGGGTCCCTCCGCGCGGCGTACTGGGCTTTCGCCAGGGCCTCCGCCGCGGTCAGGGCCGCCCTGGGGTCGGAGGCGAGCCACCAGCCCGCCCCCGCGCGGCGAAGGGGCAGCCAGGGCCAATCGAGGAAACCCGTCGAAGGAGGGGTTGTCGACGCAGCCGTCGTCGCTGTCGCCGCCGCAGCTCCTCCTTCGGCGCTGCTGCCAAACGCCGCGGCGCTGCCCGAGCGGGCGAGCGAGGCCGGTAAAGGAGCAGCGGAGGTGATCAGCGCCGAGGCTAGCGCGGCCTTGGTTGTGGAGAGGCAGCCCCAGAGCAGCGCCTGCGGGAGGGCCCCGGCGAGGGCGTCGTCTTCTTCGATTCCTTCTTCGAGATCTTCCCCAGCTGCTTTCTTGCTCGCGCCGCCGCTCTCCGTCCTGCCGAGGTCGCCTCCTCCAGTAGCAGCAGCGTTTGCGCCTCCGTCGGCGGCGCTCCTGCCGCCCTTTCGCGAGATCTGCAGGGCTCTCTGGGAGTGGGAGGAGGCGGCAGCGGCAGCAGCCGCGAGAAGTGTTGCCACTGCCGCCGCCGCCGCTTGCCTTTTCACCTCCACCTCCTCCTCCTCCTCGACCTCCTCCTCCTCCGCGGAGCAAGCCCGCCGCCGCGAGCGACAGCAGGCACCTCCTCGCGGGCTCGTCGAGCGAGCTACAGAGCACGGCGGAAGCGGCGCCGAGCGCGGACGCGAGGTAGGCGGCGCGGGAGGACGAGCGCGCGCCGAGGCGCAGGGCCTTCCTGGCTCGGACGGTGGTGGCCTCGGCGGCGGCGGCGCCGGAGAGCGGCGACGCTCCCTCGTCTTCCGACGACGAGGAGCAGGAAGAGGGCGCCGACGAAGACTCCTCGTCGTCGTCAGTAGAAGAGGGAAGACGACCTCCAGCAGCAGCAGGAGGGAACGAACAGCTGCTGCCCAGGGCCGAGACCTCGGCGGCGCTGAGCGGCTCGAACGGCGGCGGCGTCGGGAGCCCTGTCGCCTCCGCCGAAGACGACGACGACGACGACGACGGCGGGGAAAGCAGGGGCTTGATGAGCGCGCTTGCCCGCTGCAGCTGCTGCTGCTGCTGCTGCTGCAGAACGGGAGCAGGATTGGGGGCAACAACAGCGGCAGCAGCAGCAGCAGCGGGGGCTGCGGCGGCTTGCGGGGGGGGCGTCGTCATCCCGAACGAGGCCAGATCGAGCATGCCGCTGTCGAGCGAGGAAGAAGAGGAAGCCGAAGCAGCAGCAGAAGGTTGAGGCTGAGGCTGAGAGGGAGGAGGAGGGGCCATCCCGAACGAGGCCGGATCGAGCATGCCGCTGTCGACAGCCGTCGTCGAAGGCGCAGCAGGAGCGGGAGCAGGAGCGGGAGCGGGAGGCGGCGCCATGCCGAAGGAGGAGAAGTCGATCATCCCGCTCTCGACCGCGGAAGCGGCAGGCGGAGGAGGAGGTTGAGAAGAAGGCGGTGCCATGCCGAAGGAGGAGAAGTCGATCATCCCGCTCTCGACCGCGGAAGCGGCAGGCGGCGGCGGAGGAGGTTGAGAACAAGGCGGCGCCATGCCGAAGGAGGAGAGGTCGATCATCCCGCTCTCGACGGCCGTCGGAGCTGCTCTCTGCTCTTCTTCTTCGACTCTCTCTTGCTCCGCCTTCTTTTCCGTCTCCCTCGAGCTCGAAGCCCAGCGCAGAAGCTCTCGGTCGAGCAGCGACGCCGGCTGCGGAGGCTGCGTTGGCAGAGTAGAAGCTTGTTCTCCCCCTTCTCCCCCTTCTCCTTCTTCGCCTCCGCCGCCGCCGCCGCCGCCGGCGGCGCCAAAGCCTCCTCTCCTCCGCAGCCGCTCCCCGTCGGTAGCCCTCTCCGCGCGAGCGGACGCGGCCCGCAGCGCCGCGGCCGCAGCTGCCGACCGCCCCAGAGCCAGTAGAAGGCGGAGCCTCGACGGGTGCCAGGCCGGGCGCGGGCTCCGGGTGCGGTGGAGGTGGAGGAGGTGCTTTTTCGGGACTTCTTTTGCGCTTTCCGCCGCCGTCGCCGTCGTCGCCTCTGCTCCTCCACCTCCTCCTCCCATCAAGACCACCGCGGCCGCCGCCGCCTCCTCGGCCTCGCTCACTCCGACCTCCTCCTCCTCCTCCTCCTCGTGGTTCAACCCGATCTCTGCCTCTCGAACGTCGTGAGGGGGGAGCTCCCTGGGCCCCTGCGGGAAGAAGCCGCTGCGGTTGCGAGGCGTGCCCAGCGGCCCAGCCGAGACGAGGCGCAGCGGCGGCAGCGCGACCTCTCCCTCGGCGGCGTCGAGACGCAGCCAGCGGGCCCTGGGGCGAGTCGCGGCAGCAGTAAGAGAGACAGGATCATCGGAATAAGAAGCATCGGAGACCTCAAGCACGCGGAGGGAGGGCGCCCCTCCCTCGATCGCTGCGCAGGCGAAGAGAGAGCTTCCGTTGTCGCCGCCTTCGTTCGACTTTTTTCCGCTCTCTTCGCCGTCACCGTCGCCTCTGTCGCCGCTTCCTCCTTCGACCGTGCTAACCCCCCACAGCGCCCCCCGCGGCCCCAGCAGCGCCGCGGCCTGCGACGACGACCCGGGGTCGCTGGCCACGGCGCCCGAGGCCGAGGGCAGAGCAGGAGAGGAGGGCCGTGCGAGGAGCATGACCGAGTCGAGGCCGTCGACGGCCCAGAGAGCTAGCCGCGTCTTAGATCTAGAAGAAAGTTTACTAGACTCTCCTTGTTCGTTTGCTCCTCCTCCTTGCCTTTCCGGCGCCGGGCCCGAGAGCACCAGCCACTGGACCTCGGTGTCGAGGGGAGGCCGGCCGTCGGAGGGAGGCAGAGGGGCCGCCCAGGCCGCGGCGCGGGGGACGGCGGATGAGGAAGCGGGAGCGGGAACACCTTCAGAAGGAGGAAGGGACGAGGACGACGACGGCGGCGGCGACGGAGACGAAATGCCGAAGGTCCCCGGGGGGCAAGTCAAAAGCAGGGCGCAGCAGAAGCGCGTCGCCTCGGCGGATATGTCCACCGCGACCCAGACGCGGGCCGTGCCGTCTGCGGCGAGCGTGGCGAGGGCGCGGCGAGGGGTTGCTTGAGAGGAAGACGGCGGAGCGAAGGCGAGGAAGCTTTCTTGTCCGTCGTCGTCGCTGTCGCTGTTGCTCTCGCCGCTGTCGCTCTCGCTATTCTCTCCTTCCTCTTCCTCTTCCTCCTGCTGCCTCTGCCTCTCCTGGAACGAGTGCACCCCGCAGGCGTCGTCTCCAGGGGGAGCCCACGCCAGAGAGAGCACGGGCGCGGGGTGGCGGAGGGCCTCTGGCGTCGGGGCTGGGACCCAGGGCGGCAGCAGAGAAGGGGAAGGAGCAGGAGAAGGCTGCGGCTGCGGCTGAGGTGTTGTCGTCGTCGTCGCCGTCGTCGAAGGAACGGCGACCTCTTCCGCCTTCTCCTCCTCCCCTTCCTCCTGCTGAACAGCCCCCAGGCTCATGGAGCCGAACAGCTTCATCGTCTCGGAGCCGAACTCGGACTTGGACGAGGAAGAGGCGGTTCGGAGAGGCGGCTTCGGAGGCGGAGCTTGAGCTCGAGTGTGAGAGCTTGCCGTCTCTGCCGTCGTCGTCGTCGTCGAAGCCGAGGCAGCAGCGGCAGCGGCAGCGGCAGCGGCAGCAGCCCGCAGGAGCTCCGCGCGCGTCGGGGGCCACCACACCGTCACCGTCCTCGACCCGCCCTTCGCGCTGGCTGCCGGCGAGGCGGCGCAGTCCCCCGCGGCGATTTGCAAGTCGTGCGGCTCCGGCGCCGGGGAAGCCCAGGCGACGACGAGCTTGTTGCCTTTCCGAGGTCGTCGCTTTTCCTTGTTTTCCTTCTTCCCTCCCCCACGGAGCACGCGCAGGCATGAGATCCCGCCCACCGTCGTCGTCGCTGGAGCAGCGCCGTTGCTGGAGGGCACGGTAACGGCCGAGGAGAGCAGCACGGCGCCGCCGAGGCGGGAGAGGCCGACGGAGAGAACTTTGCTGCTGCTGCTGCTGCGCTCCTCTTCGTCCCTGTCCTTCTTCTTCCTCCTCCTCGCCCGGGGGGGCGCGAAGGGGCACCTGCCCCCGCTCGCCAACACGTCCAGCGACCCCGGGACACGCGGCGCGCCCCTGGGAGGAGGGTCCACGGGCGGGACGCGGAGCACGGCCCCGAGGTGCCTGCGGGCGGAGACGAGGCAGACGCGGCGGCCGCTGGCCGACGCCACGGCCGCGAGCGCCGCGCCCGCTGCGTCCGCCCAGGAGACCGCGGAGATGGGGTCGTCGTCTGCATCTTCTTCTCCTTGCCTGCCGCCAGGGAGCGTGGCGACTGCTCGCGGGATCGTGGGGCTCGTGGATCCGGGCTGTTTTTTTGTTTTTGTTGGGGGGGGGGGGGGGGGGGGGGGGGGGGGAGGGGAGGGGGGGAAAGAGACAGAGAGAGAGAGGGAATGAGCCGAGGTCAGAGGAGGGCGCCCCTCGACGACGACGCCGACGTCGAAGAAGCAATCGATCGAAAGAGAGAAAGGAAGAAAGAAAAACCAACTTACCTCCTTGAGCCCTTCGAAGACGATGGTCCTCCCTGCTCCGTACACCACGCAATGCTCCTCGTGGATCTCAGGGAGCCACAGCGCGGTGACCCGGGAGGTGACGCGCCCCACGCGGGGCTGCGGAGGCGGCGACGAATTGGAGTCGTCGTCATCGATGATGTTGTTTCCGTTTGCATCAGAATTCGTTCGTTTTCTCCTCCGTCCTGGGCGCAGGAGGGGGAGGCGCCTGGTCTGCGAGTCTTCGTTAGCCATGTTGGGCGAAGCGAGCTTGCCGCTGCCAAGGAGAGAAGGCGATTCTCTCCCTCGACTGCCGCTAGGGAAAGAGCGAAAGAAGAAAAAAGTGATTGAAGAAGAAGAGCGAGTGAGTTTTTTTTCCTTCAACCTCAACGAGCGAAACTCTCTGTTCGCGAAACTCTCTCTGTTCTCCCTTCCTCTTCTGTTCAACGGCGGCCAACTACCTACAGAAAGTCAAACTGAATTATTACAACTGAAGAGAGAGAGACACGTGTATCAAAATTGAGTTCTCTCTCGCGCAGGAGGAGAAGAAGAAGGGGTAAAAAAGAAGAAGGGCCGACGACAACGAAAGGAAAGAAAAAACCATTTTGTTCACTTCATCCTCCTCTCGAGCTCCCTCTCCAAGTCATCCAGCAGCCCGGCCACCTGCTTCTGGAACAGCTTGCGGACCACGGGGCGGACGGGAACGGGGGGAGGCACTGCAGGCGTCACCCCAAGCGAGTGCTTCACTACCGTCCTCGTCCTTCGTGTTTTTCGAGGAGACACTTCGGTGTCGTCGCTGTCGCCACTGCTGCTCCACCCTTCTTCTGTTCCATCTCCGTCGTCCTCGACCACCGCGACAGACCAGACCCCTTCGAAAGCCCGCACGAACCCGGGCTCGAGCAGCGAGAACACCAGCGACCTCTCCAGCAGCGGAGTGGCACCAGAAGAATCGGAATCAGAAAAAGAAGAAGAAGAAGCAGAAGCAGAAGAGGAAGTGGAGCCCTTCCTCGACTCTCCTCCTTCCTCGACGCCCAGCGTCATCCGGAAGGAACCGCCGAAGAGGAGGAACCTCCAGCTGCAGTGCTGCTCGATCGCGGAGGGCTCGAAGGGCGCGGAGAGGAAGGAGGCGCGGGGAGAGGAAGACGAGGACGGGGAAGGAGCAGGAAGCGGAGACGAAGAAGAAGCAGCGGTGGAGCTCTCTCTTCCTCCCTCTCCTTCTCCCTTCCTGTGCTCGCTCAGGGGGCCCAGCACCCTGCTCTCGCTGACGTTGTTGAAGATCGAGGCGGCGCCGTCGTAGTCCGTCAGGACCTCCCAGACGAGGGCCGGGGGCGCCGAGGAGAGGAGCTCGCCGGAGACGCGGAAGGTGGGCTGAGCGGGAGGAGTCGAGGTTGAGGTTGAGTTTTTTTTCTTTTTCGTTGAGCCACGACGGTGACGATGAAGTTTTTTCGTCCCGCTTTCGCGGAAGAATGAGGCCCATTGCCGGCAGTTTTCGATCGTCATTTCGATATGTACCGACGCGTTTCGACTGGATCTACGCTCTATGTGGAGAGGAATGACGAGAAGTGCAGAGAAGAGCGAAGCTTTTGGCGCTTTTAATGTCACAGGAGGTGATCGAGTTTTTTTTGGGCGCCCCTCGTTGAACTACGCCGCAAGACCTCTCTCTCTGAGGCCAGGAGGCAAAGAAATAAGACTTCTCTTTCACGACGCACCTCCACTTTCCCGCCGGACGAGTTGGAAGAGGCGCAGACTCTGTTCTGTAGAAGAAGAGGCCTGGTCAAGCGCAGGCGAGAGAAGGCTGCGCCGGGGCTGGCTGCTGGTCGGAGCGAGAGGAGGCGCGGGGAAGAGGAGGAGGTTTTCGACGCCGACGCAGCGGTGACGTTCGATGGCGCATTCCCCCTGCCGCAGCTCGCTCTCGCCGCCATTTCTTTTTCAAGCTCTCCGTCGCTACAGGCTGCTCGGTCTTTCTCTCTCTGAAGACGAAAGGAGACGGAAATTGAGCACGAGGGAGGAGCTCAAAGAGAAGCAATGAGAAAGCAAGAGATTTTTTTTGTTTTGTTTTCTGTTTCATCTTCGTTTTTTTTCTTTTTCAACTTTTTTTTTCCCTAACAAAAAATCTCTCGAACTCCTTTTCACCTCACTTCTCCGCCACGTAGGTCTTCGACTCCTTGTAGTATGCCGCCTCCGCCGCGGCCTTCTTGGCGTTCCGCCGCTCGAACTGCTCCCGATGCGCCACGATCCTGTCGACTACGGCAGCGGCCGTCAGCGTCGACGGGCTGCGGAACTCTCGGAGGATCCCTTTCGCCCGCGCGACGGCGTAACGCCGCTCGTCCGAGAAGAGGAAGAGGTTGCTGTTCGAGCTGTTGTTTCCGTTGAGGGTCCGCTGCTGCTCAGCAGAAGCAGCAGACGCAGAAACGGCGGCGGAGACCTCGGCTGCGGCTGCGGCGACGGCGGCGGCCTCGGACGCCGAAGGAGGAGCAGCGGAACTTTCGCCGTCGCGGTCGCCGTTGCCGCCGTCGCCGTTGTCGTCGTCGGCCTTTCGGGGGCTCGGGGGGGCGCCGAGCGCCTCCAACACTCCAAGGGGCACGGGGCTGTGCGCCCTCGAGGGAGGGGCCGACAGCGAGGTCATCGAGGGACCCCGGGAGAAGCCGTCCCTCCTCTGCCAGTTGTTGCTGTTCGTCGTCGAGAAGGCGAAATCGGAAGGAGAAAGAGAGGGAGAAGAAGTCGAAGCAGAAGGAGGGCCCGTCTCCGTCGTCGTCCCGCGAGCGACGACCGCGACGTTGAAAGTCGTCAGCAGGTCGTCGGTCAAAACGGCCGGCGCCCCGATCACCACCTCGTTGACGAACCGGCAGGCCAGAACCGACAGCGCGCGCTCGTGCAGGTCCATGATCGGCCTGCCCACCCCGCGGCGGGCCCTCACGTCCTCGTCCGAATGGACCCCCACGAGCAGGAAATCGCCGAGCGCGCGCGCAGCCTTCAAAGCTGCCACGTGCCCCGGGTGGAACAGATCGAACGCGCCGTCGAGGTAGACCACACGATCGCCGGGGCGGGCCGCGGCAGCACCGGCCGAGAACTGGACGATGCGGCGCGTGGTGGGGAGGAAGCGGGAGACGGCGGTGGGGGGCGCGCCTCGAGGGGTCGGCGGAGGGATTTCTTCTGCAGAAGGGGAGGAAGCTTCTTCTGCTGCCGTCGGCGCCTCCGACGCGGCCCTCTCCGCCGCCTCCGCGGCGGCGACGGCGGCGGCGCCTGTGCTCGTGCTCGGCGGGCTGCTTCCCAGCATGGCGAGAGCCTCGGGGTCCCCCGCCGAAAACTGCTTCGCCAGCGCCTCTGCCGGGTAGAAAAAGTCGTTTTTGTTCTTCTTGCCCCCTTTGGAGGAGCTCATCGGGCCCTTGTTCTCCGGGGGCGTGCGCATCAGCATGCGGCCGACGATGTCAGTGGAGGAGACGCCCTCTGTGCGCTTGATGACCTGTTTTGAGGAAAGGGAGGTGAGGTGGGAGAAGGGAGGGAGAAAGAAAAGAGAGAAGGAGTGAGCCTTTTTTTGTTTCTTTTTCAAAGTCTCCTTCTCTCTCGCGCGCTTCCAAAAAAAACAACAACAACTCCACCTCTTCTTACCCTAAACCTGCCCTGCGCCTTCGCGTGTGCGTACGCGTCCGTGCCGTCAGGCAGCAGGCACGGGTCGTCACCGTGCACCACGACGTCGATCTTATGGCGGGTAAAAAGCTCGTGGAGGAAATCGGGAGTCAGCTCGTAGGGGACATCGGTCAGGACCTCGTCGACCCACTTGAGGGACTCGACCATGGTCTTGCGCTCGGCGTCGTTCATGACGGGGGGTCCCTGTTGGATGGTTGTAAGGTAGCGATAGAGCGAGAGAAGAGAGGGTGAGAACGAAAAAAGAAACGAAAGAAATGGACCCGAAAGAAAAAAGGTCGAAAAAAAAAACGAAAAAAATGTTGAAGAAAAAAATAATCTCACCTTGTACATCCTTATCTGGCTGTCCGGAATTAAACCAACCACCAGCACGTCCCCCAGGGCTTTCGCCTGCCTCAGCGCGTTGGCGTGGCCGTAGTGCATCATGTCGAAGCAGCCGTCCATATAAACGCGAACCGGAGCTCGGGACCTCCGCCGCGAGGCGTGGCGGGCGAGCGCGCGCGAGAAGAAGGCCGAGATGGTCCCCGGGCGGTAGTGGTACTGTTTGTTTGAAAGAGAGGGGAATGACGACGGTTCGGATGGTGTGAGCGGCGAGTGGAGGCGAAGTGGAGGCGGGGAAGTGTGTGTGTGTGTGTGTGGCGAGGAGGGGGGGCGGACAAGAGGGTCGAGGAGGAGGACGAGGTCGAGTTTTTTTTTTTTTTGTTCTGTTCTTTGATTTGATATTTGATGCCAATCCTTTCAAAAGCTCCTCCCGTCGCCTGCACCAACGCGATGAGCGCCCTCCCACTCCTCGAGACAGCGGGAGACTCGATCTATGCCCCGCCCGGACTTTCCAACGGAAAACGAACCTGGTACGGCGTCATCGTGTTGAACGACTTTTCCGCGATCCACCATCCCCCAGCGACGGCCAGGGGGAACGCGACCGCGACGGCCCCGGCGGCGGCGAGCTGTTTCCCGCTGAGCGAGCGGACGTAGGCAGAGACATCGGCCGGGGTGTAGCGGAAGGTCGGCGCGGAGGTGGAGGGAGCGGAGGTGGAGGGCGCCGACGGCGAGGACGTCGAGGCGCCGTCGCTGGTCCGGTCGGAAGGCATGGCTTTTTTTTTTCGAAAGGGAAGTGAAGACTTCTCACTCTTCGAGACTTCTCGTTTTTTTTTCGAACGCGGGCATTCATTTCGAATCGAAGAAAAGGAAAAAAAAGCTCTCATGTCGGAAGCCTGCGCCACGGCGCCCACGGGCGTCTCCGATGATGCCCCAACTGCTCAGCCTGTCGCGACAGTCGAGAACGATGCTCCCGTCGAAGAGAGAACAGAAGCAACGGTGCTGGATGCCGCCCGCAAAGCCGCAAGCGACCCTGTCGCGGGCCCGACCAATTCTGTCGATGCCGTCGCCGCCGTCGTCGACGAGCCCGCAGCAGCAGCATTGCAACCTCCTCCTCCTCCCCTTCCCCCACCTGTTGCTCAGCCCTCCGCGGGGGGCGTCTTCGGCCGCTCGCTGACCGACCAGGAGCAGCATCTGATCGCTCAGCGCGTGCGAGAGCAGCAGGCCGCGTTCCGTGCGTGGGAGGAGCGCGAGGCGAAGAGGAAGGTGAGATGGCGAACAAGAGGCATGCGAGAATTCGATTTTCAAGCGAGCGAGACTTTTCTCGACCCCGACGAGACCTCCTTTGTCCTTTTTTCCGCTCACCTTCGAACCCCCACACTCCCCTCCTCCCCCTCACACCCCCCACCCC
>Ga0114918_10003157_pt1 | contig 14594 bp, 10 predicted proteins | sample LantaG_FD_87015 | JGI IMG/M metagenome (GOLD analysis project Ga0114918, IMG submission 87015) | Deep subsurface microbial communities from Baltic Sea to uncover new lineages of life (NeLLi) - Landsort_02402 metaG | ecosystem: Environmental > Aquatic > Marine > Oceanic > Sediment | place...
ATCGACAGTCCGACCCATATTTTCCATTGTTGTAGTAAGAAGCGCTGAAAGTCCAATAACAGCACCGGGATTTTCATCAACTGCTCTTATAAATTTGTCTGTACCTGCATCCACGCCCAGATCGAGAACTTCCCATCCTCCGCCCTCAATCATCATTGCCACAAGGTTCTTGCCAATATCATGCAGGTCGCCTGCCACCGTTCCTATTATAAATTTCCCTCTTCTCTTTGTTTCTCCTGACAGGAAATAAGGCTTTAGATGTTTCATTGCGCTGTTCATCGATTTTGCCGACATCAGCATCTGTGGAACATATATCTCCTTTCTGCTGAATTTATCACCCACGATTGCCATTGCAGGAATGAGTGCATTTTCAAGTATCTGATCTGGTGTTACGCCACTTTCAATAGCCAGCTTTGTAAGTTCATCCGCTCCATCCTGCCCCTTCATGTCAGGTGGATAGGGACATGCCCTGTCTATTTTGCCATATTCAATACATCGGGAAATACTGTTTAAAATCTCAGTCATAAAGCACTGCTTTTAAATGTTTTTTAAGAAGAAATCAGCCTTATTTTGTCTTGATCCCTTATCAAATATATAAATAATTATCCTTCTATGTAAGGTTAAAATAAACAACAGATATTTTTATCAGTTTTTAGCTATATTTAAATTGATTACTTATTATCTTAGGGCAAACAAGTAAAAGAAAAAAGGTATGAGATATATATTCATTATGCTATTAGGAGGTTTACTTATGACATCTAATGCGCAAAACCCCGGTAAAGGACTGTTTCAAAACAGCGCTGATATAGGAAATCCTGTGAAAAAGGGTTCTTCAGAGTACAACTCAACTGACCAGTCTTACACGCTCAGGGGAGCAGGATACAATATCTGGTTCGAAAGAGATGAGTTCCACTTTCTGTATAATAAGATCAAGGGGGATTTTATCATCACAGCCAATTTTAAATTCGAAGGTGAAGGTACTGATCCGCACAGAAAGACTGGCTGGATGCTGAGAGCTTCAACAGAGGAAGATTCTCCACATATTTCAGCTGTTCGCCATGGCGATGGTCTTACCGTAATGCAATGGAGGGATTTAGCAGGAGCTGAAATGAAAGATCCCGAAGATGAGGTATTTGCAAAAGGATCAGCTTATGAAATTATCCAGATTGAGCGGTCAGGAAAAATCATATTTATGAGAGCAGCACATCCTGGAGAACCACTTGAGACCATAGGTTCCTACGAGATGATCAACCTGCCCGATGAGGTTCTTGCAGGGCTCTTTGTCTGTTCGCACAATCCCGATGTTGTTGAAGAAGCAACTGCCTGGAATGTGCGTATTGATCAACCTGCAGGAGATAATTATAATCCCGGAAGAGAGGGATATCTGGGCTGCCGGTTAGAAACTATGGATGTTTTCAATGGAAAAAGAATGGTCATATATGAGAAAGAAGGAAGGTTTGAAGCACCAAACTGGATGCCTGACGGGAAAAAACTACTTTTTAACATGGACGGATCATTATACACAATACCGGTAACGGGAGGAGAGATTGAGAAGCTTATTACCGGTTTCGCCGACAGGAACAATAATGACCATGGCATATCCTTCAATGGCAAGTTGCTGGCTATCAGCAATCATCGTGAGGGAATGCCGGGAGGCGGCTCCGCTGTGTATGTTCTTCCCCTGAAGGGAGGTACTCCCACCCTTGTAACTGAAAATACTCCCTCGTACTGGCACGGCTGGGCTCCAAACAATAAGGAAGTGGTATATGTTGCCCAACGTGATGGGAAGAATATCTATAATATTTACAGAAACTCGATAAAAGGAGGTCAGGAGGTTGCTCTTACAGATATAGGGGCCGGAGAACATGTTGACGGCTGTGAATATTCGCCTGATGGAGAATATATTTATTATAACGGAAGCCATACGGGCAATATGCAGATCTGGCGTATGAAACCTGATGTATCAGACAGGGAACAGCTCACTTTTGATGAATATAAGAACTGGTTTCCCCATATCTCACCGGATGGTAAATGGATCGCGTTCATTTCATTCCCCCCGGATATTGAGAAAAACAGCCACCCTTCATATAAACGGGTGATGCTCAGGCTTATGCCTGTTACAGGAGGCCAGCCGAAGGTTATTGCATACCTCTATGGCGGACAGGGAACCATTAATGTGCCGTCATGGTCACCTGACAGCAGGCATATTGCATTTGTAAGCAACTCTGGCAAATAAAAAGTAAAATCTTAAAAAAAATACATATTTTGCTGCCGGCAAATTTTAGCGGATGATAATCTCAGGCCTTTATACATTGCTGACAGTTCCTGTATACGGAATACTATATGCATATACCGCTGTCGGCATTTTTGTGGCTTTATTCCTTTCATCGATACATATTAAAAAACCAGTGTTAATCCTTTCAAAGCTCTGGGCAAAATCCGTATTCCTTCTGATGGGCAAGATCATACATGTCAGGGGAAAAGAAAATATCAATAAGGGTGAGAAATATATTCTTATTGCCAATCATGCCAGTTTGTTCGATATAGTGGCCATAATGTCTTTTTACCCGGAGGTTTCCTGGTTCGGACACGAGCGGCTTCTAAGGGTCCCCGTGCTTGGTAAATTCCTGAAAATGACGGATTATGTTCCTTTCAGGGAACCAACAGTAACCAACACCCGCCATATGCTTGAACAACTGATTGAAAAGGCCAATAACCGCTCGGTGGCACTGTTTCCTGAAGGCACAAGAACCACAAGTGGTAAGATAAATCCGTTTTACAGGGGGTTCATTTACCTGTTCAGGTCGAGAGAGATCGGGATACTGCCGGTTACTCTTAACGGTTTCTATAATTTCAAACCAAAAACAAGATTCTATATCAATTTTGGATCAAAGCTTGAAATTGTGATCCATAAACCGATCCCAAGGGAAGAGCTTATAAACAGAAGTGACAGTGAGATAACATCAACTGTGAAGGCTGTTATCGAATCTGCATATCATTAATCATACCATCAATGACAGAAGAGAAAAAAGAAAAGTGGGTTTTTATCGTTAATCCGATAGCGGGCAATAGTTTTGCCGGCACAATGGTTCCTGAGATTGAAAACAAAATAAAGGAGTACAATATTAATGGTGAGGTTGTTCTGACGGAATGTCCCGGTCATGCCACGGAAATCTCAAAAAGCTCAGCAGAAAAGGGTGTAAAATACATCATCGCTGTCGGTGGTGATGGAACATTCAATGAAGTTGCCAGGTCTTTGATAAATAACAAGGAGGTGGTTGCCGGTATTATTCCGGCAGGATCAGGTAATGATTATTGCCAGATCACGGGATTTCCCAATCGTTTTACAGACCACGAATGGGATATATTCTTCAGAAAAAATGTAGTTGCACAGGATGTTGGAAATGTAAATGGCACTGTTTTTCTGAATGGTTTGGGTATTGGTTTTGATGCCGAAGTTGCTGCACAGAACTATACTGATGAAGGAATGGTAAGAAAAGGGGGGAGTGAAAAATATATATGGCAAATTGTAAAAACGCTCCTTTTTTTCAGGGAAAAAAGGATGGTGGTAATCAGTAATGGCGATCGTCACGAAACCGATTGTTTCATGAATACAGTTTCAATAGGGAGACGGTTCGCAGGCAGTTTCTTCCTGACTCCAAAAGCTATTGCTGATGACGGACTGTTAGATGTCTGCTCAATTAAAAAGCTAAACCTCTTCCACAGATTCAGGCTTTTGCTTATGGTTCCAAAAGGAAAGCATATAAATGACAAAAGAGTAAATTATTTCCAGACCGCCTCAATTGATCTTGAGTTCCCGGGGAAGGTGCCCTATCATGTTGATGGAGAGCTTTTCTTTGCCAAAACATTTAATGTCAGACTTATACCTGCCGGGCTGAATATCATATACAATCCTGATGGCAACCACTTTTTCAAAAGTGTCTGATGTGAAAAGTTATATTGCTTTTTTTGATCTCGACCATACCATTACCGGTGAAATCAGCGGCAATATTCTTGCCCGGGAAGCATATAAGAAGGGACTTATGTCACACTTAGATATTTTACATGCTCTCTGGCTTTTATTCTTATATAAAATATCACTCAGGGATCCTGTTAAAATAATTAATGAGATGGCTGCCTGGGTTAAAGATGTACCCGAAACAGTATTCAACAAACTGTCAGTGGAAATCTCAAAAAATGTCCTGATACCGGCTATTTATCCGGAAGCAATAAGAGAAATAAAAATGCATAAAAAAAACGGTGCAGGAACAGTTATACTTTCATCAACTCCCGCTTTCATAGGTCGTGAAATGGCAAAAGCACTCGATATGGATGATATAATATGTTCAGAACTGGAGGTTAACAACGGATTTCTTACAGGCAGATCTATTGGGCCGCTTTGCTTCGGTGAGGAAAAAGCAGTAAGAATGAAAAAATATTGTGAATTAAAGAACTGCACTGCCAAAGATTCATGGTTTTATGGCGATTCGATAGCCGATTTCCCTGCCCTTTTAATTGCAGGAAACCCTGTTTGTGTTAATCCTGATAGCAAATTGAAGAAAAATGCCATAGCAAAAGGCTGGAAAATATATTACTGGAGTAAAAAACCCCCCGGCCATCAGCCAACTGGCTGATGGCCAGCCCCCTAAAGGGGGCCTCAAACCCAATTGCTATGTATCAGATTATATTGTTAATAGCCCCCCTTTAGAGCCTGTCCCGATAGCTTGAACGTAGTGAAAGCGTATCGGGAGGGGTTGGGGGGTAAAACAATCCGTGTTTATCTGGGGTTAAAAACAATATTATTACCTTTGTTGAATATTGCTGCTTAAATATTCATTTTTAAATAACTATACCTATGAAAAAACTTGCTTATACTTTACTGGTGCTTTTATTTCTGACTGCCTGTTCAGGCGGGAAGAATGAAAAAATTACTTACCCTGTTACTGCAAAAGGTAATGTTTTTGATACTATTTTTGGAACTCCTGTTCCCGATCCATACAGGTGGCTCGAGGATGATATGTCGGATGAAACAGCTGCCTGGGTTAAGGAACAGAATCTTGTAACCTTCGCCTATCTTGAGAAAATACCGTACAGAGACCAGATAAAAGAGCGTCTTACTAATATCTATAATTATGAAAAGTATGGTATGCCTCACAGGGAAGGTGAATTTATCTACTTTTCAAAGAACGATGGTCTTCAGAACCAGTATGTGCTCTATCGCCACAGGGAGGGTGAAGATCCTGAGGTATTCCTCGATCCCAATAAATTTTCAGCTGATGGCACAACCTCTCTCAGAGAGATGGGTTTTTCAAGAGACGGCAGCAAATTAGCCTATGCGATCTCTGAAGGCGGATCAGACTGGAGAAAAATAATTGTAATGGATGCACCCTCGAAAGAAATAATAGGGGATACTCTTATTGATATCAAGTTCACCGGTATATCATGGCAGGGTAATGAAGGCTTTTATTATTCTACCTATGACAAACCAAAAGGCAGTGAACTTACGGCAATGACCGACCACCATAAACTTTATTACCATAAGCTGGGAACCAGCCAGTCAGATGATAAAATTGTCTTTGGAGCTGATAAAAAACGAAGGTATGTAGGCGGCGACGTCACCGAGGATGAAAAATACCTTGTGGTAACTGCTTCAATATCAACAACTGGCAATGAATTGTATATCAAGGACCTGACAAAGAAGAATTCTGGTTTTCAGACAATTGTCGGTAACTTCGACAACGATAATTATGTAATCGATAACGACGGCTCAAAACTCTATATTTACACCAACCTGAATGCACAAAATGCAAGGATAATAACGACAAATGCGGCCAGTCCGGGTGTTGAAAACTGGACCGACTTCATTCCGGAAACAGAAAATGTTCTCCAGCCATCAACCGCCTCGGAATTCTTTTTTGCCCACTATCTGAAAGATGCCATTTCTCTTGTTAAACAATATGATAAGAATGGCCAGTTTATTCGCGACATTACCCTTCCCGGGATCGGAAGCGCAGGAGGATTCAGTGGTAAAAAGGAAGATAAGGAGGTTTATTATTCCTTTACAAATTATACAACACCCTCTACAATCTATAAACTGGACCCCATGTCAGGTGATGCAGATGTTTACCAAAAGCCCTCCGTAGCATTCAATAGCGATGATTATAAAACGGAGCAGGTATTCTACAATTCCAAGGACGGCACGCGGATACCTATGATCATTACTTATAAAAAGGGTGCCATTAAAGATGGTCGTAATCCTGCCATGCTGTATGGTTATGGCGGATTCAACATCAGTGAGACACCCGGTTTCTCGGTTACCATGGCTCTCTGGCTCGAAATGGGAGGAATCTATGCCGTGCCAAATATAAGAGGAGGAGGCGAATATGGTGAAAAGTGGCATCTGGCAGGAACTAAAATGAATAAACAGAATGTATTCGATGATTTCATAGCTGCTGCTGAATATCTTATTGATAATGAATATACATCCACTGAATACCTGGCATTGAGAGGTGGTTCAAATGGCGGTTTGCTTATCGGAGCTGTGATGACACAACGACCTGATCTCTTCAAAGTAGCACTTCCTGCCGTTGGCGTTCTTGATATGCTCAGATACCATAAATTTACAGCTGGTGCCGGCTGGGCATACGACTACGGAACAGCCGATGAGAGCCCTGAAATGTTTAAATATCTGCTTGGTTATTCTCCTGTTCAGAATGTAAAAGAGGGTGTTGAATATCCGGCAACTCTTGTCACTACAGGCGACCACGACGACAGGGTCGTGCCGGCTCATTCATTCAAGTTTGCATCTCATCTCCAGACAAAACAGAGTGGAAAGAATCCTGTGCTCATACGTATTGAGACCAGAGCAGGTCATGGAGCAGGCACACCGGTGAGCAAAACCATAGAACAATATGCTGACATCTTTAGTTTCACCCTGTGGAACATGGGAATCAAAAAACTGAAATGAAAAAATTCTGATGACAGATAAAATAATCCGCACCGGGATTGCCGGATCAGGTTACGCTGCAAGGTTTCACTACGAAGCCTTGCAACGTCTCTATTCGGTTAAGATCGAAATAACAGGTTCCTTCTCCCCTACTGCTAACAGGCTCCGAGAGTACACTGAATCCCGCAACCTGAAGGCATATAGCAGCCTTGAAGCCCTGATCGACGATTCTGATGTCATCCATGTCTGTACACCACCTTCGACACATGAACAAATTGTAATCGCTGCTCTTGAGAAAAACAAAAATGTGATAGTTGAAAAACCATTTACCGGTTATTTCGGTGACGGGAAAGAAGACTTTAATGGCGATAAGTTTCCCCGTGAAAAAGGACTCGAACATGCTCTTGCAAGTGTAAAAAGGATGATTGAAGCAGAAAAAAAGAGTGCGGGGAGAATCATGTATGCTGAAAACTGGATTTATGCTCCTTCAGTAATCAAGGAAAGTGATATTCTTCGTAAGTCAAAAGCCCAGATCCTCTGGATCCATGGAGAAGAATCACATTCCGGGTCACATTCCCCGGCATACGGAAAATGGAAATTTTCCGGCGGCGGATCCATGATAGGGAAAGGGTGTCACCCTCTTTCAGCGGCATTATATTTCAAAAAAGTTGAAGGTGAAGCAAGGAATGATAAACCTATCCGTCCTGTTACTGTTTCATCCCGCACTCATGCGGTTACACGGTTGCCGAACTTCATGGATGAAGGTCACCTCAGAACATCATATAAGGATATTGAAGACTTTGCTGCACTCCACGTAGTTTTTGAAGATGGAACATTTGCTGACATTTTTGCCAGCGAACTTGTCCTTGGAGGGGTACATAACTGGATAGAGGTAAATACAAACAACCACAGAACACTATGCAATATAAGCCCTGACAACTCCATGCAGACCTATACGCCTGATGAGAAGTATTATAAGGATGTTTATATTGTTGAAAAGACAGAAACTAAACAGGGCTGGTCGTCTGTCTCCCCTGATGAAAGCTGGTTTACCGGTTACCAGCACGAGATGGAAGCTTTCTATCGTTCCATAGCTTTTGGTGAACTGGTAGAAAGCGGCAGCGGTTTGGCTGCAGATGTTATTGCTACAATCTATGCCGGGTACCTTTCTGCCGAAAGAAAAGGATCAGAGGTTCCTATTACCTTATTATAAAAACAAGAACTTACACCGAGATCCACAGAGAAGGCACAGAGATACACAGAGTTATTCTCAATACAGAATGTAAAACCTCTGTGGAACTCTGTGTCTCCTCCGGATTTCCTCCGTGTAAGTTTTTCTTATTTATTAATCCTGAAATCCTTTACCGTAATTTCACCATAGGCTACATTGAGGAAGGGTTTTCCTTCTTTAATTCCGACATTTCCAAAGCCTGTGGCTGTTGAAATAAAGGATGTAAAGTCACCTCCACGTGAGCTGATATACATTACCTGATATACAGCATCGTATCTGACACCCGTCAGAGCCTGCAGCATTGCATAACTTGACATCGCACGTGCATACCAGTGTCCGCATTCATATTCATTGAAAGGATTACGTATCCTTCCATCATACCTGTCGCGAGTTACTCTGACAATTTCGAGTCCTTTTTCGGTTTCCCCCATCATCATAAGATGTGAAGCTACCTGGTATTCTATACCTGTCCATACCTCATCGCTGTAAACAAAGGGAAGGGACAGTTTACCTCCTTTAGGCCAGCTGCACAGGAGAAGACCTCCCTCGTGTCCAAGAGCAAAGGATGGTCTTTGCGGATTGGAATGGTCAGAAAGGTTTTTACGGAAATTGTATTTATATACAGAGGTAAGATGGCTTGTCACTTTCGCCGAATCAACAATATTCTTAAGTCCGCATACTTCACCGATCCATGCACCCAGAATACCGTCGGAGAGGCATCCGTTCCCATACTGATACTTGGGACCCTCTTTCTGCAATAACAATCTCGCTTCATCGGAATAATCTGATGACCAGGAACTTTCAGATGCCCTTACGGGATCAGGTGAATTCAGTCCCTCCCACGTAATTTTCTGAATAAAATATTCACCATCAAACAACTCTGATTCAATTATTGCTTTTCCTTTTTTATAAAGATCTTCATATTTTGAAACATCCCTGTTGAGATATCTTCCCATTTCTGATATAGCCTTCAGGGCCCCGAGATAAAAACTGGTACACATGCCTTCGGGACCCCAGAATTCAATATCATAAGTGTTATGATGCGGTTCTTTGAGAGTGCCTGTCAGCCTTGGATCCCAGGTTCTGATTGAATAATCCATACTCTCAACGACTTTCGGGTACATCTTCTCAAGCCATTCACCGTCACCGCTTATCCGCCAGTCGCGGTATATTTTCATTATTCCTCCAAGTTGACCGTCTGCTGCGGAATGGAATGTTGCTGCTACAGGTCTTATAGGTAAAGCCGATCTGAAAGTCTGGTGACCCTCTTTATTCTGGCTTGGGAAAAATTCTGTTTCACGCAGAGTTCTTTCAAGGGTTGGAAAAAGGTGCGGAATTGCCTGGGCATAATTCCAAACATGTGTACAGGAACCTGCACAACTTCCATAATTATCCCCGCATCCCTCCCAGTTCCAAAGTCTGCCGTCAGTCTGACGTAAAACTGTTGGTGATTTTAAAATAGTCAGGTTAACTGCAATTGCCTCAATAACTTCAGGAGGCAGCGTAGAGTTGTAAAATGAGCTGCTGAATAATTCTGATTTTGACAGCAGGTCATTGTAATTTGTCCTCCAGAAGTCTGCAATCTCATTTATCCCGGAGAATTTTCCCGAATACCACGGTTTGTAGAAAGGATGCTGAAATAAGGAATTTGGATCCGTATACTCGTCATCATCAGGCTCCTGCGAATCCTGTCCATACCTCAGGGTTGTATTCGGAACATACCAGGCCATCATTAATTTTATAACTTTTGTCTCGCCGGGATTTAGTGTGAACGGAACATATAATGATGCGCCGGGGGCATCGTCTTCAACTGGAGGGGTATTTCTGGTTTCGCCCTTCAGGATGGTGTTCCATGTTATAGTAAGCGGATCCCACCATCCTCCTCTAAACCAGCAATGGTCGACAACTGTCTCAGCTTCTGTTGTAAAGATTGCAAAATCACCCTGTTTTTCAGGATTCTCTTTTGTTCCCTCTTCCGAAAGGATAAATCCTCCTGCAATCGGTTTGACATTGGCTTTGCCGCCTGACTGCTGCATGAAGTTCCTTGTGTTGTATGAGAAAACGGCCTCAACCTTTGAATTACTTTTATTGCTGAATGAATATTCCAGCGCTCCGACTGGCAAACTTGAATTATCTGCATCAGTCGGTATGAATGGACTCCATCCTTTAATAAGAACATCGAGTGGGATATCGTCATCATTGAGTTCAATTCCGCAAAACGGGAATCTGGCATGAAATGTCGCCTTCTGAAACCTGGGAAGCCCGTAGCTTGCCCCTGAAGAACCGGTGCCTGAGCCGGGTTCGCCAAAATGCTTCCAGCCGGGGACCTGCCCCTCAATTACCCTGGTGCCGTTCTCAATGTTTTTTACCGACAGGGCGGCAAACATGCACGGCTCATTAAATATATCAGGTCTGTTCCTTACAGACATATGAGAGATTGCTCCCGTTCCTTCGATACAAAACATACCTGCACCGATACCTCCGATCGGAAATGCTATCCTGTTCAGGTACTCTCCGGAATAACTTTCATTATACCTGTGATAATCAGTTTTTACGCTTTCTTTTTGAGAGCATGAGCATATAACAAGACTAATACAGGTAAAAGGAAATAGCATTTGATACAGAATTCTTTTCATTGTTTTTACTCTTATTGTTTTATTTATTTTAATATCATACGTTTGGTGCTGTTCCTATTACAGGTATCACTTCAGGAATACCCTCTATCGGGCCAAAAGCATATGTCTTTGGTCCAAGATAAAGGTCTGAATTCATCACCTCTTCCCATGTGACATCTTTTCCTGTATATGCCGACATACGTCCCATTATAGTAATAAGAGTTGAATTTACCTGGGCTTCAGTATCATTTACCACATTCCCCGTGCGGATACCGGTCACCAGGTTTATATGTTCCTGAACATACGGATCTGTAACTTTCCAGGTATCATCATCAGATCCTTCTTCGGGAGCCGGATATTTCCATATTTCTTCTCCGTTCAGGTTGTACAGGGTTCCCCTGGCGTTTGCAAACCCATTAGTTCCTACAATGAACTGCTTTGTAAGATTGCTGCATCCTGTTATCTGGCGTGCTGCGCAATGGGTATGCATGCCATTGTCATAAATATATTCTATGCTGAAAAAGTCGTACTGGTCACCAGTCACTCTCCTCTGGCGTCCTCCCCACCCGATAGCTTTGACAGGCGTTTTACCTAAATACCAGTTCATTACATCTATCTCATGGATAAACTGTTCCACGATATGATCGCCTGACAGCCAGCAGAAGTTGGCCCAGTTACGCAGCATGTACTCCATATCTGTCCATCCCGGTTTTTTCCTTATAACCCATAGTGAGCCTCCGTTTCGGATTATATGTGCACTCACAATATCTCCTATTTCACCATTCATCACCCTACGTCTGGTTTCCATAAAATCTTTCTGGACTCTTCTGATAGTTCCGCTTATCATGCAAAGTCCTTTTTCTTTGGCTCTTTCTACAGAGACCAGAACCGAGCGGGCTCCCACAGGATCCACAGCACATGGTTTTTCAAGAAAGATATGTTTGTCTGCTTTAACCGCGGCATCAATATGAGCGGGACGGAAATGAGGAGGAGTACAAAGCAGAACAACATCAACCCCTGAATCTATTACTTTTTGATAGCTGTCAAAGCCTATGAAGCAATTTTCTTCTGCAATTTCAATATTCTTTTCTTTTCCCAGCTGTTCCCTGCACTGATCAAGCTTATCCCTGAAAACATCTCCGAGAGCTGTTATCTGAAGATTCGGACCTGCGTCGACGAAGTTTACTGCTGCTCCGGTACCCCTTCCTCCACAACCGATAAGCCCTGCCTTTAGGACCGGACCATCAGGTGCACGGTTAAGCAGGACAGGAAGCTGTTCTTCCTTTTTCCCCGGTGATTTCTCATGGCATGATGTAACGATTCCCATTGAGCTTATCGCTGCAGCAGCCAGTGCAATGTCGGAAATGAATTTCCTGCGTTCAATTTTTTTTCCAGAAATTGATACTTTATTCTCTTTCATGTTATCTGTTTTTAGTAGGAATAAAAAAAATTCAAATGTTCTAATAAACTTCAAGTTCACGCCATTCCGGTATTTTCGGGAATTTTGCATGAGGCTCGGTCTGGTACCAGTAACATACTGATGCTATATCAGATTTCTGGGCAAGATATCTTCCTCCCTGTCTCCAGCCCAGGTCCTGGATAGTAACCTTCAAATCCTTTTCAAAACGGATGGGGTCCACTATATGCCAGCGGTACAATCCAAAGCGTTGCATGACATTATAATGTCCATCGCCCCGTATAACCTGGTGAAGACCAGCATAAGGCGTGCTGAACTCCGTGTAATTAACCTCCTCGACACATGCTGCATTTTTCTTTCTTGTGTCAAAATCATATGAGCCGCAGAAATAATCTTCCGTACCTGTACCGCAGATTGTTGGAAATTTTGTATCGCCATCCATGAAGAATTTTATCTCACCTTCGCCCCACCATCCGTTATTATTGACACCCCAGGCCATATAAACACCGACATAATGTCCCTTGCCCTTTATACCGTCAACAATGGTATAGTCGGAAGTTGTATTGGGATTAAGCCTGCGAAACTGGGCATGGAAATAGGCAGCATCGTCAGGTACATCGGTAAGAGTATAGTCGATCTGATAAAATAATGTCATCCGGTCGGCATCGCCAGTATTCTCCATGGTTATTTTACATTTCTTCCTGAAAGGCATCGTCCAGTAGCAGTTGAATGCGCTGCCGGGATTAACACACACAGCCAGCGAATTAAGCTGGGCATAGCTTCCCCATCCCATACAAAAGAAATCGCCAACAGGGCATTCCACTGATGGTTCAGTCTCATCATCCCAGTAGATGCGAAGAATGTTATAACGCCATTTTCCCGCAGGAGTCATCCAGATATGCTGGATTGCTCCCGGACCATCAATCTCAGCAATAGTGAATGTTTCTCCGGGATTAATCCGGACATATGGATTTACCTTCCAGCCCTGCCCGAGATCACGGGCGGCATTGAATGCATTTGCCACATTGGGTTTATCCTTTTCGGCAGGATCAGCCATTCCGGCCTTGCCCTTTTCTCCCGTAAAATTTTCCGGGCTTATTGAACGGGTTTTTGCGTCGGATAACCTGTACAGGTTACCCATGTTCATGTCGAGTCCGTTGAATGTACCCTGAGCCAGTGAAACTAAAGGCAAAATACAGATTACCAGAATATCTACAAGAATCCTTTTCATATCATTAAATTTAGATTTGATTATCAATACAATCTAAAATTAATAAATACACAGGAATTCAACAGGGATAATTTAATATATCCGATAAAGAAAATAAAAAGAAAGAGAAAAATAACCGCAAAGAGCTCAAAGATTAAGCAAAGTACACAAAGCAAATGATGGTTTTATGCGGTTAAGAAAGATTTCTGGATTTTAGAAAATATATCTCAATGAGATAGCACCACCATCGGCAAAGAGATGGTTATATCCGAAATCGAAGGCAGGTTTCCAGTCCAGGCTGATATTGATAGGGGCTTCCCTGAAGTTATACTCCAGCCCTAATATCCCATCAACACCAACATATGTTCCTTCACCGCCATCATAATTGGTTCCATAAAAGCCAACATGAGCACCGGCTCCATAATACCAGTTAAGCCTGTTGATATCAAAAGCTGAATTATGAATTTCATATAAACCAGTTATTTCAAAACCACTCCATCTTGTGGCTAAAAGTAATTCCAGGGCAGATTTTCCTGATACAAAATGCTTAAATGTCAATCCCTGGTTGAATCCAGCCCTTAAACCGATTCCATTTCTATAATCCTGGGCATTAATGAATGCTGTAAAGCATACAGCAATTGTGAGAGTTAAAACAAGTTTTTTCATCATAAAGTCTATTAATTATTGTGACTTAAAAGTATCTATTCTTATTTATATCCTGCAGAAGTACAATCAGATTTCCTCTTCATCAGGCTTTACTGTTAAATGATTTTATAATTTTCATAAAAGGTATTAAATCCGAGATACTTTTTCAGGAATAGCTTCCCTCTGTATTTCAGAGATAATTTATTGAATGACTCATCATAATCAAAAGTCCAGTCTTTACGGCTGATACGTTCTTTCATCACTTCAGGGTGTGTTTCGGTAAAGAGACTCAGGGCATCTATTGAGGAATAATCATAGGTTTGGTCTGTACCAATTTTTTTCATCCAGTTAATGCTTTCATAAAAAGTTGAAGTGTTTTTCACTTTTTTCATCATTAATCCGGGTTCCTTAACCCAGCCATAATGATATACATATGCATCTATCGGCTTGACATTCAGCTTTTCATTATTACCTTTCCTGAAACCCTGAGCATCTCTGAAGGAATAAATTGATTTATCGTTCCTTATAAT
>Ga0114918_10003158_pt1 | contig 14592 bp, 10 predicted proteins | sample LantaG_FD_87015 | JGI IMG/M metagenome (GOLD analysis project Ga0114918, IMG submission 87015) | Deep subsurface microbial communities from Baltic Sea to uncover new lineages of life (NeLLi) - Landsort_02402 metaG | ecosystem: Environmental > Aquatic > Marine > Oceanic > Sediment | place...
AAAAAAAAAAAAAAAAAAAAAAAAAAAAAAAAAAAAAAAAAAAAGCTCCTCCCCCCGTCTTCCCGATCCCTTCCCAAAAAAAAAAAAAAAAAAAACTCCAAAGTGGGCCTTCCAAGACCTCTGGCAGTTCTCTTTCATCCCCGGCACGCGCGTCGGGATGTGGTTCGCCCTCCTCTTCATCGTCGCGGCCTTTTGCTGCATGGCCTGGGGCGTCGTGAGGCTCTTCGCGGCCGGAAAAGCCTCGGGCCCGCTCCCCGCCAGGAACGCCCTCGCTGCCCTGGCCTTTGCCGCCTTCAACGTGCCGGCGTCGCTCAACGCCACCTGGCTCTCCGCGGCCTCGGTCGTCGCCATGCTCGTCGTCCCGGCCTCCCGGGGAGTGGCCAGGGACGCGGCGTCCGTCGTCTGGCTCGGCGTCGCGCTGTGTGCCGCGATCACGGCGCTCGCCGTCTACGTGGCCTTGGTCAAGGTGAGCTCGAAAAAAAAACTCTTCTTTTTTTCGAGAAAAAGTGGGAGACCCGAAAGGAAGAGAGGAAAAGAGGAAAAAACTCAAAAAAACCCCACTCAAAATCGAAAAAAAAAAAAAAAAAAAAGCCCGACGTCGCCTGGCCCGCGACGCTCGTCTGGGCCCTCGCCGCCATCGCGGTCGCGCACGGCGACGACGCCCGCATCCGTGTCGCGGCGCTGGTCTGCATGGGCGTGGCCGCGGCGGCGACGGCGGCGGCGGCAGTGAGGGTGGCGCGGCAGAGGAAGGGGGCAGTGCCGCTCGCGTCCGCGAATGCGCCCGCGGCGACGACCGCTTAGGGAAAACAAACGCTTGTTTTGTTTCTTCTTCTTCTTATTTTATTTTGCACACGAGAGAGAGAAGAGAAGCAGTACTTCGCGCCCCGTTTTCTCTCTCTCTCTCTCTCTCTCTCTCTTTCTCTCTCTCCCTCGAGACCGGGAAAGAAAACGAAAATGATTCTATCAACAAGTAAATAAAGAGAAAATGAAGAGAAAGAGGAAAAAGAAAATATCATCTCTCAGCCTTGATCTTCCCCGAAGCCGAAGACGAGTGAGCGCCCGCGACGACGGCGCCCGAGCAAGAAGACGAGGACGCCTCTCCGATCCCCAGCGCCGCCCCAGGAGCAGAAGGAGCAAAAGAAGAGGCAGGGAGGGGGATCGCCGTCAGTCCCGCCGCCGCCGCCGCCGCCCTCGGCGAGCCGGCGAGGTCGGCCATCTTCCCCGACTTTCCGCTTCCCGCTCCGCTCCCGCCGCCGCCGCCCCCAAACCCTGCGGCCCTCGCCCTCCTGTCCCAGGCAACCCCCGCGAACGCGAGCGCGACCAGCACGACCAGCACTCCCAGCGCGATTACCCCCTTGGCCGCCGCCGGGGTCAGCCCGGTCCCGTCGAGGCAGCTGCTCCTCGAGAAGCGGCGCTCGCAGGCGTCGTCCGGCGGCGGCAGCAGCGGCTCTCTGCCGTCTTCCTCCTCGCCCCGGGGGGCCGCGGCCGCGGCGTAGGTCAGGACCACGGCCCAGAGCCTTCCCGTGGAGCGGAGGGAGGTCTGGATCAGTCCCGAGTAGGCCGCGTTTCGCACCGAGGTGTACGCCGCCTGCGCGTTGGCCAAGGCGGAGGTCGAGCCCGCGCTCAGGGCCGACGCGTCGACCTCGACGAGAATGTCGGCAGTGTCGTCGATCGGATCGAGGAGCAGGAGCCGCCTCCTGCTCAGGCGGCTCCTCCTCCTCCTGCCCCCGTCGCCCGGGGCCGAGGGCAGGGGCACGAACGCGGGCGAGACGCGCAGGACGGAGAGCGCGGACCTCGGGAGCACCGGGCCGCTCGAGCCGGCGGCCAGGGCGTCGAGGAAGGCCGCGCGGGTCCCCTCCGCGCCGCTGATGGCCGCGGCGGAGGCCCCCACGCGGCTGACGCGGAACTGCGCCCGCAGGCGCGTCTGCCCCGGCCCGGCCGCCGGGGACAGGGCCTCCGGCGGCGCCGTCGCGGGGGGCACGTCGTCTTCCTGGGGCTCCGGGTCCGAGGGCGGCGCCGCCGCCGGCGTCTCGGAGGGGGGCGGCGGCAGCGGAGTCGCCTGAGGGGCCGGCGCCGTCGTCTGGGGGGGCGGCAGAGGGGGCGTGGCGGCAGGGGTCTCTGTTGGCGAGGGCTCGCTCGCGACCTCGAGCGTCGTCGCCGCCGCCGCCGCCGCCGTCGCCGCCGCCGCCGCCGTCGTCGCCGCCGTCGCCGCCGCCGCCGTCGAGGCCGCGGCGGCCGAAACGGGCACGGGCGTTTCCGCCGCCGCGGCCAGCGCCGCCGCTGCAGCAGGCCCGCTCACCTCGACGACCTGCGCTCGGGCGGGAGCGGCGACGTGCCTCGCCCAGATGAGCGCCGTGAGCGAAAGCGCGAGCCTCGCCCTCGAGGCGCGGCGGGCTTGCTGGCGAAAGGTCATTTTTTTGGGGAGGGAGGGGGCCTTTTTTTTTTTCCCCCGAGCGTTGACCGAGAGAAAGGAGAACGAAAAAAGAAGAGGACGGAGCTCGTCTCTCGCTACTTCTCTCTCTCTCCACTTCTCTCGAAGAAGCAGAGGAGGCGATAGAGCCGCCGATGAAAGAGCTACTTTCTACGATCCTGCGATCCGGCAGAACCACTGGTCGCTGTCGTCGCGACAGCACCCCTCGAAGACGAAGAAAGCGCCAAGAGGAAGAGGAAGAGGTCGAGCGAAGAAGAGAGTGGAGAGCGGCACGGCCGATTTTTTCGCCTCGACGTTTACTTTCTTTCTTTCTTTCTCCTTCTCCCTTTTTCTTTTCTCGATGCGCCTCCCGATCTCCGCGCGAGGCGGGCCCGCCCGGCCGATGGAATCGAGCAGCAGCAGCAGGAACCTTCGACCCGCGGCGGCGAGGGCGAGCCGCCGCAGCGCTCCTCCCCGTCCTTCCATCGCCGCCACTGCTGCTGCTTCGTCATTGCTTGGCCAGCAGAGATTGAATCGCCGCCGCGGCTCTCATCAGCAGCAGCCCGCGCCGCGCCCCTCGACCGGCCGCGTGGCCGCCGCGGCGGACGCGGAAAAGTGAGTATCTTGTTGCTGAAGAGGAGGGGTGTGAGAGCGAAGACAGAGAGAGGAGCAAGCGCGACGCAATCAGAGACCGACCAGAGCCTCGGAGAACCGACCAGAGCAACGCCGCCGTGGCTCAACCTCGACACTCACCCAAAGACCTCTCTTCCCCCCCCTCTCAAAACAAAAAATCTCAACCCCCAGCTGTTCCACCTTCGAGCAGCTCCAGTTCGAGCGGGGCTACTGCTCCCTGGGGCCGCCCTCGGCCGAGAAGTACTCCCCGGAGGCCGTCCGAGCGCAGGTCCTGGGCCCCGACGGGATCGGCGCGTGGAGGCTCGCCGGCCGCGCCCTGGAGATCCTCGGCCGCCTCGGCGCCTTCGCCGCCGCGGCGCTCTGGGACCGCGCGCTCGGGCGCGACGGCAGCGGCGGTGGCCTCTTCGGGGTCGGCGGGGGCGCGGGAAACCAGGCCTTCCCTTCGACGGGCGACGCCGCGGCGGACGCGGAGGCCGCGGCGCTCTTCACCCGCGACAACCCCGAGGCCGCCGCCGCGGCGGCGGCCGTCGTCCGGGCTCGCGCTGCGCAGCTCCGCCGCGCGCTCGTCGCCCTCGGTCCCTCCTTCATCAAGGCCGGCCAGGTCCTGGCCTCCCGCCCCGACATCGTGCGAGAGGACTACATGAACGAGCTGTGCACGCTGCAGGACGACGTGCCACCCTTCCCGGACGACGAGGCGTTTGCGATCATCGAGGCCGAGCTCGGCCGCCAGCTGGGCGCCGCGTTCAAGTCGATCTCGAAGAGCCCGGTCGCGGCGGCGTCCCTGGGGCAGGTGTACCGCGCGGTGCTGCGCGACGACGGCTCCGACGTGGCCGTCAAGGTGCAGCGCCCCGGGGTCAAGCCGCTGGTGCTCGCGGACCTCGTCATCTTCAGGGCGCTCGCGGGGCTCGTCACGCCGCTCGCGCTGCGCCGGCTCGGCTGCAACGCCGAGCTGATCGTCGACGAGTTTGGCGAGAAGTTGCTGGAGGAGCTCGACTACACCCTGGAGGCGCGCAACGCGCGTGACTTCCGCCGCAACTTCGAGGGGGACCCCACGGTCAAGATCCCGTGGGTGCGCGACGACCTGAGCGGCAAGAGAGTGCTCACGATGGAGTGGATCGACGGGATGCGCTGCACCGACCCGGCCGCCATCGTCGCGTCCGGGATAGACGTCGACGCGTTTATCCGCGGCGGCGTCGTCTCCGGGCTGCGGCAGCTGCTCGAATTTGGCCTGTTCCACGGAGACCCGCACCCGGGCAACATCTTCGCGCTGCGGGACGGGAGGATCGCCTACGTGGATTTCGGCAACGTCGCGGAGCTCTCGGCGAGGAATAAGCAGACGCTGGTAAGAAGAAGAAGAGAGGAGGGAGAGTTTTCTTCTTCTTCCTCGGGTTTCGAGGTCCGTCCGAGCGTCGTCAGAAAGAAAGAGAAGACTCACACCACCTCTTCTTTCCCCCTGTCCCTCTCTCTCTCTTTCTCCCTGAATCTCTCTTCGCATCCTCTTCAAAAACTCAGGTCGACGCCGTCGTCCACGCCGTCAACGAGGACTACGACCGCATGGCCCGCGACTTCGTCAACCTCGGCTTCCTCGCCCCCGGGACCGACATCGCGCCGCTGGTCCCCGCGCTGGAGTCGATCTGGGCGGACTCGGTCGGGAGGTCGCTGCAGGACTTCAACTTCCGGTCGGTGACGTCCAAGTTCAACGAGCTCGTCTACGAGCACCCTATCCGCATCCTCGAGCGGTACGCGCTCGTCATCCGCTCGCTGCTCACGCAGGAGGGGATCTGCCTGCGGCTGCGGCCCTCGTTCCACTTCCTGGAGGTGGCCTACCCCTACGTCGCGCGGCGCCTGCTGACGGACGACGACCCCGCGCTGCGCGAGAGGCTGCTGCAGGTGCTGCTGGCCGACGGCAAGTTCCAATGGGAGCGGCTCGAGAACCTGCTGCGGCTGGCCAAGAACGGGAACTCTTCCGGGGGCGCCGCCGCCGCTGCCGCTGCCGACAGCGGGAACGCCTCCGCTGCTGCTGCTCTTCCTTCCTATTCCTCCTCTTCCTCTTCCTCCTCGGCCGGCGGCCTAGACCTCTCCGACACGGTCGCCTCGGCCCTGCGCCTCGTCGCCTCGGACGGCGCCCTGCGCGGGCAGCTGCTCGACGCTCTGACGGAGGGCGACACGCTCCACGTCGCCGAGGTGGCGCGATTGCTCCGATTGGTCTCCGAAGACGTCGATGGGGCCAAGGTCGCGCGGGAAGCCGTGGGGTCGCTGCCGGCGCTCGGGAGGCAGCTGGCGCTGGCGTGGGCCGACGGAGTGCTTTCGAGGTAGAATGGGGTGGAGAGAGAGAGAGGGAGAAGGAAGAAACTAACGACTGAAACAACCAAAAAACAAAACAATCGCCTCTCTCCCTCTCCTCTTGTCACTTTTTTGATACTTTTTTTCCCCCCCATCTCGCCTCAACAATTTTGTAGACAGTTCCAAATCCAAAACACGACGAAGGAAGGAAGGAAGGAAGAAAGGAAGGAAGGAGAGGAAGAAAGAGGGATGCGAATGAGGAGAACGCTCTTATAATTAAATTGTTTTCAAGTTCTTTTTTTACTAGGTTGAAAAAACAGCAGCAGCAGGATCAGAAAGGAAAAAGAAAAAAAAAGAGAAAACGCAAAACACGGCGGGATTAGAGATTTATCATTATCGTCATCATCATCACCGTCGCATTCAGAGAAACGACGCGAGAAGACAGAGGAGCTATTTTAGATCACTTGACGCGCAGCATAGGCAGATCGCCCTTGGCCTTGGACTCGCACGGCAGCACCGCGACGCACAAGGCCTTCCCGCCGCTCCCGTCGCCGCTGATCCCCTCGCAGTCCGATCCTCGCGTGAACTTGCTGTCCGGAGTCGCGCGCGCAGACAGCAGCTCCCCCGAGGTGCTGGTCACCTCGAGCCCACACGTCCAGTCGGCGTCCCACAGAGCGCGGTCCTTTTTCGCCGCGCTGCCGCTCAGCACGCGCGTGCTTCCGCCGGCGCCCTCGGACGAGACCTGGGGCTGCGCGTCCGAGGCCACGTCGAGCACAGCGGCGCCGTCGCCCGCGTAGGCGATCTTTTTGGCACGAATGTTGCCGTTGACGACGGCGGCGTCGACGGCGCGCACGTCGAGGTCGCCAAAGTCGCCCTCGAGCGTGACGGTGGCTGAGCCAAACGCCTCGACGACGGTCGCCGGAGCCCTCATGCCGTGCACGATCAGCTTCGAGTTGCCGCCGGCCGTCAGGGAAACGTACCCAGAGGCCCTGAACCCGTCGGCGACGGCGACGACGGCGCGCTTGGAGTCGACGTGGATGCCCGAGAGCGCGTGCGAGGGGGCCTGGACCGTGAGGCGGATCGGGCCGCGCGAGCTGAACGTAGCGTCGGTCGTGACGACGAGCTCGCCGTCGGTGACATCGAACCCAAGCGCGCTGACGACGGACTGGTCCGCCTCGAGCGTGATGGAGTGGGACCTGCCCGGCTCGATGCGGACGTTGAAAGGGGTCTCTATCCTGACGGAGTGGAACTGGTCGGTCCTCTTCGTGACGGTGGTCCTCGCGCTCGAGGCGTTGGAGGGTGCGGGCGCCGGCGCCGGAGCTTGCGCAGCGGCGAGCAAGAGCGAGGCAGAGACCGAGAGCAGGAGGAGGAGCGACGCGGCGCGCGCGGCGCTCTTCATCGTTTTTCGTTTCTTCTTCTCTAGACGGGGGGGAAGCAACTGAGGGAAGAAGCGGAGCGGCCTGTGAGAAAGAGAGAGAGAGGGTGGAGGAGGCGGGGGAGGGAGGCATGGGGAACGGGGGTGAGAAGAGAGAGGGGTCGGAAAAAACTTGATGAACTTCAAGTTCAAACTTTTCCGATTGCGTTACGCGTCTGCGTCTTCGACCTTGCGTACTGCCTCGCTCAATTTGCTCCTAGTTCGAAGAAAAGTGATATCTTTTTGTCACTGGCGAGAATTAGCTCGGAGAGAGAGACAGAGAGCGCGGCTTGTGGGGACTGAGAAAGATTCAATTGTTCTTCTTTCCCATCGTCGTCACCACATGCCATCAACGCCGCATCCGCTCTCTCTCATTCTCCTTCTCGCTGGGACTAGCGCGAACGGAGTTCAGCTGATTGGGCGGCGACGATCTCACACGAGACATTCGTACCTTGCGATATAAAAAAATAATAAAAAATAAACAAAGAGAACAAGGCTCCCCCCTCGGTAGAGCGAAAAAGACTCGGAGAGTTGAGACAGGGGCGAGAAGAGGGGAAATAGTGAGAGGTGAAAAATCTTTTTTCGGCGAAAACTTCTCTCCCTCGTCCCCCCCCCCCCGTGCCGGCGGAGGGAGGCAGCGGGCAGGAGTTTGGCTGCTCCAAGTTCTTCATACGAGAGAGAGTCCCGCGCGTTCTTTAGGCTTTGAAGGTGGAGGAGAGGGGGGAGTGATCGGAAAAGAGGGAAAGCGCGCGAGCGAGAGCTGTAGAAGAGAGGAAAGGAAGCAAAAAAGGAGCGTTGACGCCGAGGAGGGCGAGCCCGGCCGGGGAGGGAAAAAAACGCTCGTCGCTGCTTTCACTCTCTCAAACACATCTAGCCAGAGAAAAAAGAGAAGAAGAAAGAAGCAAAGAGAGGAGCCCCTCCCTCCCCTCTCCCCTGCCAACATGCGCGCCTCCCTCGCGTCGTTGGCGCTGCTGTCCCTTGTGGGATCAGGTGAGTTGAATTGCCTTTTGGAAGTTAGGGGGGAGAAAAGGCGCGCCTTCGTGCCGACCTGGCGGCCACGAGCCCGCCCCGCGGCACCTGATTGCCGCGCCGTCTAGCGAGGTTGCCGGCGCTTCCGCCCCTTTGAAGCCACACTCGCCTGCTCGGAGCCCAGTATTCACCTCGCTCATCGCGATCGAAAGGCGGAAACTTGGGCGTGGAATGGCAAGGGAAGGCGATGGAAATAGTTTCGAAGACGTTGCTGGCATATCGAATCGATCTCCTTGTTCGCTCATCATTCTCTCGCTCTTGCTCACTCGCTCCCTCTCTCCTCTTCATCTCTCAACAGCCCGCTCCTTCATCACCATCAAGGACCAGAAGTTTGTGGACGAAAATTGCAATGACTACGTCGTCGCCGGGTGAGCACTAGAGATTTGGAGAGAAGGAGCCGGAAGGAAGGAGAGAAAGATTTCAGATTTTTCGAGAGGCCAGCATCGTCGGGGTCGTCGCCGGCTCGGGGGATGATGCCGAGGTCGCCGTTCGTTCGCTCCTTTCCCAACCTCAACCTCACCTCTCTCTCTCACTCGCTCGCTCGCTCTTCCCCCGCTTCTCCTCCTCCTCCTCCTCCTCCTCCTCCTCCCTCTCCATCCGCAGCTACAACACCTGGCAGATGCTCGAGGCCGCCGCAGGCTTCAAGGGCTCGCCCTCCGACGTGACGGCGCAGCTCGACAAGGCCGTTGAGCAGGGGCTCAACACCGTTTGCGCCTTTGCCTTCGGCACCGAGGAGGGGTTCGCGCTGCAGAGGAAGCCCGGGCAGTACGACGAGGCGACGTTCAAAGCTCTGGACTTCGTGCTCGACGAGGCGCGCAAGCGCAACCTCAGGCTCGTGCTCGCGCTGGCCAACAACTGGCCGAGCGCCAACACTGACGAGAAGCGCCGCTCGGGCGCCAACAGCGACAACAAGTTTGCGTACGCCGACGCCGTCGGCGCCATCAAGATCGTCAACGGGCGCGTTGTGGGCGAGGACGCGTTCTTCACCGACCCCAAGGCCAAGCAGGCCTACAAGGACCACCTGTCCGTCTTGGCCAACCGCGTCAACTCGATCAACGGGCGCAAGTACAAGGGTGAGTATTGGGAGGGGAGAGAATTTTTCGTTTCTTGCACTTTTTCTTTTCTTCTCAACCCTCGCTTGCCAGAATTCATCAAAAATTTTCTTGCGTTTGTTTTGCTTTCCACAGAAAAAAACTAAAAAAAACCTAAAAACCTAAAAACCTAAAAAACCTAAAAACTCAGACGACCCGACCATCATGAGCTGGAACCTCGTCAATGAGCCCCGGTGCGAGGGCCCCGCGGACTGCGGCATGCAGGGCTGGATCCAGGAGATGGCGGGAGCGATGAAGAAGGCCGACGGAAACCACCTCGTCACTGTGGGAGCCGACGGCTTCTACGCGGCCGCGAGGTGAGTTTTTGCTTTTTTTTTTCACCCTGAAGGAACAAGCAGCTTTATTTTCCGGCTTTTATTTAGAAAAGAGGAGGAAAGAGAGCGAGAATTGAGGCAAGAGAGAGAGGGAGAAGAGATAAAAAGACCACGAAAGAGAAGAGAAAAAAACTAACTCCAAAACCTCTCTTCTTCTTCTTCTCCTTCCACCTTGTCCTTCCACCTTGTCCTTCCACCTTTTCCTTCTCTCTCTCCCCAGCTGTCTCGCCGAGACGACCAACCCCTACCTCTGGGCGGGGTACACGGGCAACGACTTCCTCCCGAACCACGCCGTCGACGGTAAGTCTTTCGTTTTTGAACTTTCTGTTTTCTTTCTGTTCTAGAGAGAGGAAGAGTTAAAAACCATTTCCCTCGCTCTCTTCTCAAGAGGGAAAGGGTTTTTCGACTCAAATGATCAAAGACGCCGCCGCTCATCACCTCTTCTTCTCTTCTCTCCCCCCTCTTTACCTTCTTCCCTCCCCCCCCCTCTCCCCAAACGACCCAGGCGTCGACTACGCTGCCATCCACCTCTGGCCCGACAACTGGCGCCGCTGGGACCCCGCCTTCGGGCGCGAGTGGCTCGACGGGCACATCAGGAACGCCCAGGCCCTCGGCAAGCCGCTGCTGCTCGAGGAGTTTGGCAAGGCGGTGGGCGGCGAGGCCGCGGCCGACCAGTCGGAGTCGGACCGCTCCAAGTGGTTCGATCAGACCTACGCGCGCGTGCGCGAGTCCGTCGAGAACGGCGAGCCGCTGCGCGGCGTGCTCTTCTGGCGCTGGGGCGCCATCGGCAACGGCGGCCTGTCGGAGTTTGACAAGAGCGCCTCGATCACGACCGACTCCGCCGCGTTCCAGAAGAGCGTGAAGCCGTTCTCTGCGTTCGCGGCCGACAGGAAGGTCAACCTCTGCGGGGGGAGCGCCGGGCGCAAGGCTGGAGCCGCTGCTGCTCCCGCGGCCAAGGCGGCCAATGCCTCTTCCACTGTCGCGACTGCGTCTGTCAACCCCCGCCGCCGCCTGTCGGCGTCGGCGGGCCCCGGGCCCAGCTTCTTCGCTACCCCGACACCCGAGGACGCGGGCGCGGGCTGCAACGCCGCGTATGGGCGCACGGCCTCAGCGGCCGCCAAGACGGTCACGACCAACTCCGTCGCGGTGAGGAGTAGTTTTTTGTTTCTTTTTTTTTACTCGGAGTTTTTTTCTTTTTCAAAATTCCAAAAAACTCACACTCCCCCCCTCCTCTCAACTTCTCCTTTTCGAAAAATAATCCTTTCTTTCTCTCTCTTCCCCGCCCCCCAGGACTGCTGCAAAGCCGCCAAGGCAGCCGGCTTCGCCGCCTGGTCCTACTGCTACTGCGACAACGGCTGCACCGACGGCGGGACCGCCGCCACCGTCGCGACCGTCCCCAAGGGGTCCTGCCAGTTCAAGTCCCCGGCCAACCCGTTCTACTCGCCCGCCGACGCGATGGGCACGGGCGTCGGCTGGATCTCGGGCTCCCCCGGCGCGGGCTCCTCCTACGTCGAGACCTGGAGGTGCCAGCCGAAGGGCGCCGGTTCGTGTGGCGCGGACTCGGAGCCCGCCACCTGCTCGGCCGCGGACCTCAAGGCGTCCGTCAAGTGCGCGCCCGACGACTGCAATGCGAAGCAGGTCAACGTCGACGGCAACCTGCTCATCTTCGACGTCAACTCGGCCGCTCCGGAGCCCTCGATTCTCACCGCCGCCGACTGCTGCGCCGCGTGCCGCAACCTCGCCGAGTGCACGGCCTGGACGTTCTGCCCGCTGAAGAAGGGGTGCGCCAAGGACTGCAAGGCGTACATCGCGCAGGCGAGGTAAGAGAGAAAGTGTTTTTCGTTGTCGAGAGGGAAAAAAACGAGAAAGTTGGAACGAGAAAAAAAATCTCACTCGAAAGAAAAAACTTCAAAACAACAATAATAGCCCCGGCAAGGGCTTCGGCCCCTACGGCAGCTGCCAGGGGGACGCCTTCCCCTTCCGCGCCTGCTCGCTCAAGGCCATGCCCCAGGGCAAGCACGCAACGACGGCGTCGGGCCCGCACCAGCCGTGGGTGTCCGGGGTGATCCGCGAGGAGAAGTGAACGTTTTTTTTTCCATCTTACAAAAACCTTCTCTCTCAAAGGCGCGACTTGCTTTAACTTTTTTCCACCTCGCCACTTTTTTCCTTTGTCGCTTTCAACCCTTTTTCGTTTTTCTTTTCAACAGCGAACCAAAAACCGTGACTTACTTTTTTTATATAAAGGGAGAGCAGCGCGACGAGAGATCCATCTACAATGGTTTTCGTTTTTTTTTTTTAAAATTTCATGTTTACAAAACAAAATTCACCACAAAAAAGTCTCCTTTTTTCTGATTAGAAAACGACGAGAATATAATTAAAACCGCGCTTTAGGCTTCGAATGTGGCAGAGAGAGCAGCGAGCGAAGGAGCAGCAGCAGAGGATGCCTCGGCTGCGGCGGTGGCGGCGGCATTCCCTTCTTCGGCGACGAAAGGCTCTTCCGCTTTTGCGCCGCCGCTCTCTTCGCTTTCCTCCTTCACTCCCTCCTCGGGCGTGTTCTCCGCCGCCGCCGTCGCCGTCGCCTCCTCTTCCCGCTCCTCTCCTTTCTCTTCTCCTTCCTTTGCAGTAACAGAAGTAACACAAGCAATAGGAGCTTTGACGGCAGCAGGAGCAGCAGCGGAGGACGGGTCGAGGGCGGAGGGCTTCTTGCGCGACCTTGCTCTCGCCGCCGACGCCGGCGGCGACGAAGGGCTGCCCCCCCTGCTGCTGGCGCCGCGCGCGAGGGCCGCGGAGGCGGCGACGGCCCCGATTGCCTCGGCGCGCTTCTTCTTGCTCGCGACGAGAGCGGCAGAAGACGCGTTTTCCGCCGCCTCTTCCCTGGGGGCGACGATGCGGACGACGGGGGCGGCGGTGGCGGCCCTGGCCGTCGCCGTCGTCGGGGAGGAGGAGGGAGACGAGGGCTTGGAGGCTGCTCCCGCTGCTCCCGCGGCAGCATCGGCTGCGGGAGAGAAGGCCTTGATGCCGCTCTCCGCCTCGCCGCTCGGCCCCGCCGCGAGCGCGGCTGCGAAGCTCTTCCTAATCGTCGGGACCGAGGAGGAGGAGGAGGGCGCGTGGAGCTGCAGGTGCTGCTGCTGGAGGTGAGCGACCGCAGCCGCCGACGCCGCCGCCGAAATCGCCGCCGCCGAGGGAGAAGAGGAGGCCACGGAAGCAGAAGAAGAAGCAGAAGAAGAGGAAACGGAGACCGCCACGGCCTCCCCTGACATGAGCTTGTCCCAGTGCTGCCGCACGCTGGAGGCGGGCCAGCTCCTGCCGTGCCTCTCCATGAATGCCTTTGGGGTTTGTTAAGTTAAGAAGAAGAAGAAAAAAAAGAGAGAGAGGTTTTTGAGAACAGAGATGGAAAGGTTGAGAGAGGAAAAAAAAAGTCGGGATGATCTCGTGGAGAAAGAGAGAACGAAAGAAAAAAAGAGTGGGAGTTTCCCCCCCCCCCTTCTGTTCCCGCTTCTTTCTTCTTCCTCTTCTCCTCCCTCTTCTCTCTCTTCCCCTTACCCTGATCAAGCGGATGAACGCGTTCGTCGCGTTGGCGAAGGCGTCGTACTTCGCGGCGGCGGCCACGAAGAGGCCGTCGTCGCGGGCTGACCACGGAGTTCCCGGAGGGAGCAGAGTCGGGGCCGCCCCCAACGGGAGCGTCGCCGTCGCCGGGGCGGGGGAGGGCGCGGGAGGGAGGAGCGTCCGCCGAGATGCTGATGCTGATGCTGATGCCAAGCCTCCTCCCAACAGCGCGGCGAGGGGGTCGTAGGAAGCGGCGGCGGCGGCCTGCGCAGCGGCGACGGCTGCCGCGAAAGCAGCATTCGCGCCGCCGCTGTCGCCGCCCTTGCTCTTGTCATCGCTGGTGTTGCTGCTGTTGCTGCCGCCGCTTCTGTTTCCGCCCCCGCCGCGGCCGCTCGCTCCTCGAGCGGAAGCAGAAGGTGCGACTTTGCCCCTGCCGTAGCGAGGTGGGGCCTGCGGGGGACCCATAAGAGAGAAAGAGATGGAGAGAGGGGCAAAAGAAGAACAAAGAGTTCGAAAAATGAAAGGCAACGGAAGACGACGAGACTTCTTTCTCTTTTTTCTTTCCTTTTCTTACTTTCGAAACCCAACACGACGATTTTCCCTCCGTTTCTATCGCTCACTCCTCGTCGTCGTCCCCGCACTGCACAAAGAGAGCCGCCTGCGGCGTCAGCTCGAGCTCCTCGAGGGACCGAGACATCGTAGCCTCGTCCTCCCCATCTCCCTTCGCCGCGCCGCCGCGCCCCTGCCCTTCCCCGCCGGCGCGCCTCCTGCCCAGCACCACCCGCGGGTACGACTGCACGAGCGAGTAGCGCAGCGAGGCGTGCGCCTCGAGAGAGTCGACCCACGTGTAGACCAGCGACAAGGAGTCCGAGGCCGCGAAGCGCCTGGTGTGCGAGGAGCCGTCGCGGAGGCGGACGCGGATGGCGGCGGCGTCGGCGGCGGGGCCGGCGCCGCCGGGAGAGGCGGGCGAGGGGGCGGGCTCGGCGGGCAGGGCGGCCCTGGCGGCCGCGCGCCGCGTCCCCAGCGCCGCGGCCGCCGCCGCGGCCCTCCCGGCCGCCGCGGCCTCCCCGGCCTCGACCTCCCGCTCCCTCGCCGCCCGCTCCTCCTCGCGCGCCCTCGCGGCCTCGCGCGCGCGCTCGCGCTCGCGCGCCTTGAGCTGGTCCGCGAGCAGCGCCGCCTCGAACTCGGCGTCCTGCTCCGCGCGCAGCGCGCGGTCCCTCTCGCGGCCGGCCGCCGCGGCCCGCGCCGTCTCGAGGGCGGGGCCGTGCTCCGCCGCGGCGGCGTCCAGCAGCCTCCCGAGCTCCGCCGCGGAGACGGGGCCCTCGGCCCTCGCCGCGAGCGTCGCCGTCCTCGACGACGGCGACGCGCCCGACGAGGCGTCGGCCGGGGAGCACCTGACGAGCAGCGCGGCGAAGGGGAAGGCCCGCGCGCCCAGCGCCCCGGCGAGCGCCGCGGCCTCGGCGGACCTCGACACGTCCCCTCCCCAGCAGACGCACTCGCGCGACAGCCTCCTCGAGACCTCCGGGTCGCAGAGCGTCGAGCGGCAGAAGCCCTCGGTGGCGTCGTGGCGCGGCGCGTGCAGGTAGACGAAGCAGAGCCGGTGCGCCCTCGAGGCGGCGTCGGCGGCGGAGGCCCAGGGCGCGACCGCCCACGCGGGGCCGCCGTCGCCGAACGCCTCGCGGAAGGCCGCGGCGAAGCGCGCCGCGGCTGCGAGCGGGTCTGCGAACTCGTCGCCGTCGTCCCCGTCAAAGGCGGAGGACTGCGCGGGGCCGATCGTCGCGGTCCCGCCGCGCCACACGCGGGAGGCGCCCCCCCCCCCCCCCTCCCCCCCCCCCCCCCCCCCCCCGCCGC
>Ga0114918_10003159_pt1 | contig 14592 bp, 8 predicted proteins | sample LantaG_FD_87015 | JGI IMG/M metagenome (GOLD analysis project Ga0114918, IMG submission 87015) | Deep subsurface microbial communities from Baltic Sea to uncover new lineages of life (NeLLi) - Landsort_02402 metaG | ecosystem: Environmental > Aquatic > Marine > Oceanic > Sediment | place: Baltic...
CTGTCAGCGGCGGCGGTGTGCTCGTCGTCGTCGGCGCCGTCGTCGTCGTCGTCACCTCCTCCTCCTCCTCCTCCTCCTCCTCCTCCATTGTTGTTGTCATTGTTGTTGTTGTTGTTGTTGCCCCGAGCGCGCTCGCGCTCGCGCCGCGCCCTCTCCCTCTCCCTCTCGGCCCTCTCCCGCAGCTCGGCCTCGGCGCGCTCCCTGGCCATGCGGCGCGCCATCTCCTCAGCGGCGGCGCGGGCGCGGGCGAGGGCCCCTTCGCGGGCTCGGGCCCTTTCTTCTTCTCCACCTCCTCCTCCTCCTCCTCCCGCGGCGGCGCGCATGGCGCGCACCATCTCCATCACGGCTTCCCTCCCCAGCCGTCGCCCTCCTCCTCCTGCTCCTGCTCCTGCTCCTGCTGCTCCTCCTCCTCCCTGATAGGGGCCCTGATAGGGGCCCACCGTCACCCCCGGCGGCGGCGGATCAAACGCGCCTCCGATTCTCAAGACCCCATCCCTAAAGTCTGCCCCGAAGCCAATCATAGCGCCGCCGCCGATGCCGATGCCGCCGCCGCCGCCGGGGAACTGCAGCCCCGCCTGGAGGTGGCGGTGCTGCTGCGCGTGTTGCTGCTGCTGCAGCAGCTGCAATTGCTGCTGCTGCTGCAGCGCGCGCGCGGCTCTCGCCTGCGCCGCCGCGGCCGCGGCGTCGCCATTCGCCTTGGCCACGGCGCTCGCGCCGACGAGCCCGCGCGCGCGCGCCGCCGTCGGCGACCAGAGGCGCACGGCCGCGTCCGCGTGCGCCGAGGCGAGCGAGGCCCGGTCGAGAGGGTGCGCGACGAGCGTGAGCATGGCCGGGGAAGGGGGAGCGGAGCGGGCCGCGGCTGCCAAGCGTGCCGCCGCGACGGCTGCTGCTGCTGCTATTTCTGCTGCTTCTGAGCCCAAGGGAACGCCGGCGCGGCGGGCAGCAGCGGCGATGTGGGGGGCAGCAGCAGCAGCAGCAGCACCGCGAGCGAGGTCGGCGGCGCCGCCTCGGCCGGAGGGGCGCCTGAAGACCCCGCCGCCGCCGCCGCCGCCGCCGCCGCCGCCGCCGCCGCCGCCACCGCCGCCACTGCGGCGCGCGAGGCGGGTGAGTGTGCCGCGGCCCTGGCCTCCGGCGGGGGCGCGCAGGGCCTCGAGGTCGCCGTCTCCGTCATCGCCGCCGTCGTCGTCGTCGTCATAGTCGCCCTCGTCCTCCTCCTCAAAGTCGTCAAAGTCGTCTCCGTCTCCTCCTCCGCCGTTGCCGCCGCGGGAGAAGAACGGCACGCGAGGCAGCATCGCGATCAGCCTGGCTTCCCTGCCGGAGGGAGAAGAAGAAGAAGAGGAAGAAGAAGAGGAGCCGGCGACGCGGCGCCAGATAAAGGCGCGGCCGTCTTCCGAGGGCGCTGCCAGCGCGCCTCCTCCTCCTCCTCCGATGCCGCCGCCGCCGCTGCACGCGAGCAGGCACATCGACTTGGCCGCGCCCGTGTTTCTGGCGCCGGCGTAGCGCGCGAGGTAGAAGCTCTTGGCGCCGACCTCGAGGTCGCCGGCGCCGGCGCCCTCGGCGGCAGCGGCGGCGGCGTCATCTTTGGCTTTTCCTCCTCCACCAACAACTTCGTCTTCGTCGTCTTCGTCGGCGGCGGCGTCGTCCTCCTCTTCGTCAGAGAGGCCCAGCGAAGGAGCGGCGCGAGAGGAAGAGCCCGCGGGAACAGCGTCCGCCGCGGCGGCAGCTTCGTCCTGCCTTCGGCGCTGCCATCTGCGACGGAGAGCTGCCGACCCCTCTTCGTCGTTCTCGGAAGACTCGTCGTTGCCGTCGTCGTCGTCGGCGGCGGCGGCGTCGAGAGGAGGAGCGGCAGCAGCAGCGGCGGCGACGGCGCTGCGGCGCCTGCTCCTCCTCCTCGTCGTCATCGTCATCCTCCTCCTCCGCCTCCGCCTCCTCCTCCCGGCTCCCCCCTCCTCGTCATCCTCGTCGTCCTCGTCGTCGTCCGTCGGAGACCGCGCCCTCCTGCGCACGGCGCGGTATCCAACGGCGGCGCCCAGAAGCGAGTCCGCCGCAGCGGTGGCGGCAGGAGCAGCAGCACCAGCACCAGCAGTAAGAGCTCGGCGCAGGCGCTGCTGCCGCTGCTGTTCCTCTTCCGCTGCGTCAGCGGCGGAAGCTATGGCATCGGCGGCTGTGGCAGCCTCGGCGTCTGCTTCGGCGGCCGCGGCAGGAACGAGGGGCGCGTCCGGGGGCGGCGTCATGGCGCCGGGGCCCCGCAGCGCACGAGCGACGGGCCTCGGCCTCGGGATCCCGGGCGCCGGCGGGTTCTCGGCCACCACCTCCCTCGTGCGGGCCGCCGCCGCCGCGTTGGCTGCTGCGGCGGCAGCAGCAGCGGCAGCACGCGCTGCAGCGGCAGCGGTGCCCGCGTCGTCCCTTTCGGCGTCGGCGTTGCCGTCGCGGCCGCCGCCGACCGAAGCGGAGTCTCTGCTCCCGTTGCCGCCGCCGACGACGCCGCCGTTGATGCCATCGTCGTCGCTGTCGCGGCCGAGCTGGGCCGCGGCCGTAGAGTCAGATGCCGCCGCGGCGCGAGGGGACCTCCGCTGCTGCTGCTGCGAGGCCTCGCGAGCGGCAGCAGCAGCGGCAGCGGCAGCGGGGGTAAACTCGCCCTTGGGCTTTTCTTCGTCTTCGGATCCTTCGGTTTCTCCACCTCCACCTCCGCCTCGACGGACGACGCCCCGCGCCCTCTTCACCGCCTCTCCCACAGCAGCAGCGGACGCAGCAGCAGCCGCAGCCGCAGCAGCAGCAGCAGGCGAGGAAGAAGAGAGACCTCTCGACCTCCACGCCGCGCTGTCCGGCGCCGGCCTCGCGTGCGCGACGACGTCGAAAGAATAAATCGAGTCCCCGGCGTAATTCACAAACAGCTGCCCTCCGTTCTCCGAGAACGCCACGGCGGTCCCCGAGATCGCGGGAACGGCGGAGGCGGCTGCGGCGGCGGCGGCGGAGGAGGACATGAAGGCAGCGGCGGCGGAGGCGGAGACGGAAGCGCCGCCGCGCCCTAGCAGCGGGATCCCGGCGGCGGCGGCCGCGGCGGCGCGCGCGGCCGCGACCGAGACGCCCCCCGCGCCCGCGACCGTCGGCGGCTTCAGGTGCGTCGGCACGTACACCGCCAGCGGCGTCGCCGGCGTGCCCGCCCGCAGGTCGTAGAGCCGGACCAGCGCGTCGGAGCCGGCCGTGGCGACGAGGTGCGGCCTCGTCGGGTCGGCGGCCAGCGCGGCGATCCGCACCGGAGGAGCCGCACTTGGAGAGCTCCTCGACGACGAGGAAGAGCTCCTCCAGGGGTTGCCCATGCCCGCGTTGTTCCTCTGGTCGATCACCATCGGCATGCCGGTAAAGTCCCACGGCTCCCTCTGGTGCTGCTGCTGCTGCTGTCGGATCTGCTGCAGGAGCTGGTCGCTGAAGCCGCCGCTGCCTCCTGCTCCTGCTGCTCCTGCTCCTGCTGCTCCTGCTGCTCCTGCTGCTCCTGCTGCTCCTCCGGCCGTTGCCGCAGCAGCAGTAGCAGCAGCAACGGCGGCGGCAGTCGCAGCCCCCAGCCTGCTCCGAGGGGCCGGGGGAGGGCACCGCACGTCCACCAGCATCCCTGTGCCGTCGTCCGAGCCCGTCAGGAAGATCCCGCCGCCGGACGAGGAGCACCCGGGGTCGACGACCTCGAGCGCGCGCACGCGGGCGGCGTGCATCCGGAAGACTTTAACAACAGCCGCTTCTCCTCCTCCTCTTCCTCCTGCTCTGCTCGCGTCGAAGAGGCGGACCTGTTTGTCGGTGCCGGCGGAGAGCAGGCGGAGCTCGGTTTCCGAGGTGGTGAGGAAGCGGAGGGCGTGGATGGTGCCCGTGTGGCCCTGTTTTTGGTTTTTGGTTTTTGGGAAGGAGGTGGAAAGAAGAGGTTAGCGAGCGAGCGAACGAAACGAAAAAGAAAACAGCCATCTCTCGTCCTCCTTCTCCTTCCTGGCTCTTCTTCTTTTCCTTGCTTTACTCACCACCTCCACCACGTGCTCGCCGTCGCGCCTGGGCCGCCTAGATGCGGCGTCCCAGAGCCTGATCCTGCCCACGTCCTCGCTCGACGCCGTGGCGAGCGTGGCCCCGAGAGGGGAGAAGGCCATGGCGATCGTCGGCGGCGAAGAAGACGAAGACGGGAAGCGGCGAACGACACCATCATCATCGTCCCCGCCCGCCGAGGCGTCCAGCACGGGCCCCGAGGGCTTGAGGCGACGGAGCAGGGCCTCGTCCGCGTTGCCGTGAGCGTAGAACGAGGAGGATCCCAGGTGGAGCCTGCGCGCGCCGCCGCCGGCAGCCCGGGACAAGACAGCGAGCGTGAGTCCGGCATCATTCTTCCTCACGGCGGCGTCGCGGCCGCCCTGAGCGCCGCCCCTGCGGCGTGGTGCCATGGACAACCCCTCCCAGAGGCAGCGGGAGGGTCTCTCGACACCCGCTGGAGGGGAGAGAGGAGCGGTGGGAAAAAGAGAGAACGCTCTGAAGTGCGTGAAAGAAAGAAAGGGGACGCGATGGCCTTCGCCTCTTTCTTTGACTTTTTGAGTCGAAGGAGTGAGGGAATTTTTTTCTTTCATTTCCTCATTCTTCCCTCTCTCGACGACGAGAGAATTCTTCTTCTTCTATCTGTCTCACCCTTTCTCTCTCCTCCTTCCAGCAAGCACCCGCCACCACCGCCACCAATTCTACGCCATGCCGCTCCCCTGCATGCGCGCCCCGACGGTGTCCGTGCCAGGTACGCGAAGCCTCTGAGAGCCCCGAGGAAGCGCGGGCGGAAGGACAAGTTGAAGAAAGGGCGGCGCATCGACGACGACAGCGACGCGCGAATGGTTTCATGTCTGCTCTCTCTCCCTTTTCCGCGTCGCCGTTCTTCCTCTTCCTGAGCTTTTCTCTCGTTTCTTTCCTTGCTTTTGAACGAGAGAATGAGCGGAGAGGAGCCCGGAGGTCGATTGTCTTGCTCAAAGACAGCGAGACGCGCGAGAGAGGAGGCGCAATGCAGCAGTTTGTTTGCCGCGTGCTGCCCCAAACGACTCAATTCCTCAACCTCCTCAACCTCTTTTTCTTCTTCTTCTCTAAAAAAAAACAAAAAAACAGACCCGACCTCCTCGGCGGCCTCCCACGCCGGCGACGACCACGACAGCGACCTCCGCCCCGCCCCCTTCTCCCCGGGAGCGGCAGTGCGAGCGCTGCTCGAGAGGGAGAGGGCCGCGGACATCGACGCGCTTGTCGCCGCCTCACGCGTGCCCGACGCCTCCTCTTTTCAACAAACCTCCTCTTCCTCTTCTGCGCGCCTGACGGTCCGAGCCGCTGTCCTGGCCGCAGAGAACGACGCCCTTCGGGAGCGCGCGGCCGCGTTGGCCGCCACCGTCGACGAATTAGAAGCAGCGCTGCGCTCGTCGGCGACGCTCGCCGACTCCAGGGCCCGCGCCGCCGCGGCGGCCTCCGCCGAACGCGAAGGGACGCTCGCAGACGAGCTCGAGAGGCACCGCAGGGCCCTGGAGGAGCTCGCGGCCATGTCCACGGGCCTTTCCGAGTCCAGCAAGGAGGCGCGGGCGGAATGCGCGAGGCTGCGAGGGGCGGCGGAGGCGGCGGCGGAGGCCAAGGACGAGGCGGAGGCGAGGGCGGCGAGGCTGCAGGAACTGCTTCTCTTGCAGCAGCAGCAGAGGGAGCAGCGGCAGCTGCAGCACGACGACGTGGGCGCCTTCCTGTTGGAGCACTCGAGCCAAAACACCTCTATGTTGCTTCTGGAGGGAGCAGGAGGAGAAGGTCAGGAGAGGCGGCGGCGGAGGAGAGCGGCGGGAGGCAATGGCAACAACAGGTCGAGGGCGGACGCGCTCGAGGAAGGGCTCGCGCGGGAGACGCTCGCCGCTGCCGCCGCCATGAACGACGATGGCAACGACGACGACGACAGCGAAAACGAGCTGAACAATGACGAAGACGCCAGCTGCCCCTCCGAGCTCTCCTCCGTCTCCCTGCTGCGGCAGCTCGAGGCTGCCAAAAAGGCCCAGAGGAGGTCGGAGCTCGCGCTGCGCTCGGCGCAGGAACTGTCGGAGACGCTCCGCTCCAAGCTCGCCGCCACCGAGACCGCCCTCAGCTCCGAGCGCTGCTCCTCGCGAGAAAAATCCCTGGCTGCCAGGACCGCCCTGGCCGCGGCCGCCAAGAGGGCGAGGGCTTCGATGAAGGCGATCGAGGAGAAGGAAACGGCGCTGGCAGAGGCGAGGAGGTACGCGAGCAGATTGGAGTCGAGGCTGGTCGAAGCGCACCGGGGCGCCGAGGGAAGTGGGGTGAGGAGGTTGAAGGCGGACGCTGCTGCTGCTGCTGTGCCCAAGGGGGCTGCTGCCTCTGCTGCTGTGCCGCCTAAGTCTGCTCCTGTCTCTGCTGCTGCGACTTCTGCTACTGCTCCTGCTCCTCCTCAGCAGCAACAGCGGCGGCGAGAAGAAGAACAGGAGGAGGAGGAGGAGGCGCCGTCGTTTGCTCAGTTTGCCACCGGCGTCGAAGAGCAGCAGCAGCCTCCCTCCACGGCGGCGAAAGAAGACGCCGCCGCCGCAAACACAGGAGACAGCGCCGCCGAACTCTCCAACTCGATGGACGACCTCGAGGCCAGGCTGACGGCGCTCGCGGCCGCGCTCGCGGCCACCCCGGGCACCAAGGCCGAGATTGTCGGAGCTGCGACGACGGCGGCGGCGGCGACGACCACAAAAGGCCAACAACAACGAGGAGGGAACGGAGTAGGAGGTCGCGTCTTCGGCGTCAGCGTCGAGGCGACGGCCGCCGGCGGCGTCGCTCCGCCGTGGCCAGGAGTAGCAGACGCGCCTTCATCTGCTGCTGCTGCCCCGCGGGACCTGCGCGAGGCCCTCGACACGGCTTGAGCAACAAGAAGTTTTTTGCTTCTTTTCTCAGAAGATTTGATTTTTTTTACTCTTCTTTCGTTTGAAAAATTGTCGGTTTTTTTCTTCTGTTTCCTTTTGTTACAAAGACTCTTTCGAGAGACCCCTACACCCGATTCACTACTCCGCGTCATCCTCTTCCGCCTCCACTCCTAGACTCTTCCTCTTCCGCATCTCCCGCGCCGCCCGCCGCGCCTCCTCGGCGCTCGGGACTCTGTACAAAACCGAAGTCTGTCTCGGGAACTGCGGCTGCCTCAGGGGCCCGCCGTTGCCCGGCCTCGTCGCCGCCGAGAAGAACTTCTCCGCGGACTCCCAGGGGAAGAACCCGCCGCAGGCGCGGCACTTGACCTTGCGGAAGGACGGGGGAGAAGAAGACGGATTGGGAGAGGAAGAGCTCGAAGAACCTGGGCTGAAAGGGACGTCGACGAGGCCCGTGCCCGAGCAGACGGCGCACCGCCGCTGGATCAGGATCCTTTTTCCAAACTCGTACGATCCAAGCAGGAAGACGAGCGTGGGTAAGAGAGCTCCGAGCCAGATCTCCGGGCCCGGGGTGTAGGGCGAGGGGATGTAAGGAGGAGGGGGAGCGGTTGTTGAGGTGGTTGAGGTTGTTGTTGAGGGTGTCGAGGCTAGCCACGCCGCCGTCGCTGTCGCCGAAGTCGCATCGGGCCCGTCGCTCGGGAGAGCCGCTCGGGACCTTGATCGGAGCTCTTCTCTCCTCGCGGGAGGAAAGGCGCGTGATGCTTGCTTACATCCGAGGATGCATCGCTGGATTCGATTGAGGGATGGGTGAACCGAGGGAGAGCGCGAGGGGATGAGAGAAGGGAAGGAGGTGGCCATCGCAAAAAAGGAGAGAGTGAGCGAAAAAAAGAAGAAGAAAAAAAAGACGTCGGAAAAAAGCTCGACTGGTTTCAGATTTCCTCTCTTTGTTTCTATCTTTTCTCTCTCTCTCTCCGCTTCCCTTCACCATGGCTGCGAAGAAAAAGAAGAGCAGCAGCAGCGGTGGCGGCAGAGGCAGCTCCTCCGCAGCTGCCGCTGCCGCTGCTGCTGCTTCCACCGCCGATAGGAAGGGCAACGGCAAGGCCGCAGCAAACGCTTCTTCGGTCGAAGAAGGAGAGCGCCCCTTCGACGTGCTCCCTGCCAACCGCAACCTCGTGGTGCCGCAGGGCAGGCCCGTGCGCGTCTACGCCGATGGTGAGGGGAGAGAGCGCGGAGCGAGGCTGCGTCCTCTGGTGCACGAGGATCGAGGAACAGAGGCCTTTACAAGGCGGAGGGGGGCGCGGAAAAAGAGGCATCTGGTTTTTTTTCCTTCGACTCTTTCCCGCCGGCGACCAACGAACGAACGAGAACGGCGACTGATGCTTTCCTCTCTTGTTCCTCTCTTCTCTACTCCCAAAAACAGGCATCTTCGACCTCTTCCATTTCGGACACGCGAGGGCACTCGAGCAGGCCAAGAAGACGTAAGGGCGGGTGGGCTGACGTTTGGAGAGAGGAGAGAGAAGGGAGAGAGAAGGGAGAGAGAAGAGAGAGAAGGGAGAGAGGAGAGAGAAAGAGAGAGCGAGAAGCATCGACGCTCGACTCTTTTTGCGCCCTCGCCCCTTCTCTTCTCTCTTTCTCAACCCCCCCGTCCGACCTCTCTCTCTCTCTCTCTCTTCCACCCCCAACCACCACCTCCCCAACCAACAGCTTCCCCAACACCCACCTCATGGTCGGCTGCTGCAACGACGAGCTCACCCACCGCTACAAGGGCAAGACGGTTCTCACGGAGCAGGAGAGGTACGAGAGTTTACGGCACTGCAAGTGGGTCGACGAGGTCGTGCGCGACGCTCCGTGGGTGATCACTCCCGAGTTCCTCGAGGAGCACGGCATCGACTTTGTTGCGCACGACGCTCTGCCTTACGCCGACGCTTCGGGCGACGCGGGCGCCTCGGGGGACGTCTACGGCATCGTCAAGGCCCTGGGCAAGTTTGTGGAGACGAGGAGAACCGAAGGCGTGAGCACTAGCGACATCATTTTGCGGATTCTGAAAGGGTACAACGAGTTCGTGCTGCGCAACCTGTCGAGGGGCTACTCGAGGCAGGAGCTGGGCGTATCTCTGGTGCGGGCGCAGCAGCTGCGGGTGCGGCAGGCGGCCAGGGCGGTGGCGGCAAGGGTGGCAGAGGGAAGGGCGGCGGCGCGGGCGAGGGCCGACGCAGCAGAGGAGGACGCGGCCGCAAACGACTATTTCGGCGTCAACGGAGGAGGAGGAGGAGGAAGCTTCAGCAACGGCAACGAAAACGCTTCCAGGAGCCCCTCCCACGTCGTCAGGCTGATCCCGAGGGACGTCGAGGCGGGACTCAAGGAGTTTGCCTCCGGCGTCGAGATGCTCGTCGACGCCGTCTTGTCGGGAAGGCTCGGCGACGGCGTGTCGCGGTCGGCGGACTCTTTCGTGACGGGCCTGCTGGCGACCTTCGAAGGGGGGTACGCGAGGTTCGAGGACGCGCTGAGGTCGAGGCTACCGAGGTTTGGAGGGGGAGGTGGGAAGGGGAAGAAGAAGGGGGAAGCGGCGGCGACTCCCTTGGGGGTGAGGAATGGAGGCGTTGGTGCTGCGGCGGCGGCGGCAGAGGCGGCGGCAACAAAGGCAAAGAAAAAGACTCCGGCACGAAAAGCCAAGAAAGCTTCTTCGTAGATGAGAGGAGAAGAATACCAACAACAACATCAGCAAAGCAAACGAACGAATGCCCCCCCTCCAATCTCCCTCTCTCTGAAATCCAGCGTTGTTTCCTTAGAAAATGGTTTTTTTTTGTAGGAATGAATTCTTCCTCGAGTTGTTCTTTTTTTCACAAGTTTTTTTTTCTTTTAATAATTTCTCTTTCTCTCTTTCTCTCACCTCCTCTGCTGCTGCTGCTGCCTCGACATCGCCGCCAGCGCCGCGGACGCCCTCGCGGCAGCCGCCTCCGCCTCCCCGCCCTCGTCCTCGGCGCCCAGGGCAGCCGCCTCTGCGAAGTACGACAGCGCGTCCCGCAGCGCGTCCCTCCTCGCCTTCCCTCCCGGCTGCTTGCGCTCGGCGAGCCGCTCGAGCACCAGGCCTGCCTCCCTGGCCGCCCTCGCGTCCCTGGGGTCGGCGGCGAGCACGGCGTCGAGCTTGGCCGCCGCGGACTCGAGCAGGCGCTCCGCGGAGGGGGCGGTGGTGGTTGAAGAAGAAGGGTCTGACGACGAGGAAGAAGAGTTTGCGCGACGGAGCCCGGCGCGGCAGGCGAGCGCCCGAGCCCAGTTCCACATCGCACGCGGCTCCCCGGGCACAAGCTCGGCCACGCGCCTGTACTTGTCGCCCGCGGACACCCAGGCCGCGTCTGCGGCGGCCTCGGCGGCCTCGACCCCGGCGGCGTCGGCCGAGGCCGAGGCGGCGCGGGCGGCGGCGGCGGCGCCGGCTGCCGCGAGCGCGTTGCCCCAGTTCCCCAAAGCTTTCACGGAGAAAGGGTCCGCCGTCGCCGCCGCCTCGAAGCAGGCGGCGGCGGCGGTCAGGGCGCGATCAGCAGCAGCGGCAGCAGCAGAAGAGGATGAGGAAGAGGAAGATAGGAGAAGCGCCCTGCCGTCTCTGAGGGCGTCCTTCCCCCGATCGATCAGGCGCTCGACTTCTTCTGCCGTCGTCGGGAGAAGGAGGGGTCTTTCGTCCTCTTCTGCTTGTTCCTCCTCCCATGCCTTCCAGACCTCGGAGGAGGGCTTCGCGGTGGTGGCAGCGGAGGCGAGAGGAGCAGGAGATGGAGAGGCGGGCCCTCGTCTCTCTTCCTCTTCCTCCGCGGCCGCAGCGGCAACGGCCGCGGCGGCCGAAGCAGCGGCGGCAGCTGCGGCTGTCTCCTCAGCGACCTTGGCCACGCTCTCCGGGTTGCGAGACGCGAGCAGGGCCTGCATCGCGTCGTAGGCGGCCTCTCGAGTCGTCGCTGGTTCCGTTGCCATCGGAGGCGAAGAAAGAGCGGAAAGAGAAGGAAGGGGTTCGACGGCGGCGGCAGCAGCAGCAGCAGCAGCAGCTACCTCCTTCTCTTCCTCTCTCCTATTCGCCGCCGCCTCCGCCACCGCCAGCGCCGCGGCCTCCGCCACGGCCCCCTTCACCTCGGCCACGAGCGCCGAGGCCGACGCGCGCGCCTCCTTGTTCATCGAGGCGCGGAGCTCGGAGACTGCCTCGCCCACGGCCCTGGCGACAGCCGCGGCGACGAGCTCTTGCGCCTCTCGTTGCTCCCGCTCGTCGTCGTCGCCGTCGTCGCCGCCGCCGCCTTCTCTCCTCGCTTCGTCGTCCTTTCGCTCCTGCTCCCGAGCGGCAGCCAGGGCCGCCGCGGCGCCCGCGGCCTCCTCTGCGGCCTCCCTCGAGGCAGCGGTCTCCTCGGCCAGAGAGACGAGCCCTGCCTCCAAGGAGGCGAGGCGCCTGCCGAGCGCCGACCACTGAGAGGGAGCGAGCTCGGCCGTCGTCGGAGCGTTTCCCTCTTCGTCGTCGTCTCTCTCACTCCTCGCGGCTGCTGCTGCCTCGGCGGCGGCCTCCGAGACCGCCCGCCGGTCCGCGGCGCCGGCGTCCGCCAGGGCTCGCGCCAGCGCCCGCAGCTGCGCCTCGATCCACGCGCGGTCCTCCTGCTGCAGCTGCTGCTGTTGCTGCGGAGAAGACTCCTGCGGAGAAGAGGAATCCGCGGAGACAAAGGCCTGGACGTCGGTGACGTTGTCGTCAACGAGGCCCCGACCTCCTCCTCCAACTCTCCTCCCGATTCCTGCTCTCTCAACGGCCAAACTCCGCTCGACCTCCTCCCTCACCGCCTCGATGAGCGCGCCCTCCGCGTCTGCCATCCCGGCCTCCAGGGCCGCCCTCACGCCTCGGGCGAGCTGCGAGGCAGAGGAGGCCTGGGCCGCCGACAGGGCGGAGAGTAAAGAAGATTCGAGGCGTGAGAGGCGCGCGTCGAGCGACGCGGCGACAAGGCCTCCCTGCGCCGAATTAGCCGGGGCCAGCGCCGACGAGGCGCCTCCTCCTTCGAAGTCGTTCGCAGAAGGGTAAGACGAGGAAGAGGACGAGGGAGAAGCAGTTTCTCCTCCTCCAAAGAGGTCCGAGAGCAGCGCCTGCCGCAGAGCGCGCGCTGCTCCCGTCAGCTCGGCCCTGTTGGCCCTCGCCACTTTCGCCCCCGCGGCGTCGGCGGCCTACGCGGCGGCCGCGGCGGCGCGCTCCGTGGAGTCGCGCACGGCCCTCTCGAGGCTGGACAGCTTGGCGTCGACGGCGCGGAGGGCCCCCGCGGGGGCCGCCTGCACCTCGCGGAGGTCGTCGAGCGCCTCGGCCAGCAACGGCTCGAGGGAAGAAGAAGAGGACGATTGAGAAGCGGAAAGCGAGCTGGAGATCGAGCCTCCCTCGAAGGCCGCTTCGGCTGCCGCGTCCAGGGCGGCTGCCAGGCGCGAGGCCTCGCGCCTCCTGGCCGCGAAGAGCGCGACGAGAGGGAGCGTGGCAGGGGCCGCGAGGACGAGGACCTGGGGGAAGGGGGTGGGTGGTTGGTTGAATAAAAAAGAAAAAGAGGTTGTTGAGCGCGAGAGGGTGTCGGAAAAAAGGTCGGTTTCGTTCAAGGAAGGAAAAACTAGCAATTCCAAAACGCACCTCCTGCGTCACCACGAACGCCAGCGCTCCCGCGACTGCTCCCAGAGTCGCCGTGACGTCAAGTGCGTCCCACCAGGCCGTGGAAGCAGGGGAGCGCGGGCGCGGAGGAGGCGGGGCGGAAGGCGGCATGTCTCGAACCGTTCGCTGCTGCTGTTTTCGTCGTCGGGCGAACGATTGCGGCTGCGACGACGACGAATTGGGCCTCGCCGCGGCAATCGTGACCACGCGGTGCGAGATTGACGACGCCGGGCATCGTCGAGCGTGTGGGAGAGGGCAGCTGGTTGGCGCGAGAGGCCTGGCGACGATGCGGATGAGCGACGTCGAGTTCGACGTCGTTGTCGTCGCCGTCAGAGGCATGGGCAACTTTTTCTCGCCGCGTGCGCCCCGTAACTCGCGCAACTACAGTGCGTCTTTTGCTTCGATGGGACCGAAAAAGAGCGTTCTATCGCCTTAAAGTAAAAAGAGGTGCAACAAGGGTGTCGAAAGGGGTCTTTTTGTGGCAAACGGCTTTTCGATTCGAGCCGCCCGCGAAACGCAAAGACAGCTCGCCGAAGAAGAAAGGGAAAAAACGAAAAAAGAGAGTGATTTTTTTGCTTTCTGAGAATCTCATCGAAACCTCCACCCTCGACCTCGCCCCCCCGCGCGCTGCGCTGCACGCCCCGCCGGGCGCCTTCTCTTCTTCCCCCTTTTATAATCCTAAGACATTCTTTGTCTCTGTTGCAAACTGTTTCTTGAAAAAGTCGAAAAAGAAGAAGAAGGGAAACTCTCTCTCTCTCTTTCTAAACTCTCTCTCTCTTTCTTTCTCTTTCTCTCTTCAAACCTGCGCCGTCCCTTCGTCGTCTCCCACCGTCATCCCGGCAGCCTCCAGCCTTGCCAGCGGATTCTTCAGCAGCGGGCTGAGCAGCAACGAAGACGACAAAGACTTGTTGCCGCTCTCGATATTGCCACCTTCGCCGCCGCTCTCCTCGGAGGCGGCAAGCAACTTGAGAATCAGCCGCTGCTGCGCCTCGAGCTGCTTGAGGAAGCGTGCGAGCTTCGGGTCCCCGGCCGGGAGCAGCTCCGCGGCCTGGGACCTCAGAGAGCGCAGGACCTGCTTGCTCGGCGGGTCGTCGAAGCGCAGGGCGCGGAACTCCTTGGCGGCGGCCTCTTCTTCGGATGTCACGACGGTGAAGTCGACTTGCAGCAAGTCGTCGGCGACCTCGAAGCCGCAGAGGCCGCCGGAGACGAATTTGCTGCCTTCGGCCCCGCCGCGCTCCCTGGCCTCCTGGCGCCGGAGCCTCTTCTTGTGCGCCGCCTGGGCCCCGGGGGAAGGGTCGACGAGGGGCGGGTCGGCGAGGGCGCCGCTGAGCGTCGAGTGGTGGTGGTGGTGGTGGTGGTGGGCCGAGGAGGAAGAGGAAGAAGAAGGGGAGGAAGGTTCCGAGGAGGAAGGAGAGACGAGGACCGCGGCGCCGCGGGCGAGGGCGTCCGAGAGCACAGCCTGGTTCCTCTGCAGCCTCTCCAGCTCGGCAGACAGGGCCGCGAGGCGCGCCGCGGCCTCTGTCGGGGGCAGAGTAAGGGCATGGGGAGGAGAGAGAGGCGGGAGGTCGAGGGCGCCGGAGGACTCGAGCGCGGGCTTGCCCACCGCCGCCGCCGCCGACGTCGTTTTCGTTTCTTTCGCTGCGGGGTTCGCTTCCTCTTCTTCTCTCTCGCCGTCGTCGTCAAAGTAGCTGGCCTTGATCGTGTCGGCGCGGGCCAGGGATCTCGAGGAGGAGGAGAAGGCCTGCTGCTCCCCCTTCTGGAGCATGGGGAGGGCGGGGTTGGAAGAGGAGAGCATTTTTTTTTTCCGGTGGTTGCAGGTGGGCGGAAGGAAAGAGAGAAAGAAGGGAAAAAAATGATTGAAAGTTGAAAGAAAACAAATTTCACTTTTTTTTTCTTCTCCTTCTTCCTCTTTGTTCCTCGACCTCCTTCCTTCTTCCCTTCCCCCCCTTCTTTCCCCCCCCCCCCCCCCCCCCCCCCCCCCCTTTCTCTCCCCTCCAAAAAACCCCCAACGCCCCGCTCTTCGGCCTCCCGCCCTCCCTCCCAGGGCCCCCCCCACCGCCCACACCAAGCACCAAG